>Ga0210387_10003253_pt1 | contig 12508 bp, 9 predicted proteins | sample IncBWC7OmetaG_FD_160108 | JGI IMG/M metagenome (GOLD analysis project Ga0210387, IMG submission 160108) | Forest soil microbial communities from Barre Woods Harvard Forest LTER site, Petersham, Massachusetts, United States - Inc-BW-C-7-O ... | reverse complement strand
ATTGGGTGGCGCTTCGATGGGCGAATGGGCTTTTGTCCCGGAGGGACAGGCTGATAGTAGGGCTTCCATTTGACTTGAGCGCGCGCCCGCCCGCACCATCCTTCCAAGTCGCTGTTCGGCGAGAAGGACTTAGCGTACGAAATTACGCGGACCTGTCCAGAAGCCTATACAAACGTGCTGGGTGAAGTATGTAGCTAAAAACACTACAAGAGCATAATTTATTTCTTGACAGCTGGAGGCCGGCCGCCATGATCAGGCACTCAAAAAAATTCACGAAGCTGCTTTTATTGCCGGGTCCCAAGTGAGCTGATCACGAAAAGCGAAATAAGGGAGGAATGACATGCGTAAGCTTATGATGGCTGCGCTCTTCGCGCTGTTGATGTTCGGCGGGACGGCTATAGCCCAAGATACCCTTAAAATCGGCTGGGTCGACCCGTTGTCGGGTGGCGGCGCCAGCGTTGGCGAAAGAGGCCTGAAGTGCTTTCAGTTCCTCGCCGATGAACTGAATGCCAACGGCGGAGTTCTCGGCAAGCAGGTCGAAATCGTGCCGTTCGACAATAAGGTCAACCCCCAGGAGAGCCTGATCCAGGCGCAGAAGGCGATAGATGCCGGTATTCGTATCCTGACCCAGGGCAACGGCTCGTCGGTTGCCGGCGCGCTAACGGATTTCGTCACCAAGTACAATGAGCGCAATCCCGGTAAGGAAGTTCTCTACTTCAACTACGCGGCGGTCGATCCGGTGCTCACGAACGCCAAGTGCAGCTTCTGGCATTTCTGCTGGGACGCGAATTCCGATATTAAGATGGAGGCGCTCACGAACTACATGAAGGGCGTTCCGTCGATCAAGAAAGTTTACCTGATCAATCAGGACTATTCATTCGGCGAATCCGTTCGCTCGCAGGCCAAGGCCATGCTGGCCGCCAAGCGTCCCGACATCCAGATCGTCGGCGATGAGTTGCATCCACTGCTGAAAATCACCGACTTTGCGCCCTATATTGCCAAGATCAAGGCATCGGGTGCAGATAGCGTCATAACCGGCAACTGGGGGCAGGACTTCGCGCTGCTTCTGAAAGCCGCCGCCGATGCCGGATTGAGGGTGAACTGGTATACCTATTATGCATATGGCACGGGTGGCCCGACCGCCATCAAGCAGGGCAACTTGAACAATCAGGTTTTCGAAATCGTCGAAGGTTTTGGGAATATTGACCATGGGCCGTCGCAGGCTTTTGAAAAGGCGTTTCGATCAAAGTGCGGTTTCAGCCTGGGCTATCCGCGCGCAGTCAACGAAATGCGGATGCTTGTGGCAGCGGCCGACAAGGCCAAGTCGCTTGAACCGGTGAAGATCGCGTTGGCCCTCGAAGGCATGGAATTTGAAGTCTTCAACGGTGGTAAGGGCTACATGAGGAAGGACGATCACCAGTTCTTCCAGCCGATGTACATAGCGTTGTTCGGCGAATTGACCAACGGCGAGCCGTTCGACGAGGAAAATACCGGTTGGGGTTGGAAAGTGGTCTCGAAGATCGACACAGAACAGACCGTCCTGCCGACCACCTGCCAGATGACCCGGCCAAACTGATCGTGCTTCTTCAAACGAAGTGATCGGCACTCATTATTGCTGAAGACGCTTTGATGATCGCCCCATCTATCGTTTGCTCCAGCACGCCGGGGCGAACGCGGCTCTTACATTCCAACGGACGTGCTTGAACTGATCGTCATATCCATGCTCAACGGCGTGCTGTACGGAATGCTGCTCTTTCTGATGGCGAGCGGCCTGACCGTCATCTTCAGCATGCTGGGCGTGCTTAACTTTGCCCATGCGAGCTTCTACATGCTCGGCGCATTCTTCGGATTTCAGATTAGCCGATGGTTCGGCTTCTGGCCCGCGCTGGTGCTCGCGCCCCTGCTGGCAGGACTCATCGGGGCCGCCATCGAACGTTACGGCCTTCGCCATGTCCATAAGAATGGCCACGTCGCGGAGTTGCTCTTCACGTTCGGCCTTGCATTTGCAATCGAGGAAGTGGTGGAGATCATCTGGGGTAAAAGCCCTGTGGACTATCGTGTTCCGCCGCTGCTTAACTTTCCTGCCTTCACCATCTTCTCCATCAATTACCCCGCCTTCAAGATCTTCATGCTGCTGGTGTCCGTCGCCATCTTCCTGGCGTTGCTGATCGCTTTGAAGATGACGCGCGTGGGCCTAATCGTGCAGGCGGCTTTAACGCATCCGCAGATGGTCGGGCATCTCGGACACAATGTCGACCGCATCTTCATGATGGTTTTCGGTGTTGGCACCGCGCTGGCCGCGGTCGCTGGTGTAATCGCCGGGCCCGCCCTGCAGACGCAATCCAACATGGCGGAGCTGTTGGGACCAATCCTGTTCGTGGTCGTCGTCGTCGGCGGTCTCGGCTCGCTCCCGGGAGCATTTGTTGCGTCGTTGCTGATCGGGCTGGTGCAAACTTTTGCCGTGTCGATGAACGGATCGCTCGCGAGCATTTTCGGACCGCTCGGGCCTGGGAACACCCAGCCATTCCTCGCTGACATCTGGAACGTAACCATCGCCCAGATCGCCCCGATCATGCCCTATTTGTTAATGGTCGTGATCCTGCTCTTCCGCCCGACGGGCCTCTTTGGGACGCGCGAGTCATGAGCGATCTTTCCAAAGGGGCCGCTGCCCCACGTTCGGTCAGCTCGAACAAGCTGCGCTGCTATGGTTCATGGATCGCAACGGCGATCGCGCTATTGGCGTTGCCCTCTATTTTCAGCTCAGCCGGATCGCTCACGACGTTCAGCCTGATCGGCATCTCGATCATCTTTTCTCTATCTTACAACATCCTGCTCGGCCAAACGGGTATGTTGTCGTTCGGTCACGCGGTGTATTACGGCCTGGGCGGATTTCTGGCGATTCACGGCATGAACCTGATCGCCGGATCGAAACTCCCGGTACCGCTGCCGCTAGTGCCTTTGATTGGCGGAGTAGCCGGCTTGTTCTTTGCCGCTACTCTCGGATGGGTTCCCACCCGTCGCAGCGGCACGGCGTTTGCAATGATCTCGCTTGGCGTCGCCGAACTAGTCGCCTCCTCTTCGCTCATCCTGCGTAGCTTCTTCGGCGGCGAAGCCGGCATCTCCGCCAACCGCACCAAGCTCATGCGTGTGTTCGATTGGAACTTTGGGCCGCAGATTCAGATCTATTATCTAGTTGCATTCTGGACGTTGATCGCCGGGATCGCGATGTATGCCCTGACGCGGACGCCACTTGGTCGAATGTGCAATGCCGTTCGCGACAATCCCGAGCGCGTGCAGTTTGTGGGCTACGATCCGCATGTTATTCGCTTTCTGGCTTTTTGTTTTGCCGGTTTCTTCGCCGGTATCGCGGGCGCGCTGGCCGCGATCAATTTCGAGATCGCGAATGCCGCCTATCTCGGCGCAGCGCAATCCGGCGTCGTTTTGTTCGCGACCTATATCGGCGGGGTCCGATTTTTCATCGGCCCGATCATTGGCGCGATTTTAGTGACCTACCTTTCGCTCGCGCTGAGCGATCTGACCGCGGTTTGGCAGCTTTATTTCGGCCTGTTTTTCATCGCAGTCGTGATGTTTGCGCCCGGTGGAATCACCGGGCTTCTAATGAAGCACCGCCCGCTGGTCCGAGCTGGAACCCTGGTTTCGGTGCTGCGCGCCTATCTGCTGGCGCTTGTCCCAACATTGACCATAATCGCCGGGCTCATTCTGGCGATCGAGATCGTAGTGCGACACACGGTGAATGCAGGCCAAGATCCTTATACGAAGGCGTTTGGCGTGCATTTCAATGCCGCCAGTCCGTTGATCTGGCTTCTCGCGGTGGCGCTCATCATCGGGGGATTTGTCGTCGCTCGCCGGACCTGGCAATGGGTCGGGAAGGCCTGGGACGAGGGACTCAAAGCCGCACGCGAAAAAGGATTCCACGCATGACATCGCCTGCAGTCGAGCTACGTGGGGTGCAGAAGAGTTTCGGCAATACTTCGGTCATACGCGACGTTAATCTGACCGTCGTGAAAGGCGAGCGCCACGCCTTGATTGGACCGAATGGCGCCGGCAAATCGACCTTGTTCAATCTGATCAGCGGATACATGATTCCGACGGTCGGCAGCATTCTTTTGAAGGACGAGGTTGTTTCGGGCCTGCCGCCCTATCAGATCAATCGTCGTGGTCTGTCTCGCAGCTTTCAGGTCTCCAACGTCTTTGCAAACATGAGCGTGTGGGAAAATATTCGGTGCGCTCTTCTTTGGGCGACCGGCCACCGTTATGCGTTCTGGAAGAACATCGACAGCCTGCCGGAAGTGCGCGAGCGCACCGCACAGATTCTTCAGGACATCGACCTGGTCTCCCGGCGCGACTTGCCAGCCGGGCTTCTCGCCTATGCCGAACAGCGTACGCTCGAGATCGGCATCACGATTGCCGGCGGTGCGGACGTGATCCTGCTTGACGAGCCGACCGCGGGTATGAGCCGCGCCGAAACCGAGCGCGCGGTCGCGCTGATCCGGCGCCTGACCGAGAGCTGCACGCTTCTAATCGTCGAGCACGATATGAGCGTGGTGTTCGGATTAGCCGATCGCATTTCGGTGCTGGTATATGGCCAGATCATCGCTTCTGGAACGCCTGAGGAGATCCGCGGCAATCCACAGGTCAAGGAAGCTTATCTCGGTCAGGAGGCAGGGTGATGCTAGAGGTCCAGGATCTGCATGCCTACTATGGCAAGAGCCATATTCTGCAGGGCGTCGATATGTCTATCGAGGCTGGTGAGGTCGTCAGCCTGTTGGGACGCAACGGAGTCGGACGTTCCACGACCGTCAAAGCCATTATGGGAGAGGTTCCGCCACGGGGCTCGATAAAGTTCAAGGGCCATAACATTGCCGGACTGCCAAGCTATCGGATCGCGCAGTTGGGTCTTGGTTACGTTCCCGAAAACCGGGATATCTTTCCGGGGCTGACGGTGCGGCAAAACCTGATGCTTGGGATCAAGAGTACCAGAAACCCGGGCAAATGGCGGCTCGAGGGCATGCTGCAGATGTTTCCGAACCTTACGGCGCGGGCCGATACCGCCGCGGGTGTTCTCTCGAGCGGCGAGAAGCAGATGCTGACAATTTGCCGCACACTGATGGGCGACCCCGAACTCGTGATGATCGACGAGCCCACCGAAGGGTTGGCACCGATGATTGTTCAGCAGGTCGGCGACCTGATCGCCGAAATCGCCCGGCGGGGCGTCGCGATCCTGTTGGTCGAACAGAAGCTTTCGATCGCCATGCGGATATCGCAACGTGTCTATGTGATGGGCCACGGCCGGATCGTATTCGAGGGCACACTCGCGGAACTCAAGGCCAACCAGGCGGTGCGCCGCGAGTGGCTCGAAGTTTGATCAACTCTCTACCGCATACCAGATGTGCGACCGCGCGCTGTTCGATGGCGTCTATCAAGTGCCTCCCGGTTATTATCTTACGGCGACGATGAATGGAATGCGCACTTCGCGTTACTGGGATTTCATAACATGAAGAAAGCAAAGTCCAAACTCCAGACGGCACCTTCGGGGCCGAGAAACAACCCAAACCGCCCGCCAATGAATCCAATGGATGTTCCGGAAGCGAACACTCCACCTATGGATTGTCCAACTGCCCGACGACAAAGCGTGGACAGGCTTAGCAGAGCTTGGTGGTGTGGGAGCCCCTTATAAATAAAGTCCGATCAAGGCAGTCACGTGACCGGGAAGTCTATGGCGCCTCCGGAGGCCAGATGCCGAGGTAAGCATCCAAGAAACCAGTTCCGATGTTCGTGCGAACTAGAACTAGAAAGAGACTGATATTTATGAAACACTATATCCTTTGTTTGGTGGATACGGATGAGGCTGCGCAAGAGATCACCCAGAGTGTGATAAAGGCCGGGTTCGCCAAGGAAGAAATATTCGTTCTGAGCTCAGATCGCCGAAATCCGGAGAATTCCGCTGACCGCAGGGAAGAGGAGCCGGGATTATTCCATGAGGGAGTTGGGTTATTCGCTGGCAGCGGTGCGACGATGGTTGGCGGTGCAGGCAATATGATGGGCGCAGGAAAAATGATGGACGCTGCCGGCAGCGGCGAACTCGAGGTGGACGAGGGGGATGCCACATTTCTCGGTGGTCTTGGTCTCTCCGAGGTCGCAGGGCGAGAGTACCGGAAGAGGCTGGCGGACGGCGGGACCCTCGTCGGGGTGCAGATCGACCACCAAAAGATGGCGGCAGTCGCTCGGAAGATCTTCGAGGAAGCTCACGGCCAGGAAATCTCGGAGGTGTAGAAGATTCGCGGGAAGCTCCAGGCTGGGTGAGGCTCCGCCCGAACGGGACTCCCCGCTTTGCCCACGCTTTGCCCTGGCCTGGCTGCCGTCGTCAGGGGATTTGCGTACGCACTTCTTCCAGCCACGCAACCGCCTCCGCGTCGCTCGGGGCACGCCAATCGCCACGCGGACTCAACGAACCTCCGGACCCCACTTTTGGACCGTTGGGTAGACACGACCGTTTGAATTGGCTGAGTTGGAAGAATCGATGCACGAAGATTTCCAGCCACTTTTTGATCGTCGGCAAATCGTATTCGCGATGTTTGTCTGCTGCCAAGTGATCCGGCCAGGTGCCGCGTGATTTATCGGACCAGGCGTGTTGACAGAGAAACGCAACCTTGCTCGGCCTGAAGCCGTAGCGGGTGATGTAGTAGAGATTAAAATCCTGCAAATCGTAAGGGCCAACTTTGGCCTCGGTGCTTTGTGCTGGCGCAGACTGGTCTTCAGTTACGTGCGGCACGAGTTCGGGCGATATCTCGGTGTCGAGGATCGATTGCAGCACAGCGTCGGTTTGCTCCCCAAACTCGTTGGAGGCGATGATCCACCTTAATAAATGTTGAATAAGTGTCTTCGGTACCGAGCTATTGACATTGTAGTGTGACATGTGGTCGCCGACGCCATAGGTGCACCAGCCCAGCGCCAGTTCGCTCAGGTCGCCCGTGCCAAGGACCAGCGCGCCGTGATGATTCGCCAGCCGGAAAAGGTGCGAAGTGCGCTCACCCGCTTGCACATTTTCGAACGTCACGTCATAGACCGGCTCGCCTGCGCCAAACGGGTGCCCAAGATCTTTGAGCATCTGCATACAGCTCGTTCGGATGTCGATTTCTGCCGCGGTGACGCGGAGGGGTTTCATCAAAGCGTGCGCGTTCTGCAATGTCTTACGGCTGGTGGCGAATCCAGGCATCGTAAAGCCGAGGATGTTTTCTCGCGGCAGCTTAAGACGATCCATCGTCTTCGCGGCTACGATGAGGGCATGCGTCGAATCCAGGCCGCCGGAAACCCCGATGACCACACGCTGGAGGCCGCTGCTTTGCAGGCGTTTCATCAGGCCGTGCACTTGAATGTTGTACGCTTCGAAGCAGCGTTCGTCGCGCTGCTGGCGATCACTCGGGACGAAAGGGAAGCGTTCGATCGCTCGGGTCAGCCTTACCTGAGTACGCGGGATTTGAAAATCGAAAGGAATGCGACGAACGGCGCGAATGCGGTCGCGATGATCCGCCACGGCATCGTTGAAACTCGTCGAACGCATCCGATCCTGAGCGAGCCGCTCCAGGTCGAGGTCCGAAACGATCATTTCCTCCGCATCAGAAAAGCGCTGCGATTCGGCCAGCAACTCGTTGTTTTCGTAGATGATCGCATGGCCGTCCCACGCGAGATCGGTCGTGGATTCACCGTGACCCGCCGCAGAATAAAGGTAAGCCGCCAGACATTTTCCGGATTGAGCGGCGCAAAGATCGCGGCGGTAGTCGGCCTTGCCAATGGTGATGTTGCTGGCCGACAAGTTGGCCAGCACCGTCGCCCCCGCCAATGCCCCAAAAGCGCTCGGCGGAATCGGCGTCCAGAGGTCTTCGCAGATTTCTACATGGATGAGGAAATCTGATATTGAATTCGCTTCGAAGACCAAGTCATTTCCGAAAGGAACAAGGCGGCCGAGAAAGGGTTGTTCGGTGCGGACCGCATTCCGGCCCGAGTTAAATTGCCGCTTCTCGTAAAACTCTCGGTAGTTGGGCAAATACGTCTTCGGCACGATGCCAAGAATTTTTCCTCGGGAGATGACGACAGCGCAGTTGAAGAGTTTGCCCTCGAAGCGCAAGGGCGCGCCAACGAGCAAAACCGGCGATAGGTCAACGCTTGCCTCTACAATCAGCGCCACCGCCATGCGCGTGGCGTCGAGAAGAACGTCCTGATGAAAAAGGTCTTCGTTGGAATAGCCGGACACGCCCAACTCCGGAAACAGTGCCAGCGCCGCTTCCGCATCGGAAGCGCGTTGGGCGAGCGCCAGCGTCCGCTTGGCATTAAAGCCGGGATCGGCTACACGTACGTGAGGCAGACATACCGCTGCGCGAATGAAGCCGTGGGAGTAAATGGAATGAAAATCAGTTAACATTGGGTCAGTCTCAGCCGGTCACTGTCTAACGTAGTCGACCCGTGTGTAAAGTCCCGCTCCAGTTGCCTCTTGACTGGCTCTGTTTGAATTGCCGTTTTGATGGTGATTAGCTGCTATTCAATTATTGAAATTGACTCCGAGCTCCATGGCTCGATTGAAATCAGCGACGGCTCCGTCGAAGTCGCCTTTCCTTCGCTTGGCATTACCCCGGTTTCTGTATGCCAGCCCAAATTTCGGATCCAGCTGGATCGCCTGATTATGGTCGGCCATTGCTCCATCCAGATCGCCCTTCCTCTCCTTGACAGCTGCGCGGTGTTCATAGGGGTAGGCAAGTTTCGGATTGAGCTCGATGGCCTGATTGTAGTCGGCCATTGCTTCGTCCAGATCCCATTTCTTTTCCTTGGCTAATCCCCGATCAAAAAAGAGGATGGCATTCTGGTAAATAGCCTCCTCCTGAACGCCATCAGCAAAGTGCGTATCATTTTTGGTGTCGCTGGGGCTCTCGAACGGCAGCACCGCAATACTCTTATCTGGCGCCGTGATCGCCGGTGAGGAGTTCGCGGACACTTGCGGAGTGGCGCCCTTAGGCGCAAAAAAAACATGCCGGGCCAGTATCGCTCCGCCACCGATGACAAGCGCGGATAATAGAATCAAGCGAACTCGCCAATCCGCAATCGCGGCTCGTAGATTCGGCAGAATCTCAATCTCTTTTCCTGAGGCGCCTAGCCGCTGTTGTGCGATTTCTCGCAAGCATTGATGAGTGACGGTGCGGTGCGCCTTGACCGCATCGATGACTTTACGCAGCGCGTTCAGGAGTTCAACCGGGCTCTGCAAGCGGCGTGCAGGGTCTTTTTCGAGGGATGCCTCAAGCAGAACAACGACCGGCTGCGGGACACCTTTTAGTTGTTCAAGTGGTAAGGGTGCTTGCTGATGCTGATACATCACCTTAGCCGGTGCACCCCGGAATGGCGGCTGGCCCGTCACCATCTCCCAGAGCGTCACGCCAAGCGAGTACAGGTCCGAGCGGATGTCAACGGGCACTCCGGCGAACTGCTCAGGGCTGGCGAACTCTGGGGTCCCGGCAAAGGCCCCAGGCGTTGAAATCGCGGTTTGAGCACTTGGCTCTTCGAGCGACTTCGCTAACCCAAGGTCGATGATCTTAGTGGTCACAGCGCCCCCCGGCTCTAAATTCACCATGATATTACTTGGTTTTATGTCCCGATGAACGAGCTTCTGCTCGTGCACCGCAGCCAAACCGGCGGCGACTTGCGTCACGATTTCGAGTGCCAACCTTACCTCCAGCTGACCTGAGCGTTTGACGAGTTTTTCCAGCGTTTCTCCCTCGACAAACTCCATCGCGTAGAAGTAGTTTTCATTGGTTCTGCCCAGGTGGAAAACCGAGGCGACATTTGGATGCCGTAAGCTTGCCGCTGCGCGGGCTTCGCGCAAAAAACGCATGCGAGCGGATTCGTCACCGAGATATCGCTCGCTGATCAGTTTCAACGTCACAAGGCGTCGTAAATCGACATCGAAGGCTTTATAAGTGACACCCATTGCACCCCGACCCAGCTCGATCGGTTTCCCGTGCTCATCGGTCACTAGTTCATAGTGTTCCAAGCGACCTGATACCGGTGCAGGCTCGTCAGAGTCACTCTTCCTCCGGAGAGCCTGGCGCAGCATGCACACCGGACAGAATTTCATTGCTCCAGAAAACTCAGTGCCGCAGGTCGGGCAGGTGTGTCTATCCTCCATGTTCACTTGCCACCTGTTTGTAGGGCGGTAGCTCTCTGTCGTGTTCGAGCAAATGCAGAAAAAAGCTCTGAGTAGGATCTTGGGCATCGGGCGGAGCATGCCCACAATACCGAACCAACGCGTAAATCGGGCACCGGTACAGCCGGCACAACCCGGCCAGTGCGCCCTCGGAATCCGGCGCCTTACTCTGAGCCGAAAGCAACAGCACGCTCCACCGAGTGGTGCGAAATCGGCCAGCAGCATCCGCTGGCGAATGACGGTCCGGCTTCAATTGTGAGCTCCCCTGGTCAGTCTAGATTATCATCGTACTCAAAGATTGGAATAACAGATTTCCAGGCGCCGGTGTTCACTCGCGCGCGGCAGAAAAGAACAGACTTCGCCCCACCCTTACACGCATCACCGCTAGTTTAGGATCTGTAGCTAAAATAAACCACCCAGGGGTCAGTCAAGAATGGCGCCAAGTTAAGCGGAATTTGGGGATGATTTGTTGCCCCGGAGGGGCTACAGGATTTAGCCCAGGGTTTCAACCCTGGGAACCGCCCACCCGGGCGACGCGCCCTGAAAGGGCGCCAGATCAGACTTATAAGAAACAGACGCGAAGCTCCTATTTATATAGAGCCCGCAATCGCTCATCTTTGTGCTGATGCGCATTATTTTAGCGAACGGGAGATTGTATCTCTGCTTAACGAATACCCTGTTAGTTTTCGGTTACTGCAATCTCTCAAGAATTCTTGCCTGACCCCTTTTTGACATCAGCGACGAGTGCTCGCACGGCTTGCATGATTTGCGACACGCTCGGGCGATAGGCATTTTCAAGAATCGGAGAAAATGGGACTGGGACATCGGGCGAAGCGATTCTGAGAATGGGCGCCTTGAGATGTCGCCCAAAACGTTCCTGAATGCCGGCCGCGAGTTCGGCGTTGACCCCGCCGGTTTTCGGGCCTTCCTCGACAATGACCACTCGACCTGTCTTCTTCACGGAATCGCCAATCGTTAGGTAGTCAAATGGGGCAAGGCTCCGAACATCGATGACTTCTGCCTCGATACGCTCTCCGGCCAGGTGTTGAGCTGCCTCCAGACTGAAATGCAACATCAGTAACCAGGACAGAATCGTCACCTCAGAACCCGAACGTCGTACTGCCGCTTGATCGAGCGCAACGACATAGTCCAGATCCGGAATTTCGCTCGTCGCGTCGACCGCGCCTGATTCCGTTCGCGCTCCCTTGGATCCATAGAGGAGCTTGTGTTCGAATATTAGCACCGGATTATTGTCACGAACGGCCGCTTTCAAAATTCCTTTCGCATCGTAAGCGTTCGACACCGCGACCACCTTCAATCCTGGCACGCCGGTAAAATATCGTTCCATGTTCTGCGCATGTTGCGATCCGCGGCCGGTGGCACCCACCGGCGCCCGCATCACCAGCGGCACTTGGCAACGCCCGCCGGACATGTAGCGCATTTTAGCCGCGTTGTTGATGATCTGATCGCTGGCCAGAAACAGAAAATCGCCATACTGAACATCAGCGATCGGCTTCATTCCCATCATGGCTGCCCCGACCGCGACGCCAAAGAAACCGAGTTCTGCGATCGGCGTGTTAATCATCCGATCCGGAAACTTCTTTTCCAGGCCCAGGGTCACCGTAAATGCGCCGCCCCAGCCGCCTGGTACCGCAATGTCTTCGCCGATACAAAAGACGGTTTCATCTCTTTCCATTTCTTCCGCGATACCGTCTCGCAGAGCCTCAGCGATCGATTGGCGTTTCATGTGGCAGCCAAATTTTCTTCACGAGTAAACGTCGGTCAGCAGATCGTCGAGCTCGGGTAGTGGAGCGGATTTGGCCATCTCGACCGCGGACTCGATTTCGCGCTCAACTTCTGCTTGAATCTCGTCGAGCTCAGATCGAAGGATCTCACCGGCAGCTAACAGCTGTTGGGTGTAACGGACAATCGGGTCATTAGCTGACCAGGTCGAACGTTCTTCCTTGGGCTGGTAATGACAGGGATCGCGGCGCGAATGTCCGGTCAGGCGATACGTTAGCAGCTCCAGCAAAACCGGTCCGACGCCGGCCCGACATTCCTCCACGGCTCGCCTGGCTGCTTCATAGACTGCGAGCAGGTCGTTACCGTCCACGGTTTCTCCGCGGAAGCCATAACTGGCCGCACGATCCGATACCGTGGTATTCTTCATGACGCGATCGATGCGAGTCGAGGCCCCGTACAAATTGTTCTCGCAGACCAGCAGGACCGGAGCATTCCAGAGAGCGGCCATGTTAACCGCCTCGTGAAAAGCGCCTTCGGCCACGGCTCCGTCTCCGA
>Ga0210387_10003251_pt1 | contig 12512 bp, 15 predicted proteins | sample IncBWC7OmetaG_FD_160108 | JGI IMG/M metagenome (GOLD analysis project Ga0210387, IMG submission 160108) | Forest soil microbial communities from Barre Woods Harvard Forest LTER site, Petersham, Massachusetts, United States - Inc-BW-C-7-O ... | reverse complement strand
CTGGCCGGCATCGCAGCGCCAGATGCGGCAAAGGCACTGCTCGTCCAGGGCTACCTATCGTCGAAGTCGCGCGACGATCCCGGCATTTCCTGCCCCGCCAGCTCATTGGCAGGCGACGTCGCACGCGAGGGTTCGGGCGCGGCGGTGCGCGCGGAATTCGCATCCGGCATCGAGGCTTTGGTGGAAATACTCGGTTCATTGCAGCACACCGGCAATCCGGCCGGCGACCGGCACGAGGCATTGGCCGATCTTGCAACAATGGTTGGAGCCCAGCTTTTGGCACGGGCGACTGGCGGCCGAAAAGTCTCCGATGAATTTCTGCGTGCCGCGCGCACACGCCTGGGTTCGCCGCGCAAACGACGCCGCGCGCCAGCGCGGCACGTCGAGTGAGTTGCCGACATGTTCGCCGCAAATTTTTCCCGCTGGCTCAATCGCAAGGGAATCCATTACGGCTGGGTCATGATGGTCATGGCGTTCCTGACGATGTTCATCTCATCGTCGGCCCTCGGACTGCCGGGCGCATTCCTGCGGCCGTTGAGCCAGGAATTCGGCTGGAACACCCAACAGATCTCCTCGGCGCTGGCGGTGCGTTTCGCACTATTCGGCCTGTTGGGTCCGTTTGCCGCCATCATGATGGAACGCTACGGTTTGCGCCGCATCGTGCCGATTGCGCTGGTGCTGATCGCCCTGGGGTTGTTGCTGGCCACGCGCATGCACGCCTTGTGGCAACTCTTCGTGCTCTGGGGGTTGGTGCTCGGCGTCGGCTCGGGTTTGACGGCGCTGGTGCTCGGTGCGACGGTTGCCAATCGTTGGTTCGAGCGGCGGCGAGGACTGGTGCTCGGCATACTCACCGCAAGTTCGGCCACCGGACAGCTTATCTTCCTGCCGCTGGCCGCATCTTTGATCCAGCATTATGGATGGCGCGTGGCAATCGCGCCCACCGTGATCGGCTGCTTGAGCATCGCGGCATTGGCGATTTGCTTGCTCTGCGAACGTCCGCGGGATCTGCATCTGGCGCCTTACGGCGCCGCTTTGCCGGCAGGCGAAGCCGTGGTCCCGAAATGGAATCCGAGCTTCGCGGAACCTGTCTTGGAGCTGTTCAAGATCTCGCGAAATCCAACATTTTGGGTGCTGGCGGGCACTTTCTTCGTGTGTGGGCTGAGCACCAGCGGGCTGATCCAGACACATTTCATCTCTTTGTGCGGCGATTATGGCTTGGCAGCGGTGCCGGCGGCTTCGGTACTCGCGATGATCGGCGCATTCGATTTCGCGGGGACCATTGGGTCGGGCTGGCTGTCCGATCGATTCGACAACCGCAAGCTGCTTTTTTGGTATTACGGTCTGCGCGGCCTATCGCTGCTGTGGTTGCCGCATTCGGACTTTACTCTCTACGGCCTTTCGCTATTCGCCATGTTCTACGGACTCGACTGGGTGGCAACCGTTCCGCCGACGGTAAAGTTGGCCAGCGCCAGTTTCGATAAGCAGCGCGGCGCGATGATATTCGGCTGGATATTCGCGTGCCATCAGTTGGGTAGTGCGGCGGCAGCGTATGGGGCGGGTTTGACCCGGACTCTGCTGTTGACCTACAGCCCGGCGCTGTATGCGGCGGGAGTCGCCTGTATTTTGGCGGCGCTCGCGATCTTCCTCATACGGCGCCCCAAGGGTGTCGAACAACCCTTGCGCGCGGGAGTGGTGTCGGTCTAGGTGCCGGTTCCAGCCACGCATCCGCCGCCATGCGTCGCTGGCTTTTTTTGTGCCGCGATGGGAGACTTACTTTTACGTCCGTACCGCAATCCATCAGGGGATAGCCAGTGAGCGAGCTGCGACAAGCGTTGGCAGAAATCAATGCCATACGCACTCAGGTTGCGCGCGACACGCAGTTTCGCGGCTACGGCCCCGTATCCATCGCAGCAAGCGGTGTGCTTGCATTGCTGGTGGCCGCTGTTCAAAACCGCATCATCAAAGACGCGCGCGATTTCATCGTTTTCCTGTTTGTCTGGGCAGCGACGGCTGCGATCACGATTTGCCTAACGGCAGCCGAGACCCTCAGCCGTGCGCGCCGAGTGCATTACGGGTTGGCCAATGAGATGGTGCAGGCAGCCGTCGAGCAATTTCTACCGGCATTGGTCGTCGGGCTGTTGTTGACGGCCGTACTCATCTGGGCAGCACCTCGGGAGCTATGGATGCTGCCTGGCCTGTGGCAACTGTTATTCAGCCTCGGGGTATTTGCCTCGTGCCGATTTTTGCCGAAAGAAACATTGGCGGTCGGCATTTGGTATCTTGTCACGGGGCTCACCTGCATCGTCATACAGAGCGGTTCGAAGAGTTTCTCGCCCTGGACTATGGGGATCCCGTTCGGCGTCGGGCAATTGCTCGTCGCCGCTGTTCTGCAATTTGGTTTCGAGGGTTCCAGTGAAGATTCGTAACGCCAAGACTGACCGTGCTTCCAGATTTGCCTACGGCGGACTCAATCGAGTGATCCATGAGCGGGCGCGCTTGAGCTTGCTCACTTCTCTCATCACGCATTCGAAGGGCCTCGCATTCGGTGAACTCAAACAACTCTGTGCGTTGACCGATGGCAATCTCAACCGCCATCTTCTGGTCCTTGAAAACGCCAAGTTGGTGAGCATTTCGAAAACTCTCGACGGAGCCCGTACGCAAACCCGTTGCCGCATTACGGCGCTGGGGCGTAGACGATATTTCGAGTATTTGGGCGTGCTCGAACAAGTCATCATCGATGGCGCATCGGCCTCGAAAGACGAGGCGTCGCGGCTGAGCGGACAGGATCCGGCGAACGCCTGACGCTGCAGAAGAAAAGAGCGCTCGGTGCGAACCATCGTCTTGCTGTTCTTTTCCAATGTGTTCATGACTTTTGCGTGGTATGGGCATCTCAAATACGGTCATGGCTGGCCGTTGTGGAAAGCGATACTGGTTTCGTGGCTGATCGCGTTGATCGAATATTGTCTGGCGGTGCCGGCCAACAGGCTTGGCTTCGGCACCTTCACCGGCTTCCAGCTCAAGATCCTTCAGGAAGCCATTACCTTGGTGGTTTTCGTGCTATTCGCCGTCATGTTCCTGAAGGAAAGGATGGCGTGGAATTACGTTCTATCCTTTGTGCTGCTGCTGGCGGCCGTGGTGGTCGCTTTCGCCTTTCGGCCGGGACTCGGCAACACCTAGTTTGGATCAAAATGCCATGAGCGCCGCGCCCGCGCAGACCAGCAGCGCGCCAATGCCCACTTTCCAGGTCAGCTGCTCGCCGAGAAAGGCGACCGCGAAAATCACGACGAAGACCACGCTAAGCTTGTCGATCGGCGCCACTCGGGACGCCGGACCTATCTGCAGTGCGCGGTAGTAGCAGAGCCACGACAACCCCGTGGCGATACCGGACAGGATCAAAAATACCGTTCCTTTGGGCGATAGCTGCGCCGGGTTTTGCCACTCGCCGCGTGCGCTGACCAGCAGTGCACTGACGCCCAACACGATCAATGTTCTCAAGAATGTGGCGAGATTCGAGTTGATGTCGGAGACCCCGAGCTTGCCGAAAATGGCCGTCAATGCGGCGCACAGTGCGGACAGCGCAGCGTAATATTTCCAACTCATTCGTCGGACTGCGCGCTTTGCAATTGCGCGTCCTGTAAATCGAGTTCCCGCTCGATGCGGCGGCGTGCTTCATCTTTGAGCTTGCCGCTTCTATACAGGTCATTGATCCGGTCGCGTTCCACGGCGATCAGCGACACTTCAATTTCATCATTCAAATCGGCGAGCCGATTATGCTCGCCGGCCTGAGCTTGCCGGTTATCCAAGCGCTTCAGGCGGTCTCGATAGCGGGCGCGCAAGGGATGGAGGATGTCGCTTGCCAGGCCGCGCTCCGTAGCGGCTTTTTCCAGCCACTGGCTTGCCGCCTCGGCGGCTTCTCGGCGGGCCGCAAATTCCTCGAGTTTGTCGGCGTGCTGTTCACGGCGGCCCGCGTTGGCGAGTCCCAGCGCCCGGATCACGGCAGGCAGCAGCAAACCCTGGCCAACAAGCGTGACGAGTATGACGGTAAAAGTAAGATACAGAATGCGATCGCGATACGGAAACAAGTCGCCATTCGCGGTGGTGAAGGGAATGGCGAGCGCTGCGGCGAGAGAGACCGTGCCGCGGACCCCGGTGAATGCCAGCGCAAATGGCCATTGCCAGGGAGGCTCGGGGTCGTTGCGTCTGATCGACGGAATCAGCCAACGCGGCAGATAAGTGGCGGGAAACATCCAGATAAACCGCGCCAGAATGACGACCGCACAAACCACCAAGGCCGAGATTGCCAGATCCTTGAAAGTGCTGTCGTGGATTCCTGTAATCAACGTGCGCGCCTGCAGGCCCGTGATCAGGAATACCAAGCCTTCGGTCAGATAGATCAGGAAGTCCCAGAAGAAAACGCCCTGCAATCGCGTTGCCGCGCTGATGAGCCTCAAACCATTCCAGCTGATATACAGACCGGCAGTCACCGTTGCGAGAACGCCCGAACCGCCAAAATGTTGCGGCGGCCAGTAAGCGATGAAAGGTGTCAGCAGCGAGAGCATGATCTCGATCTGCGGCTCGTGTACCCAGCGCCGCAATCTCAGCATGAACCAGCCCACGCCGATTCCCCAGAGAATTTCGCCGCCGATGATGGCCACGAACATACCCGCGGCCTGACTTAGGGAGAATGCACTGACGCTGACCGCGGCTACCGCAAATCGATACAGAATCAGTGCGCTGGCGTCATTCGCCAGGCCTTCGCCTTCGAGAATGACCAGAAGCCGCCTCGGCAGCTGCATGCGCCGCGCAATGGAGAGCGGTGCCACCGCGTCCGGGGGCGAGACGATGGCGCCCAATACAAAACCCACCGCCCAGGAAAAGCCCAACAGCAAATGGCTGACCGCCGCAACCGCGACCGTCGTGAACAAGACGCAACCAATGGCAAGCAGGGAGATCGGCCGCAGGCTGAAGCGAAACTCGCGCCAACTCATCGCCACCGAGGCCGAATAGATGATTGGCGGCAGAACCATCAACAATACAAACTCCGGAGCCAGCCTCACGGTCGGCAGTCCGGGAATGAGCGCGAGGATGACGCCGGTGATGACCCATAGAATCGCCGGCGGAATCTTCAGGCGAGCCGCTGCGAGTGCGACGATCGAAATCACGACCAGCAGCAACACGAGAATTTGTAGCGTCTGCAGCATAACTGTCCTGAGCGAGCCGGCCGTACGCCGGCGACAGCGCGGCATTGCAGGCGGACTCAGGGTCCTATACGGTATAGAGAGTCACCGAGGAACTCATTATGAGCGATAAATCATCCAAAGTTGACCCGGCTTTCGTCGAACAAAAGCGCCGGCAGCTAATGAGGCTAAGAGATGAGCTCATGAAGACCACCAGTGCGGCCGAGGGCGAGGAGGGCGCCATCGAGAATGCCTCGAACCTGCAGGCGCGCGAGTATGAGGACGACGCGCAGAAGCTCGACATGCTCGAGAAGGAGGGAAATTTGGTGAGTCGAGACGTTGAAAGGTTGGCGCGAGTCGAGCGCGCGCTCGCCAAAATCGGCGAGGGCACCTACGGGTTTTCAGACATCAGCGGCCAACGCATTCCAAACGATCGCCTCGACGTCATGCCGGATGCGATCAATACCGTCGCGGAACAGGAGGCGAGCGAGCGCGGAGTATAAGAGGTCCCTGACGCGTTCAATCCGAACAGCCGACAAACTCCCGAACCAGCGCGCCGATCTCATCTGCGGCGGTGTCCAAGGCAAAATGACCGCCGTCTAGAATGTGGACTTGGGCATTCGGCACATCGCGCCGATAGGCTTCCGGTTCCGAAATCTCAAAAGACAGGTCGTATTTGCCCCAAACGACCAGAAGGCGAGGCTGCCGCTCACGCATCCACGCCTGCCACTTGGGGTAGGACTCGACATTGGTCCGGTAGTCGTAGAACAGGTCGGTTTGAATTTCAGCCTGAGCAGATTGGCTGAGAAAGGCAAATTCATCGGTCCATAGATCCGGGTCGTACCGTTGCACGTTGGGGTCGCTCCCGACATGCCGGGTCCGCGTCGTCGCGAGCGACAAAAGATTTGTGCGCAGTGTGCTTTCGTTCGCAACGCGATCGGCCCAGAAAGCGCGCCGCGCCTTCCACAGCGGTCCAAGGCCCTCATTATGCGCCACCGCGTTCTGCACGATGAGCGCCGCAATTCGGTTGGGATGGGCCAACGCCATCCGAAAACCCACAGGGCCGCCGTAATCCTGCATATAAAGCGTATAGCGCGACAACCCGAGCGCTTCGGTGAAGTGATTCATGATCTCGGCGCAGCGATCGAAGGTATATGCGAAGCGCTTCGGGTCCGGCCAATCGCTGTGCCCGAAGCCGGGGTAATCGGGCGCAACCAGGTGAAAGCGGTCGGCAAGCCTCGCGAACAGTGGTTCGAACATTCGCGATGAAGAGGGCAACCCATGGAGGAAAAGAATCGTTGGGGCATCCTTCGGCCCGGCTTCGCGATAGAAAATCGCAAGTCCGTCAACTTTTACTGTGCGATAAGACACGTGCTGCGACATTTACTGGATCCTTGGGCCGCACTTGCAGTCGTTAATCAGAGCAGAAACGCGTACACGAGAGAATCAGACGATGGTATCGACGCGACGGACCGACACTAAAGTATTATGGACGCCGGCACCCGGCGAGGCCCATTGTTTCGATTGCAATGAACCCCAGCCGTACACTCGTATCTGTCGTCGATGACGACGAGTCGGTGCGCGAATCGCTGCCGGACTTGCTGCAGGAATTAGGCTTTGCAGCCCGGCCGTTTTCGTCGGCAGAAGAGTTTCTCGCCTCCCCGTACGTCGATCAAACCCGATGCCTGCTCCTCGACATCGCCATGCCAGGCATGAGCGGACCCGATTTGCAGCGCGAGTTGCGACTTTGCCGGCGAGAAATTCCGATTATTTTTATCACCGCTCATGGCGATGAAAGGGTTCGTCCACGTATGTTGCAACAAGGCGCAGTCGAATGCCTATTCAAGCCCTTCAGTGAGGCTGCTTTACTGGACGCGCTCAATGCGGCGCTTCGGACGAGCTAGCGCCGCCGGTTGCAGGGGAGACATTGTCATGCTGCCATGCACAAAAAGGCATCCAAGTGCGATGGACAGCTACCGGTGCGCGGGTGCATGCTTATGTTAAACCGCCTGCCAAAAAGGACCGGTATGCAGTCGAAGACGGCCGTGGCACCCATAGCCTTTGCAGGCTCCCAGCTCACCGACGTGCGCCACGTGTGTGCATTCTTCAACAGCGATGAGGAACTGTATCGAGTGCTGCTGCCGTTCATCAAAGACGGCTTCGAGTGTGGCGACAAGGCGATTCACGTGGTCAATCCGGGTCACCGTCACAATCATCTAGCAAGATTGGCCGGGGCGGGAGTCGATCCAATCGCCGCGCAGCAGTGCGGGCAATTCGAACTTCGGAGCAATACGGATACCTACCTTCGGGACGGCCGCTTCGATCAAGATCGAATGCTTAAGGTATTCGAGCAGCTTGCAAGCGGCACCGCCGAGGGTGGATTCCCGCTCAGTCGCATTGTCTGCCAGATGGACTGGGCGGCTCAGGATCGATCACATATCGATGATCTCATCGAGTTCGAGTCGAGGGTGAACCATGTATGGCAGTGTCACGACGATGCCGTGATCTGCGTATACGATCTTGCGAAATTTGGCGGAGATACGGTCATTGACATCATGCGGACGCATCCGATGATCATTGTCGGCGGCATGCTCCACCACAATCCGTTCTTTGTTCCGCCGCAAGTGTTTTTGCGCGAACTGCGCGGGCGTCGGGACGGCCAGACTACTTCATCTTCGACCGCGGTCTGACGTGGTGTCGCAGCCCGAGCAGCCCGCCGATGAGATCAAACGCCTGCAGCGCTGCATCAATGATCTGGTCGGCGTCCTGGCGCTTCCGGCCATTTGGAGCGGCGGCGACCCATCACAGATTGTTCGGACCTTTCTCGACGTGCTACTTGGAATGCTGCGCCTGGATCTCATCTATTTGCGGCTGAAAGAGCCGCTAGGCAATGCGCCCATCGAGATGGTCCGAGTCGCTCACTCACATCAACTGGCGGCACGATCGCAAGAGATCTGCGATGCGCTCAAGCGCTCGTTGGGGCCTCATCCGCAGAAATCGGTTCCGCGAATATCGAACCCCATCGGCGACGGCGATATTTCCATCGTAACCATGCGGCTCGGGCTGCAGGGTGAAATCGGGGAAATCGTGGCCGGGTCGCTGCGAGTGGATTTCCCCGGCCAGACGGAAAGATTACTGCTGAGTGTCGCGGCGAATCAGGCCGCGATCGGACTGCAAGAGGCTCGCATCCACGGCGAGCAGATGCGAGTTGCCGCCGAGCTCGACCGGCGCGTGGCCCAACGGACGCGAGAACTTGCCGCGGCAAACGACACGCTCAAGAAGGAAATCGCCGAACGCAAGCTGTCGGACGACAGACTGCGGCGCGAGGAAAGGGAACTGAAGCGCAGTGAGGCGCGCAAGACGGCGATTCTTAATTCGGCGCTGGATTGTATCGTGACGATCGATCACGAAGGCTGCATCACGGAGTTCAATCCAGCCGCGGAACGCACCTTTGGCTATCCGCGGGACGCGGCCTTGGGCCAGAAATTGGCCGAGATGATCATTCCGCCGTTACTGCGGGAGAGGCATGAACGAGGTCTGGCGCGCTTCTTGGCCACGGGCGAGGCCCCCGTGATCGGGAGGCGCATCGAGATGACGGCGATGCGGGCCGACGGCAGCGAATTTCCCGTCGAGCTCACGATCACTCGCATCCCGTCGGACGGGCCGCCGTCCTTCACGGGCTACCTGCGGGACATCACGGACCGCAAACGCTCCGAGGAGGAATTGCGCCGTAGCCAGGCATTTCTGGCCGAAGCGCAGCGCCTCAGTTCGACCGGAAGCTTTTCCTGGCGCTTGGACCGGGATGAGTTCACTTGGTCCGAGGAGCTGTATCGCATATTCGAGTTTGATCCGGCGGTGCCGGTAACGCTGCAGCAGATTGGCACCCGAATTCATCCCGAAGACATGCCGTTGGTAAACGACATGGTTGCGCGGGCGCGAGGTCCGGGAAATGATTTTGAGCACGATCACCGATTGCGAATGCCCGACGGTTCGGTGAAATACCTGCACATGGTCGCGCATTGCTTCCGGGATCTGGATGGACAATTGGAGTACATCGGCGCCATTCAGGATGTGACGCAGCGCCGGCGAGCGGATGAGGCGCTGAGCAAGGCGCGATCGGAACTCGCACACGTGGCAAGAGTCAGCAGCCTCGGCGCATTGACCGCCTCGATCGCGCACGAAGTCAATCAGCCTCTGTCGGGCATCGTGACCAACGCCAGCACCTGCTTACGGATGCTGGCAGCGGATCCACCCAACGTCGAGGGTGCGCGCGAAACCGCCCGACGCACGCTGCGAGACGGCAATCGCGCCTCTGATGTGATCGCGCGATTGCGCGCATTATTTGCCAAGAGGGGCGCCACCAGCGAGTCGGTGGACCTCAACGAGGCTGCGCGGGAAGTGATCGCGCTTTCATTGAGTGAGCTGCAGAGAAACCAGGTGATCCTGCGGACGGAATTTGCCGACGATTTGCCGCCTGTGTCAGGCGATCGTGTCCAGCTTCAGCAGGTCATTCTGAATCTGTTTCTGAATGCCGCAGATGCCATGAGCGGCGTCGATGATCGTCCACGGCACTTGGTGACCAGGACCGAACGAGAGCAAGACGATCATGTGCGCTTGAGCGTGCAGGATACCGGAGTGGGGTTTGAAGCTCAGGGTGCGGATCGATTGTTCGAAGCTTTCTACACCACGAAGAGCAACGGAATGGGGATTGGGCTGTCCGTCAGCCGTTCGATCATCGAGGGTCATCGCGGCCGCCTTTGGGCGGTACCGAACGAGGGTCCCGGCGCGACGTTTTCGTTTTCCATTCCCCACGGATCCGAAAGTTTGACGGGCACGTTCGATCTTGGCGTCATTCGCAGTTCCGCTGTCCAGGATGCGCAGCACATCACAAGGAGTTCTTGATATGAGCAGTTCAACGGATTCATCTCTGCGTACGTCGAAATCAGTGTCCAGCATGCGCACCGCACCAACCGTGTTCGTGGTGGACGATGACGTGTCGGTACGCGAGTCGCTCGAATTGCTGATCAGCTGCGCCGGCTGGCAACCGCGGATATTCGAGTCCGCGCAGGAATTTCTCGCGCACCCACGAGTACTCGCGCCGAGTTGCCTGGTGCTCGATGTTTCGCTCCCGGGCCTCAATGGCCTCGATCTGCAAAAGCGCATTGCCGCGGATCGGATGGATATGCCCATCATCTTCATCACCGGGCATGGCGATGTGCCGATGACAGTGCAGGCCATGAAGGGTGGAGCAGCCGAGTTTCTGACCAAGCCCCTTAGCGAGGAGGTGTTGTTGAGTGCAATCCGTCACGCCATCGATCGCAGCCGCGCTGCGTTGGGCGAGGAAGTGAAGCTAAAGGCGCTCCGCGATGCGTACGCATCTTTGACCGCTCGAGAACGGCAGGTCATGCTGTTGGTGGTCTCGGGCCTACTCAACAAACAAGTCGGGGGCGAGCTCGGCATCAGCGAAATCACGGTGAAGGCACATCGAGGCCGCGTGATGCAAAAGATGCACGCCGCCTCGCTCGCTGATCTCGTGAACATGGCTGCGACGCTGCGCCTCGCAACGGCGCCAAAAGACTGACAAGAGGGGCACCGCCGCCCTACAGGGGCGTGTATTTGAACTTCTGTCCGGCCACCGTGGCGGCATACATGAGGCCGCCCTTGGCAATCGTGAACACAATCATGCCCTTCTGGTAGCCGCCGCTTGCGGTAACGGCATCCTTCTTGCCGCCGCTGGCACCCGAGGTTGCACCCGAGGTGCCGGCGCTCGCTGAAGCGCCCGCGGTGATGGCGATAGCACTGATGCCTGCGGCGAATTCGAACTGACCGGTTCTAAATTCGTCCAACGAACGTTTGTCCTGAAAGAAAATCACTTCGCTGTAGGCCTTGGCGCCGGCCTGAAATCCCACGCTGACTTGCGCCACGGTTGAATCGCCAACATATTTGCCGCGCTCGTAGACGCGCCCCTTGCCGCCTGCGCCGCCGACAATGAAACCCGCCTCGCCGATGGTGGGGAAAACCGCATAGCCATAGCTGGTCTTGAAGAAAGTGGCGCTTTCGCCCGCATTTTTGAACAATTTGATCGTGTCAGTGTAATCGTCAGCGCGTGCCGCCCCGGAAACAAGCAATAGCGCTGCGGCGAATGGAAACAGGCGAGCAATGATGGTCACGGCGGTCAGCCCTCGGTACGAATAGTGTTGCATCATAGCCCCCCTGTGACGGCCGCGGAATTGTCCTTTAGCCGTATCGCTGCGGCGATCAAGGAAACCTGCGATGCGCTAGACGCGTGCGGCTTCGAGGATCAGAGCGGTGATCTCGTCTGGATGCGAGATCATCGACACGTGGCTTGACTTCAACTCGATGGTTTTGGCGCCCATGCGCTTGGCCATGAATCGCTCAAGATCCGGATTGATGGTGCGATCCTCGGTCGAAACGGCATAGAAGCTCGGCTTCGATCGCCAAGCGGCCTGGGTGGTCTTGCCGGTAAGCAGGGCTTTCTGGAACGGTTCTTGGACCGCATAGAGGACCCTGGCCTTCGCTTCCGGCAAGTCGCCTGCGAAGTCGTGCAAGAACGCCTGCTCGCCAAGGCGCCCCTCGTCGCCGTCGAAAATGATGCCGGCGGAGGCCGGCGGCGTGGGATATTTCTTGGCCAGCGCCGCGTAATCCTCGCCCGCGTCCGGCGCTCGCGCCGCCACATAGACGAGCGCTGAAACATTCGGATGCACACCCGCCTCGGTGACGATCATCCCGGAAAAGGAATGCCCGACCAGAACCGTTGGGCCATCCTGTCGTGCCAGCACCCGCAGTGCCGAAGCGACGGCGTCAGGCAGCGTCGTCAAGGGGTTTTGCACGGCCGTGGCATTGATGCCGGCCGCCTGCAATCGTGCGATCACCTCGGTCCAGCATGATCCGTCGGCGAAGAGCCCGTGCACGAGCACGACGTTGCGTGCTTTGGTCGCGGTAGCGGCGGCGGCCTTCCCGCGGGTGGATGCCAACGTTGCGGCGGCGCTTGCAAGCAGGGCGGCCGAAAAAGTACGTCTGCTAATTGCCATGAGAAATACCTCCTAGAGCCAAGGTGAACTCACCCGCACGCTGAAGTGGACCCATCACGACTCGCGAAGCGAAAAATCTAGCAAAAAATGCGGTTGGAGTGAATCGATTTGTGCCTGCCACACTGCGCCACAGTTGCCCCACGGCTTCGCCACAAACGGCTGCGAGACTAGCAATCGAGCCGGTCCGGCTCTGCTACGGGAGTGCGCAAACATGTCTGGTCGCCTGGATGCCTTGTTCGAGTTCATGCGCCGGGGGCTCATCGAACCGCTGGGGCGGCTCGGC
>Ga0210387_10003250_pt1 | contig 12514 bp, 9 predicted proteins | sample IncBWC7OmetaG_FD_160108 | JGI IMG/M metagenome (GOLD analysis project Ga0210387, IMG submission 160108) | Forest soil microbial communities from Barre Woods Harvard Forest LTER site, Petersham, Massachusetts, United States - Inc-BW-C-7-O ... | reverse complement strand
ATCCATGCTGCCGGCCTGCTGCCGCCGCGGCGCCCAGCATCATTGCGAGATGTCTCCGGAAGTTCGCGCGCTGCTGCTGCACGAGGACAATGGTTCCACGCGCATCGGCGCAAAGCCTGAGCAGTGCCCCTACCGCCAGCGCTCTCTCGCCGCGACGCATCTGCAGACGCTGACCTCAGGCGCTGCCACAACGGACGCGGCATTCTCGCTACACGCGCCCTCGGCCGCGGCGCAAGCCGAGTGCCTGCGCCGCGTCTCCTTCGATCGCTCCCGCCAGAAACGCGGACCCCCCTCCTTCCTCGCCTAGCACTCGCACGCGTCCGAGCCCTCCTGCTGTTCTGCAGCCGTGAGTCATCGAGCGTGCTCCCTTCTTCAGTGCCAGCAAACCGTTACGCTTGCGTGACCAGGAAAGATTCCATGTACCCCTTCGTGTTGTATCGACGGTCGCATCTCGCGCGTCGCATTGTTCTCTCTCTCTTTGTGCTGCTCCTGCCCGCGACGTTCGCGTGGGCCTCCATCTTCGGAACGGTGCAGGGAGTTGTTCACGATCCGCAGCATCGTCCCATCCAGGGAGCTCAGCTTACGCTGAAAGCGCAAAACTCGGCGTTCACGCGCTCGGCGAAGACCAACGTGAACGGCGAATTCATCTTCACCTCCGTGCCGATCGGAAACTACACGGTCACGGTCGCGGCGAAGGGATTCCAGCAGATGAGCCAGGACGTAATCGTCCAGTCCGACACCAGTCCGGTTCTCCATTTCCCCTTGGCAGTCGAAGGTTTGAACGAGAGCGTGGTGGTCCCGGGAACGGCGCAGGCATCGACCGATAGCGTTACGCCGACCACGATGCTGAGCCGCACAGATATTCAACAAACTCCGGGAGCGGACCGCACCAACGGCATGGAGATGATCACGGATTATGTGCCGGCCACGTACATTGCCCACGACATGCTGCACATGATGGGTGGCCACCAGGTGGAATGGCTGATCGATGGCGTTCCCATCCCTAACACCAACATTGCCACCAACCTGGGGCCGCAGATTCTTCCGCGGGACATCGATACTCTCGAGGTCTACAGCGGCAGCTACGATGCGGACTATGGGGATCGCACGTACGGCGTCTTCAACGTGGTGCCGCGCACTGGTTTCGAACGCGACAGGGAGTGCGACCTCGTCATCACGGCCGGAAATTTCTATCAGACGGATGATCAAATCAGTTGCGGTGGACACACGCAGCGCTTTGCCTACTATGCAAGCCTGAATGGGAACCGCAGCAACTACGGTCTCCAAACGCCGATTCCGCAGGTGGTTCACGATGCGGTGAATGGCTACGGCGGATTCGCGTCGTTCATCTTCAACCCCGATCCGAAAAACCAATATCGGGTGGTCGGATCGTTGCGGCAGGATTATTACCAGATCCCGATCGACCCCGATCCGAACTCGGTGGGGAACCAGGTTTATCCATCGAGCGGCCTGCGTGACGCCGAGCGTGAGCCCGATGGCTACGTCACGTTCTCGTGGATCCACACCTTCAATCCAAAAACCCTGCTAACGGTTTCGCCTTTCTACCATTACAACGGCGCCGACTATCAGGGGGGTCCAAACGATTTTCCCGTGATCTCGACGGTCGATCAGAACGCCAGCTATGCGGGAGGACAGACGGAGGTGCATAGGACCTTCTGGAAGAACGATCTGCAGGCCGGCCTCTATGGATTTGGCCAGCACCAATACAACTACTTCAACAATGTCTTCACGGATGGAACGCCCAATGTTCCGGCGTCTTCGATCAGCGTAAACGGCGGAGTGGTGTCGGAGTTCATTAACGACAAATTCAAGATCACTCCATGGTTCACCTTGATCACGGGCTTCCGCGCAACGCAGTTCAGCTCGACCATCTCGGAGACCGCCACCGACCCCCGTTTTGGCGCTGCTCTGCGCATCCCGCGCCTGAACTGGGTCTTCAGCGGTTTCTACGGGTACTACTATCAGGCGCCGCCGCTGGCCACGGCCACCGGACCCCTGCTCGACCTGGCCAACGGCGCGAGTCTTACGTTCGCTCCTCTGCACGGCGAGCGCGACATCCAATGGCAATATGGCGTGACCATTCCATACCGCAACTGGACTCTCAGCATCAACAACTATGAGACCCGGGCAGAGAACTGGCTGGACCACAACAACATCGGCGAATCGAATATCTTCTGGCCGATCACCTGGTCGTATGCGCTCATTCAAGGATGGAGCCTGAACCTGCACTCTCCCGACGTCTTTCATCATGGCCAGTTCCATCTTGCGTACGCCAACCAGATCGCGCAGGCGACGTCGCCGATCACCGGGGGGCTAGTTTGTCCAGCGCCCATCACGTCGGCGTGCCCGCTCAATATTCCGCCAGGGCTTGCGCCGGTCGACCACGATCAGAGAAATACGTTGAACGTGGGCTTCGACGGAATCCTTCCTGGAAAGGTTACGGCCTCGACCAACGTCTACTACGGATCGGGCTTCGTCAACGGACAGTACGGTACGCCGCAGGCGCAGTATCCCGGACCGTATCTGCCCAGCCATACCACCTTCGATCTTGCCGTCGGCAAGACGTTCGCAAAGAAATACACCGTTTCGGTGAACGCGCTGAATGTGGCCAATCGGCGCGTGCTGTTGGATAACAGCCTGACCTTCGGCGGATTTCACTGGAACGACCCGCGGCAAATCTACGGGGAGATTCGCTATCGGTTCAAGTACTGAAGCAGCTACCGTCCCGCCCCGTCGTGGAGCACCTGTTCGATCACTGCATGGACATTGATCAGGCTCCACGGCGTGGTGACCTCGTCTGCCCGCGTTTGGCCGGCATGATGCACCATCACCGCGGGCCGCGGATCGAATCCCGATTGCGATGCTGCGCGATCTTCAGCCGTCCATCCGGGCTGATCGTTCCACAACCATAGGCGCCAGGAGTGGTCACCCTGCACAATCAGCGTTGTGTCCTTCCAGCGCGGCGAGCTCTTCAACGTGGCCATTACGGCGCCCAGTTCGCGGTCCGCCAGGGCCAGGCCGTCGAGATACGAACCGCCGCAGCTCTGCGCATAGGCGCCACGCGCGCGGTTCCAGATCGCCGGACTATGCGGCACGGGCAGGTGTAGAAACACGAAGTCCGCCTGATCGCTCTCGAGCACCTGCACGGCGTGCTCTTGGAGGGCCTCGTAGGTTTTCGTTCGCTGCCGCACCCCGTAGGTACAGATATCTTCGTCGGCGCGGGCAGGCCACACGATCCGCTCTCCGGTCTGCTTCAGCGGCGACCACACGTTGGCCCAGAAGCTCGCATCCTGGGCCATGGGCCCATCCATCCTGTCGAGATTCATCCAGTAGCAGTCGTCGATTGCGCCTGCATACATGGTGCAGTAGGGGTTGTACCAGCCCACCGCGGCAGTCCGCCAGCCATTGGCCTGCGCATCCGCAAACACTGTCCCCGAGCCATCCAGCGGCGCATAGCCATGCGTCCCCTGGTCATGCACCTGGAGGCGATTGTCGAACGTAAATTTGTAGTTGTCGATCACATGCCCGCTCAGCAGCGAGGGCAAAATCTTCACCGTGTGGTCGCCGATGGGCTGCGCATCGGTGAACGCCGTGCTCTCACTGCGCAGGGCATCGAAGTTCGGCAGCGCCAGGCCATCGGCTCGATCTTCGAATACCTGGTCATACGAAAGTTCGTCAAAGACAATCCACACCAGGCGCGGATGTTCTCGCGGTGGCTGCGTCGTCGTCGCCCAGGTCGCCGTGTGTTGGTGCGGCCCGGGCTTCCAGCGCAGGATCCAGAGCAATTGAAGCATGCTGCAGAGACAGAACACGGTGAGGATAGCCGCGACAAACTCGCCCACGCGCATCAGTTTGCGATACGCGTCCTTGAACCGGGCCCATAACAGCAGCACAAACGCCGTCCAGACGATCGCAAGGAGCAGAACCAGATTTTTCGTAACGGCAAGGGAGATCTCGGAGCGCGTGAGCAGGATCACGTAGGGCGGCACCGTGATGGTCAGCAGCAGTCTCACCCACGGATATGCCTGGGTGCGTGAGAGCGGGCCAAGTACCGCGAACAGCAACAGCCCCAACAGAACGATGTCCGTCAGCTGCGCCCATACGATCGCGTGTAGTGCAAACGGCACATGCATGCGGGCGTCATACCCGCCGCCCAGCAGGTCGCCGTAGCTCATCACCAGCAATATGGAGGCGAGGCCGAGGCACTGGCCGAGCTTCTTCAGCATCTTGTCCTTTTCAATCTGTCCGTGCGCGAAGGCTTGAGGCGTGGCGCTCTATCCCAAACCATAGCCCGCTTGTCCTCTCGTCATGATTCCTTCGCGAAGAGAAATAGAATACGACCATTTTCCAGGGGCTGTCGGCGCAGCGTACGAAAGCGGCCCGCGCACGCCGTCAACAGGTCAGCCTCGCCCAGCGAGCCGTACAGTGCGTCGCGGCCGCGCATGAGGCTTTGATACATCGGATCGGACACCGGCACCCATTCCAGCACCAGGGTTTGCGAGGTCAGCTTGTACGCCAACTCGAGAATCGCGCTGATCGGAATCTGCTCCATCAAGATCAAATGATGGATCACAGCCAGCATAAGCACCAAGTCTGACTTCGCCTCCAGCCGATGCAGCAGGCTACTGGTCTCGTGGTTCTCCCAGCCCGCCGCCGGCGTCGGCCGCGCTAGGTCCGCATGAATGGTCTGGATGGATAGCTTGCTGTTACAGGTCATCCGATAGAGGCTTTCGGCGGCCGCCGCATCCCGCTCCAGCGCCACCACCTGCGCGCCCTGCTCCGCGGCCAGCGCGCTGAAGACGCCGGTGTTGGCTCCAATATCGAGCACGCGCGCCGGCTTCAGCTCTTCGAGCACGTGGCGCACCCAGTCCAGCTTCTGCGCGCTCTCCTGCGCCGTGTAATGGGTCAGAGTCGCCGTATAGTTGGACCACTCCGAGCCCGCATACTCGGGTATGGCTCGAAGCGTCTGCCTGCGTAGATTCGCGAGCGTCCGCTTGAGCAGATGCAAGGCCAGCTCCGGAGACTTGTGCTGCGGAGGCGTCTCTCCTGCCGGTTTCTGCTCGCTCTTCCGGTCCAAACGAGCCGCCAGCGTCACCGGCCAGAACGCCTCGGACGAAAGCCGCTGCCGCCAGCTCAACGCCTTGTATAGCTCGACCGGCTCATATCCATCGCGCTTGAACAGTGACAGCTCCAGCGGCCAACTCAGCAGCCGGTTCATCAACAGCGGCAGCAGAAACGTGCGAACATACTGCCCGTACGCCAGCCAGATGTGCGAGGGATACTTCTTGGGTGCCGGGTCCCAGCGCTCGAAGGACAGCACGTCCACCAGCACCGGCCGTGATCCGACAAACAAGATATTCAGCGGGGTCGCATCTTTCAGAACCCAACCCTCATCGAGAGCCTCGGCGCACAGCGAAAGGGTCAATTGCGCGGCGGCCAGCCATTGCGACGGCGTCCACTCCCACGGGTAGGTCGGCACCGGCACCCTTGGATGGACCAGTTGAAGGCCCGCCGGGGTGTCGTTGATCGTGATGGAGACCATGTCCCCGCGTTGCTGCAACTGGTGGCAAAACGGCGAGGTGACAAACTCCATTACCTGGTCGCGAGCTTCAGGATGGATGGTGCGGACGGCGAAGTCGCCTTCGAGGCTTAGAGATCCGGCGGGGTCGCGGAATGTGGCGGTCGGCGTTCCATTGGTCATGCGGCGTTGCGAGAATCTTCTTTCCGCCCCGCCAAGCGCGAATCAACCAAGCGCTCGGTGCTGGCGAAGGGCTTCTTTTTGTTGAATAGCCCCATGATACGCCGCCGCATGAAAAATGCTGCCGCCGCCAGCATCGATCCAATCGACTGCAGCGCCAGCAGCCCCGACCCTGGATCGACATAGGCCATCGCCCGGCGTTCTGTTGCGAGCATCAGGCAAGCACAGCAAACTATCGTGAGACATACAGAGATCAGGCGCTTCATCAATAAGTTCCCATCCGGCGTGCGCCTGAAAGTCAACGCCCACCTTGACCAAAATTTAAGTTCATCCCTTAGCCAACCGCGGGGCGGCATCTGGCCGGCTCGCACACTAGCTTTCCCGCTCGTTCTCAACATGACAAAACGGTTACGCATCAGTGAGACGCAACTTCTTCGCACCAAGACGCAAACTACATCTTGTTTTTGATGCAGGTATTTTGTCGAGCCATCGCCTCACCTCCGGGCAACCAAATTTTAGGGCTCAGCATAGTATCCTGTGCTGGTCGCCACGGTCAGACCCGGCTTCGCCACCGTAACTTTCAGGGAGTGGTACACATCTCGTTTCTCCGTCAGCGGCGGTTCAAAGGACAGCCGATAGTACGCGACGTTATCCGCCACGGACTGCTGCAGCAAGCCCGAAACATCGGTACTGTTGAGCACCAATCCACCGGTTTCGGTCGCGAGCACCTGCACCCCGAGGTTTCCAATGTTGTCGTCCGACGGCTTTTTGACCCCTGCCGTAAACTGCTGATAATAAAATACCTGGCCAGGGGATTCCCCAACTCCCAAGGGGTCGATGCTGTACACCGTCGTGTGCGCCTCGCGCAGCGTCGTGGACAAGAAGGTAATGTCGTTGAAGATCGCCGTCCTCTGATCCCCCGTGAGGTTCATCCCTGGTCCGGAGAGCAGCGGCCAGCCCGGCGACACCCACAAAATAATCTTCCGGCCCGGTCGCCCCGACTCATACGCCGCCAGTGTACGGATCGCCTTCAATGAGTCGCCCACGTGCTCCGCGGCTCCCTGAAAACCCGCCGACCGGCCAATCTCCCGCAGGCCGATCGAGTACTTCGCCAAAGTGTCCGCGAGCGCGTTTCCGTCGCGGCTATAACCGCCCTGCATCTTGATCCCCCGGTCGCCGAAGATGGCCAGCGCTGTCGGCAGCGTTAATTTGCCCTCATTGGCCTTCAGGAATTTGTCGATCTCGATGCGCTCCTGCGAAATCACGGTATACCCCGTATTGACAGCGTCAATCAGGAGGATCGCTTCCACCGGTTGCTTCCGCTCGTCGACCGCCTCGAACGACGTAATCTCACGCGGCGTCTTATCGTCGAGTAAGGTAAAGTCCTTCTGCTCCAGCCCGGTGACCGGCTGCCCCGGCCTGCTCGTGACCACCACATCCAGATGAATCGTCCTGGAGAGAGGTCCGGTGCGCACGTGGAGCACGGACGAATCCGGCGTTCGCCCGGCCTGAGGCGACGGTGCCTGCGGCATCGCCTGCTGTGCATCCCCGGTCATCGAGCTCACCAACAGCGCCGCCACCAGCCCCAAATTCGATCGTGACGACATAGACATGAACTCTCCCGGGATCCGGCTTGCTCGACAGCCGCCAGATCGAATGCCTTTTTAAGATGCACGCCCACTATAGACGTACGCATTTTGCGTTTGGCCGCGAGAGCTCCGCAAGCTACGATCGCCGCAGCCGCGCTTGCCCTCCAAATCCCCCGCGAAAACTCCCCGCACTTCCTTCCACATATTGCTTCAGCGTCCGCTTCGCCTTATCCTCGCCTGAGGATGGACTTCGAGCAAAAGCGAAAAATTGGCTTGGGCACCGCCGCGCCGCGCAGCGGGACAGACAGGAGCTCGGACGCAGAACGTCTGGTGTCCGCGGGCCGCGTCGACGACGATGATGCGGTCGAGCTCAAACTGCGCCCCAAGCGGCTGGCCGAGTTCATCGGGCAGACGAAAGCAAAAGAGCAGCTGGCCATTGCGCTCGAGGCTGCCAAGTCTCGTGGCGAGGCCCTCGACCACGTGCTCCTCTTCGGCCCTCCCGGCTTGGGCAAAACCACCCTCGCAACGATCATTGCGAATGAGCTCGATGTGGGATTTCAGCAAACCTCCGGCCCGGCTCTGCAGGTCCAGGGAGACATGGCCGCCATCCTCACCAACCTCAAGCCCAAACAAGTTCTCTTCCTCGATGAGATCCACCGCCTCCAGCCCGTGATGGAAGAAAAACTCTACACCGCGCTGGAGGACTACCAGCTCGACATCATGATTGGCACCGGCCCGTCGGCCCGAACGCACGTCATGCGCATCGACCCCTTCACCTTCGTCGCGGCTACGACGCGGCCTGGCCTGCTCTCGTCCCCGCTGCGCTCGCGCTTCGGGATTCTCCTCCGCCTGCAGTTCTACCCCGACGACGAACTGCGCTGGGTAGTCGAGCGCTCGGCTGAGGTTTTGGGCGTCCCCATCGATCGCGACGGCGCCGCCGAGATCGCGGTGCGCTCCCGCGGCACACCGCGCATCGCCAACCGCCTCCTCCGCCGTGTCCGCGACTTCGCCGAAGTCCGCGCCGCCGGAAAAATCGACCGCCCCACTGCCGTCGCTGCGCTCGAGATGCTGGAGGTGGACGCCCACGGCTTCGACGAACTCGACCGGCGCCTGCTCCGCACGATCATTGAAAAATATGATGGAGGCCCGGTCGGCCTCAACACTCTCGCCGCCGCGCTCGCCGAGGAGCAGGACGCTCTCGAAGAGGTCTACGAACCGTTTCTCATCCAGATCGGCTTTCTCGACCGCACCCCCCGCGGCCGCGTCGCCACCCGCCTGGCCTACGAGCACCTGGGCATTGACATGCCGCGCAAGCACACGCTCTTCAGCTAGCGTGCGGCAGAGGCACTGGCCGGCCCGGACTACGCAACAGCCAGCTTGGCAATCACCACAAACGCCAAACCAAGCAGCGCCCGGCGTCCAAGCAGCTTCAGATAGGTTTTGGAAATGTAGGTTCGCATACGGCAACTTTAGTACCGTGTTGTTGCGCTCTCATGAACGGCTTTGCACATTTTTCGCCAACGCATCCGGGAGAATACCCCCCGCTTTGGCCAGCAACTCCACCGCCGCCGCGCGCTCCACGCGCAGCTTGCCCATCACAATCGCAACCTTCACATCGTTCCCGGACTCCGCGAGCAACCGCGCCGCTGTCTCGGCGTCGCAGCCCACAGCCGCAGCGATAATCCTCTCCGCGCGGTCGACCAGCTTGGCATTGGTCGGCCGCATATTCACCATCAGGTTGCCAAACGTCGCGCCGGTGCGCACCATTACGCCGGTCGACAACATATTCAGCACCATCTTCGTCGCCGTGCCCGCCTTCATCCGCGTGCTTCCGGTCAGCACCTCCGGCCCCGTCGCCGGCGTAATCGCAATCTTCGCCGCCTTCGCCAGCGCCGACCCCGGCACACAGCTCAGCCCCACTGTCAGCGCGCCCAGACTCTTCGCGTACTCCATCGCCCCCAGCACATAGGGCGTCCGCCCGCTTGCCGCGATCCCTACCAGCGTGTCGGGTTTTCCGTCGACGCCAAACCCCGCCGCCGCAAGATCCCGCGCGCCCTCCTCGCGCGAGTCTTCCGAGTGTTCACTCGACAGCCGCAGCGCCGAATCGCCACCGGCGATCAGCCCCTGCACCAGGTCCGCACTTACCGAAAACGTCGGCGGACACTCACTGGCATCCAGCACACCCAGCCGTCCACTGGTTCCTGCGCCGATATAAAACAGACGCCCACCGCGCCGAAACCGCTCGGCAATCGCGTCAACAGCCCGCGCCACATTCCCCAACTCGGCCTGCACCGCAGCCGCAACCGTCGCGTCCTCGGCGTTGATCAGCGCCAGCATCTCCGGCGTCGGCAACTCATCCAGGTGTTCGCTCGCAGGATTGCGAGCCTCCGTCAGCAGGCTGCCCAGCGTATCTCGATCCGGTGCACTCATTCTGTCCCTCTAGTTTCTATTGCCGGTCTCTATCATAGCGGCGCATTCATGACTGGCCCACCCCAACTGTGTCAGCATAGTAGTTCAGATGAGCGATGCCGCCCAGCCAATTCCTAGCGCCACCAGTGCATGGCAGTCGCGCGAATTCCGTTTCTACTCCACGGCCCGCCTGATGGGCATCATGGGCGCCGAAGCCCAGTCCGTGGGCGTCGCCTGGCAGGTCTACCAGATCACTCACTCCGCATTAGCGCTTGGATACACCGGCCTCGCGCTCTTTCTTCCCGGAATCTTCTTCGTTCTTCCCGCCGGCCATGTCGCCGACCGCTACGACCGACGCACCGTCATCCTCACCTGCTACACCGTGCAGGCGATCGCCACCTTCGCCCTGCTGTGGCTGGCGCTGCACCACTCGCAGAATATCTGGCTGATCTACGCGATCCTCTTCGTCATCGGTGCGGGCCGCTGCTTCAGTGGTCCCGCCGCCAGCGCGCTCGTCCCCTCGCTCGTCCCTCAGGCCCACTTCGTCAACGCCGTCACCTGGGGCGCCACGATCTTTCAGATCGCCAATGCTACCGGCCCCATGATCGGTGGCCTGCTCTTCACCATCCCGCTCGCGCACCTCTTCGGCGGCCGCTTCGCCAGCTTCAACGGCGCGCCGCTGGTCTACGCGTTCACGCTCTTCGGTCTGCTCTCGTTCCTCAGCTTCTTCAGCGTCATCAAGCCCCGCGGCGCGGCCGAGAAAAAAGGCTTCACGATCGACACCATGCTTGCCGGTCTACGCTACGTCATCGGCACGCGGCTTCTGCTCGGTTCCATCTCGCTCGACCTGTTCGCGGTTCTGCTCGGCGGGGCTGCCTCGCTGATGCCCATCTTCGCGGTGGACATCCTGCACTCCGGCGCCAACGGCCTCGGCCTGCTGCGCGCCATGCCCTCTCTGGGGGCCCTTGCCGTCTCGCTCACTCTGCTCGTCTATCCCATCAAACGGCGCGCCGGCAAAACCATGCTGGTCTGCGTCGGCATCTTCGGGATCGCGACGATCATCTTCGGCCTCAGCCGCAACATCGTGCTCAGCTGCATCGCGCTGGTTATCATCGGCGCCTCGGACATGATCTCGGTCGTCGTCCGCTCCAGCATCCTGCAACTCGCCACGCCGCCCGCGATGCGCGGCCGCGTCTCCAGCATCAACTGGCTCTTCATCGGCGTCTCCAACGAAGTCGGCGAGTACGAGAGCGGGCTGACCGCCCACTGGTGGGGAGCCGTGCGCGCGGTGGTGATCGGCGGCATTGCCAGCGTCGCCGTCACCGGCTCCTGGAGCATCTTCTTCCCCGCGCTCCGCCACGCCGACACCCTCACCGCCGAAAGCCTTATCGCGCTCGAAAAACAGTTCAGCAGCATGGAACCCGTCGGCTAGGCTTGCTCTTCCGGCAACTACCCGTTAGTACTGCCCATACCGCCCCTTCGCCGAATCCAGCAGCTTCTGCGAGTCATAACCCACGCCATCCTTGAACACAATCTCCGTGTTCTCGATATCGGAAATCTTCCGGCTGGGATCGCCCTCTACCACCACCAAATCTGCATTCTTGCCCGGCGCGATGCTGCCAATGGAACTCGCGAGACCCTCATACGTCGCTCCATTCAGCGTCGCAATTTTGATCGCCTCGAGCGGTGTAAAGCCCGCTTCCACCAGCAATTCCACCTCGCGCTGATCGCCGAATCCCGGCAGCACGCCACCATCGCCCGTCGGATCGGGCCCCGCCATCAGCAGGCCGCCAGCCGCCACAAACTCCCGCTCCAGCGCCATCCCGTTCTTGAAGATCGCAGCCCTCTGCGCCGCGATATCAGAATGCGCTGCTGCGCGCATCAGTTCTCCATTGCGCGTGTACAGGTACGCCTCGCGCGTTGGCTCCGCCATCGTCTCCAGCACCCGCGGCTGGAGATGCACTTGCGTAGGATCGTCCGGCTCGAACACTGGCAGGGTCGACGTCACGGCCACATGGTGGATCACCAGCAGGTCGATCAGCGCCTTTGCCTCCGGTCCGCCCGCGGTCATCTTCTGCAGCGTTGGACTGCCCACCGTGTTCGGGCACTCATCGGGCTGCTTGCCCGGATCCAACTGCGTGTTCACAAAGAATCCATGTTCCAGGTTATCGATTCCCAACTCCGCCGCCTCGGGATACGTCACCGCGCACAGGTGACCCGTAATCTTCAGCCCATGCTTATGCGCCTCATCAATCGCCGCCTTCAGCTCCGCGCGTGTGATGAACATATACGCCTTGAAGCTGGTCACACCCTGCTTCGCCCAGAAGTCCACCGTGGCGCGCGCATCTTCCGCGTCGCGCAGCTTGTGCATCTGGATGAACACCGACTTTGATCCCTCGAGATAAGGCCCTGTCACATCCATGTGCGGCCCGGGAATCTCTCCCTTGTCGATCGCATCGCGCATGTTCAAATCCGTGTACGGTTCCACGGACCCCGTCGTGCGCAGGGTCGTCACGCCCGCGCCCAGGTACAGGTGCGTCGACGAAAATGCCAGCTGCGGCACCATGAGCGGAGGCTCCGAGCTCCCCGCCGCATTCAGGTTCGGCCGCGCGATGTTGTACAGGTGATCGTGCATCCCGACCAGCCCTGGAAACACCGTGTGCCCGCCCAACTCCAGCACCGTCGCACCTGGCGCAATCTTCTCAGCCGTGCCGATGGATTCGATCTTGCCGTTATGAATCACCACGTCCGTCTTCTCGATCTCGGGCGCTCCCGTAGCATCGATCAAGCCAACGTT
>Ga0210387_10003249_pt1 | contig 12514 bp, 12 predicted proteins | sample IncBWC7OmetaG_FD_160108 | JGI IMG/M metagenome (GOLD analysis project Ga0210387, IMG submission 160108) | Forest soil microbial communities from Barre Woods Harvard Forest LTER site, Petersham, Massachusetts, United States - Inc-BW-C-7-O ... | reverse complement strand
GAAAGATCGGCGACAATCTCACGATTGGACCGTTGCTCCAGAGCATGTCGGCTCCGGCAAATTCAGACTTTTTCCCCTTCGTCGATCTGAATGCTCCCCGCCTGCGCTTCATGGGGGCCAACGCGAGTGAACTTCCGAAACTCACCGTCACGTCGATGCCCTTGCTGGAGTTCCTTGAAAGCGGCGGCACGCCTCGGGGTCCTACAGTTGAGCCCCCGGCGAACGGCATGCTGGTGCGCGATCGCTCTGTCCGAGACGCTCTTGCGATTCGCCGCGGCATATTGGAGGGTGCGCTCAAGGACTTGGATCCTTCGATCGCCTCGCACGTGATGCTCCTCAATGTTGGTCGCGATGAATGTTCCGACGCCGGGGCGCAGAATGCTTGGAAACTTGCCGCACAAGACGTCAGCGATCGTACCGCGGCATTTCTCAGCGCCGCCGAGCTAGAGGCGGTCTGGAATAAAATCACGTCGAGTGCGTGTTATAGGGAGGCAACTGCTGAACAGAAGAAGTGGGTGGACCTGTTTGCGGCGGTTGCGCGCCGGAATTCACCCGAGGTTGTAGAATTCGGGAATGACCTCATAGGATCGCCGAATCCAATTACGGAGGCCGACCTGGCATACCTCACGACCATCACGGCTGCTGCGTACATTCGAATGGATCAAGTTGGTTTGGCTCACAACTTTCTGAAAGAACAGACGAAGAAACTCGATCCGTCGCAATCATACTGGTTTCCACTTTTAAACCTGCTAGCTTTGACAGACCAGAGTCAGCGGCGCCCGTTAGCACCGGCTGGACGGTGACAATCATCGAGCGCTAACGGCGCTGACACGGGATCGACTCGAATGCGTTCGCAATGTCGAGCGCTACGTAACTCAAATTGCAACTCCGTGCGTATAGAAAAGCGCTGTGTTCGCACCGGCGCGCCAAGATGTCCCGCGCGTTCCTGTGAAGTTCGCCACAGTACTTCTGGTATGATTTCCGCACACTCCAAGCATTCGGAGATCAGCATCGTGTCGCGTAGACTCCACATCGGAGGCCAGGTCAGAACCGTCGGCTGGGAAGTTTTGGATGCAAATCCGGGGCCGTGTGTCGACCACATTGGCAATGCGGGTGATCTTAGTGCTTTTGCGGATGATTCATTCGAGCAACTTTATGCCTCACACGTACTTGAGCATTTCGACTACCAAAGACAATTGCTCGAGACGCTGGCAGAGTGGCGTCGCGTACTTGCACCGGATGGTACGTTGTGCGTGAGCGTTCCGGATCTTGATGTTCTTGCACGTCTCTTTTTGGATCGCACATTATTATCGGCGCAAGAGCGATTCCTGGTGATGAGGATGATCTTCGGCGGACACATAGACAAGCATGACTACCATCTTGTCGGGCTGAACGAAGAGTTTTTGAGCAGTTATCTTCACGCTGCAGGCTTTGTCGGTATCAGCCGGGTAGCGAATTTTGGCTTGTTCGACGATACGAGCAGTATGGTGCTGAAGAGCATTCCGATCAGCTTAAATATGGTGGCGAAGAAGGCGGCCCTTCCTTGATGTCTAACTTCAACTCCGAGGGCAGCCGAACATAAATGTTGAATTGGATCAGAAATAAAATCGCCGCTAAGGCGCCTGACGCGGCGACCCCCATTGCGGACCATCCTTCCCGACAAGTCCGTCAGCCACAGACCGCAAAAGAGCAAGGCGACGAGCACTTGAGGGCCGGCCGCTACAGCGATGCGGAGCGCGTCTATCGCCAAGTGGTGGAATCCGACGAGCACTATCCCGCGGCTCTGATAAATCTCGGTTTTTTGCTCAGGGAGCAAGGCCGAAACGGCGAAGCGCGCGAAGTTCTCGAACGTGCCGTACGGATTGCCGCCGAGGATGCTGACAGTCACTACCTACTAGGCAGCGTCCTCGAAACTACTGGGCCGAGAGACGCAGCGATTGCGCACTTGCGAAAGGCGATTGACTTGCGCCCGGACTTTGAGTTAGCCCGCGGGCAATTGATCGTCGCGTTGTCAAAGGCGGGTCGGTTAGCCGAGGCGACGAAGCTCTGTGAAGATAGCATAGCGACCTTACCCGATTCGGCCGAACTGCACTTTTATCGCAGCAACCTATATCTGCAATCGGGCGAGAAAGCCTTGGCGATTGCGAGCTGCAAGCGAGCGTTGACTCTAAACCCTGCAATACTCGCAGCTCAACAGAGTTTGTCGCGGCTCTTGCTCGAAACCGAGCAATTGCAGGAGGCGGAGGCTTCCTACCGTCGGGAAATTGAACTTACCCCAGAACACTTCGGCCCTCGTCATCAGCTGGGTGTGGTGCTCAGTCGAATGGCGAAACACGCTGAGGCTATCGAGGAATTCAAACGCGCGATATCTCTGAATCCCCGCTCGGGCGCTTCGTACTTCAGCCTTGGGGGCGCCTATACCGATTTCGACGACGCTTCGGAAGAAAGCCTCGCGCATGCCCAAGCTAATTACCAAAAGGCCGTGGAGGTGGAGCCGGAAAACTCTGCGTTTCATTGCAGCCTAGGGTTCAGCTATTGGCGCGGTGCGCAGCTCGATCGCGCCATGAGAAGCTTGGACAGGGCCATCGAACTCGCTCCCGGCAATGCAAAGGCTCGATGGGCACGCGTAATGCTCTGGGCGCCCGCGTTTTCCTCGAAAGACGCCGGCGGTTCGCCGGACCGATCCGGATTCGGGGGTGAACTTGCCAAGTTCGAAGACTGGTGGGCCAAGAGTGAAACCGACGGCGAGCTCTTCGTCGGTGATCTGCAGCCTTTTTTCCTGACCTATCAGGAGGAAAGCAACCTGACACTGCTGAAACAATACGGCCAGGTCTGTGCGAAAGCGATGCAGCGCTGGCTCGACCGCCAGAAATCCCCAGCATTCATCAGACCGCCAGGAAAGCGGATCCGATTGGGTATCGTCTCTGGAGATATTCGGCTGCACTCGGTTTGGATGGCTCTGATCAAGGGCTGGTTCCAGTCTTTCGACCTCGAGCGGTTTGAATTCGTGGTTTTCTCATTAGCAGATCAGGTCGATCCAGAGACATCTTGGGCGCGATCGAAATCCGATGTCTTTGTTGGCGGTCCGAGGACTCTCCCTCACTGGGTGGCCGCGATGCGCGAACAGAATTGCGAAATCCTGCTCTATCCCGCTGTCGGACTGCGTCCGATGGCCCTCAAGCTGGCGAGCTTGCGCTTGGCACCAGTCCAGATCAATACCTGGGGTCATCCCGATACCTCCGGCTTGCCGACACTCGACTACTACGTGTCAGCAGACTGCTTCGAGCCCGCAGATGCTCAGGATCACTACTCCGAGAAACTCGTGCTGTTGCCCCATCTTGGCAACCGCATGCAGCCTTTGGCACTCTCAGGCAGCGACCCAGGTTTTGCCGGGATGAATATTGATCTCGAAAGGCCTATCCTCGTCTGCCCCGGTACTCCGTTCAAATACCAGCCCGAACACGATCACATATTTGCCGACATTGCGCGCAGTGTGCCGGATGCGCAGTTCGTGTTCTTTCGACCTTCCGTAGCTTCACTCGCGAACCTTCTAGAAAAAAGGATCGCCAAAGAATTTGAGGCGGTCGGCCTCAATGTGACAGACCAGGTGCGCTTTGTTCGTTGGTTGAACTTCCACGAGTTCCACTGCCTGTTACGACACGCAGATGTAATGCTCGATACCATCGGCTTTTCCGGTTACAACACGGCGGTTCAAGCGATGGAATGCGGCCTGCCGCTGGTTACGCGGGAAGGGCGATTCTTGCGCGGGCGTCTGGCGAGCGGAGTTTTGCGGCGTATGGAATTGAACGAGTTGATAGCGCAAACCAAAGCTGAGTACGTGAATCTGGTCGTAAGACTACTCACCGATGGCCAATACCAAGCGCACATCCGGAACGAGATTCAGCAGCGCCGTTCGGTATTATTCGACGATCAGTCTGCCATGGACGCTTTTCAGGATTTCCTCGAAGCGGTCGCACGGTCCCATGCCCCACCCTAGATACGAGAGTCGGGAAAAGAGGAACATCGCACATGCGAATGTGGTTTAGGCCGAGAGTCGATCGTCTCAAGTCGAATTTAAATTCGGCGGCGAAAGCCGGGGAAAGTACCGTCGATTTGAAGTCGCAGGAGCTCATTAAGGAGCGCGGCGATGCTCATTTGAAGCGCGGCGAGCTTGACCAAGCAGAAGGCTGTTATCGATCAGTCCTGAAGTCGGTTCCACTTCATCGCGATGCCTTGATCAATCTCAGCTTTGTGTTAAAGGAACTGGGGCGATTGCCGGAATCCATCGAATTCATAGATCGCGCGCTGTCCATCGCGTCCGATGATGCTGACGCACACTATCTCCGCGCGACCCTGCATCAAGTTGAAGGCAATTTCTCCTTGGCTGTGATTCACTTTGAAAGGGCGGCGACGCTCCGACCAGAATTCGAAATCGCCCACCGGGAACTGGTCACCACTCTTTTCCAAACGCATCGTGCCGAAGACGCGATCCGCTGGTGTGACCATGCGTTGGAGAGGCTCCCAAACTCGGCGGAACTTCATTTCTATCGCAGTAATTTGCACAAGCATGCTGGTGCCACAGATGCAGCGATCGCGAGCGCCAGAACGGCCTTGAAGCTGCAACCAGGGCTGCTCGTGGCGCGCACGAGCCTTAGCGAGCTGCTAGAAAAGACGTCGCTCATTCATCCCTTCGCGGGAGAGTACGACAAGGGCAACGGTGAATCGCTCCCATCGCAAGACCTCGCCGAGGCCTATGATGACCTCGGTCTCGCATATTTGTGGTCGTCGGAGTTTGTCGCTGCACGCTCCGCATTCGAGACGGCTCTTACGCTCGCGCCACAGGTCGCTGAGTACCATTACAATCTTGGAACTGTATTGCGAGTTCAGGAGGACGTTGGGGAAGCGATCGCGAGCTTTGACAGGGCGATCGCTCTCGAGCCTGAACACGCCCGCGCACGCTGGGCCAAGAGCCTCGCATATGCTTCACCGTTTCCCGATTCTGCTGCGTCTGCAGAGAGCGCAAGAATCAAGATCATGTTGGGCCTGGAGGAATTCTCGCGCTGGTCACACGGCCGCGTTCTCCAGGGAGAGCACATTGTCGGCTTTAACTCTCCTTTCTACTTAAGTTATCAGGAGCAGGACAACCGACCAATATTTGAACGGTACGGCTCTCTGTGCGTCCGGGCCATGGGATACGCCCTGAACGGGCGGCGCTATGCTTTGCCCGGTGCCGCGCGACCGGCTTCGGGCCGAATGCGAATCGGAGTCGTCTCTGCAGACATTCGCGAGCACTCGGTCTGGTTTGCATTGATCAAAGGCTGGTTTGAGCACTTCGATCGCAATCGCTTCGAGATCGGCATTTTTTCTCTAACCACGACCCCAGACCGAGAAACCGAATGGGCGCAATCGCATGCGGACTTCTTCGTGTCCGGCCCAAAGACGGTTCATCAGTGGGTCGAATCCATATCCGCGGTGAAGCCTACCGTCCTGATCTATCCAGCCATTGGACTGGACGTATTAACCTTGCAATTAGCTAGCCTGCGCCTAGCACCAACGCAGATCAATACTTGGGGACACCCGGAAACGTCCGGACTCCCGACGATCGATCTCTATCTCTCCGGCGAGAACTTTGAGCCGATCGATGCCCAGCAATTCTACTCAGAGAGGTTGGTCCCACTGATCAATCTGGGAAACTGCTATGGGGGCAGAGTTCAGCACGCTGTTGAGCCCGACTTTGCAGCGCTAGGCATCGATCCTGGGAGGCCAATTTTGATTTGCTCGGGCACCCCGTATAAATATCAGGTGGAGCACGACTGCGTCCTGACTCAGATCACGAGGCAAATCGACGGATCGCAGTTGATTTTCTTTCGTCAACGCCCCGAGAGTATGTCCGATCTCCTAGAAGCGCGCCTACACGCGGCATTCTCTCGGGCGGGACTAGACTTTGCGCGGCATGTGCGCTTCATACCGACTCAACCGCTGCAGATGTTCCATGGCCTGTTAGGTCGGGCGAATATCGCTCTTGATACGATCGGATTCTCCGGTTACAACACCGCTGTTCAAGCCATCGAGTCCGGATTGCCACTCGTCACGCGCGAAGGTCGGTTTCTCAGGGGTAGATTGGCAAGTGGCATACTGCGCCGACTTGGAATGACAGGGTTAGTAGCACAGACGGCGGCCGAATATATCAGCCTCGCCGTGAAATTGGCCGGAGATGTAGAACTTCAGCAACGCGTTCGCACCGAAATCATCCAGCGGCGTCCAATCCTTTATGACGATGTCGCCTCAATTCGGCATCTCGAGAACGTGCTCGAAGATCACGCTACAAGCTAGGCCGCTAGCCGTCATCCTTACGCCAAAACGCGCCGCTCCAATCTACCACCTCAATCGGTTCCTTAATGTCGTGTAACTGACGAAACTCCAGAACGGCGCGCCGGCAGGGCTCGAAATCATTAAAGTCATCGACAATGACGAAGCCTCCCGGTGAGACCTTGTCGTACAAGGCTTTCAGTGAATCCATGGTTGATTCGTATAGATCGCCATCCAAACGCAGTAGCGCTAATTCGCGTATTGGCGCAACGTGCAAAGTGTCTCGGAACCATCCTTTAAGGAACTTAACTTTGTCATCTAAAAGGTCGTATCGGCGAAAGTTTTCCTGCACCTCTTCGAGGTCGACCGCAAGAATCGGTACCTTCGTGACACTAAAATCATAGCCCGCATCCTGCGGCAGCGATGGGATCGGTAGACCTTCAAAACTATCGGCGACCCACACTGTGCGATCCTGCATGCCCCAAGCTGTCAGACAACCCTTCATGAAAATCGACGCCCCGCCCCGCCATGCGCCAGTTTCTGCAACATCGCCACGCACGTTGTCTCTTCTTACGATAGCCAAGCAATTTTCTATATTGTCCAACCGTTTGCGCCCAACCATCGTGTGGGCGAATTCACACACGTTGCGCAAGTCGAGTGTCGCGTCGCTTCCATCAGATTTCTTGATGTTAACGTGCCACCATATCCCACCATCCTGCCGCGCCGCTTTCACGCCCGCGACCCAATGCGGGAGTCGGCTGGCCACATGCCGAAATATCTCCAAATCGATATTTTGGCCAGTCTGTAACGCAGCAAAAACGTAAAGCAACCGAACGTCGTTTTCTATGTATATCTCATTAAGAATGGCGTTTTTTAGCAGTCCAAGATAACGATCAGTTATTTGCATGTTTGGCTAATCATTCAGAACCGAGCAAATAGTGTGGAATGTATTGGCGGCGAGTCTTGTAGATGGCGACCATGGAATCGAAGAAGCGGATCTCGTGGATCATTGTAGTAATAATCGGCACTTCAAGCGCCGCCATCGATTGATGCGACGCCTTGGCTACCATAAACAATTTCGAGGGATTTCGCTGATAGTGTGCGTGCATGTGTTCGACAAGTTCCTTGCATACATCGAGGAAGCTTCGCGTAGTATCGCGCCAAGCCGGCCAATAGTTCGCATGCAGATCCTCGACAAAATAAATCCCGGATTCCTTAAGGCCGTCGGCGAAAAGGCAATTGAAGCTTGTAATCATGTGCGAACTACGGTGACTGCCATCGTCAATAATTAGATCGAACGGACCGAATTCCTCAATAATGCTCTGAAGAAACTTTGGATCGGCTTGACTTCCGATCCGCACTCTAATTCCCTCGTTGGGTGAATCAAACTGAGCACATATCGGTTCAATGTCGATGCCGACTACAAGAGTGTCTGGATGCGAAAAGTACCTTCTCCAAAGACGTAGCCCGGAACCCTTATATACCCCGATTTCGAGAATTCGCATCGGATGCGAAGTTAGCGAACCAAATACGTCGCGATAAACTGCGAAGTATTGCGTCCACTTGTGACCGCCGGAGGTTCCGATCCATAACTGATAGAGCGGATCCGATGATAGTTCCTTCGGCACCGCGTCCTCCCGGTAGGAGGGCCACCGGTGGGGGCGCAAATACTGCGCATCGAGGCCAGCCTGAGCGTCCAGGGCATCGAGTGCCTGCTCCTTCGGTATTGACTCTCGGGGAGCGCTCGAAGCGACTGAGGCCTTGGGCTCTTTGTGAGGCAAGACCCGCGCGGCGTGGAATCGAGCAGACTTGGCGAGCGCAACGACCAGTTGTTTGAGTACGTTGCCAAGCATTTCAGCTCCCTTGGACGAAACAAGTGAATAAATGTGAAGTCCCAAGACTTGAGGTGACATTCTCGCTCACTTCTCAACCGAGGAGTAGAGGCCTATAACAAAGGCCGAACAGAACCCGGTATTAGGTCGGCGGCTCGATAGGAAGCTCACGGCGACGCAGGACTTACGTCCGACCGAGAACTCTGCAACCAAAAGGCAAAGTCGAACACTCATGCCGTGTCGATGAGCAGGAGTTTTATCGGCTCCTAGCCAGGAACGGCATTGCCGACGATATCCTCTGTTCAATGACAAGCTTCGCGAGCGGAAGGACTACTGTATTATCATTGATCGCACCGAGCCCTCGATGTGCGGACCCCACGAACGGCTCCGGGCAAAAACTGGTGCTGGTGTGTCACCTGCGTCTTGAGGCTTTGCAGCGAGTCTAGAAGGGAGTCTAAAGGAATGACTGATGCGTTGGACTTTCCGCTAACACCCGGCGCGTTGACTGCTGCCGAGATTAGGCAGCTTGTCGGAAAGGACGATCCCGTTATTATCGAGGTGGGTGCCAACTGCGGGCAAACTACCGTCGAACTTCTCAAGGCAATGCCAGGCGCGACAATCTTCGCTTTCGAACCAGAACCAAGGGCCATCGCCAAATTTCGCGACGCTATCGCAAACCCGAATGTTCATCTGTACGAATGCGCGATCGGTGCGGTGAACGGCACGACCAGTTTTTATCAGAGCTCCGGAGCCGAACATCTGCTCGAGTACCGCGAGGGATGGGATCAGTCAGGGTCAATCCGGCGGCCCAATAGCCATCTCAAAGTTTGGCCCTGGGTGAAGTTTGAGAAACAGATCACGGTACCCATCATGACTCTGGACGACTGGAGCAACCAACATCAGATTGCTCAGGCAGACTTCATCTGGGCCGACGTGCAAGGCGCGGAGAGCGACCTCGTGGAAGGCGCCGCACGATTCTTGAGATCCTCGCGGTACTTCTACACTGAGTACAGCAACGACGAGTGGTACGAGGGACAGATCACATTGGCTGATCTCCTGGAAAAGTTGCCAGATTTTGATTTGGTAAGGCGCTACGCCATGGATGCACTTTTCAAAAACAGGCGAATTGCTCTTAAAACGAGCCGCACCATTTACCCTACGATCCGAGTCTAAGTTCGGGCATGTCGACCTCGCATTGCGGTCGCATTTTTCAGTTGGCCCGCTCAAACGGACCGAGTGTCCCCGATTGCGGAGTATTTGTACTGTCGTTTTGCGAGTTGATGCCGGCTCCCGGCGCCGTGTAGGAAGTCGCTATATTTTTGTCGAGAGCTGCTGAATGCGCAGGCGCGCGACCATCGCGCCGCCCGTGATCAACGCCGATAATGTTGCGATTTGCAGCAATCATAATAACCATCCTTAATTGAGTGAAAGATCAAGATGTGACAACTCAAGGCCGTCGAAGCTCATCAAGTCGGAATGAACAAGTAGAGCCATTTGACTTGACCGTCGTTCAGCCCTCTGAATTGTCCACACGGACCCGCAGAATGACAACTGGACATGATCGGACTACCGTCGAAACGTTAGTGCAGGCTTTCGCAGCCGCTGATCGCTAAGGTTCTCCCTGATGGACGGATATGCCAAAGGACTGTGTATCAACCGCACCGACGCTGATAACTAGGTAGCCGCACTTGCAGCAGCAGTAGCCATCAATTCTGTTTCAACATGCTCGTTGTGGGCATTTCTTTCACGCCTATATTGATGTTCACATTCAATCTGTTTTTGACAACTTCAGTCAACAACGCCGTCTCGGCGTGGTTGTAAAAGGCATTCAGGTCATCGTCCACTTGGAAAAACTCTTCCAATTTCAAGACAGCGTAGGAATTTCGAAAAATGCACGATACCTCTGAATCTTTCACTTTGACAAACCTGAACCGTTCTTTGAAGCAGACGAAGTATTCTTGAATAATCCGCAGCGCCTTGTAAATCAGCGTACTGTCGTGAAAAACGATGATCGAGTTTTCCTTCATTAGCTTGAGGCTATGAATGAAGTCTCGGAAGCAGGCGAAGTCTGTGTGTTCGCCGTCAATAAATACCAAATCAAATTTATCTTCGGTCTGCGGATAGTCGTTGATCGAGCCGTCGAAGGTGTTGAGTTTGGCAACTTCAAATCCATGGCTTATCAGGTTGTCGATCATGTTTTGATTCGAGATACCCGAGTAATCATATTTCATGCCGCGCTCATCGGGCTGCAGACGATTGCGTTCATCGACTGAAACAATTCTAAGGCATTGAGGGTCTCTCAGAAATGGCGACAGCGACCCCCCCAGAAATGAGCCAATTTCAAGATAGGTGTACGTAGGCAACGTTTTCTTCAATAAGTCACGCACCTGCAGCAACGCCAACTTGTCGGTTGGCGACGTTTGCGACTGAATGGGGAATTCGTCAGCTATGCTTTTCATCTTGCTATCACCTTTGAATGATCAGTCCGAATTCGTGCCTGGTTGTGCCGAAGGCCCAAGACATTGACAACGACTCGATAACATCATATCTGCGATCGATAAAACAGGATAATCTGGATGTCTTCGCTGGAGCAGCCTCCGATTTGACCGGGAGAGGCAAGCGCGCCACGCGCCATGTAGCGACTTATAGAAGTGGGCATGGCCCGGTGCGTTTCTCGCAAACCGAAATGCGCGTTGAGTACTTCTATGATTTCAAACAGGCGAGTGAATTCATTCTCTGGTTGCCGCATTGCCTTCGCGTAACTTTGATACATGAACATCAGAATCTCCGAACGCGACATGTTTGCGCTAAGCCCAGTGACGCCCTCACAATGGCGCTCCTCGCGCTGCTTGCCGGGGTCACTCAGAATGCTGCCTACAGCGTCCCGCGCGACGACATGAGCCTGCGCATGAAGGGCGAAGCAAGCAACCCTTTACCTCCCGTAATCGTGTGACTTACGCCGATCTCGGTATGCTCATGAATAGTCGGATGTGGTGCCGCGTTGTTAGACCCAATCCTCCTGCATTCCGCGAAGGGCAAGCATGCGTTCCAACTCCTCGCGCAAATCCTGAAGCGTCGGCCTACTGACCGGCTCCGATGAGTCGGCAAGCGCACACGTTGCTCTCCCCGCATTGAACCTCCGTTCGCCCGATGCGGTTTTGACGAAAGGCATATCGGGTTGGAGGAAGACGGTCCGCGTGTACGACCAGTGTGGTTCTGTCTTAAGAAGCGCGTGCTTGACGTTCCCCGGAGCACGTTAGTAGATTCGCACATCGGGAATCTGCCGACCTTTGGTCACACGAGATAACGTATGTCTTTGATTGGAAAGCGCAATAATGGCGCGCCCGGAGAGATTGCTTCGGCGCTGCGCGCCTCGTCCCTGCGGGACCACCGTCGCTTCGCTCCGGTGTCCAACTTGGCCTGCGGCCAAGTTGTCGAACTCGTCTTGTTTATGTCGGGAGTTCGAATTTATAAACGCCGGGCCCCATATGACCTCCCAGCAGTGCTCAGTTCGAAAAACGATGGCGCGCCCGGAGAGATTCGAACTCCCGACCTCCTGGTTCGTAGTCGCAAAGGTGATTTTATAGGTTCTTATTTTTCAACCACTTAGCAGGCCCGCCCTCACTCAAAACAGGCACCGTAGCGCACGAAAAGGCATCCAACGCTACGTTTTTGCTACGGTGCCCTGTGTCCGCCATCGGTTAGTATTCCGAACATCGCTGGCTGCGGGGATGAAAGTCTATGACGATCGGCATCAGACAGCGTGCACATGAATTGATCGATGCGTTGCCGGACAATGCGACCTGGCAGGATCTGTTGTATGCGTTAGAACTCCGCGCTGACGTCGAGGCAGGGCTCGCGGACGCAAAGGCCGGGCGGTTGACTGAAGTTAAGGAACTACGCCGGGACTACGGTCTGCGCTGATGGGGTGACGTCGTTGCGGAAAGCCAAACTCGACAAGTCCAGACAAATCACTATCATCTGAGCCGATATGACCACACAGAGCCGTATTGTCATCGATCCTGCCATCTGTGACGGCAAACCAGTCATTCGGGGCACCCGCTTGCCGGTAACAGTGGTTGTAGGCAGCCTGGCTGGCGGCATGACGTTTGAGGACGTACAACGTGAATACGACGTCACCGCCGACGACATCCGGGCTGCGCTCCGATATGTGGGTGAACTGGCTGAGCAGGAGTCTTTTCACCCGTTGCCAGCAGCCTAGATTGGTATGCGTTTTCTGATCGACGCTAACCTGCCTCGCGCAGCAATCCTAGTGTGCCAAAAATTCGGGCATCAGGTGGAGTTCGCGCGCGATATTGGGTTGGCAGCGGCTTCGGATGCACAAATCGCCGAGCGTGCCCGCAAGAGTGGAG
>Ga0210387_10003248_pt1 | contig 12515 bp, 8 predicted proteins | sample IncBWC7OmetaG_FD_160108 | JGI IMG/M metagenome (GOLD analysis project Ga0210387, IMG submission 160108) | Forest soil microbial communities from Barre Woods Harvard Forest LTER site, Petersham, Massachusetts, United States - Inc-BW-C-7-O ... | reverse complement strand
CCGGCAACGCCTGTATCGTGGAATGTCGTTTCTGATCCCGGCACGTAGACGTAGGTATCTTCAGCCCCTGGTGTCGTTCCTCGCCAAACACAATATCCAGCGATATCCGAGCCCGTGGAGGCGGCCCACGTGAGAATGGCGGTTCGATTTGAGTCAGTTGGACTCGCTGAAGTCTCCGCGGAGGGTCCAGTTTCCCAGGATTGAGCGCAGGCGTTTGCAACTAAGCTAGCTTCAATTACGTAGAAAAATGAGGTACTCATTGACCCGCCAGTGCCATTGCCCGGAGAGCGAGAGGTAAACGACCAATGCTGGCTGCTTTGTACCGATAGTACTTTGACTGTGGTATTAAGCGAAGAACGGCTATTGCCAGAAATTGTCACCAGTTGACCCGCGATCACTGAGCATCCGGCCGCACAGAATACCTGCTCTGTCGACCCTTCCCAATTCGTTATGCTGGTAATTTCCGACTTGCCGGGTTTGAGCATTCCGCCAGACGCCATCGTAACTCTGACTGAACTCGGAGGGTTGGCCCGGGCGATGGATAAAGACTCCTCCTGTGCGCCACTATGTGTAAAGCTTGTATCCCACCCGCCCATGGTTCCGCCAGGTCCTCCGAGAATACCCATGACAGGATCGAGCGCCAGACTGGCATTTAGATCTCCCGTTTTGCCAGCTCTGAATGGTATGCCGTTAAACTTTCCTAAGTTGTCAGCGCTCGTGTACTTTGTTTGATAGCTTGGTCCATACGCAAAAGGTCCTGTAACATCCCAGCCGCCGACTGGATTCGAGTTTCCGCAACCCGAAACCGGTACACCGGAAGGATCAACCGCATTGTGGCTTGCCAACCATCCTCCAATTATTATGCAATTCTCGATCGTTCCGCTGTCGAGTTGAATCGCATGGCCTCCCGTCGCGGCGGAGTTGTTAACAAGGGCGATGTCGTTCCAGAAATTACACCCACTCAATTCTAGAAATGGCGTTCCCGGATTGTTGTCGCTAATGCTGCTTCCTATGATAGTGATAGGTCCAAAGCCATTGCAGAGCCCGTTGCCCTCAACTCTCAAGAACGGTAGGGAAGCGCCGCCCTGTTCTTGGGATACATTGTCGAAGATGAAACTTCCGGGGGCATTGGCAGTCGGAAATCGCTGAACATAAAAGAACGGCCCCCCTGTTGTGATGACGTCACGAAACGTAACCAAGCCGGCACTCGGAGAAGTTTCAAAAGAATAATTCTCTCCAGTAAACATAGCTACGGGAACGGTAGAAACCGTTTGAAGCGATCCGTCCGTGAAATAAATCCAGAACGTATCAGTGACCTTCAAGGCTGTATTGTCGGGTAAGCCTGTCTCTCGGACAGACAAGGCACAGTTTTTGAACCTCACAATGACAGCACTCAGGACCCAGACAGCCTCGTTGTAACCGTTAATCGCAAGGTTCTCAAATTTGGATTGCTGTCCTCCTTGGGTTGCGCCAGGATGTCCGCCTTGTTCCAAGAGAAATATTGGTGAACCGCTGGGATCTGCTCCTGGTAGTACCTGTATAACCGCTTGTGGCGCTTGTGCGAACTGGGGCCACGATCTCCTTGTGCTGTTGTTTCCACCGAAGAAATGCAGTCCGGAGCATGTAACGGGAATGTTGAGATCGGGCGTTGTTGCGGGAGTGGGTTTTTGTTTTTGACTAACCAGATAGTAACCTGGAGGGAAGTAGACTTCGCCGCTGCCACCGGTTGGAAGGCAAGCAGCATCAATCGCTCTCTGAATCGCGGCCGTATCGTTTGTTAGAGCATCTCCCTTCGCCCCGTACGATGTCACATCGATACTAGTGGAGCGCGGCCCAGAGCGGAATCGGTCCGGCTCCTGATAATTCCCATCGCCGCCGGGAGTTGGTAACGGGTTTATCTGATACGACAAATCCGAAGAAGATCCGGACCGATGATGACGATCTTGGTAGACTCGGGTACCTTGCCCGTCAGGAATTTCCTTCACATCGCTTATATCACCGAGTTTAATATCTGATTCCTCGGCTCTATAATTAACGATTTCTATCTCATCGACACGACTGGTCGTAGTTGACGGAGCCTGTTGAACAGCTCTAACAAACCGTGGGATTCTATTTCCAAGACTCGATCCAAGGATCGCACTTCGGTCGGTCCGGTACGTGAGGGCTGTCGGATCCCGAATGACTTCGGTACCTGCCTCTATCGAGAAAACTACAGCGAAAGAGAATGAGAGCGCGAAAAGTTTTTTCATACCAGCACCATCATTGATCCCCGTTCATTATCATGGATACCATGCCTCAAGTTTTCAATATTAGCCAACTATTCGTAGCAGCTGGATTTTTTGAGGCCGGCGTGGCTTCACCGGCTTCCCGCGCAGAATAAATTCTATGGGCGCTTCTGCGCATCTCAGGCTCACGTAGCAGCTTGGATGGGCCGCATCTTGCGTTAGAGGTTCGTTGAGTGAAATGAGTGGGAGTCGGCACACGCGATGGTTCAAGCGTTATTGACGATTCTCTTCAATGTTAGAGCTTCAATTCCTAAGGGCACTGGTTAGCCTTAGAACGCGAGCGTCCTTAGCTTGGAGTCTTCAAGAAGGTATGAGCAGCGCGGCGGAATTGCTCGCGAATGTGTAACGTCCGGATCCCAAGATAGGATTCCCCAAACCAGCGGAGGTTTATGCGAATGAGAACGAGTAGCATAAGCGTCAGAAAGGATGCAATCATAGCTGCGAGCGATTCCCGTTCAACCACCAGGCTTACCGAAGGCGAATCTTCCCAGCCAGGCAGCAGAACATTAAGGCCTTTGCGCACGAATGCTCCGTATATAGGAAAACGGTCCAAGTGAATGTGTTCCGTAATCGCATAGTTATAGCTCGGATCATAGTTTTGTATGTTGCCCGTTACGCTCGAGAATACTTCGGGGTCGGCGAGATCGCGGCGCGTAAGCAATTGACCACTGGCTCCCCGTAAAATCATGCGGAAGGAGGGGTCCACAACAATCCATCTCCCTTCGACGTAAACCTCGGCAACCACATGTCTCGTGCCACGGTCGGAATCAAGGAGAAGAAGGCGACGAGCAGATAATCCGCTGCTATCCGCCAAATTGATGAATGCATTCGTCGCCGAGCCGCACACGTTCAGCAGTGACTGATAATTAAGTGTATCGGTTGGATCGCGGTTCTCACTTATTTCAATGGGATCAACACGGCGCGAGGGCCCGTGGGACATCCAAGCGAGGATGGCCGCAATTTTTACTTCAGGCGTGGCACCAGCGGGAATCACCGCATCTGAAAAACCCATTAAGTATCGTCTCGTCGCGAACTCCCAAGTTGTTGTGTAGAGAACTGAGAACACAGAGGTTACAAGCAGCACATTAATTCCGTACCAGAGAACACGATAAATTCGACGAACTTTTGTTTTGGCTAAGGGCGGACTCGGATTGTCTCTGGTCCGATTCGTTTCCTCTAATTGTGGCAGGTGGGCCTCGGGACTTGACGAACTGGAATTAATAGAGTGCCGATTGCTCATGCGATCTTTCCGTCGCTAGCTATCTCGGCCAATCGCTCGAACCTTTTGAAATCTTTTGCATTCGTCTTCGTGATCGTTTTCTTCGTCAAAACGAAGGAGTGCACATTGGCGCCCCGATTTTCATCGTAGGCGAGCAACTGAGCGCCCTGTGCAGCGCACCATTCTTCGATGAGATTACGTCCCAAAAATGTGACTACGGGAGTCACAAAATAATCATAGAACAGATTCTGAGCTTGCGTCCATGTGCGTTTCCCTCTCGTCCTGACGAAGTGAACCAAGAAATATGGGACTTGTGCGAAGAGGATCACAAGGGGTTTTGTCCACCTTTGTCGCAATCCACTCCGGATAGGCGAGCCCGGGAACTTATAGAGGAGAGGGTAACGCCCGGAAGGTTTGTAAACACCAAGATACAGTCTGCCACCCGGCTTCAGGATGCGTAAATTCTCTGCGAATGCCATGTAAGGATTCTTTGTGTGGTGGATAACGCCGTCCGAGATGACGACGTCGGCAACCGAGTCGGCGATGGGAAGTTGCAGGTTGTCAGCAACTACTCCGGGCTGCCCATAGCGATCGACGGCTCGTCCGATCGACACGCGACTGCGGTCAATGCCAACGCACCGCAAACCTCTACGTGCTAGAAATCCCAAAACTCTACCGGGGCCGCACCCTACGTCTAAGACCAGAGACTTCGCAACTAGGCCTTCTATCAGTTCCACCAAGAGTGGCGATACGAAGGAGCGGATGTCGGTGTCCCCGTCAGTGGCACCTACGTCGAAGGGATGTTGGTCGTAAAAAGTGACTCGCTCAGTAGGTGCCATTTTTTGAAGCCAACACGTCGGCATAGTGGCCTTCCATCTGCTGTGTTAACCGATCCCAGTTTAACTCGGATGCGACTCTTGAGCAGCCTTCCTTCAACTGTTGAAAAAGCGATTTGTCTTCGATCAATCGGCGCAGGGCCGCCACTAACGGATCTAGACCTAAAGGAACAACTAATCCCGCACGGCCATCAACCAACGAACGGATGCCGCAAAAGGGAGTGATGATAACAGGAATGCCGAAAGCGATCGCCTCTGCCGCTACGTTCGCGAAGTTTTCATAACTCGAGGGGAGGACGAACAGGTCAGTGTCTACAAATGCCGCTTTCTTCTGTTCCTCATACATTGGACCTGGGAAAATCACACGATTATCGACGCCGAACCCGATCGCGCACTTCTTAAGATACGCGAGATAACCCTTCTCTCCCTCTGGTCCAGCGATTACGAGACGACCTGATTCCGGACAGGCCTGCGCGAAAGCTTGGATTAGAACATCTGCTCCTTTGCGGGGAATTAGCCGGCTCAGAAACAAGATCAATGGCTCATTCGTCGAGATCCCATAGTCGATGCGGAAAGAGCCGCGGCGAAACCCCGTTAAGTCTGGGGCGGGATCGACACCATTATACCGCACCACAATCTTTCGGGGTGGAACGCCGTCTTCAAGAAGCTCCTGCTGTTCAAGCTCGGACGTAGCGATGATTCGTGTCGCATTGTGCAAGAATCTACGACCCATGCAAGAGTGCCAAAGCTTCTTTGCCCGAATGCTCCTGTCGATTGGCCTATTCATCCCCATGGGTTCGATTACATAAGGGATTCCGTACCGACGGCAATAAAAGCTCACGGTCGGCCCTAGGAGATCATAGAGCCCGTAAAAATGAACAAGGTCGAAAGCCTGTAGGGATGAAACACAGAATTCCATTAAACGCAGATTGACCGTGAGCGCGCGATAGCGCACCAAGGTGGAGAGATAAATGGCCTGAACTCCGTCTTCTTCTGCACACCATCCCCAGCGAGAGCGTTTAATTTCAATATCCACATCCGTGCGGCCGACGATTCCCAGGTCCGCAGTCAGCACGGAGATGCGGTGTCCGCGTCGCGCGAGAGCGCGGGCAAGCGCTCGGACTTTTACAACCGGTCCTCCCTGCTCCCGGAACGGATGGTACGCTTGAACTGTTTTCAGAATGAACATGCCCGAGCGACCTTAACGCCACTGAACCACACTTCATATGCGAGCCATGGCAACCGATTGACAGCCCACGCGTCGAGCTTGCAAAGGCGTGGACAGATGCTGGCGGGAGGGAACTCGAAACTGCCAATTGTCACAGGAACGGTGGCGACAATACCGTCGCCGCTGAATTCTCCGGATTCTACGCCCATACCAGATAGGAGTTTGCGAAACGAGCCTGGGAAACGAAATTCCTGGACGAAACCTCTCTTGCGCTGATTCCACAACCGAACCAGAAGGGAATAAGGCGATATTGCATTGTTGATGCTGCACACCATTCGACCGCCTGGGCGCAGGACGCGTACAAGCTCGCAAACCGCGAGGTCACTTTCCTCGATGTGCATCAAGACGCCCGTGCACAGGACTTTATCGAACGAACCGTCCGGGAATGGCAAGCGAACTGCGTCAGCCACCGACGCCCGGGCGTTGGCATCGAACGGAATATGCTGTAGCCGGCGAACCATTTCCAAGGATCGGTCTACGCCAAACCACTGAATTTCGGCGGCTCCCCAGAGAGCCTCCGAAATCCACCCATAGCCACACCCGACCTCGAGAATATTGTCGCCATCTTGAAGTTCCAGGAGCTTCAAAACAAGATGGCGATCCCGGCGAGACTTATATTGGCGATAGGGATTGTCGGATTCACGCCAGCTTTGCCAAAAGTCGGGGGTCCATTCGAATTTGTTCTGATCCATTGGCCTATTCGGTCTTTGCAAAAATCAAGACACTGCTGATACTACAGGCGTGCGCGAGAGCTGTGCAAGCCCGCGACTTCCTCCAGAATCTGATCGAGGCCGAGTTCGAAGTCTCTAAATCGATGCTTCCGGCGAACCATTTCCGCGCCTCCTCGGCCCAATTTCGTACGAAGCGAGTCATCCCGGAGCAATTTGTTCAGCGCATCGGCAAGACTCTGGTAATTGTGTGGAGGAATTAATAGACCATTGGCTCCGTGTTCCACTACCTCCATGGTTCCCCCGCAACTCGCCGCGACAATCGGCTTCGCAAATGCCATTGCTTCCAGGAAAACTAACCCGAATCCTTCGCCGGTGCTGGGCAAGGCAAAAACATCAGCGTTTGCATAGCAGGCCGCAAGCTCTTCCCGAGAGAGATGTTCGAGGAAATGGACGGAATCTGCGATCCCCGCGTCGGTTGCAAGTTTTCTATGACGAGCAAGATCATCACCCCCTCCTACGACAACCAGCTGCAAATCCGCAAGACTTGAGCGAAGCTCCGCAGTTGCCTTAATTAGATCGTCCAGACCCTTGTATCGCTCCGATTTGGCCCAGCGCCCCACGGTCAAGACGATGGAACCTTGCGGGAAACCGGGTGGCAATCGGAGGCCCGCTGGCGAATCGGCCAGGCGGAGGAACTCTGGGTTCAGAGGCCACAGTAGCTTGCGGATTTTTTCGATTGGAATACCTTGGACCGATGTTAGCTTCTCCGCCGTGTCCTGGCTTGGGGCGAGAACAAGATCTGCATGCGATAGTGAGGTGCGTCTGGCCAGTGACAACCGGCTCCATACTTCAACACCATGCGTCATCACGATCGTTTTAACGGATCTCGAAAAGCATTTGATAAACGAGGCGGGAGGAGCCAAATTCGGATGTGCTGCGAGCACGACACGCAGTTTGTATGTATCGAGCGATAGTGCTTGACGCATCATCGAGAGTACGAAGGAGGTCTTCCGGCGACCGAAACCATAGAAACGGACAGGAAAATCGCAAGCTGGTAGTTGATGTTCACCACGTGCATCGTTGAGGCTGAGTATTTGAACTTCCCAACCATGACGATGGGTGATCGCGTCGAGGGCTCTGGCGATCTGGCGTCCTGCCTCTTGAACGCCTCCGACACCGAGCAATTCCGGAAACAGTCCGATAACTCTGTTCGATCGCCAGAGTGCAAGCGACGGTGTCGTTTCTTGCGTGCCGTGTGGGCTAGGACTCACGAAAATAGCGCGAGTGGCTGACTGGCAGAGCTCGCTTTCCGCCGTAAAACTTCCTCGAATATTCTTGCTAAATCGTGACCGTTGCGCTCCCAGGTATATTGTTGCGCTGTTTTCGAGGCATTTTCGCCCAGCCGTACTCGAAATTCCGAATCTTGAAAAAGCCTCAGAACCATCGACGAGAGCGTTCTGGAATCACTCGAATCTTTCAGAATCATTCCGTCGGTTTCGTGCGTAATGATTTCACACGTCCCGTTTTCCGCTGATACGATTACCGGCAATCCACAAGCCATTGCTTCGGCAGGAGGTAGCGCGAAAGTATCCTCAATGGAGGGGCCCGTATACACATCCGCTGCGGCGTAGTAAAACTCGATGTCTTTGCGCGGAGGCAAAAAATGGACACGACCGGAGAGACCCTTGCTATGAACCATAGTTTGAAATGGCGTCGGATCTTCCCTTCCCACAATGAGCAGATCGACCGGCAGGTCCCCCAACTGCTTCACGGTTTCCAACAAAACAGAAATTCCTTTTTTTCTCAAATCATTACCGACAAGCAGGAGACAGAACCGATCATTTCCAAGACCAAGCTGTTGCCGTGCCGCGCCACGTAACGAAAGGCGCCGCGCGCCGTTAAAAACACTGTGATCGAGTCCGAGATATAAGACGGGAAGCCGATCGCTTCTGCCATAAAACCGTTCGAGATCTGCGGCAGTCTTCTTCGCATATAGCACCAGTAGTGTTTCGCTGCGGGTATAGATCCGGTTTTCGAGCGCAACGATCAAGTCGTAGTAAATGCGTCGATGGAGGAGCCGCGGCCAAGAAAGGACATCGATTCTTCCAGGCTTCAGGCGCGACCGAGCCTGTCGAAGAAATTCGGCGAAGACAATGTGAACAGATATCACGTCGGCGTCGAAGCAATTTATTCCAGGGCTATAGATGAGATCATAGCTCAATTCTCGGAACCGTCGATCCCAGGCGCGCGATACATGGTTTGCCGCAAACCACCATAGAAAGGTAATCAAACCTGGACCCGGAATCGAGGGAATGCGGTGCCAAATAAACCTTTCAGGATCTAGATCCTCCATTCGCTGACTGTAAACGTGGATTTCAAACGCGTCGGGCATGTGGGACAACCACTCGATGACAGTGCGCTCCGTACCATAGCTCTTATCTAAAAACGGGGAAACGACAGCAAGGCGAGGCCTACGCTTTAGTTGATTCATGCATCAGCTCTTTCGATCCGTCCCCCGTGGAACGGCGACCAGAAGCCACTTCGGCGGCGAGCGTCGCGCGAAATTGACTGGTGGGGAACCGAGGGATTCGCTAGGAGACTCGGCAGTTTGAAAAGTACTCCGATGAGAAGCCAAAGGTAAGCATTGCCGACGTAATTTTGGTATGAAGCCAAACTGCCGTAGGTAAGTGGATAAAGTAAAAGGAAGGTGTACCAGAAAATCGCGAATGCAATCGGAAAGAGACGAGTTTCGCGTAGCCCACGTGTTATTTTCCAGGCTGATACCAATAGCGTAGCTGTCCAGGCGATCCAGAGAAAAGGTGCGACGATTCCCATCTCTACGATGAGAACTCCGTATCCCTCCTCTACCCAGACGGAGGGAAGTGGTTGATGTAAGACTTTCGCGACATATTGCATCCCCAAGGAGGCGGTGCCGATGCCATTGCCAAAGACCCAGTGTGGTCCGTCAAAAGCCTGGAGAAGGTTCGCGATAGGATAGTCCCAGCCGCGATGACGAACCGCAAAGGCTTGGCTATTCGGTAGCAAGGTCTCCGCATAAAATGCAATACGCGATCCTGCCTCCTCCGGAAATATAAGGAGGGCAGCAGCCAGTGCAAAGGCAGCTATGGTTCCTGTCCTGCGAATTGCCTTAACTAGACGATGAGCCTGTCGCCAGCGCCACGGGGCACCCCACAGTACACCTCCAAATAAAAAAGCCGAGCTTATCAAGCCGAACATCACCGCTCCACGAGATCCGCTGAAAAACGTCGCAACACCCACGATCGCAATGCTGATGAAGACAAGCCTGCGGCTGTGTCGGGTATGGAGCAACAGATATCCAACGGATCCGAAGGCGAGGATAAAAACGAACACTAAGTAGTTTGCAAAGCGTCCGTTACTAACGAACACGGAAGTTGGAAGCGAAAGGAGCTGGTTAGAAAGCGGAGTAATTTTGTCGAGCGCCCCAAGCTCTATCAACTCCGGTGCAAGCGTAGTGGGGTTGAGAAAGCTGTGACCTACGATAGCTTGGATGATTCCGAGAATCCCAATTACCCCTCCTAATCCAACATTTAGAGCCAGGAACTTGCGCAGATCCTCGTCGTTGCGAATCAGCGCATATCCTACGAACATCAGTGGAACGTAGTAGAAATAAACCTTGATTCCAAGGAGTCCGTATAGAATGTGCGGAGAGTTTTGATTGAATATCTGAATTACTCCGAGCCAGAAGAAGATAGCGAGCGGCAATAGAAAAGTCGGACGAAATAGCTGCTCGCGGCCGCGACGTACGGCCATGAGCAATGAAATAAGAACTAGAGCAAGCAGGACGTCTTTAGCGAAGAAAAGTGCCATATTGTTGCCAAGATACTTCCGAGCCAGATCTTCGAATAACATCCAAATAATAAATAGATAGAAACCTCTACGCCAATTCCGAAGAATCGCAACGGCTACAATGCAGGCCGCGAAGCCGAAGGCCGCGAATTCGATCGCTCTCATGTCATTTGAAGCGATCTTGTCACCAGCTTGCAAGGCAGCCCATATGCCGATGACGAACACGCATACACCAATTGCAGTCTGATTTCTCAATACGGAGCTTTGGACGCTGAACAATTCCGGCTGCCTCACTGGTCATTCTTCAAGCTCAATTGCTAGGAAGATCTGAGGTACAGTCTATCTCACTCGGCGGTTGGGACTCGCACGAAGCGCCGATACATGCTAGCGCTGGTTCAAGATCTTGCCTTAAAGTCCGAATCGTCGCGATAGCGCGTTGACTTCTCCCTTACATTGTCTGCCTCGGTATGAGCGGGACTTTCTTGACACCGCCTAGCGAACCCAATACGGACCTATGAGGCACGATCTGCCGCTATTCAAGTTGCTCGCTCACTATCCTGCCTGCTCAGAGATTTTTGCGATTGTAAGCATCGACGCACCCGCTCGCCTTATTCGTCCGAATCTATGTGCTAGCCGGACCGTCAGTTCCGCAGGCAATCTTTTGCCAAGGGTCCGAAGCAGGTACGGACCATAGATTATTCGCTGTGATAATGGAGTCCATCCGGTTACCAGCAATAGGTTCGTAATAGTCTGGAACGTCCATGCATGCAGATGCTGATTCCAATCCGGAGTGAGCGCGCACTCCAGTTCTATTTCGATGGGGAGAACGAGTACGAGCCGTCCCCCGGGTTGCAGATATTGTCGGAATTCCTCTAAATCTCGGTATGGCGTTGGCGAGTGTTCGAGCGAATGAGATGAGAGCACAAAGTCGAACGCGCTACTGGGGATGTCTTGTTGACTTTCGATTATCAGTCGATTGCGCTTTCGCAATTCGCCTATCGCAAACGGATTGAAATCAAAGCACACCGAATTCGGAAGCGCTGCGGAGACCTGTCCGACTCCACTTCCGAAGTCGAGCACCTTGCCATCAGGATTGAGCGCGCTGCGGACGAATAGTACATCCCGCCAGTACAGCGACAGGAGACGGTAGTTTGATTCATCCTTAATTACTTCACCGTAATGCCCGAGGTAATACTCCTCGTTGTAAAACAAAGTCGTTTTGGGAAGCTGATCTCGACCAGTATGCAATCTATTCTCGTTCTCCGAAAATTGTGGGCCGCGATCGAATGGGTCCAGCGTGAAGCACTCTCTCTCCTCTGTAGCCATTCACTACGGGGAGCTGAGCAGCGTTCGTAGTGCAGCAAGCTGAGCGAAAAAGCATCATATATTATGTTGCTTAAGTACGCACCAACGTACGATAAAGGTTGATGTACTCCTCTACCATTCGGTTTCGGGCGAAGGTTTGTACGGCGCGAAGTCGACCTTGCAATCCCAATGCCGTGGCGCGAGGTGGGTTTTGGAGCACCTGGCGCATGCACGACGCGAGCGCTTTGGAATCGCCCGCCGGAAACTTCAATCCCACATTGTCGACAACCAATCCGAGTCCACCGATGTCAGAGGCGATTAACAAACGTCCATCCATCATCTGTTCCATGGCTGCCAGCGGCGAGACCTCTTCCCAGATAGAAGGCATCACCACAGCTACAACGTCCGCCATCGATTTGGCGATTGCCGATCCGGTCATGAATCCAGTAAACTCAATTCTCTCGCCGAGCTTAAGCTCTTCAGTCATAGCCTCCAGATTGCGCCGTTCAGGACCGTCTCCAATGATCTTCACGCGGAAATCGGATTTTTCCATCGCAAGCTCTTTGCAAGCGTGCAGCAGGACCGACACGCCTTTTTCCGCTACCAATCTACCTAGATATGCGAAGCACACGGGACTGCAAGCACTTGGAGTTTTCGATACGAAAGCGATCGCTTCCGGAGTGGGTACTCCGTTCCAGATGACCCGTGTTCGCGGGAGCATCACCCGTTGGGCAACATGGGGGCTCACCCCCACGTTTACGGTGGCGCGACGAGCAAGCCAGCGGCGCGGGAACGTTAACAAAAGGTTGCGAATGCTTTCGACCCAGCCGCGCTCCGCTTTGTTGCACTCGAGGCACCGTTGATAACGTTTGGCCATGAAGTGACCAGGGCACAGAATGCGCTCTCGTCCCTGCAGGAGAAGGCCATTGGGACAAATCGACTGGTAGCCATGGTGCTGCAGCACAACGGGCTTATGAAGCAGCCAAGCAAGCGCAAGTGGCAGCATGGACGGACCCGCCAAATGAACAATATCGGTGGATCGGATTCGTCGGATCCATTCACCCAAGTTTGGCGTACGAATTACTCTATAAGCGAGAAGAGAATCATCCATCGTATCTTTCGGAGTTTGAGTCAGAAGCGTGA
>Ga0210387_10003247_pt1 | contig 12515 bp, 11 predicted proteins | sample IncBWC7OmetaG_FD_160108 | JGI IMG/M metagenome (GOLD analysis project Ga0210387, IMG submission 160108) | Forest soil microbial communities from Barre Woods Harvard Forest LTER site, Petersham, Massachusetts, United States - Inc-BW-C-7-O ... | reverse complement strand
CGCCAGCTGAACGGGCGACTTTGAGGCATCGTAGGTGGGATCAGGTTTTTTCGTCCAGGGCGAGCGCAAGTAGTACGGGACGGCGCTGAAGGTCGCTTCCACCGCGACGATGCCGTCCTTGTTGACCTTGAACGACTCCAGGAACCCCCAGGACTGCGGCTCCTGGTAGTTGGACTTGGCAGCGGTCCCGTCGGTCATCGTGTATGCGTCCAGCACGCCCTTGTGGTCGATAAAGCCGCGGCACATGGTAAAGCCGCGCTCCTCATCCACCAGGAAGCAGTCGCGATCGCGCACCCGGTTGTTGTAGCGGTACCGGCCGGACTTGAAGCCCTTCTCGAGGTCGGTGTAAGGCATCCCGTTCTCGTGCCGCACCGCAGCGGCGGCGAACCGCGTGCCGCGGATCTCGCCGGTGTTGTACTGCAGGGTCGAGAAGTAGCCATCGGCGAGCTGCCGGATCTGCGCCCGCGACAGGCGCTGGGCCTCGGGAACCATGGCTTGCAGGGCCGGATCGCGATGATATTGCAGGGCATCGCCCATGGGCACGGGCGGTGCGCTCACATTGCGCTTGGTGGCAATGACGTGCTCGACCTCGGTGATGTGCCGGTTGCGCACGCGCAGCCGCACCGCCAGGAAGCCCTGCGTCTGGCGCTGCAGGACAGTGGTATAGATGCCAATCTGGCCCGTGGCCGGGTCTGACAGCACCAGTGGCGTATCGACCTCCTGCGTGACCGTGTCCCAGGTACCGTCCGGAAAGGTCATTTCGGCGTTGTTCTCGGAATACCGGACGTGCGGTGCGAACGGCGCGAGGCTCACGTCATGCTTCAGGTACGCGGCGCGGTAAGCGGCCGCGATCCCTTCGAGACAGGCCTTGTTGCAATCGGCCGCCCGAACGGACTGGCCGAGTACGGCCGCTGCACCCAGAACCACAATCCCTGACGCGGTGAGTTTCATGAGCCCTCCTATCAGACATCCTATACTGCGACAATTACGCATCTGCAGGCCCACGGCCACGAGCACTGCGGGGAGGCAACATTAACATTGGATTTGTAGGTTTGGGCGCAATGGGACGCCCGATGGCGGCCCATGTCGCGCGCGCCGGGCATGCCCTTACCGTGTTTGATGTCGACATGGCCGCGGCGCAGCGTCTGGCCGCCGACGCCACGGTGCGAATTGCCCAGGGGCCGCAAGACTTCCGCGGGACCGACATCATCGTAACGATGCTCCCGACCGGCGCGATCGTGCGCGAGGTATTGGTCGGACCCCAGGGAATTGCGGCCCAGTTACCCCGGGGCGCTCTGGTCATCGACATGAGTTCGTCCGAGCCCGAGGGCACGCGTGAACTCGGCGCAACCCTGACAGGCTTGGGTCTCTCGCTGGTCGATGCCCCGGTGTCGGGCGGCGTGCCGCGCGCGACGGATGCCACCCTCACGATCATGATCGGTGGCGAGCCTGCCGCCATTGCGCGCGCCCGCCCCGTGCTCGAACTGCTGGGCAAGCGCCTGTTTGAAGTCGGCGCATTGGGCGCTGGTCATGCGATGAAGGCGCTCAATAACTATGTATCAGCCGCGGCCTTCGAGGCGACTTCGGAGGCGCTGCTGATCGGCAAGCGCTTCGGGATCGATCCCAATCAGCTGATCGATATCCTGAATGTCTCGACCGGCAGGACCTTTCACAGCGAACTGTCGATGAAAGATCACGTCATCGCCGGCCGCCACGCGGCCGGGTTTCTGCTGGCTCTGGCCGCCAAGGACGTCAGGATTGCCGCCGGGCTGGCCGCGGCCCTGAAAATCCACGCGCCGATGCTCGAGCTCAGCGCCGCGCAGATGACCGCGGCATCGCAAACCCTGGGCCCCAAGGCTGACGTCACCGAGGCGATCAAGGTCTGGGGCCAGAGCTCGTGAGGAACTTCCGCCGATCCAGACACTCATAGAGTTGCAGCGAACTGCGCCTTTACCCGAGGTCTGCAGTGACGGCGAAGTGGGGACCATGGGATGTCTCAGGCAGACAGACGTCGCTACATCGCGATTGTTATCGTCGGTGCCTTGCACGTCCTCATCCTGGAGGTATTCATCCACGCCCGGGGCGCGAGACGTGAATACGAGGACGATACGCCGGTATGGTCGACACTATTCTTCGTTCCCGCCGAAGTAGTCCCGCGACCACCGCCAACCAAGGTCAAACCAAAGAGTACGTCGGCGATCCAGGCACCTCAGGTGCCCTTGCCCACCCCTGAAACGGTGTCACCGATAACGACGAGTCCGAATCCCACCTCGAGCGCGCCCCAGTCGGCTGTCGATTGGATGTCAGAACTTCACAGCGCAGCCGCCGATGTCTACACCGACCGAGTGCGACAAGGAAGGGCGACTGGCGAGGTGCCATCGGAACCCCACTCATTGTGGACGCCGCCGCTCCATCACGCTGGCGAGCAGTACACTCTGACGACCGGTGAATTGGTAGTGTGGGTAAGCGACCGCTGTTTCCTGGTATCAGAGCCGCCGACCCTGGGCACGCCGAACGCTTTCGCGCATCTGGCCTTGACGCATACACAATGTACCGGCAACCCCGGCCCGCGAAGTGACCTATTCAAGGATTTGTCGGCGTACAAGAAGCTGCATCCGGATGAATGATCCGATGTCGGCATCGCCGTGACTGCCTGATCAGCCCGCGACTGCCCTGAATATGACAAGTGGAGCGTTCACAAAAGCGGCCACCGCCGTCTTGACAACATTTCCGATTGGTCTATTATTTCTGTATAGACTGAAACATCGGAAATACCATGCGACTCACACCGGTCATGCAGCGCTACATCGTCCACTGGGGCGAAATGGGCACCCGCTGGGGCATCAATCGCTCCGTGGCGCAGATCCACGCACTCTTGTACCTCTCCCCCCAGCCCGTCCATGCCGATGAAATCGCCGAAACCTTGGGGATCGCACGTTCCAACGTCAGCGTCGGCCTGAAGGAATTGGTCACCTGGAAGCTGGTCCATGTCACCCAGACGTTGGGCGACCGGCGTGACTTCTTTGTCGCACAACGCGATCCCTGGGAGGTCGTGCGCGTCATCGTCGCCGGGCGCAAGCAGCGCGAACTCGATCCCACCGTGGGCTTCCTTAAGGAGTGTGCCCTGGAACTCGAATCGGACACGGAGACGCCACGCCATGTCCGGGAGCAGATCCTCGGACAGCTGGAATTCATGGAGACCTTGATGGGGTGGTACACCTCGATCGTGGGACTGCCCCAGAAAACGCTCATGAAAATGATGCGCATGGGTCAGAAGATCGCCAAGTTCATCGGTGACTGACGGGACGGATTGGCAATCATGGGTCACGCCGAAGTACTCCGAACGGAATCACAGGCGAACGTGGCCCGCGTATCGGGCCCGGCCCCACATAATCTGAAGGACCTGCTCGGCGCGGCCGCCTGGGCGCGGCTGCCAGCGGCGGTCCGGGAAAGATTCAAAGACTCGGCTCAAGTGGTCAACTACTCAGGTGAATTTGAGGTCATCCGTGCCAGTTCGTTCGGCTTGTTGGTCGCCTGGGTCTGTCGGCTCATTGGAACTCCGGTGGTACCCCACACCGGGCGGAACGTTCCGGCGGTCGTGCGCGTTCAGCCAACGCAGGCAGGTGTCGAATGGCGACGCGAGTATCGTTGGCACAACCGCCGGCCTTCAATCGTAAGCTCCACCAAGGTCGTCGAATCTGGCGGTGCACTGGTCGAGGAGCTGCCGGCAGGCCTGTGCATGGCCCTGAATGTATACGAAGCGGCTGCCGTCCTGCACTTCGTCAGCCATCACTATTATTTCCAATTTTGTCTTCCGCGGCTCGGGCGCATCCGTCTCGTGCTACCGCATTGGCTTTCGCCCGGCATCACGCATGTCGAGCATGTGGACTTGGCCAATGGCTGGTTTCGCTTCACCATGACTGTCACTCATCCCCTTTTCGGTGAGCTCTTCCACCAAACCGGATGCTTCCATTCCTCAGGAGGTTGATATGGGTACCGCGTTCACACTGATTACCATTCAGGCGCTGATGGGGGGAGCCGACAATCTCTGGCACCACGAGATTACGCAGCGACTCCCAGCACGGCGCAGTGCCGCCAATGAACTGACATTGCATGCCTTGCGCGAACTGCTGTACGCATACGTATTCCTTGCCCTCGCCTGGTACCGCTGGCAGGGAGCATGGGCCGCACTGGTCGGCGGGGTGCTTGCTCTGGAAATCGCGGTCACTCTCGTGGACTTCGTTGTCGAGGACAAGACCCGCCATCTGCCGCCCTCCGAGCGCGTGCTGCACACCCTCATGGCATTGAACTACGGTGCGGTACTGGCCTTCGTGGTGCCCATGCTCAGCGGCTGGTCCAAGCTGCCGGTGGCCGTAATCGCGACCACGCATCCATTCTCGTGGATATTCACCCTGTTTGGTGCCGGCGCACTGGCGTGGTCCGTGCGCAATGCCATCGCGGTGCTGAGACTTCGTCGACCGCCCGAATGGGTGCGCAATCCGATTGCGGCGGGACACAGTGCGACACCCCGAACCATCCTGGTCAGTGGCGCCACGGGCTTTATCGGCGGGCATCTGGTACCGCAACTCATCCGGCGCGGGGACAAGGTGATCGTCTTCACGCGCAACCCTGAGATCGCGTTGGATCGGTTCGGCCCACACGTACGGGTCATCACCGACCTGGACGGCTTGGACTCTTCTGTCCAGATAGACGCGATGGTGAATCTCGCCGGCGCTCCTATCCTGTCGATGCCCTGGACCAAGGCGCGCCGGCAGCGTCTGGTGGCCAGCCGCATCGACACCACGCGCGCACTGACCACCCTCATGGGCCGACTGTCGAGCCCGGTCCGCGTCTTTGTCAGTGCCAGCGCCATTGGGTACTACGGTATCCGGGGCGAGGAACTGCTCGATGAGCAGGCTCGGCCGACGCAGGAATTCCAGTCGCAGTTGTGCCAGGAATGGGAGGCAGCCGCCCGAGCCGCCGCGCGGCTCGGTGCACGACTGGTACGGATGCGAATGGGTCTGGTGCTGGGCCGGGACGGTGGCGCGTTGCCGCAGCTCGCAAGACCCGTGCGGCTTGCGCTCGGGGCCGTGCTCGGCAACGGTCGGCAGTGGGTGTCCTGGATCCACATCGACGATCTGGTCCGGCTTTTCGAATTTGCCCTCGATACGCCGCGGCTGAGTGGCGCGGTGAATGCCGTTTCACCAGCGCCGGTGACTCACCGGCAGTTCCAGGCTGCACTGGCCAGCACTCTCGGGCGCCCGCTGTGGTTGCGCGTTCCCGCGGCGTTCATCAGGTACGCGCTGGGCGAAATGGCCCAGCTCCTGGTGGACGGCCAGCGAGTCGTCCCGACTCGCGCACTGGCTGTGGGATTCAAGTTCCGTCACAGCCAAATCCGCGCGACGTTTGCCCACCTGTTGCGCAATGAGCCCATCGGTACGGCAGCCGCGGACATCTATTTCAACGGGGAATGCCCGCTTTGCAACGCCGAAATGACGCATTACGCGAGGCTCTGTGCCGATGCGCAACCCGGCTTCCAGTTCATTGCCGCCGCCCAACAGCCCGATGCCCTCGCCCGATGCGGCTTGCGTCAGGAGCACTTGGAACGCCGCGTTTACCTGCGCTGCGCCGACGGCAGCATTTTGAGTGGCATGCCCGCTTTGATGGCGCTGTGGTCGACCATGCCACGGTACCGATGGCTGTCGAGGCTTGTCGGCCTGCCACTGCTGCGATCGCTTGCCGTCACCCTTTACGATCACGCCATCGCACCGGCGCTGGCGTTCTGGGCGAGCCGGCGTAGTCCCCCGGAAGTGTCTACAAGCTAGGCACCCTACGCGTACACAATTGCGCCAAATACCAAGGCGGTTATCAGCACACCGGCGACCACGGCCACAATTCGACTGATTATCATGAGAGTCTCCTCGAGAGGGCGTAAATGTTCACGCCGACCAAGCTAGCCACGACCTGACGCCCGATCATTTCAGGATCGGTGCGTAATATTCCGTCCGCAACACAGACACCGATCATTTCAAATGTAGCGCGGCCGTGGCGCCCGGTAATCACTGGGCAATTGGTGGACCTGAGCATTGCTCCCCATCCGGCGGCATCCCCAAATGCGCCATGACCTCTCGACGCGGAGCATCAGCCATGACACGGTCGCTACGAACATTCACATTTCTGCTCACCATTTCCATTGTGCTGGGGCGCTTTGCGGCTGGCTGCGCCACCGAGCTGGACCAGACCGGCGCGGAAAGTTACGCGCCCGCCACGCCCGTCTCGGCACCACCGCAGGCGCCAGCGCCGCAGCAGTCAGCCGAGCAATTGCAGCAGTTGGTCGCGCCGATTGCCCTATACCCGGATGGGTTGGTGGCGCAGATTCTGGCCGGAGCCACCTACCCGTCGCAGGTCGTGGAGGCGGACCGCTGGCTGCAGCAACAGAAGGATCTGAAGGGCGATGCGCTCGCCCACGCGGTCGACTCACAGCCCTGGGATCCAAGCGTCAAGGCGCTCACTCAGTTCCCGGGGCTACTCGGCATGCTGGATAAGAACCTGTCGTGGACCTCCGCACTCGGGGAGGCCTATCTGGATGGGCAGCAACCGGTGCTCGATGCGATCCAGGTGATGCGTCAGCGGGCACAACAGGCGGGCAATCTCAAAAGCACCCCGCAGGAGTCCGTCACCACCCAGGACGATGCAATCTCGATCGAACCCACCAATCCGGATGTGGTCTACATTCCAGAATACGACCCGTGGGTCGTCTACGGCGACCCGCTCGATCCCTATGACGACTGGGCCTGGTATCCCGGATTCTACTTCGACGGACCCGGCATTGGATGGGGCCTCGGGATCGGCATCGGTCTCTATGGCGGATTCGGCTGGGGATGGCACCACTGGCGGGCGGACTGGCACGGGCATGACGTGTGGCACGGCGGTCATCCCTACGTTTCCCACAGCGGTGACTTCAACCACGGCCATGGCTTCGGCTTCGCTGGCGAACGCGGGGATTTCAATCGCTCCGCCGGTTTCGCCCGCTCCTCGGGCATGCACAGCGGTGCATTCAGCGGATTCAACCACGGCGGCTTTACGGGCGCTTTCTCAAATCGCGGCAGATCCAGCTTTGGCGGGGGTGCCCGTGGTGTAGGAGGATTCCATGGTGGTGGAGGATTTCATGGCGGTGGCGGGTTTCATGGTGGTGGCGGTGGAGGTCATCGATGAACCCGGTGCCGGAGAATCGGCTGTTTCGGTCAAAGGAGTCGGCTACGATGCGTGCAACACAGATTGAGTCCGGATTACCTGCCGTGCGGGGAACAACACAGGCTGGCGTGGCGCTCGCGGCATTGGCGCTGCTCCTGGCCATGGCCACGACCATCAGACCGTGCCTGGCCGCATCGCCAAGCCAGGCGACCTTCGCCTCGCCCCAGGATGCGAGTCGCGCGCTGGTTGCCGCCGTCGGCGCACAGGACGAGCGCGCCATGACCCAGATACTTGGCGGCGGCAAAGCGCTCATCAGTGCGGAAGATGCGGCGCAGGATGCACTTGACCGCCAATACTTTGTGCAGAAGTATCGCGAAATGCATCGCTGGTCGCGCAGCCACGACGCCACGGCGACCTTGATCGTCGGCGCGGAAAACTGGGCATTTCCCATTCCGCTGGTGCTTGAGAATGGCGTGTGGCGGTTCAGTCCCGACGCCGGATCCGAAGAGATACTGTTTCGACGGATAGGCGAGAACGAACTGGCGGCAATCGGGATGTGCAGTTCACTGCTCACGGGAGAGACGCCTGCGGCAAAGAATATGCGCAAGCCGATTCTGTTTCATGGCTACTACTTCCATACGCTAGCCACTTCGGACGGCGGCTTGGCGGCCGTCGCCTACCCCGCCGTATACCGCTCCTCTGGTGTAATGACCTTCATAGTCACGCAGGATGGCGGTCTGTCCGAAAAGGATCTCGGCCCAGGGACGACGAAGGTCGCCGGGGCGATGAGCAGGTATCAGCCCGACAACACCTGGGCGCCGGTTGATAAGGAGCACGTCAAATGAAGTACAGGAAACTGGGGAATACCGGACTCATCGTGAGCGAAGTGGCGCTTGGCACGATGCAGTTCGGCGGCAAGATGAACATGGGCAATCTCGGCCAGGAGGACACCACGCGCATGGTGAAGCTCGCCCTGGACAGGGGCATCAACTTCATTGACACCGCTGACGTGTACAGTCTTGGCGAGAGCGAAACGCTGGTGGGTCATGCCTTGAAGGGCGTGCGGACGGAGATCGTCCTGGCCACCAAAGTCCGGCTTCCCATGGGCACCAATCTCAATCGAAGCGGCGCGACCCGCGTGAACATCATGCGTGAAGTCGAGGACAGTCTCAGGCGCCTGCAGACCGATTACATAGACCTCTACCAGGTGCATGGATGGGACAGCAACACGCCGCTCGAGGAGACGTTACGAACGCTCGATGACGTTGTGCGCCAGGGGAAGGTCCGCTATATCGGCCTGTCCAATCTCATGTCCTGGCAAGCGGCCACCGCCCTCATGCTGCAGGAGCGCCTGGGGTTGGAGAAATACGTGACGGCCCAGATGTACTACAGCCTCGTCGGCCGTGGCCTCGAGCACGAGTTCCAGTCCTTCGCCGAGTACCACAAGATCGGCATCCTGGTGTGGAGCCCGCTGGCCGGCGGCTTCCTCTCAGGCAAGTACAGCCGCGCCAATCCCGCTCCTACCGGCACACGCTTTGCGGAGGCCGGCGCGTTCGTGCCCTTCGAGAAGGAGCTGGGCTACCGCGTCGTGGAAACCCTGAGCGAGGTGGCCCGCCGTCATGAGGCAAGCCCGGCCCGTACGGCACTGGCGTGGGTACTGGGACGGCCTGCCGTCAGCAGCGTGATCGTCGCGGCCCGCAAGGCCGAGCAACTGGAAGATAACATCCGTGCCATCGATCTTCGGCTCTCGGACGAGGACGTCCGGCTGCTGGACGCGGCGTCGGATCCGGGTGTTCCCTATCCAAAGTGGATGGTCCTGCAGCTCGACACCGCGGAAGACCCGCGTTCCAAGGCTCTTTATCCCGAGCGCTACCTAGATGGCGGTCCGTGGAAGGATCTGCGTCAAAACCGGTGGTCCGGCTGAGCGCATTTTCCGGTCTTGTGTTCCGGCACATCCCTATGTAGACTTTCGATCATGGGTAAGCCAATCAAGGACGTTCGCATCTCCTTGCAGACGCTTCGGGTGTTGGACGCGTTTCTTGAAAACCCGACGGCAGATCTTGCGGGGAGCGACGTGCAGAAGCGCGGCAAACTGGCTTCCGGCACCCTGTATCCGATACTGCTGCGGCTGGAATCGGCCGGTTGGCTGGTCAGTCGCTGGGAAGCCGTCGATCCGGCCCTCGTGGGCCGCCCGCGCCGCCGGTTGTACCGCTTGACGCAAAGCGGCCTTGCCCGTGCCAGCGAAGTCTTCCCGGACTTCGGACGGGGCTTCACCACGTGACAACGCGCCAGGAGTTGTCCGATCTTGCCTACCGGCTCATATTGCGCGCCGCGCACAACGCACCAGAGCTGCATTCAGAAAGACTGCGAGAAGAGTGGCTGGCGGAACTCGAATACCGATCTGGAAGCCTGTGCCGTCTGCGCTTCGCGATTGGCTGCTCCTGGGCAACCGCCGTCATAGCGCGCGAGTTCCGACTCCCCGCAGTGCGCACCGTTCGGGGCGTCGGCCGTTATAAGTCGCTATTGGGTGAACTGTCATTTGATCTGTCAGCGCGTTCCCGACACGCTTTGACGTTCGTTGTCCTCGCCAGCTTCCAAGGATTCTTCCTGGCACGCGGCTTTGAACAACTGCGCTCCCAAGCCATATCATCCACGGAGATTTACCTCTCGATCGATGATGCCTCGATGGTCCGGACCATCCCGGAGGCATTCTCCGATCCTCATCAGATTCGACCCGAATAACCAGCCGTCGCGGTCTCGCCGCCGGGTTTAGCTGCGCGCCTCCACGCGCCGTCCTGGTGACAGCCACTGCGCCGTCTGCGGATGCCTGCGCCCAAAAAAAGCTTCGCATAGGGGGGATGTCATGCGTACCTTGAAGATTCTGGCGGCTGCTCTGACACTGACGGCCGGCACGTTGTCAGCAAACGCGGCCGTGGCGCCGAGCGCTGCTCTCACCGAGGCAGACGTCTCGGCATGGCTGGACAGCTATTTGCCGCCTGCCATGCATGCCGCAGACATTGCAGGCGCCGTAGTGGTGGTGGTCAAGGACGGCAAGGTCCTCGCCGAGCATGGCTACGGTTTCGCCGATGTCGCAAAGCACACACCGGTAGATCCGAAACTCACCCTCTTCCGACTGGCATCTGTTTCGAAGCTGCTTACCTGGACGGCCGTAATGCAGTTGGTCGAGCAGGGGAAAATAGATCTGGATGCTGACGTCAATCAGTACCTGGACTTCAAGATTCCGCCACGCGACGGCGCGCCAATCACCATGCGCAATCTCATGCAGCATACGGCGGGATTCGAGGAAGTGTTCAGGAACCTGCTGGCCGATGATCCACAGGTTCAGACCTATGAAACATGGCTCAAGGGCTGGACCCCGGCGCGGATATTCCCAGCGGGCGCGATGCCCGCCTATTCAAACTATGGCGGCACGCTCGCCGGCTACATCGTGCAGCGCGTCTCCGGCGAGCCCTTCGACGCCTACATTGAAAAGCACATTTTCCAGCCGCTTGATATGCAGCACTCGACGTTCCGCGAGCCGCTGCCTGCGGCGCTCGCGCCGCAGATGTCGCAGGGCTATGGCAAGGCCTCCCAGCCACCGCGCAAGTTCGAGCTGACGCGGCCGGTACCGGTTAGCGCCCTTTCCTCCTCGGGCGATGACATGGCCCATTTCATGATTGCCCATCTGCAGGACGGGGAATACATGGGCAACCGCATCCTCGGCGAGCGCACCGCCCAACTGATGCACAACAGCCCGCTCACCGTGTTGCCAGGCATAGATCGCATGGAACTCGGATTCTATGAAACCAACATCAACGGACGTGAGGTGATCGGTCATTCGGGCGATACCTCATGGTTTCACTCCGCCTTGCATCTGTTCCTGAAGGAAGATGTTGGCCTGTTCTTTTCTTTCAACAGCCAGGGGAATCAAGGAGCGGTGGGCCCACTGCGCACGGCCCTTTTCAATGCCTTCGCAGACCGTTATTTTCCGGGACCCGCCGAAACTCAGCGGGTGGATGCCACGACTGCCGCTGCGCATGCCCGACTGCTGACTGGCTACTGGATGAGTTCCCGGCGTTCACAGACAAGATTTCCCGCCATATTGGAGTTGTCCCCGGGGGCGCAGGGAAGAGTCAGTGTCAACGCCAAGGGAGAGCTGGTTTTTCCGAGGCTTGGGCGCGCTGACAGGCCACTGCACTGGATCGAGACCTCGCCCTTCGTCTGGACGGATGCCGACGCTCATCTGCGCGTCGCCGCACGGATCGCCGATGGCCGCGCGGTGATGCTCGGCTCCAACGAATCAACGCCGAGCGTGGCATTGCGGCCGCCGTGGTATCAAAACGCGGCGTGGGTGCTACCCGCAGTCGACCTGAGCATCAGTGCATTGCTGTTTACGGCGCTGGCTTGGCCGATTGTTGCAATCGTGCGCCGGGTCCGCGGCACCCCTATGAATCTGGATGCAAGGTCGTACCAGGCCTATCGCGGCAGCAAGCTGGCGGCGCTCGTCATAGTGGCTGCCTGGATGTTCTGGGCGGTCACCGCGACCCAGCAGATTACCAGCCTTGGTGTGCCCGATTCTCAGGTACGAATAGCGCAGTGCTTTGGATTTGTTGCGTTCTTCGGCGGCGCGGGTTTGATGCTGTGGAATTTGTGTGCCGTTTGGAGCGGTGTGCGCCGCTGGCCGGCTAAGACATGGAGCATCGTGCTGGTGCTTTCCGCGCTGCTGGTGCTTTGGGTAGCATGGGTCTTCAATCTGATTGGTTTCAGCATGGATTACTGAAGTGCACCCGCGGGCGATCCGCACCTCGCGACCGAGGCCGCCCGCCAGGTCTCCCCAGGGGGGCCAGGTTTCCTATTGTGAAATGCAGCGTCACGCGCGGCAGGGTTTTATCGGGAAATCTCCAGTCATAAGCTAGCGCCATGATTGCGAGAGGATACGAACCACGCGCGAATGTCGTCGCTCAGCTGAACGCCTTTGGGCTCGACAATATCGTCATCAGCGCCAGACCCCTGCCAAGGCTTGGTCCCACGGATATCTGCGTGCGCATACGCGCCGCCTCACTGAACCATCGTGACCTGCTCATAGCCCGCGGGGAATTCTCACCCGTTGCCCCGCTGCCCCTGGTGTTGCTGTGCGATGGCGCCGGCGAAGTGGTTGCCACGGGGCAGGAGGCCCGCCGCTTCGGAATTGGCGACCGCGTGGTGGCGACGCCGTTGCCCGCGTGGATCAATGGTGCCTTCGCCGATGAGATGCTGGCCTCTGCGCTGGGTAGCCGGATCGACGGAGTTCTGGGCCAGTACTTCACCGGTGATGAGCGCAG
>Ga0210387_10003244_pt1 | contig 12518 bp, 15 predicted proteins | sample IncBWC7OmetaG_FD_160108 | JGI IMG/M metagenome (GOLD analysis project Ga0210387, IMG submission 160108) | Forest soil microbial communities from Barre Woods Harvard Forest LTER site, Petersham, Massachusetts, United States - Inc-BW-C-7-O ... | reverse complement strand
TCGGCGCCGACGCCGTGAAGTCGCGCCCCAGTAGATTCGGTGCAACCGGCAGGTTGTGATTCGAGTTCGTCGTCGCGATGTACTTGCGCTTGTGCCGTGCACGAATGCCATGCTGCGCCATCAGCTTGCGAACCCGCTCCTTGCCCACGCGCACGCCGTGCGCGAGCAGTTCCTTCCACATGCGCGGCCAGCCGTATTCGCCCTTGACCTGCGCGTGAATCGCCTTGATGTGCGCGAGCAGGGCATCGTTGCTCATGTAGCCTCTTTGCGGCTTGTCCTTGGCGCTGCGTTGCTGGCGCTGATGATATCCGCTGGGGCTGACTTCCAGCGCTTCACACAGCACTGAAACTGGCCAGTGGTGTCGATTCCGGTCAATGAACGCGCACTTCACATCGACTCCTTCGCGAAGTACGCTGCGGCTTTTTTTAAAATATCTCGCTCCATCTTCAGGCGAGCCACTTCCGCACGCAACCGCGCCAGTTCCATCTGTTCCGGACTGACCGGCTTTGCGCCGGCTCCGGCCAGCTTGCCTTCCCGGTCCGCCTTTACCCAGTTGTACAGCGTCTGTTCAACCACACCCAGTGTCGCCGCCACCGCCGCCATGCTTTGCCCGGCCTTGACCAGCCGCACCCCTTCCAGCTTGAATTCGAGCGTGTACTGTGCCCGCTTTGCCTTGCCTGTCATCGTTTTTCGGGGGCAAGGTCACACCGGGTGATCGAGGCTGAATTGACGAGCCATAGGAATCGCCGATAGGGTTAACGGAAATTCCAGCTTCCCGTGATTTTCGGATGAGCATACCGTTTGTCTACGATGAAACCGGAAAGAGATATCGATCCAGACGTCCGGTACTGGGCCGGGCTTGCTGCGAGGGAGCGACACGTGAAGCTGACACATGAGTTAAATGCTGCATGCAAGCGCATCAGCACGGCGTTACACCTCGATGCATGGAAAGGTGTCTCAGGTGAAAGGCGAGCGGCGAGGGAAGCAGCGCCGCTCGAATGGGTCATTGTTTACCGCACCGCGCAGGGGTTTTGCTGCATGTACCACGATGCGCCGGTCGAATTCGATGAGATGCTGGATGTCCAGATCTGGTCCGAGGAAATGAACGTGCAGACGTATTTCATCGGCTTGTGAGTACGGGTCCGGAAGACGCTGAAGCCGAACCCGAGCGACACTTTCTCCTGATCGTGCTCACGGAAAATCGCGCCACTTTCCGGCGCCGCGAGATTACTGGTAGACGAGGTCGGCTCGCCGGTTTTGCGCCCACGATGCTTCGTCGTGGCCTAAAGCGACCGGCTTTTCTTTCCCGAAGCTAACCGCTTCCAGTTGCGAGTCGGGTACGCCAAGGGGCTCGAGATCATGGAGTACAGCTTCCGAGCGCTTTTCACCCAGCGCGAGATTGTATTCGCTTGTTCCACGCTCGTCGGTGTTGCCCTGAATCAGGAGATGCCGGTTCGGGTGGGCCATCAGATATCTTGCATGGGCCTCGAGCAGCGGTTGATAGTCGCTCTTGACGCTATAGCTGTCGAAATCGAAGTAGATACTTCGCTTCGCGAGCGGGCTATTGGGGTTGTTGAGTTCATCGACCATTACTGGCGCCAGCTTCGCCGGCTGGCTGTTGGCGGAGCTGCCTTGGGTAGCGCCTCCTTGCGGTTCCAGCTTTACACCCGAATGACACCCGGCGAGCATGCCCGCCATGAGTACTGCCGCGCAAAATCCAGTTCTGGTCATGGTAGGTCTCCTCTGACTGAAGGCGCAATCGCGTCTCCTTAGGATTACTGCTAACGCTCCGGAGTGGAGGTCGGTTGACGTTACGAAAAGCGAAAGGCGATTCATACAAACGGCAGAGATTCAGGTTTTCGAATCCATTAACGTGGCGGCATGGAGAAAGCGATTTTCAATCCGGACGGGTCACTTCGCCTCGTCGCACGCTATGGCTCGCGGTAAAAGCCCCATGAAAATTCAGTTGGAACCTGCGGAGGCGGGTTTGATGTTCGGCCAATCGTCCAAGCAGGGTGATCGGGGTTGTCCTTCACGAATTCGGCGCTGGGCGCCTCAAGCATGCCAAAGTGTTTTGCGTCGGGATTGGTCAAATTCGAGGCCGATGTACTTTGCAGCACGCCATCTGACGGTTGTGCTATCGCAGCGCCAGAACGTTCTTCCTGCGGTGACACGCTTCGATCAGTCGTGGCGCCATCGCGGTCGATCCTCGGGCGAAGCGCTATCACATCGAACAGGATGACGGCGCACGCTGTCACCAGCAGTGCGATGCAGCACCATTGCGCGGTGCGAAAGAGGGCGACGGGCTTCAATTGCAGCGATCGTTCTCACGCGGACTCCAGTCCACCAGATCATTCGGGAGCGTATTCGGCCCACTCTTCTCAAGAGACTTGTCATTTTGACATGGATGACGCCACTCTGGTTCACGGGTAATCAATGGGTATGCCGAAATGCAGGAAACCTGAAATCTGCGCATTGCGGCAGGAGGTTATGACGAGCCGACCACCTTGCTTAAGTCTCGTTTAAGGAAGGCGAAATGGATTGTTAGTAGCCCTACCCGCAAGAGGCAGTAGTGAAACGTCCGGACGTCCCCGTCGTGTTGTGCTGGGGTGACCTCTTGGGATCCGGGGTCCTCAACCGGATCCGTTTTTTTACGCAGCCCACGCAGAGGTTCGCGCATGTTGGCAATGTGAAAGTTCAGCTTGCCTCGCGCGCTCCACTCGAGGAAGGGCTTAGTCACCATCGATAATCGGAGGCGTTGTCTGGTCCTGTTGCAAGGGGGCTGTTCAGGAGTTCCTTCAAGCGGCTACGACGCAGTGTTCCTCTGACATCAGGCATGAGACGAGCGGACAGCAATAATCTATGACACCAGTTACAGCCTTCGTGTTGGGTTGGAGGGAGTTGTTGTCGCTTTCGTTCGAGGAGGTGTGTCATGAACAGGATGGTCCTGGGAACGGTTTTGATGAGCGTCTGTCTCTCGCAGGTGGGGTTTGCGCAAACAACGTCGAGAGTGAAACCAGAAAAGATGAATTGCGAGGACTTTCTGGCGCTGGCCGACAACTACAAACCGGCCCTGCTGTACTGGGCTGCTGGCGTAAGCAAGGTCGATGTAAAGACAACCGACGAGCTGATCGTTGACGCAGCGAATCCCGTAGGTCTCGTCGTTGATGAATGCAGGAAAAGTCCGAAGACATCATTTATGAATAAAGTCCGGCAGCTCACAAAGTCTGGACGGCTCAATTTCGTCGCCCATGGCGATCATGGCCGGGCGCCCGGTTAGCACCTCGTTTGACAGGTTCGCCAAAGCGCTGGAGGCGTCGGGCAGGCGCTCAAACAAGGGGTGCCCGAAAAGCAACGCATGCTGGGAAGGTGTCCGGCGTGTCCTCAGGCGGTCGCTCGGGATTTTGACTACAGTCCTTCTATATTGAGTCCGTCGGGGTGCGTACCATCCACGATCGATCGTCCCTCAGCGAATCCGGCCTGTTCCGCGGCTTCTGTAGTGAGCAGATCGGCGATCGGATGGGCAAAGTTCACCCGCTGCGATGACGCGTAGCGAATGTCGGCCTCGGGGCGCGCAACGTAGCCGACATAGCCAAACGGAATATTCGGCTGGTGCGGCGAGTACTCAGGAGCAGCAAGGACACGAATGCTATAGCCTTTGTACTCGTCAAACTGCTCTCGTCCTTCAGACATGTCAGTCTCCTCCGATACGCACACTGAGCGATCGTGCAAGGGTCAACTGAGGCCCTTTACCGCAGAAGCAACTATTTGATAGCTCACGTGTACGACACGCGGGCGCGTCCGCCTGATCGATCCACCTGGCGGATACGTTACCCTATCTGCCTGAGCTGGCGAGTGTTGCGCGGCTACCCTCCCGCAACGATATCCAGCGCGCTCGCTCTCCACCTCCGTCAGGTGTTGATACTCCGTCCAAGCGGTGGTTCCGAGCCGCGCGAGTCGTATGAGCTCAGTCCATAACGCGTGGATCGTCGCATCACATCGGTTGATCTCGATCTCCCCCGCCTGAACCTGCTTTAAGAGATCATCGATTATCTGATCGCTCACTTCTGGCCTTCCGGGTGTGCCCGTGCAAACAGCACGAAAGCGCAGAGCAACGCCAGACTCCAAAAGACAGCAGATGCGAACTGGCCTGTCAGTACTGTCCGGGTAGCTTGGCGGGTGGACTCTCGTCAGCAGGATTGGTCGGTACGACATCAGGCGTCACAATGGGCCTGCTGTAGCGCTCTGACAGCGCCTCGTACAGTGCAGGCGCAAACAGTTTCGATACCTGGCTGGCTATCAGCGCGGTGGCCATCAACGAAATAACGAGCGCGTGGCCGTTGATCATCTCGATCACAATCACGAAGGCGGTAATGGGGCTTTGTGTCACCGCCGCCAGATAGCCCGCCATGCCAAGGGCGATCAGCATCGGCAACTGCATCTGTCCAAACAGCAGGTGCAACGCGTTACCGATACCGGCGCCGATCGCAAGGGACGGTGCAAACAGTCCGCCCGGCGCGCCTGGCAGATACGATCCGACCATCGAGGCCATCTTGAATACCGGGTACGCAGCCCCCAGTTGCGCGCGTCCTTCCAGCATTGCCCGTGCTTCGGCATAGCCGCTACCGAATGTGTGACCGCCGGATGCCACGCCAATTACGGCAATGACCAGGCCACAGGCAGCGCCAAATGCCACGGGTCGGTTGCTGCGCCAGGTGCTCACTGACGACGGCATCCAGCGGCGGGTGTTCAGCAGTAGCCAGCAGAACACACCACCGGCGACACCCGACACGGCGCCGATCAATACCACCGCCACGGCCAGCAGATCTGGAAAGCGGCTGCCGACATCGATCGTTCCGAAATACGTATAGTTGCCCTGCAAGCCCAACGAAACGACGCCGGCGAAGATGATTGCGGTAATCAGCACACCGCTCGTGCGCTGCTCGAAGCTGCGGGTCAACTCTTCGATCGCGAACACGACGCCGGCGAGGGGCGCATTGAACGCCGCCGATAGTCCCGCCGCTGCACCGGCGAGGGCCAATCGCCGCTCCAGTTCGCGGCCCCGGATGGCCCGGAGCCGCTCAGGATAAAAGCGTCGCAGGTTGAACATGAGCGCGGCGCCCACATGGATCGTCGGCCCTTCGCGGCCGATCGTGAATCCGCCGAGTATCGAGAGGAACGACACGACAATCTTGCCGATCAGGATCCTGATACTGAGCAGGCGTGGCGTAAGATCATCCCTGTCATGGAGCGTGGCAATGACCTGAGGGATGCCACTGCCCTCGGAGCCGGGAAAGTAGCGTCTCGTCAGCCACACACCTAAGGCACCGATTGACGGGGTGACGGGAAGCGGAAACCACCAGTACCGCGTCGCATAGCGCAGAAAGGTGTCGTATCCGATATCGATCAGCTTCGCATAGACGACGGCGACCAGCCCGGTCGCAATGGCGCCCAGCCAGAACACGCCGTAGTGCAGCCATAGCCGCCGGCCGCGTTGTAATGCACGTTTGTCGAGAAGTGCTGGAATACGCATGCCGCGCCCGCAGGAAATGCTTCAGTATAGTCGATATAGCACAGTGTGCCATATTCTGGCGCAGGCAGCGTGGACAAAGGCGGCTGACGAGTCTAGACAAAAAAGCGATATTTATGGCGGCGATGTCGCTTTGCCAAACGCCCAGCCAAAAGACTCGATTTCGGGTTTATGCAGCGCCGCCAGTTTCATCAGGCACCGTTCTCCCTTTGCCGTAAGATGGACCCGCACCTGGCGCCGATCTTCTTCGCCGGGTTTGCGAATGACCAGCCCAGCAGATTCGCAGCGCGACACAAGGGCAGCTGTGCCATTAGGCGCGGCCTGCAGCCGTTCGGCCAGTTCGCCCACTGTTGCCCACGATCTGCCGGGAAAACCTCTGACCTGGAGCATCAGTTGATACTGCAAGGGCGTGACCCCAGCAGCATGAGTGACCTCCTCGGAAAACCGCAGGAAGCGCCGCAGTCGATAACGGAACTCGGACATCGCTTCCAGATCCTCCTTGCCCAGTGCTTCAGGCGACTCACCTTTGCGCGAACTCATTCGATCTCCTTGGTCCTTAAGCCCGCTGCACGCATTGCACCGCTGTGGTAGCGTCGCCGCCTCTACAGGCAATGCGTTCAGTCAAGACGCCGATACTACCGGAATGATTGACTGCCCAGTTGCGATTCTAAAGTGAGCCAGCGAGGGCGTGATCGCTTCAGATACAGGAGGCGGGAAAGCCCGAGGGCTGCGCCACAACTGAAATCTGATCATTGCAGGTGGCGGGGTGGAGTGCGTCGAATCTGGACGCTGACTACTTGGGCAAACGCTCGCACCGAATACACGTGGGCCGAATACCGGCCCTCGGCCAGGCACCGGTCCAGTCGCAGTGTAAAAGTCCACAAGGCGTGTGTTCGAACCGCATGCGGATATCTCCAGACTTGCAACCCCACTTTGCATTTCGTGCAAGAAAATCAGAGTCTGCACCTTCCAGAATCAGTTATGCTCGGGATGACGTAGCACCGGCACCTGCCTGTATATCGCTACTCACGGAGCAGCTGAGACATGACCCAAACGACCGATACCAGATCCTTCTGGCAGAGCCTGATGAAGTCAGTGCTGGTCATCACAACCGTCAGTAGTGGCGCATCGGTGGCGGCGCCGGACCTGAGAGCCGATGAACCAGTACGACTCAGCGGCGATTGCACGGCCACCGTAGAAGTAAAGGCAGTGGCACGGGGCTCGGTCATGGCTTCTTCAATTGAAACCCGAACAGTGGGTGAAGCAGGATCGCCATATCCGCAAAGTCAGGAAGCGGCAGCAATCCAATCCGCTGACGAGCCGACCCCATACGATGACCCTGAATTCAGGATGCCGAGAAACGCATTTGGCGTCGGCAGTTTCGCGATCAGCGCCTTGGGATTCAGCACATTGAGATAGCGCACGCTGCTGATACCGGATCATCGCGCTCGCTTCGCCGTTGGCTGGATATGAACGGTCCTCTTGTCAACTCCGTGATCGCAATTTGAAAGAATAACGGATGCACGAACGGTTTAAGTCCTGCTTAAGCAACGGTGGCTAAATTTCAGGCCGCATCCGAACTCATGACCGAATGGGAGAGTTGAGCGCCCATATGGTCCGGTGATTCATCGCCGAAGTTCCTGGTCTGTGATGGCATGGAAGGAACATCCGGGTGCGCTTCTTCGGACGAAGGCGATTCGTTTCAAGCTGGCGAAATTGCCGCCTTTTTGTCCGTGCCGCAATCGGACCGGTCAGGGAAGCAGCATCCATGGACTGTCCCACACCGACCACGTTTAGCAGCATTAACCCCCGTCGGGTCAGCGAGGAGGCGTCCACTGCACAAGCGCGGAGAGCGTGGCAAGTTGAGCTTCACGTCCTGCCCGGCCGCCAGGGGCTAGCGTTGTGCACCGCACGCTGCTCGCGACCTGATGGGCACAAGAGGAAATTCTCGCCAATTCACACTCCGACGAAGTGCTACGCGGCGACTCTGTGAACGGGGCGCCAGTGGGGAAGGTCGACATATTTTTGATATCACCGGGATGTCGGGCTTCGGCAAGGATGTCATCGCCAACCTCATCTACGAGAAAGCTATCCTGTGAAAGGGCAGGTTATCGTGATCGCTCGTGGGAGCTCTCGCACGATCTTCTGGGAACCGGACTATCCAGGTGTGAGCCGGGTGCCTCGGCGCGTTCTGACTGCCTGCTAACGCCCCGGTTTCCCCTTTCCAGTTGAACCCGGTTCCATGAACACCGATTCCCATGCCTATCTCAATGACCCTTGAAAAGGTCCATGAGTTCAGCTTCCATCTGCATCATGTTGTGTTCATGTTTCATCTGCATTTGCGAAACAGATTGCTCGTAATCCATTTCCATGTGCATCATCTTTTTCTCAAGCTCGATCGCCTTGTTCCGTTGTTCGTCGGGCAACTTGCTGATCGACTCCCACGCCGCCGGTGTCAGATACAGTAAGTCCCGCTGGGTCCAATGCCTCCAGCGTTTGCTGAGCCAACGAGGACAACAGACGACACCACACCGAACGCGATAGCTTTCAGAATTTTGCTCATGTCAGATCTCCAGACAGATTTTGGACCGTTTAGATTGATCGCCCCAGGTCATTTGGGACGTTAATGTTAGTTCGTGGTGTTTGCAGATCTGGTTACATCGGGTTCAAAAATTCTCGAATCCGATGCCGAGTGTTACCGTCATCGCGAAGATGCCGACGGTCATCTGAGTATTGTCCGTTTGCGCAAAGCATTGGATAACGGCAGGTGAACCGCTGTTGCCACTTCTGTCGTCGGCGCATGCGGCAAGCATTGCAGACTACATTGTTGATGCATTCGACACGGCCTTCGGAATTGATTACGGGAAAGATTGGTTATGTCGACCCCGGTGAGGAGGTGAGTGCAGGGCGTACACAGAAGGCGGTATGCTTAGGACAGCGTTGATGCAGCACTGGGTGTTGCTTTACAGATGTGGAGGTGCGCCGCCTGTGTGGGTGTACAAGCGTTGCGCGCCTGCTTCACGTGACGAGCCTGGGCGTCGGAATTCCGACGCCGGGCAGATACCAATGTTGCCTGGAAGCAACGTTCAATTCAGGACGATGCAGACGGTAAGGAAGTGTATTGAGCAATCCCGTAAGCGATCCGGCCGTCGCTTTGGTAGGGCGCAGCGCCGCAGGCGCCAGCCTGCGTGGTGCGAGACGATTGCAGTGAATCCGGGCATCCACAGCACTGTGATGTTGATGGAGTGCGAGTGCCATGAGCTGCCCATGACGAGGGCATCAGGTGCGCTCGTTGGAGCGAACCACAGTACAACGAACGCAGCAAGCCAGATAATGGTGATTGCGCGGCGCTTCTGACCCAAGCGTCCATCGACGCGAGTACCAGGTTGCGATAACCGGTCAGTGGCGCCGATGCCCGGATCGCAAGCACGAACGGCCGCGCGAGCTTGACCGAGAAAAGCCGAGTAACCAGCATCGCGTTGATATCCGGCCGTGTTCCGTAACTGAAAACCGCACGCGTGATCCCACCCGTGAGGATGACTGTCAGCCCTACTGCGAAGTGGTTTGCGGCGACAGGGTGATCTGCTGGTGTGAAGTTCGTCGCATGCAGTGGGAGGAGTATATTGGCAGTTACGTGGATGCTTCTCTGGTTTTCAACGCAAGCGCCTTTAATCCACGATGTATCCCTATCTTGATTGCCGAGTGGGACAAGCCCGTATTTAAAGCCGTTTCTGCGACCGACAGCCCCAGCAGCTTCACATGTACTATCGGCAGCCGCTGCCGGTCGGGCAAGTGGTCAAGTAGCTTGTGGAGGTCGCGCTTCGAGTGGGCAGGTTCGGCGTCTGATACGGCGACGAGTTCTGACTCGTCGTCGAGCGGATCCTGCAGTGCCTCGCGTCGCGCGCGGGCGCGCAGGAAATCTGCAAGCTTGTAGCGGGCGATCGCATGCACCCACGGGGTGAGCGGCTCGTCAGATCGGTAGGTATGACGTGCGGTGTGTACCGCGAGCAGAGTCTCCTGGACAATGTCCTCGACGTCGTCCTGAAGGTGGGCCAGTCGTCTTCTCAAGAAAGCACGGAGATGTGCACTTAGATGGTCGAGAAACGCGCGGTACGCGGTCTCGTCACCGTCGAGCGAACGGATAAACAGTGTCCTTAGCCGTTCCTCGGCATGACCGACGTTGATGCTTTGTTTCATCGCGGCAGCGGGCGTTACACACCCGAAGATGAGAGGGATACGCGTAAGTCGCTACAGGTCACAGATTCTTACAGGTGCGCTGAAAAAATACGTTTCATGACGACGTCGTCATCAATATGGGCAATACCGGACACACTTCGAGCGTGGTCCTGTGCAATCGCGCGTTTTCAATAATTGGATGCGCGGGCCGGAGTTCGATCTGCACAAGCTCGTCGCCAGGACGGTCCAGTTCGCGCGGTCGTTGGTCGACGCCGATGCGCCTATCGGCAGGAACAGGCTGATTGCCCAGCCAGGCGCGCCCTTCTCACTGAACAATCCGGTTGTCGGATAACGTTCAATCAGATGCCCTGCCAGCACCACTCGCATTTCGTTCTTCGGGTATGTGCGTTGGCGTGGGACTTGAGCGAGGCGCGACAACGGTCGCCGCGCAGCCGGTGTAGTCTCGTCCAGAATCCACGCCTGCGGCAGAAACCCGTTCGCACACTATAGGGCAGAGATTGGCGCATCGATCCTGGTGGCCCTGACCCGCGCTGCGGCCATCATCATCCGACCAGCGTGCGCCTGGAACGCGTTGACAATCGTAGCCTTGCCGGCCGCTCCCAGTGCCGTGATCGCCAGGTCTCAGCCTGGCAGTGAGTCTCTCGAATTCATCGCGTCGGGAATGGTTTGTTAAGCTGGAGCGATCGCCTGCCGGACCGAAGCCACTGGACGACAGACCACCATGGGGGATTGCTGCCATCGTCATGATCTGGTGTACAAAGACTACCTGCCCAAACCAGATCCGTGCAAATAACAGCAGCCAGGGCGCGCACAACACGCGTAGGGTAGGGCCGAAGCCGCAGACATGTTTAAGGGCATTTCGCAACATAGGGATAGGCGGTCCATGCAACTATGAACGGCAGGGTGTTCGATTGCGGAGCGGGAAAAGACCGCTGGACCGATACCCGAAGTAACGTGATGGCCCAAGACAGTGAATCAATCAGAACGCTTGCCGGTGTCCTGTTCCGTGTCATAAGGCGGGGGATCGCCCGAGACCATATCAGGCAGATTCCACTGGTAGTTCGTCCCCGGCAGGAAGACGGTTGCGGCGGCTGACGAACTTTCCGTGGAAGCGGCTTCACCGCATCTAGCTCAACGAAAAGTACCGGCGTACACATACCAGGGTCACCCCGAGCGGGCCCGCAGCCCCTCGGGGACGCGGGCCGCTGCCGGACACGCTCTGCCTCAACGATCAAATCGTTTGTCGAATTCAGTGCAGGATGTAAACCTGCATTGTTGCGACGAAACCCTCAAGTCTTTGCAAATGGCATCGCCGTCGAGATGATCTGGGTGCTAGCGTGGGTGCGGTGATGCCAGCCATTCACGAAATTACCTTCAGACGCCAGCGCCTCCGAAAGCTGCCAAATAAGTGTGTCATGCCAACCGGAGGATGAGTTGTTCTTCGCCGGTTGCAATGACCTGGCATTGTCGAGCGCATGGAAGAGCGTCGATGTTTGCAAGACCTCGGGCAGTAATTGTCCTTCGGGCATGCGCGGCCCATATACGATGTCAAGCGGAATGCCGAAGCGGCCGAAACTCTGAATGTACGCGGCTATTCCGGGGTTGTACCGACTCCAGTCGGCTCGCATACGCACAATGTTGTCCTGCCTGAGCGCACGGCAGTGCTATCCAGAACGGACAGTTCATTGACCTTGCAGGTGAGGCACCAGCTTGCCGTTACATCGACGAGCACAGTCTTGCCGCTGGCGACCAGTGTGCTGATTGAATCCGGATTACCCGCAGCCTTCACTACCGAGAAGGCCTTGATCGAAAGTACGGGGAACACGCATGGCATGAAGTTCAGGATCAGGCCGCCGAGGAGCGCCAGGGCCAGAATGACGGCGATGCCGTGATCAGCGGCTCCCGCGGAGGTAACTGGTGCGATTGCGAACTCTGCCGCTCTGGCTCCGTCCACCACAGTCAGGCGCAGCAGGTCTTTTCTTCACCGGAGAGCGGAAGTTCGACTTCCAGTGTGGCCTGGTGCCCGTGGTCCGAAAGGTGTACCTGCGGCGCGGCGGGGAGACCGGCCCCGGCTCCCTCCACAAGGAGGTCGGGCGACTGAAACGGGGTGTCCTGGCTTCGCAGGTCGACTTTCAGGTGACGGCCCGCAGAGGTTCGCCCCAGTGTGCCACGCATCACGCTGATGCCGACACCCGCAGGCGTCTGTGGCACGCGTTGCATCGCCGCGGCGATGTCTGCGGCTTCACCTGATGGTCTGTCCGCACCGGGCGGCAATGTGAGCGTCAATTCCGAATGCTCGGGCACACACACATTCGCACAGCTCGCGTAGTCGAGCGTGAGCGCGATGCGGGTCGCCTCGTGCGGATGGTCGAGCTTAAGGCTCACCGGCAGAATGAAATTGCCCGTATAGACACTGTTTTGCAGACCCGAAATAACGAGGCGGGACGGCGCTGGCCAAGACACGGACGCCGATGCGACGTTCCGGGACTGAGACCAGTCGAAAACCGGCGCAATCCCGGCATCGCCGGGTGTGCGCCAATAGCCGTGCCGTCCCTGCGGATACCGGAACTCGACTCCTATCTGCAGCGTGTTGCCTTGTACTGCATTGGTCGCCGTGATGATGCGCACACTGGCGCGCTGGTCGCCTGACCAGCTGGACGATGCCGCACGTGCCGCAAACGAGGGAGCAAGAACGAGCGTTGCGGCGAGGACAAAGAAGGCGCCGATGCGAGTGAATCGGGACATCGCTTGCTCCTCACCGAAAAGATGGCAGGCACATCGGATTTTTATA
>Ga0210387_10003238_pt1 | contig 12522 bp, 12 predicted proteins | sample IncBWC7OmetaG_FD_160108 | JGI IMG/M metagenome (GOLD analysis project Ga0210387, IMG submission 160108) | Forest soil microbial communities from Barre Woods Harvard Forest LTER site, Petersham, Massachusetts, United States - Inc-BW-C-7-O ... | reverse complement strand
CATCCGATCCCACGCCGCGTCGCTCAAAACCAAACGACCCTTCACACCCAAGATGGCCTCCCAAAAGCCAGCCTTGAATCATGCTTCAACTGATTTGGGAATCCCTAGAGTCCACACCACCTAGCGCGAGAGTTATCCAGTTTCCTGCGTCCACGGGTACCCATCAGGTTTCAAAGGACGTGTCGCGCAAAGCGCCCGGAACAGTTCGTACCATCGTGGCGACTCGGTGATGATTCTATAAGATAAAAGGCTGCCCAAGGGGCGCCCTTTGAATTTATGCCCATTGACTTGGTTGCGGGAGCAAAATTTGAACTCGCGACCGTTATGAGCCTCACGAGCTACCGGGCTGCTCCACCCCGCGATAAGCCGTTGCGCGCCTTTAGAAAACCTCCGGCAAAATGGGGTGACTCAACGCGGCAGCCGCGCCGATGCCCCGACCTGCTCGGCCCAGGCAAAGGGCATCCGCCCGAATAAACCTTTTCATAACCCTACGACGATCTTTGATCGGACCTCCAAGAACCCACGGCGGAACAAATGCGGGGCCGGAAGCTTGCGCCCACACTGCCGAAGGCTGAGGCGGCCTTATCATGAGGAGATCGTCATGCGTTTCGCCTTTTCGTCTCTCCTGCTTCTGCTAACCATCGCGGGCTTTGCCGCAAGTGCCGGTCCCGCTGCCGCTCGCGACTTCAAATACTGCCTGCAAGGACGGAATTGGGGTCATCCCGGCAACTGCGCCTTCTCGACCCGCGCCCAGTGCATGGCGACGGCGTCGGGTACGGGCGCGACGTGCGGCATCAACCCGCGCTATGCCTTTGCGCGCCAGCGCAGCGGGCAGCAATAGGCCCTGACGGTTACTGATCGTTCGGGCGTGCAGCTAGAGCGCGATGGGATCAGGTTGAATCACCATCGCGCTCTGGATGGATTCCTGAGCCTGACGAGCTACCGGGCTGCTCGCCCCCGCGCCAAGCCGTTGCGCGCCTTTTCATGGAAAGCGTCCGGCGAGACGGGGGTGGTCAACGCGGCGATCGCGCCGATCGCCTCGTCCCAAGCGGCTTCCCGAGACGGTACCACGGCCAAAGGCTGGCGGGTCGCAGCCGACGCGCGCGGCTCGCCTGACGCTGGCGAAACGGATGCGCTCCGATCGAAGGAGGGCTCATCCCAGCCGTCGTGCGCGAAGACCGGGAGCTCCGTCCTGGCGTCTGGAAATCGCGCGGCCAGCAGGGCCTGCCGAAGTGGTCGACTCGTGCTCAAGAGGGCGGCGCCGCCGAGTGCGATCATCAGCACGCCAAGCCATGATGGCGTTCCGCCTTCGCCGCCACCCGTCTTCGCGGTGGGAGCGGCGATCGGCGTTGCCGGAGCTGCGGAGGCAACCTCCTCGCTCGCCGCCGGCGCTTTCGCCAGAAGCGTGTCCACATCGAGCCGGCGCGGCTGATCGGGCGTGAGCTGATCGGCGCCGGGCCTGGCGAGGTCGGGTGCCGGCGGAACCATCGCTGCGGCATCCCCTGCCCGGACGGGAACGGTGTGGACGATCGTGAGCTTTGGCTCTGAAGGCGCCGGCTGGGCCGTTTGCTCCGGCGCGGAGCGCAGCATCTCCGCATGCGCATCCTCGACCTCCTCCCGCTTGCGCGGAGCGGGCTTGTCCTCCTCCGACGCGGCGACGCTCCGCCTCTCAAGGCGATGGCGAACCGGCTTCCTCGCCAGCGCGGTTTCTTCCGCGGCCTGGAACCAGCATTTGCGCTGGCCATCGAAACGATAGACCCAGTGCTGGCCGGCGGCGGCCGACCTGCCGGGTTGCGGCAAGCACTCCTCTTTCGCAGGCGCGGCCGCCTCCGTCGATGGCGCAGGCGCGGCATTGGCCGAGAACAAATCGGTGAAGGCATTCGAAAACGCAGGTGTCGAGAAACCTGCGACCAGGAAAAACCCGGCGATGCCAGATCGCAAATAGCTGGACACGGAATCCCCCCGTGTTGCGCCCTGCCCGCGAACGATCTTTGGCACCGACCTAGGTGCCAATACGGCCTAAATCCGACGACGCAGCGGTTTCATTTTGTTCCGCAATCGGGGCGACGACGCAAACTGTGGTGGTATTCTTGCTATGTGCTACCAGTGGTAGACGGCGCCGAGGGAGACGGATGGCTTGGTCGCGGGGGCAAGATTTGAACTTGCGACCCCGGGGTTATGAGCCTGACGAGTGACCTCGCTGCGCCCAAAAGCAGCCTCGTTCGCTCAAGCGCGGCAGTTCACTGACAATACGACAGCTCGTCCTCGGTCACGACGCGCTCGATCGTGTCGCACTTGATGCGATATCGGAGGCGGCCGTCTGCCTCGATGGGCAGGCACCGGACGATGGTGTAGACCTTCGGCTCTTCGACCTGCGACCGTCCTTGCGGGCCCTGGCTGCGATGACGGACGGCATCGTCCAAGCGATAGCTATGGGACATCTCGGCGCCTCTTCTGGATCTTTTGCTCTTTGATAGAGCATAACCTCTTCGGAAAACCGCTGCACACTTTTTCCGGATCATGCTCCAGGAAACGGACGCGTGGGGACGAACGAACGGCACTGCCGATTTGTGCAAGCCGGCTTTACGTAAACGAGGCCTTACCGTGAACAAGGCCCCGGCAATCCCGGGGATTGCGGGGGCCTTTGGTCGTCTTGGTTGCGGGGGCAAGATTTGAACTTGCGACCTTCAGGTTATGAGCCTGACGAGCTACCGGGCTGCTCCACCCCGCGATAAGCCGTTGCGCGCCTTTAGAGAAAACCTCCGGAGAAACGGGGATGGTCAACGCGGCAGCCGCGCCGATGTCCCGTTCCATAAAGGCTTCCTGAGAAGACTACCCGGGGGCCGATAGCCGGCGGGTGCGGGCGGTATGTACCAATGCGGGGTCGCTTTGGAAAGGGTGTTGGGGGCGGTTTTTTCGATTTTATGACAGGTGAAACGGGGCGAAACGGGCGTGAAACCGGTTTGTTCTTGCCAGAAGGGGCGCAAAGGGGGAGCCTTGGGGAAATGGTGAGGGTGGACTCGTGGAGAGACCCCTCATCCGCCTTCGCCAAGGCTTCGGCGGGACAAGCCGGAGAGGCGCGAAAAAGAAAGCCATAGAGGGAAAATGCCATGGACCAGTCGCTGAAAAGCCCTGCCCTCTCCGCCCTGGATGACGCCTTCCACGCCCAGTTCGACGCCTCGCGCGCCGATCCCTTGCCTGCTTGCGAGGTGAGGATCGACCGGCTGCGGCGGCTGCGCGCGGTGATCGAGGCAAACGAGGCGCGGTTCGAGCAGGCGATCTCGGCCGATTTCGGCCACCGTGCCCAGGTCGAAACCACCATCGCCGAGACGCTGTTCCTTTATGTCGAGATCAAGCACGCGATCAAACATCTGAAGAAATGGATGGCGCCGCGGCGGGTCATGACCGCGCTGCAGTTCCTGCCCGCCAAGAACCGCCTGATCCCGCAGCCGCTCGGCGTGGTCGGCATCATCGCGCCCTGGAATTATCCGCTGCAGCTGACGCTGGCGCCCGCGATCGGCGCGATCGCCGCTGGCAACCGGGTGATGATCAAGCCGGCCGAGCTGACGCCGCATTTTTCCGGGCTGCTGAAGGACGCGATCGCGCAGAAATTCGACGCGACCGAGCTTCTGATCACCGGCATCGAGGACGAAGTGGCAAAAGCCTTCCCGACGCTGCCGTTCGATCATCTGATTTTCACCGGCTCGACCAAGGTCGGCCGCATCGTCGCCGAAGCCGCGGGGCGCAATTTGACGCCGGTGACGCTCGAGCTCGGCGGCAAGTCGCCCGCGATCGTCGACCGCTCCGCTGATCTCAACGAGGCCGCCGAGCGCATCGGTTACGCCAAACTGCTCAATGCCGGGCAGACCTGCATCGCGCCTGATTATGCCTATGCGCCGGAGGAGCAGGTGCAGGCGTTCGCCGAGAAGGTGCGCACGCATATGCGACGCATGTTCGGCACCGAGCCTACAAACAAGGATTACACCTCGATCATTTCCGACCGCCATTATGCGCGGCTGGAGGCGCTGGTGGCGGATGCGGCTGCGAAGGGCGCCAAGATTTTGCAATGGGCGAAGGCGGACGATCCGAACTGGAAGGCCAAGCGCAAATTCCCGCCGACCTTGGTGGTCGGCGCCACGCCAGAGATGAGCCTGATGCAGGAGGAAATCTTCGGGCCGATCCTCCCCGTGCTTGGCTATCGCGACGAGAAGGAGCCGCTCGCCTTCATCAACAAAGGCGATCGGCCGCTCGCGCTGTACTGGTTCGGCCGCAACAACGCGATGCGTCACGAGGTGCTGACCAGGACCGTCTCCGGCGGCGTCACCGTCAATGACTGCCTGTTCCACTTCACGCAGGTGAACCAGCCGATGGGCGGCGTCGGCGCGTCCGGCACCGGCGCGTATCACGGCGAGTGGGGGTTCAATAACTTAAGCAAGCTGAAGCCGGTGTTCTTCCGCTCGGCGCTGAACAGGCTGGCGGATCTCTATCCGCCGTACGGCGGGAAGATCGCGCGGCTGGAGAAGATGCTGCGGTTCATGTCGTGACGAAGAAGTAGGGTGGGCAAAGGCGCGCCAGCGCCGTGCCCACCATCATCTTCACGGCGCGTGATGGTGGGCACGCTTCGCTTTGCCCACCCTACAACGAGAAAACAAACAGGGGGGACACATCAATGAGCGACGAGTACGACTTCGTGGTGGTGGGCGCGGGCTCGGGCGGCTGCGCGGTGGCGGGGCGGCTCTCGGAGGATCCGCAGACGTCGGTCGCGCTGCTCGATGCCGGCGGCACCAACGACAATTGGGTGGTGACGTCGCCGGGCGCGATGATCCTGATGATCTCGGGCGGGATCAACAACTGGAAATTCGACACCGTGCCGCAGAAGGGCCTGAACGGCCGCATCGGCTATCAGCCGCGCGGCAAGGGGCTTGGCGGCTCCTCGGCCATCAACGCCATGGTCTACATCCGCGGCCATCGCGCCGACTATGACGAATGGGCTTCGCTCGGCAACACCGGCTGGGGCTATTCCGACGTGCTGCCCTACTTCAAGCGCTCCGAGGACAATGCGGAGCTCGACGGCGAGTATCACGGCAAGGGCGGCCCGCTTCACGTCCAGGGGCTGCAATCGGACAATCCGGTGCGCGAGATGTTTTTGCAGGGCGCGCGCGAAGGCCAGTTCCGCATTCGCGACGATTTCAACGGCGCGGAGCAGGAAGGGCTCGGAATCTATCAGGTGACGCAGAAGAACGGCGAGCGCTGGAGCGCCGCGCGCGGCTACATTCATCCGCACATGGGATCGCGGCCGAACCTGCGGGTCGAGACATCAGCGCAGGCGACGCGCATCATCTTCGAGGGCAAGCGCGCGGTCGGCGTCGAATACAGGCAGGGCAAGGAGACGAAGACGATCCGGGCGCGGCGCGAGGTGATTGTGTCGTCCGGCGCATTCCAGTCGCCGCAGCTTCTGCTGCTGTCCGGCGTCGGCGACGCGGAGGCGCTGAAGCGCCACGGCATCGCCTCGACGCATCATCTGCCGGGTGTCGGGCAGAATTTGCAGGACCATCCGGACTTCGTGTTCGGCTATGCGTCGGATGCGCCCTATTTCTCCGGCCTGTCCTGGAGCGGGATCGGACGCATCGTCGGCGGCATCTTTCAATATCGGCGCGAGCGGCGCGGACCGATGACATCAAACATCGCCGAGTGCGGCGGCTTCCTGAAGACGCGGCCCGATCTGGAGCTGCCGGACATCCAGCTGCATTTCTGCATGGCGATGGTGGAAGATCACGGCCGCAAGCCGCGCTGGGGCACCGGCTTCTCCTGCCACGTCTGCGTGCTGCGCCCGAAGAGCCGCGGCAGCGTCGGACTTGCCAGCGCCGATCCTTTTGCCGCGCCCGCGATCGATCCGAATTTCTTCGGCGACGAAGCCGATCTAGAGACCATGGTTGCTGGCTTCAAGACCACGCGGCGGCTGATGGAGACGCCGGCGCTGCGCGCGCTGCAAGCCAAGGACCTGGTCACATCAGACGTGAACACCGACGACGATATCCGCAAGCTGCTGCGCGCGAAGGTCGACACGGTCTATCATCCCGTCGGCAGCTGCAAGATGGGAACGGATGCCGATGCCGTGGTCGATCCGAAGCTGAAGGTGCATGGCCTCGAGGCCTTGCGCATCGTCGACGCCTCGATCATGCCGACCCTGATCGGCGGCAACACCAACGCGCCGACCATCATGATCGGGGAGAAGGCCGCGGATATGATCCGGGCGGAGATGCGATGAAGCCTAGCTCAACAAGGTGCGGACCTTGGTCACGGCGTCATAGATTTCGACCTGGAGCCTCGGATAGGCCGACTTGAGCTCCCGCCCCGATGCTTCAGCGGCCTCGACAGTGTCGAACTCTGTCTTGAAGTGGCCGTCGACGATCGTCACGAATCCTTCGGTGGGAGGCCGGTCGGCTCGAGGCGCCTTCCTCGGCTCTGGCTCGTCAATTGAGAGAATGGGTTTTTTCATCGTTGCTCTTCGCGGTTGCTGGGATCATTGCCTGTGAAACGCCGGCGGCAAGGGTTCGCGCACGAGTTCGGTTAGATCGAGGTTCTCGCCGCTTTCCGTGATGTCCGAGAACAGTACCTCGACAAAGGGATGCTGCCGGTTGGACGCGGCGCCTCGCTGGTATTTCCCGCGCACGATTCGCTGAAGCGCGGCAAGGTTCAGCTTGCCAAGCGCGTTATATTGATCGCGGAACAGGCTTTGCCGTGCTCCGCGGTGCTCGACGGACTCCGCCCAGACGTCCAGTACCTTGCGGCCCACGAACGCCTCAACCTTTTCAGCGCCATCCTGGGCAAAGAGCCGCAGCCCGTCCATGCTATGGGGGCCGTCATCGATGCTGAATTGTGCAAGTGACATCGGAAATCCTCCTGTTGTTCACGTCGGCAGTCCGTCGCGAACTGCGCCTCCCTCGTTATCCCACCGCGACAAAGCCACAGCGCCGGACCTCGCATCGCCAGCCGTGTCTTCTGTCGAAGGCAATTTGACGCGACCGGATTCATTCTTGTGCTTGTGCAGAAATCGGGCGATCTGCCCGCGGAGCGCCGCTGTCTCCCACAACTTTCCGACGGATCCGGCGGTATCGAAGATCTCCCGTTGCAGCGACGTCGGCAAACTGTTCCATTGCATGATGATCGCCGCCCCAAGACAGCGCAGAACCTGCTCTTCCTCGGCAGCAAGGACCTCGCCGCGGGCCCGACCCGTTTCCTCAATGTGCACGGCATCATGATAAGCATCCGCGAGGTCGCGCTCGTTATTCGCTAACGAGACGAAGCGGTCCTCCAGATCTTGATATTTGCGGCTTTCGTCAGCGCCAGCCGAACTCTTGACGAGTTCGCCGTACTCGGCTGCTTTCACGCGATACTGCCGGGATTTGAACATGCAGAGCCCTTTCTTTTGGAAGTCTCCGCCCATTCCGACCATCTCGATGGTTGATCAGAATATCATAAACATGGGATCAAACGTTCGAATAGCGAGCCCCGGGGACAAATAAGATGCCACGAAAGCGGCGAGCGAAGCGGCGGCGTGCCACACGATAAGAATGGCAGCGACACGTAGAACGCCGGGCCAGGGTCGTAGCGATGGTCGGTTCAGTAGAGCCAGGAGTCGAATTCGTCAGAGGCCGAACGAATCCTTCAACGTGGTCTGTTTTGACCAGACTTATGTGCTGTTTCGGTTAGGGTGTCCGCATAAGCGGACGAGCGATCTTGAGCGCTACTCTTGCTGATCGCAATTCCACAAGGCTGCACGCCGCCTTGCCAGGCCCCGATCCGCTTCAATCCGATATCGCCGCCACGCAAAGATTGTGGCGCCTTCACAACAGGGAACCGTCAAATGGCAGAACCTAATGCCGTGATCGCCGTTTTCGACGACCATCAAGCAGCCGATCTCGCGATCAAGAAGCTGGCCGACGCCGGAATAGACATCAAGCATCTTAGCGTCGTCGGCAAGGGCTTTCACACCGACGAGCAAGTTGTGGGATTCTATAACGCAGGCGATCGGATTAAATTCTGGGGCAAGCGTGGTGCTTTCTGGGGCGGTCTTTGGGGATGGCTGTTCGGCGGGATTTTCCTGTTTATCCCCGTTGTCGGACACGTGGTGATGCTCGGCTATTTCGCGGCCGCCGCGCTATCTGCGATCGAAGGCGCCGTTGTCGTCGGCGGCCTCAGCGCGTTGAGCGCGGCGCTCTATAGCATCGGCATCCCAAAGGACAGCGCCATCGCATACGAAAGCGCCGTCAAGGCCGACGGCTTTCTGGTCATGGCACATGGCTCTTCGGACGAGGTGGATCGCGCAAGGAAAGTGCTCGAACCGCTCAACCCGTCACGCATCGATGTACATGAAGGTCCAGCCATAGTGCAGTCGGCCGAGCACGTGGCGTGAAGCAATTTGACGAGCTTCTATCGGCCCCGGCTCAGCGAAACTCTTTATAGAAGAGATTGGAAAAACAGATGCCGCTTCACGATAGGGACGACATGCGGCGCTCGCCGGACGCAGATATTTTCGGTACCGAGGCTGCCGACACTGCGGTTCCAAAATATCGCATGCCCGAACGTGGGATGCGGCCTGACGTGGCCCACGCGCTGGTGCGCGACGAGCTTTTTCTCGACGGCAATGCGCGGCAGAATTTGGCCACCTTCTGCCAGACGTGGCTCGACCCGGAAGTCCATCAATTGATGGATCTGTCGATCGACAAGAACATGATCGACAAGGACGAATACCCCGCGACAGCCGAACTGGAGAATCGCTGCGTCCATATTCTGGCCGATCTCTGGAATTCACCCAAGGCCGCAGACACGATCGGTTGCTCGACGACAGGTTCGAGCGAAGCCAGCATGCTTGGCGGCCTGGCGCTGAAATGGAAGTGGCGCGAGAAGATGCGCGCCGCCGGAAAACCAACCGAGAAACCCAATATCGTCACCGGTCCGGTACAGGTCTGCTGGCACAAATTCGCCCGGTATTTCGACGTCGAATTGCGCGAGATTCCTCTCGAACGCGGACGGCTCGGCATGACGCCGGAGGAGGTGATGAAACGGGTCGATGAGAACACGATTGCGGTAATGCCGACCTTCGGGGTCACCTTCACCTGCCAATACGAGCCAGTTGCCGAGGTGGCAGCAGCGCTCGATGCCCTCGCGCGCGACAAGCATCTCGATATCCCGATGCATGTTGATGCTGCGTCCGGAGGCTTCACGGCCCCTTTCATCGAGCCGGATCTGATCTGGGACTTTCGTATCCCGCGCGTCCGGTCGATCAATGCTTCGGGCCATAAATACGGATTGGCTCCGCTCGGCGTGGGCTGGGTGGTGTGGCGTGATCGCACAGACCTGCCGGAAGAACTGATCTTCTATGTGAATTATCTGGGCGGCAATATGCCGACCTTCGCACTGAATTTCTCCCGTCCCGGCGGTCAGATCATTTCGCAATATTACCTTTTTCTTCGGCTTGGGCGCGAGGGCTATCAGCGCATCCTCAAGAACAGCTACGACAATGCCAGACTGATCGGACAGGAAATCTGTAAACTCGGCCCCTTCGAGCTCGCCTTCGATGGCGACAGCCGCAAGGGCATCCCTGCCATCTCGTGGATGATCAAGGACGGCGCGCAGCCCGGTTATTCGCTGTTCGAGCTCTCAGACCGCCTTCGGGTGCGAGGCTGGCAAGTCGCCGCCTACAGCATGCTTCCCAACATTACCGACGTTGTGGTGATGCGGGTCTTGATCCGGCACGGCTTCACCCGCGACATGGCCGACATGCTGGTGCAGGATATCGAGCGATCGATCGAGTACCTGAAAAAGCATCCCCCGGCGGTACCACAGGCGGCCAACGAAGGCACGACGTTCACGCACCACGCTCTGCCGAAGGACAAGCTGACGCCACTCTCCGACAACGATCGGCGATTGCCCGTTCATGCGCCGACGCTGGCGCCATTGGCACAATTGGAGAAGGTCCGATGACATCCATCAGGGATCGCAAGGCCTATTTGAGTGCAACTTCGATTGGGCTCCTGACGGCTGCCGCCGTGGTAACCAGCCTGCGAGGCTTGCCGCTCCTGGCCAAGGAAGAAATGACGATGTTCGCCTATCTGGTGTTCACCGTTATTTTCTATCTCGTTCCCGCGTCACTTGTATCGGCCGAATTGGGTGGCGCCTTTGCCGACAGAATGGGTGGCATCTACGCCTGGGTCGGAGAGGCGTTCGGCATACGCTGGGGTTTCCTCGCCATCTGGCTCCAGTGGATCCAGAACGTCGTCTGGTATCCGGTCGCGCTGACTTTCGGCGCGGCGGCGCTGGCTTATACGATCGGGCGCCCCGAACTGGCGAAGAACGGAAGCTTTGTCGGAGCGTTCTGTATCATTGTCTACTGGCTTGCCACCTTTGTCGTCCTTCAAGGTGTGGAAGTCTTTGCCAGGATCGCCAATTGGACATTTATCCTCGGAACGATCGTGCCCGGCATTGTTCTGCTGGTCATGCTTGCGTATTGGGTTTCGTCGGGTCATCCGATTGCGTGGCAACACCTGACCGATCCCGCGGTCGCAGACGCGGGCCAGGCGCGCTACTGGCCCTCAATTCACGGCTTTGGAACAGTAGCATTTCTGGCAGGCATCGTGCTGCTGTTTGCCGGCGTCGAAGTGCAAGCGGTGCATGTGACCGAAATGAAGCAGCCCAGCCGCGAATATCCATTCGCGATCGGGCTGGGGGCGATCATCTCCCTTGTCATCTTCACATTAGGCGCAATCCCCATCGCGGCGATCCTGCCCTACGAGAAGATCTCGCTGCAATCCGCCGTCTTTGACACCTACACTGCCGTCATCGCCGACGTCTGGCACGTCGGATGGCTCGTGCCCTTGCTGTCGTTCCTGGTGGGAATCGGCGCGATCAGCGGTGTCTTTGCCTGGCTTGGTAGCCCGTGTCAGGGGTTGCTCGCGACCGCTGACGATGGAGAGCTACCTCCGGCATTGCAGCATACCAATAGACACGGCATGCCCACGACAATCCTTCTGGTGCAAGGCGCCGTGGTGACCGTGATGTCCTTCCTGTATTTTGTAATAGAGGACGTCTCCGTCGTCTTCTTCCTGATCTCCGCAATGACGATCGCACTCTATCTGATTGCCTACATGTTCATGTACGCGGCTGCCATCAAGCTTCGCTACAGCAGGCCAACACTGCCTCGCCCGTTCAGCGTGCCCGGTGGCTTCCCGGGGATGTGGCTGACAGCCGGCGTCGGCCTCGTTGGCGTGGGATTTAGTTTTCTGGTGGCATTCTTCCCGCCGGATCAGTTGCCGATGGGATCGCCAGGGCTGTACGTCGCCCTCGTGGTAATCGGCACGGTGTTCTTCTGCGGGATACCGCTCGTTATCCATGGCATGCGTCGCACCGAATGGGTGAGGCCGCAGCCCAAGCTGTTGCCGGCGGAATAACGGGCTCGACCGCAACCCAAGAAATACATAGCGGCGCTCTGCCAAACGAAGAAGGCGGGAGTCCCTCGAGTGAGCTACCACCGAAATAAGCGTCGCGGCGGCGACCAATGCGAACACTGAATTTGTCGAATAAACGAGCTTCCGCGCGACTTATTTGCTCGGCCAGGATCGGGCAGCATTGTAATCCGATTTCAGCGTAGCCAATTGTAGGAAAGCGCAACCGGATCGTTCCAACACGCTCCGCTGTTGCGTCAAGCTTGGCCCCGCCGGCACCTGTCAACATATCGACCAATGGCACGCCGTCTCGGCGTTACGGTCAGGGACTGTGGCCAATCGAAATATCTCGTCGTGCGCAGGTCGGCACGGGTCTTGTGCACTGACAACTTGATCGGTTCCAGCCAATGATTGCGTTTCCGAACTATAGCCGCTCCTACGACCGTACGCGGCACGCTGTGCGATTTTGGGGATATGACAGCGCGATCGAGGCATCCTTCTTCATCAACGAGGCCGCGCTGCGGTACATCCAGCCGGACACCCGCCCCGACGAGACCGGTTTTCTGAACGCGTTCGATTCCAACCGTGACTTGATATGCGCTGCTGCCGCCAAGGTTTATGTTCGCGGAAGCAGGGGTTCTTACGACCTGGTCGCCGATAATTTCTGAAAACGAAAACCCGGTGGCTGTTGCCTAGCCGGGTGCTCGATGAAGGGCCGCCTCTCCAAATGAAACGAGACGCCGCCCGTCCTCATCCCACAGAGCGAGCGGTGCACACTGCAAGCTCTGGAACAGGGTAATTCGTCCGACGGCGGCGAGCTCCGGGTGGTCCCGCAATACATCCGGCAACCGATAGCAGGGAATTCGACTGCACAGGTGATGGACGTGGTGAACGCCGATGTTCGCCGTGAACCAGCGCAACACACCCGGCAGGTGATAGTACGAACTTCCATGCAGCGCGGCTTCGTGAAAACGCCAGGCCTCATCGAGGGACCAGGACGTGTGCTCGAACTGGTGCTGGACATAGAACAGCCAGACGCCGATCGATGCAGCCAGAATCATGATCGGCAGATGCACCA
>Ga0210387_10003236_pt1 | contig 12525 bp, 14 predicted proteins | sample IncBWC7OmetaG_FD_160108 | JGI IMG/M metagenome (GOLD analysis project Ga0210387, IMG submission 160108) | Forest soil microbial communities from Barre Woods Harvard Forest LTER site, Petersham, Massachusetts, United States - Inc-BW-C-7-O ... | reverse complement strand
CGTGAGCCTGTCGAGTATGTGCCTTCGCGACGCTTGACGATGGCTCATGGCGCTTATTCGACTTTTGGTTATCAGCCTGTTTGCCCACAGCTTTCTTGCCTTGCATTACCCTGTCCCGCTCGACTTGAGAGGGTTTCTCCATCTCAACATGAGCCAGCCTTTCCTTTTCTTTGGCATACCGTTCCTTCTCTCGTTCCTTTTCCTTTTCTGTCTTCTCCTTCTCAATCTTCTCCTTCAGCGCCTTCTCTTGTTGGGCCATCATTGCCGCTGCCTTTTCCTTCTCCGCTGCCTTCTCTTGTGCAATTCGCGCTTTTTCGGCCGCCTTTGCGGCTGCTTTCTCCTGGGCGACCTTTTGCCTTTCCGCAGCCTTCTCTGCAGCTGCCGCCTTCTTCGCCGCCTTGCGTTCCGCCTTTTCCTGCGCCTTTGGATCCTGTGCGGTAGATGACTCCTCCGTTGGTAATGGTTCTTCACGGCGAGGACTGGGATCCACAGGACTCGCCATCAAGGCAGGAAAATCGGAAGAGGAAAGAGTGAGCGAAAGTACAGGTGAGGCCGTCATTGATTCTACGCGGTATGAATCAGACAAGAGAGGAAAGAATGTCAGCGTTGAGGTAGACGAGGATACTATACCCAAAGGAGGGAGAAGGATTAAGGATTCATTCATTGTGGGTGATTTTGGGATAGCGAGTCGAAAGAGTCCATGCATAGATAGTAGCGGGAAGGGAGACGGAAGGAGAGGGCGGGCGACGCATCAAGGTCGATAGATTTTCCGCACTGAGAAAGCACGGCACTCGGTACTGACCTCCCTCCCCTCAGATGTGAAAGGTAGAGACTCACCATGCGTAGACCCATTTCCTACCACGTTCTTCGCAGTCTCGTGGCCACGAGTACTCGATACGGCTGGACTTTGTGACACATCCTGCGGGTAAGAGAGACCAGGTGGGGGACCATAAGATAATTGTGCCTGCCCCACCTGCGAGGCATATACCGTCCCAGGCACGGGCGACGCAAAACTGGCGGACATAATAGCGGGGTCGTTAAATGGCTGTTGACTGGGAGCGAATTTGAACGGCACCCCTTGTTCTAAAGAAAATAGAAAGCGGTACAAGGCAACGTCGCATTGATTGGTTGGTACAGAAGGACAAGTAAAGGTGAAAGATAAATCAAACAGGTCAATAATCCCATTACGCCCAGTTTACACAAAGAGAAGATTCGTACCAGTGGGGCCGTCGTGAAAGCCCGTGGAGTTCACTTGATCCCGACTTGATTGGATCAGATCCCTCAGTTGGGATTCGCTTACTCCTGAGTCGAAGGGCTGAAACCGACTGTGTTGCTGTGAATAAACAACCTGCGCCTGCTCATGTTGTGCCAGGGGTGAGCCCATAGCGGATACAGGTTGTGCGTACCCATACTCATGGCGTCCTTGCCCAGTCCACTGTGGTTGTGCGGGAGTTTGAGGAAAGTCAGTTGAGTTATAGAACGACTGGCTGTCGCTATTGTTATTGCTCAACGGCGACGAAACATGAAGTGGGGAAGATCTCGTCGTTGACCCTTGGCGCCCTCGAGCGAATCCGAAGCGGGATACCCTTCTGCTCGGATCATCATCTAGGGGTGGATACTGGGAGTGTCGAATTGGGGAAGTGTTCGGGACCGAAGTCTCCTCGTTGGTTTCCGCAAACGGATTAAACGGTCCCGTGTAACTCGAACCTCCAGTAGATTGCCTCTCGATTGGGGTGGCGGGTGGTGCTCTAGCCGCTAGCGGATCGTAAATCGAGCGATTAGGGTTATGGGGGTATGGTAAACCTGGCGGGACCATGACCGATGGCGAGCCCTGTTGCGCAGGAGACCTGAGTGCTGGAAAGGCATCCATATAGTTACCATGAAAAGGAATGTTTGTCTCGGCTTCGAACACCGCAAGTTGCTCGTTATTGTCGGCATCATCCCCGACGAGCTTGGGGTCGAGATTGAAGCTGAATCCACCATATTCACCGTTCCCCCCACTTAAGGTCTGTAAGGTGCGATCAAAGTCTGGGAACGGACTCAATGTCGTCGTCGAAGGCAATACAGACTCCCGTCTCGCTTTAACATCGTCGAGGAGGGCGCGGGCCGCAGTTGACATTTGATATGAAGACTGAGAAGCGAGCAGCGGCGTCTGTGGTGATGCCGTCTCAACACGGGGTGGCCGGCTAGGTGTAGGGATACCTGGGGGGGCAGATAGACCAGGTGGGACGATGGGAATGCCAAGCGGTATAGAAGGTACGGAAGATTGTGCAAAATCTGTTGATTGAGGACGAACAGCCAGGGATGACGGAGGGACATCGTGAGAGCCCGATCCTTGATCGGATTCGGCCGCAACAGAGGGAGCAGGAGAACGAGATGGTTGAGGGGAATGTGATGCTTTTTTCAGCCGTAAAGCTTTGACATCGGCGGGAGTAGCTGGTCTCTGTGGTAACATAGCAGCAGCTGGGGTGGACGGACGTGATAAAGAAGCTGACGAGGAATTCTTTGCAGTACCCGCTGTCTTACGATCTTGATGGGTTCGAGTACTTGATACACGATAATCACTGGGCGTAGCTTGAACCGGGGCTGGTGAGTTGCGAGGTTGGCGCAATCCTCCACGCCGAGTCTGGCGGGATGCCGACGTCGACGGGGAATGATTATTGGCGTTGCCAGCGGAACCCTTGTGTGCCCAAGAAGATGCTCGAGGTAATCCAGCTGTGAGAAATATTTGTATTAATTCACTTGGTAAAGAGTAAGTGAACAGAGACTGTACCATCAGATTCTTCGGCTTTCTTCCCTCCTGTTGCAGCGTTTCTCGACCTACTCTCTGTGGCTTTCATGGTGTGCTTCCTATGAACAATGAACAAGTGAGTATTAGTCCTTCAACTTTTATAAAAATATACCTACAGCGTCGTCAGATCCTCCTTTGTAAAGCAGTCTTTTTCATCTCCCCATTCGTGCAAGTTCATGCAGCCATGATCTCCACAAGTCACACCGCGAAGGAACGCCATGCAGTACTTGGTCGTTCCATAACTCGCTCTCATAACATCACGGCCACCACCCGGAGAAGCGATTCCATCCACAGCTGCAATAGCACGCGCTGCATCCTCCCGCCGGTTGTAAGTGATGTAGAGTCCAACCACGGGAGCCCCACCGCCGGATGGAGTTCTCTTGACCAACAAGATCTTTGTAATCTTGCCATACTGTCCAAAGTACTCGTTCGAGCGCAAAGTCGGAATAAGCTTGACAAAACAGATAGCCAGTCATTATATTGAAATTGTCACAAATATGGCAACCCACCTCTTCCTTGGCGAAACGAGGACCAATACCAACGACATAAACCACATTGCGCTGAACGACGCGCACGTTAGCAAGCTGGCGTCTGCCGAGCGCATCTAATTCCTTGCGCTCGCGCTCCCTTTGTTTCTTTTGCTGAGTGAGGCGCTTGTGACTAATATACGAGCGTTGTTGAGATCAGTAACGATGCTTTGCCCATATGGCGAGAACGGCTGAGAGACAATTTGGAAGTGAAAACGTACTCTTCTTTGGCAATGGGTTTGAACTCGACAGCGTCGTCTGTGTATACCCTCCTACACGCGGGGCAGCGCCCGTTGAGGTTCTCCTTGATATGATGCCAGCAAAAGCGACAAATCTAACCCAGACAATGGTCAGGTAATACATATCATAAATAGAATAAAAAGGTACCTGGTAACCACAAATACAAGGCTTGAAGTTGAGATCAGAAATATCCATTTCTTCAAGACAAAGTGGGCATTCCGCGTCCTCCTAAATTTTGGAAGAAAAGGTCAAACGGAGGGAAAAGGAAAGACGGGGACGGCACGCACTCCTTCGTCGTCACTCCAATACGCGTCCTGGACACCAGCTAAGACATTAGACTTAGATTGTGCGACCGAAAAGGCGGCATGAACCACAGGTGCAGGCAGGGAATGGTGAGAATGGATTCTAGAAGACATTGTGCAGTATAAAACACGGATGGGTATGTGAGATACTTTGAGGATATGTGGAGCGGGAGAAGAAAACAAGCAAGAAGTGGAAGGACTTCAAACGCGGTACTGCTTCAAGTCACAATGAGGATGCTCTCACGTCCGTTGTCTTTTGTTTGTTCTTGTGTCCGGTCATGAGGCGACATTAATGCTAATAATGCAATAATAACTTGAACTTTCGGCTTCAATTCCGCTATACAAGTTTCTCAATCTTTGTGTATCCGGAAACAATTTTGTTTAGGGAGCTTCAGGTTCCCAGATGCAACCAACTATTCTTTCACAGGGATTGTTAAATCTCAAGGATTTTAAAACAGTTTTCCATCAAATGGAGCAATTTCGGGAGCGACTACTTTGAAGAGCAAGAGCAGGCAGAAAAGCAAACCATAGAATAGACTACAAAGAAACCGCGATTACATACTTCCAACTTGGAGAGACCATCCTCAAGCTTATTCCTGCACTCCTGCAATTCTCGAATTTATCTGTTGTCACCCATTGAACCAATCGTCGACAATCGGATCAGCAGGCCTTCCCCATTGAAAGGCATCCTCACCCCAAAATCCTCACTTATAAGCTCGGATGTAACCAGCCGACAATGCACAACGTCTGCGAGATTCATCGCGCACATGGTGGTATATATGTTATATTGGTGGTTGCATCGCTCGGTTGTTCCAGGAGAAGTCCTGCTCCCATTGATTTTAGTTGCGCAGGATCAACAATGGTATAAAGGGTTTCTCATAGGATTGACCTGCCAGTGGGTGTCAACGTTCGTTGCATTGCAGATGTTGTGCAGACGTAAAGAGAATTATCGCACTGTCGCGGCATCAAAAGGCAGAGACAACATATGGCGGACTTTCCAGTAGATTTTTCACCGGTCGGCAAACTTAGCACTGGTTGTGAACTGAGGAATAAATAGTTCTTACAGGGTCTTGCATACAAAACAACTTTCAATGTGGTAATTTCAGCTCCGATAGCTGAGCAATTACCACATCAAGCTGCATCACAAAGCAAGACAAACAATATTTTCAAAACCCGCAACTGCATGCTTTTATCAAGGGGGTGTCGGAACGGGAAAGTCGGATATACCCTCGTACTTTTGTTTCAGGCTCTGGCCAGACTCCCCCTCCTTCCAAATAAGGTATATTTTTCTATATATGGTATGTTTAATCACATGATACTTCCTATATTGTATATTATATAATATGTCACATTGTGTGACATTTGGTTTCAGGCTGTACAAATATAGTAATATCATCACATTACATGATTACCATGCACATTATGGGCTATTTTATGTGTTCCTTGAGCTCAGCTAGTCACTAAGACATTATGCAAGTCCTCATTCCGCCAAAATCAGTCATAAAAACATAGGTTCAACTTTTTTTTCCAGCCTGCTGGCGAGACCCCCCCTTCCTACCTGCGGTTCGGGAATCCTGTTCCGACACCCCCTCGGTTTTTATGCAAGCATGGATTTTGTAAGTAACCAGAATTGAGCTTCATTAGGGCCGTCAGCGAGCGCGGGACGTATGTGGTTGGTTCGGTGTGGGCGATAGCAGTTGCCATGTATAGCAGATTGATTTTAATAATGAACGATCACACTTAGTTAGAGTTAGTTCCCCACTTCCGGTTGCGAGGTGAATAGGCAAGAAAATGAGGGTTTTCTGCAGGAATACCATAAGTGGTTCCTTGGATTGCGACGTGACCAACATTTCAGACATAGGTTTGGTTTACGGTGTGATATAGAAGGGAGCAAGTGATAACTTGAAATCGAATCATAGTCAAAATATGATTATTATGTAAGTAAGTATTACTTCGTTATATTTGTCACTGGCTTTGGAACCAAATTGTCGCAGTCGTAGATGTCCACATCTTATCGTCCCATTGCGCCGATAACTCAGCATAGCTTCCCTCAGTCAGTGACCGCGCTCTCCTTCGACCCTGTTTCCGACATTCTCTGGGCTGGGTCAAATACCGGAAATGTGACCGCATATTATGGCAGTCGTGGTATGCGAGGCGTGTCATTTCGAGTCGGAGGCAGTCTCGCTGTCAAGAAAATAATTGCTGGCGAAAATTATGTTAGATCGCTGGGAGTCGCTAGTGAGGGTGTGGGATCGTGGGCGAAGGGTGGAATGAACAAGTGGTTTTTCAGGTAATCAAACGAATTACTTCAAATTTGCTTAGAATCTCTCGTTTCATCGTGTTAATCCCTTAGCTCTCCTGCCACTGTAACCACATTTTCAAACACGTCGAACACTTCTCCCATACTTGCAGTCTCTACGGCGGGTCCCGAATTACTACTACTCAACTCGATGACCGGGAGCATAGTTCGACAAGCGACAACGCCATCATTGGTCACCCATCTGCAATTTTCTCATTCATTTTTGTTGTCGGGATCATCGGATGGGTATTTACGCGCCCATGATCCCCGTACAGGCATGGGCAGGGCAGGCGGTGCAGAAAGTCTTGTGAAAGCCCATTACAGTAGCATTCAAGGTCTTCAAACTGCTGGTAATTTTGCCTTTACCATTGGACTGGGCGTGAGGTGGATATCTATATTCTGAATCCCAGTTTCAGATTTAACGCTGTTGCCAGACAAACTCGGCCCTTTCCTGATCCACTGGTCAAAGTGTACGATTTACGCACAATGCGACCGCTCCCACCTATTCCTTTTTCTTCTACTCCTGCTTTCATCAACATTTTTCCAAAGCGACCATCGAGTGTCGCCGTGACCTCAAATCAAGGTCTCGTAAACATCGTTGATGTTTCGAACCCCAATGCCGCAAGCGAGTTCTATCAGGTATACCACTATTTTAGTGAAATCTATCGACGATCCCCAGCTGAGCGATAAATGCAGCTTGACATCACCTCTTTCCTGACATCGGTCTCCGTCTCTCCAACCGGTGCATACATGGCGTTTGGTGACGCCGAAGGAGTAATCCATCTGATGTCCCAAGTGGACGATGGAGGCACACTTCCTTTCAACGGATTTGATGGGCAACCCATTGAATGGGCTGATACTCCTGCTCCTGTTCCTGACATTAAATGGACAGATTCAACGTGAGACCAAGCCCGTCGGCCGAACTTTGAATCTTCTTGACACTTCTATTCAAACCAGACCACTGAATTCTGTTGGGCTGCCATACTATGATTCCCAACTTCTATCGTCCTGGACTCCTCAATTTATATCAACAAGCTTGAACTATCCACCTCCAGCCAAAATTCCGCCTCAGATATTGAACACCATGAAGATGAATGACAATGTGGCCTATGCGGCGCTCCCTAGGGAACTGAAAGGACGTCGTAACATGGTCGTAGTTGGTCCCCGAAAGAATCATGGACGATTCCGAAGTGGCAAGTCTCGGTCAATTGATGTGGGTGGGATTCACAGGATTATCGTATGTGCAGCACTTGATATTCGGCCATCTAGCCTGAACCCGATACGCCTACTTTCGATTATGCCACCGACGAAGTCCCACGAATTTACCGTCATGTTGAAATCGAGTATTCCAAGTTCGGCGTGGAAGACTTTGACTTCGGGTACGGCCTCTTTGAAACACAACCTTCATATATCCATTCAGCGCTTTGGCTAGATTTTATAACAAGACAGATTATAGCGGATTGGAAACGCACATTCTAAATTCCTACACAAACCCTATTCTCCAGGTTATGCACTATAGTCTGCCGATTCGGCGCCTGGCGAAATCTCACATAACGACGAATTGCCCTCGGGAGCACTGTCTTTTATGTGAACTCGGCTTTGTCGTGCGTATGCTGGAAGATGCGAACGGCACCAATTGCCAATCCAGCAACTTTTGCAAGACTGTTGGTGTCTTAGCACAGGGTATATGATATTCTCCTAGCCAAATGGGCACCATAGCTGATAACACTCCTTCAGTGTCGAATGCCATAGAGCTCGTTGATTATGGCCGGGAACCTACTGAAGTCGACTATGCACACATGATCCAGTCATTCCACCGATTCCTTATCGATCATCTTAGTTCAGAAGGCAACGTTTTCCCCCATAATCCTTTGATTCTCAAACACTCGTCATTCAAGCCCCACGCTCATTCTCTGGCAGCCGCCCCAGCCACACAGCTACTTGGTATTGATGCAAAGAACGTCATCACCTGCATGAGCTGTAAAGCCGTCAGAGAGAAGGAGAACATGACCCACGTGGTCGATATGACTTATCCTCGGAAAGTATGTGTTCTTGTTTACCATCATTTCATTCCACCTAATCGTATGTGTTTTTTAGGGCCTGTCAAATGAGCCCCAACTCACCATGGACTTCACGGGTATTCTCCGTAATTCGCTCCTTCGTGAAATGACTCACAAAGCTACTTGTCAAACATGTAAACATTTCGCCAACTTTGCTTCGCGGCGCTCGATACCTTCCCGTGATCTTCCGCCACTTCTGGCTATCAATGCCTGTGTATACAATGAAGAGAACTTTAAATTCTGGCAAGACAGCCGCAACCAAACTTTCCTGAAACCCCAGATTGAGTTGCACGGCCAGATTGAAGGCACCGATGACCCCGAAAAAGCAGAGTATGAACTCAGGGTATGAAGTCATCCAACCTTTAATTTACCGGGACTGAGGCTGACCGTACACAGGCATTGGTTGTGCAAATAGTGACAAAGGATAAACATTCGCATCTCGTTGCCATCGTTAAGGGTGTGTTTTTTGCTGCCTCTGTTGACCGATGCTAACCGTCCTTGCAGTTCCAGAGGCTGAGGGACGGAACGACCTCGTGAGTCCATGGTTCGTTTTTAACGACTTCGTTGTGCGGAATATATCAGAAGACGAGGCGTTGAGCTTCCCGAATAAATGGAAGGTTTGTGAACCCGTTAATCCGGTGATTAAGGCAATCTGACTGCTACCCATCTGTCGATTTAGATACCAGCGATCATTTATCTAGAGCGGGCCAACTTGCGGGAAACCCTCGATTTTAGTGGTTTGCCCGACGAGATCGATGCGGCAATTCTCAGTAGCGATACCTCCATCTCCTTGTACTTGTTTCTCTCCAGGATCGAGAATCTTATCTGATTGATGGTTTCCAGGAACCGTGACAAAAACATCATCAAACATGAGTGTCTACGATTTGAAGAACTACCTAAACCTGGCACATTAGTCGCCATTGATGCCGAATTTGTTTCCATGCAACAGGTACAATCCCCATCTTGGAAATGTGGTCTCTGTTGAAGATATTTACTGCACAGGAAGAAACTGAGTTTCGCTCTGACGGGAGTAACAAGGTCTTGCGGCCTGCTCGACTTAGTTTGGCCCGGGTGTCTGTCTTGCGTGGAAACGGTCCAAAACAGGGTGTACCATTCATCGATGACCATATCCACACTAGTGAAGCGATCGTCGACTATTTAACGGAGTTTTCTGGGATAAAATGTGAAGTTCACTCTTCGAATTCTGATATTTGTTTTGATGTGCTTTCCTAGTCGGGGATTTGGATCCCCATCTTTCTCGCTATACGTTGACGCCTCTGAAACTGGTTTACAAGAAACTACGTCTTCTTGTGGATCGCGGTTGTATATTCATAGGTCATGGCCTCTCGAAAGATTTTCGCATTATCAGTGAGTTTGCTTTATGCCGTTAATATAACTGGCCTCATCAATCTCTGTCGAAGATATTTTTGTTCCACCAGAGCAAGTCATCGATACGGTCGACTTATATTTTCTCAAGGCTCGTCAACGTCGACTGTCGCTACGATTCTTGTCCTGGTTTGTTTTGCAGGAACATATTCAGACTGATACACATGATTCCATCGAGGATGCTCGTTCCGCTCTGATGCTATACAAGGCGTACCACGATTTCGAGGAACAGGGCATCTTTGATCAGAAACTGGAAGAACTCTACAGGGAAGGCCGACAATATGTAAGCGGACAATCCGTCATATTCTGATATTAGTTCTCATGTTTGGCACAACAGAATTGGAAACCTCCCCCTCCCCCCGATTCGCCAATGACACCGGGGCTTAACAATCGCTCGGCTTCTCCAAATCCCTACTCCTTGGCGCATTCCAACAACCTGCTGCAGACGTCATTTCCGCCAATGTACCCAACCAGCCATTCCAGCACCCCAGATCCTAATTCCTTAGGTCCCCCTAATATGTACTCGCAGAATTGGCGTCGATGAAAAAGTCATGATTCACTTGTACCTTTCTCTCGTAAATCGATGAACATTTTGTTGAAATATTGGTGGGTTAATTGCTCAGTGCTCAGCCACCAGAGCCCAATGATGCCCAGTATACGCCGGCAAGAAAGCAATCTGATAGCCTCTTTCAGAGGTATAACAACACCCAACGAGGACGTTTAGTACACATATCATTTTTAAAGTTCCTTCCTACCGCAGTTCTTGCGTTCCAAACCCTTCAGTCGGATCGTCGGTCATTTTCAGGGCATGGAGAGCATAGGTATTAGATATATATAAACAGAACGGATAAATCCAAGGCAATGAAATCATTGGATATATCGCGCCTACCTATATCAAGAATAATATTGAAAACGAAGTTTGCATTCAGATATAGTTCACTGAGACGAAGCAGAAAAGCATTACGATGGTAGTAGCAGTACAACGAGAGCCTGTGAATCAACCGTGTCAAACATCAATTTAAACTGGATGCAAATTATTTAAGATCAAATGTCGAAATCGTCGTCCAGATCCCTTCTCCGCTGATACTGCGAAGGGAACAAATTTAGTAATCAGTGATCAAGTCAATACCCATTACGACGACAGCGGTCTATATTCTGGCACACACCACGATCGTGGTTTTCTTGGCAGTCGTCTGTCCCTGCGCTTCCTCCATCTGCAAAGTCACAAACGTACATCAGCCATTCCATCGTCGCCAGTATTCATGTCCATACCTGCTCCAACAGGTCGATGAGCTGATTCTCCGTCACCCTACCCTTCAACTGCCCAGACTGGGCCATCCTCAACAGAATCCCTTCAATCTGCCGTGATCTCTCAGGACTAACCAGTGCTATTCGTGACACTGCACCCAATTCCAAGTTATTTCATCCAATTTATTTCAGTCAGCATACGAATACGATACCGAGTACCAAGACAAGACATACAACGTTCTCGGGCAGCAGAGTCCAAGACTGTGGCCAGTAGATCCCGTCGCATCTGTTCCTCCTGGGCACGTTTCGCCTCGTCTTCTGCTCCACCTTGCTGTGGTGCACCACCCTGGGCGGGGACACCTTGTGGTAGTTGACTCAATCCTTCCATGGTGGCAGTTATTGATAAAGGACGGTCAGGAAATTCAAGTCTGCTTTACGGCAAACGCCGGCACGTGACATATCCAAAAGAATAGAAAAGATCATTAGAGGCTACAAACACAAACCGATACCCAATTATTCCTGTACTCCTGTAGCTAGGATTATACTACATAATGTCGAAAGATGCGTGTGATATAATGCAAATGCAGTGATAGAATACACAGTGGTAGGGAGACCGCTACACAATATGCAGACAGCAAGAATAAACGAATCATGAAGCTCGTATAAGAAACGTATCAGTCCCAAGCATAAAAAGTCCACGCTCTAAAGCAACACGCCCATGACAGCACCAACGAGCGCGATCGCAATGCCTGCACCGCGAACGCTCACTGCGCCATTACTAGAGGGGGTAGCACCCGTCGCCGAGGCGGAAGCGGAAGGGGCCCCAGCAGTGCCGTTAAGTTGCATTGCTTTCGCTTTGAAGGCGCCGAAGTTATTTGGGCCTGATTCGACGGCATTGACGGAGAAGACCATGCCCTGTCCGCAGTGACCACTTTGGCGGCAGTACGCCCAGATGGGTGTGGTCTGAAAGAAATGAGTGTATTAGATGAGGTGCCGTCCATCCAAGGCAAGAGACTTACGTCATTGATTTGAATTGTGTATTGAGGGAATGTGGTGGCATTATCCGCAACAGGCATACTATTGGTGTAAAAGAATGATGAGCGTCTATAAAATAAAAGCTTGCCTCAAACAGTCTGCTTACAACCCAGAATCAAATCCAACCTGACCAGTTGTGCTGGTCAAGGACAAGGCCCTACACGGATCCGCAAATGAACTCGCAGTAACAGTGTGGTTCTTCTGCATGAACTGAAACGTCACGGTGTCGCCAACCTGGGCGGTGATGTTCGATGGATTGTAACTCAATAGACCCGGTCCGCCCACGACGACCGTGTGGTCAGTCGACGAAGATGTGGTGGGTGCGGCGGCAGCGGCAGTGGAGGTGGCGGCAGCAGTGGTGGAAGCCGAAGCTGTGCTTCCCTTAGCAGCAGCCTGAAATGCGGCGAAGTTATTGCCAGGGTTGACGGCGAAGACCATACCCTGTTGACAGTGGCCTGCTTGACGGCAGTAGACCCAGATGGGATCGGTGTTTTCCACGGTAAGTTCAGCCACAGGGAAACCCGAAGTGACAGAATCTGCGACGGGGACACTGCGAAGCAAAGGTAAGTTAAATGAGAAAAATGGAGGGCAGGCAAAACGTACAATCCGGAGTCGAAGCCACCCTCGGCTGGTGTAC
>Ga0210387_10003235_pt1 | contig 12527 bp, 8 predicted proteins | sample IncBWC7OmetaG_FD_160108 | JGI IMG/M metagenome (GOLD analysis project Ga0210387, IMG submission 160108) | Forest soil microbial communities from Barre Woods Harvard Forest LTER site, Petersham, Massachusetts, United States - Inc-BW-C-7-O ... | reverse complement strand
ATCACCGTGCGCGGAAACGGGTCGGTCCCGACGATCTGGATCGTGCCGATCACGGTGTCGCCCTGGACGGACTTGACGGTTGGCTCCGTCCGGGCGCCACTGTGACACGCGAGTATGATTGCGGCCGAGAAGGCCAGCCACGCCGAGCTCATTGCACTCGAATAATACCGATCCGGAGTCCGCTGGAGGTGCTGATGCTGCCACCGCTACCATTTTGTAACTGGATGTACTGCTGCCCGGTCCCCGTCGATGTGAGCAGGAAGTACGAGGCCGCAGTGCCCGCCACGCCCGTCACCTTGGCGTTGAGGTTGCCAGTGCTGAGCGCCGCCGGTTGAATCGGCCAGACCGGTGTCGTCGCGAAGTTCGCGCCGAACAACCCGCAGGGCACGACCTGGTTGGCGGTGTTGGTACACTGTAACGACGTCTGCCCCACGTAGAAGATCTGCCCGAAGTTGAATGTCGGGATCGTGGTCCTGACGTCCGCGGCCGTATAGGTCGCCGTGTCATAGATCGCGCTCGCCATTGCGAAGTAGACGAGCAACTCCTGAACGCTCTTCCCCGTATGCGAAGACACGTTCGCGAGGCCGCTCAGCGTCGGCTCGTTTACGAGAGACATGATCATCGACGGCTCGGTCGTGGCGTACTGATCGAGCACCCAGCGGGCGAACGCCCAGCCCTCACCGTAGTTCGTCGGCGTGGCGTTACTGCCGGTGTTGCCGAATCCGAGCCCAGTCGGCGATTGGCTTTCGGCCGCGAGGTAGTCGAAGAAGAACGGCAGGTGACTGCCCGTGAGCGCGACCGGCTTTGTCCCGAGCGAGTCCTGGCAAGCCGGTGTCTCGTTGGGGCCGAGGTAGATCTCGCAGGCGACCGACTGGTTGAAGTTCGCGTGCCCCTTCCAGGTCGTGTTGTTGTAGTGCCGCTCCCAGATCTCCGCCGACACCTGGGCGAGGCCCTCCTCGAGCCACCGCTGCTCGAAGAACTCCAGGCCATTGTTGATGATGCGGTCGGTGTACGAGACGATGTGCTTCGTCTCGTGCGCGGCGGTTCCGCGCATCAGATCTTCCCACGCCTTCCCGGTCCAGCCGCTCGCCGTGTCCGGCGCCCAGTAGTAGAACACCTCGGTCTGATTCCCGAGGTCCGCGTTGTTGGGATCGTTCAGGTTTGCGTCGAAGGGGAAGAAGTCGCAGCCATTGACGAACGCGACGATACCGCCGCCGAAGTTGTTCAGCACCGGCGAGATCACGACGGTGATCTTGCCAATGCTCGAGAGGTGGCTGTCGTAGGCCAGCGGGTTGCCGATGTAGGTGTTGATGTGTGGGAACGTGACCGCGTCGTACTCGTTCGCGAATGTCTGGTAAAAGGCCGAGTCGCGCATGTTCGACGGCCACTTCGTCGTGTTCGTGTCGGCGAGCACGATGACGTGCGCGCCAACGGCGACCGTGCGGGCGCCGATCGAGTCGACGCCGGTGCAGCTCGCCCCGAAGGCGTCGGCGATATAGATCTTGTTGACGGTACCGACCGTCTGCGAGATGGAGAAGCTCGGCCGCGGGACGGTCGACCCCGATGAGGGCGCGAGGCGTCCCGAGCGTCCGTACCGCTGAAACACCGCCGTGTTGTGGTCGAGCATCGCCAGGTGGTTGTCTTGGCGCTTGCGGAGCGCCAGGATGCGTTTGACGGCGGGCCCGGCGTTGTAGATGGGCGAATGCTTCGGCGTCGCCTGGGAGCGCCGCAGGGGCGCGCGAGACGCCAGGTGCACTCGCTGGGTGCTCGCCATCGAGCCGAACAGCGTGAAGTCTTCGTTGGCCGCGGCGCTCGTGTCCGTGTTGACGACGGCGATGAGATACTGCTGACCCGGTTGGAGTACCAGGTTCGTCGCAATGACGGGCGTCGACAGGAATGTGGTGTCTTGCCCGACGGCGAGCGTCGTGGTACCCGCGGGCGGGAAGATGGCGAACGTGACCTTGAGGGTCGCCGGGCTGTTCGTTGCGGATCCCGTGATCGGGATCGACGCGCTGTAGCTCCCCGCGGTCAGCGATCCGGTCGTCGCGTTGAGGGTGATTGTCGCCGGGGCGCTCGAGCCGGTGAGGCTCGCGCTGAGCCATCCCGACGCGCCACTGCCGTAAGCAACCGTCCCGAGGGTCAATCCGGATAGCGTCCCGGAGCCGGAGTTCGTGATGTTCACGGTTTGCGAGGTCGGATTGCCGCTGCCGACCTGAGCGCCGAACGACACTGCCGTGGTAGCCAGGCTGATCGCCGCGTTGTTCGCCGGTGTGGTCGGCGACCCGCCGCAACTGGCCAGGAACGCCCCTAGACCCGCAATGCCTAGAAACCGCACTACGCGTACGTCCATCGTTCCCCCTTACCAGTTCAGAGCGTTTGTCACGGCATCCGCGGATGCGGATAATAATGTGATTCTATCGGCGCTCGGCGCCTGTTGGGCGTCTTTGAGGCCGTGCCCCGTGCAGACGCAGACGCAGCTGCTCGCGGCCTTTGTCTGACCATCCGCGACACTCGCGCGCAACGCGGCGATACCCGCGGCGGAGGAAGGCTCGCAGAATATCCCCTCGAGCTGGGCGATCTGGCGGTAGGCTTCGAGGATCGCCTCGTCGGTGATCGCGCGGAAGGCGCCTCCAGACTCACGGGCTGCCGCCACCGCCGTGTCCCAGCTGGCCGGGCGTCCGATGCGGATCGCGCTGGCGATCGTCTCGGGGTGCTCAACCGGGGCGCCATGGACGAGCGGCGCGGCGCCGGCCGCTTGTCCTCCGATGATCCGCGGAAGGCCCGATTGATACCGGCGGAATCCCGCCCAGTAGGCCGTGATATTCCCACCGTTGCCCACCGGCAACGCTAACACGTCAGGCGCGCGGCCAAGGACGTCGCAGATCTCGTACGCGGCCGTGGCCTGGCCCGCGATACGGTCCGGGTTCACCGAGTTCACGAGGGCCACCGGGTGTCGAGCGACTAGCGCTCGGGCGACATCCAAGGCGGCGTCGAAGCTGCCATCGAGCGCGATCGCTCGGGCGCCATACGCCAGGGCCTGGGCGACTTTGGCCATGGCCACTTTCCCGCCAGGCAGCAGTACGATGGCGGCGAGTCCCGCGCGGGCAGCGTAGGCGGCCGCGCTGGCGGCGGTATTTCCGGTGGAGGCGCAAATCACCGTGTGGGCGCCGCGCTCGACTGCCTTGGCCACCGCGACGACCATCCCGCGGTCTTTGAACGAGGCCGTGGGATTCATCCCTTCGAACTTCACATAGAGCTCGTCGACGCCGACCCAGGCGGCGAGTCGCGGGGTCGCCAAGAGGGGCGTGTCGCCTTCCCCGAGCGTCAGCGCTGGCGTCGCTGACGTGACGGGCAAATACGCACGCCAGCGTTCGAGAACGCCTCTAACAGATTGCGGCGACGATATCGTCATAGACTGCCGACCCGGTGGGGAGCGCTCCGGCACCCCGGCCGATGAACGTAAGCGAGCCGGCGAAGTCACCTTCAATGAGCACCGCGTTGTTCTCGTCGTTCACGTGAGCCATGGGATCCGTCGAGGCCAGGCGCTGCGGTCCCACACGGAGCCGCAGGCTGCCGTCGGTGAGGACGGCCTCGGCGATCAACTTAAATACTTCTCCTTGCCCGGGCCGGACATCCTCGATTCCCGTGCGCTCGACACACTCGACGGGGACCCAATAGCCGAACGCGTGGCGCGCCAGGATGACCAGCTTTTGCGCGGCATCCAAGCCCGACACGTCTGCGCTGGGATCAGCCTCCGCAAAACCACGACGCTGCGCTTCGCGCAACGCGTCCTCGAACGGCATCCCATCGGCTGACATTCGAGTCAGGATGAAGTTCGTGGTGCCGTTCAATATCCCGCGGATCCGGGTGATGCGATTGCCTTTGAGTGTGCCCCGCAGGGTGTGAATCAAGGGAATCGCGCCACCAACGGCGGCCTCATAGCGCAATGCGACGCCGTAGGCGTCGGCGAGCGCTTCGAGCGACGCCCCGTGCGTCGCGATCAGCGCCTTGTTGGCGGTGACGACGTGCTTGCCGCTTTCGAGCGCGCGGCGCACGACGCGAGACGCGGGATCGACGCCGCCCATGAGCTCGACCACGAGACCGACCTTCGGGTCGTGCAACGGCTGACACCAATCGTCCGTCAAGAGCGCCGGGTCGAAGTCGATGGCGCGCTTTCGGGCTTTGTCGCGGACGACGACATGGCGCAGCTTGAGCCGCCCATTGCCCGCTGCTTGCATGATCTCGACGGCGGCCGAGCCGACAGTGCCAAGGCCATAGACCGCGACGCCAACGGTGTTCGACATATCAGTCTCCAAAAAAGAAAAACCCCCCGATCATCCGGGGGGCTCGATTCGGCTTGTGACTTCGCGCTAGTCGCGGCCGGTCGCGCCGTCCCCGGAGAGGGACCGCGTCGTCATGGTCGTCGTCGTGATCGTGCGCGCTGTGCGAGTCATCATCGTCAAGTATCCCGGGGACGGCTACGAGGCGTCAAGGGTCACTCCGCGCGAATCCGGGACGAGCGGGAACGCGACCACGCCCTCGGGGCCCGCGGCCTCGCGGAACGCCGCGGCCATCGCTTCCGCCACACTGGCAGCCTTCTCCGGCGCCGTTACCGCCAGTAGCCCTGATCCCGCGCCGGAGACTGTTACTCCCCACGCGCCGGCAGCGAGTCCTGCTTCGCGCACTTCGGCGCCACCCGGGATCAGTGGCAAGCGATACGGGACGTGCAGGCGATCGGACAGGCCGAGTTTGAGGAGCGCGACATCGGCGGTTTCGAGTCCGCGGATCAGCGCCGCCAGATGGCCGAGCGCGCGTGCCGCTTCGCTATGCGGGACCGTCGTGGGAAGCGCCGCGCGCGCCCGCGCAGTCGACAGCGGCACACCCGGCGCGGCGTAGGCGAACGCGATACCCGGCGCCAGCACCAGTGGGAATGCCTCGTTCTCCACAACCGCGACGAGTCCGCCTAGGAGACATGGGGCAACGTTGTCGAGGTGCGACTCCCAACGTCTGGCTGTCCGCAACACATCAACGTTCGAGGACCCTACCGCTGCGCCCAGTGTCAGGCCACCGACGACCGCGGCGGCGGACGACCCGAGGCCGCGGCCGACGGGAATCTCCGAGTCGAGCACCAGGGTGCCACCCAACGAGGGACACACCGATCGCATGGCTTGGGCGAAGAGATCCAGCTCTTCGGGCATGCCTTGGAGAGACGCAAGCGTACCGCGGCGATCGATGGCGAGCGGGCCATCCCCGGCCCGATACTCCGCGGTCAGGTAACGACTGACCGCGAGCCCAATCGTGTCGAATCCGGCACCTAAGTTTGACGTGCTGCCCGGTACGCGCACTCGCATGGGGAGAAAGATATGATCGCACTCTTGCTCAGCGCCGCGATGCTGGCGGCCGATACGAATCATTTCGTCGTGTGCCCCGTTCTTCCGCCGACATCGGACACGATATCGGAGACGGTCTACGGCGGCGTGTCGGATCCATTCACACGATTGGCGTTGCCGGCGGGGTTTGCCGGGATCGTGGCCGAGGCGGTGCGAGCGAAGATGACGATTCCGGCGAACCTGCCGATCGTGGTATTCGACCCGCGGGGCCGGCCCACGATCGCCACGACCGCGGCATTCTCGGTCATGGCGAACGGCACGGCACAAAATGTCGCGGAGATGACTTCGTCGTCATCGCTCGCCATCGACTCGATACTGATTGGTGGCATCCTGGGCGCGGCGAAAGACTCGAGCTTTCCACCGTTGCCACCTCACGTGGGGAACGGCATCCGACTGGCGCTCGCGCTGTCGACGGACTCGGCGCTTGGCGCGGTGCCGATGTTTTCGGTACGGCTTCCCGAGTGGCGCGCCTTCGCGACGGCCAGCCACCCCGAGAACAAAACGCACTTGCGGCCCCTGTCGACGGCGGTGCGTGGGGAGTCGGACACGCTCGAGGTCGCGATTGTCATCGACGAGAAGGGCGTGCCGCTGCTCGGAACCGCCAGCATCGTTCGGTCGCCGGGCACCGCGCTGGCGCTCAGATACCTCGAATGGTTTCGGCAGTCACATTTTGTTCCCGGACACATCCAGCAGTGCGCGGTCCGGTCGATCGTTCACGTGAAGGGCACGATCAACATCGAGGATCAGTTCATCCCCGCGTTCTAACGTTCGACCGTGACGCCTCGCCAGAACGCGACGTGATTGAGAATATTGGCGGCCGCGCTCTTCGGCGCCGGATAGTACCACGCGGCGTCGCGGTTGGTCTCGCCATTCACGACGACGTCGTAGTAGCTCGCCTCGCCTTTCCACGGACACGTCGTGTGGGTGCCGCTCTGTCGCACGTGCTCCCGCTTCACGGCATCGGGCGGGAAATACACATTGCCTTCGACGATCTCTGGGTGGTCGCTCTCGGCGAGGACCGTTCCTTTCCACGTTGCGCGGGCCATGCTAGAAAACTAACCGTGCTCTTCGTCGCGTGCACGCTCAGCATGAATCGCGCCGACGGTATGGGCGCGGTGCTCGCTCAGCAGGAGCAGGTACCGCACGATCTGAACAACCACTGCCAATAGTGCGGCGAAGGCGCAGATGACGGCCGAGGTGATGGCGAGCGAGTTCACCGCCATTTGCGGCCAATCGATGAACGTCGCCCGGCCGGTGCCGAATGGCTCGCGGTGCACCGCGATGAGCACGAGACTCGTGAGCGCCTCGCCGGCGGCGACCGACGCCGCGAACGCGGGCGCGCGCCAGATCCAGTGGCGCACCGTGTAGTTCGACAGATGCAGCACCGCGGCGCCGCACAGTGCGAGACCGACGAACACCCAGTAGAGCCAGGCCGTCGATTCCGGCGTGTGCGGAATGATCAACGCGCGCACGAGACGCAACACGATCCCGGTGAGGAGACCCATCTCCGCCGCCGAGAGCGTGAGCGTCCGGAACGGATTGGTCCGTTCGAGTCGCCACACGATGGTGCGCCGCGGGAAGAACTCCGGCATGTCCTAACCTATGGAGTCGTCGCCGGCCGCAACAGACAGAACGCCCACGAGAGTCTCCTCCAATCGCTCGAAACTGAACGGCTTCGTCAAGGTCGGCCGATCACCCATGCGATCACTCATCGTCACCACATCGCCGGTGATGAACACCGTCCGCGCGGCCAATCCCGGTCGCTCGGCGACCAGCGAGTGATACAAGCCTACTCCATCGACCCCCGGCATGCGGAGGTCCGTCACCACGATATCGACGCGCGGTTCACCCTCGCGAACGACATGCAACGCCGCTCCCGCATCGGACGCAGATACCACGCCAAACCCGCGGAGTTTGCCAAAGGCTTCGAATCCGTGGCGCAAAGTGGCCTCGTCGTCCACAAACAATACAGTCATTCCGGCAAGCGGCGATCGCGCCGTATACACCGGTATTTCGGCACTCACATAGCGCTCGGCGCGCTCGTTGATCGCCGGAATGGATACGAGGAAACGCGCGCCGCTCGGACTGTCGACGAGGGTAATCGTTCCGCCATGCGCGATGACAATGCCGTACGAGACGGACAGTCCCAAGCCCGTCCCCTCCCCCTCTGGTTTTGTCGTAAAGAAGGGCTCGAAGATTCTCGCGCGGGTGTCTGGTGGGATGCCCGGTCCCGTATCGGCGACATCCAGCACAACCCGATTGCGATCGGCGCGCGTCGCGATCGAGAGGGTCCCGCCACCAATGTTCGCCATCGCCTGAATCGCGTTGGTGACGAGATTCAGCACGACTTGCTGCAGCTGTCTGGCATCGCCATGGATCGCGGGAATGTCCGGCGAGAGGTCCAGCGCGACGTGAATGCCGCTGGAGGTGAGCTGATAGTTGCGCAGGCGAATCGTGCGCTCGACCACTTGATTGAGATCGAGCGGCTCGCGCTGTGGCGCGCTCCGACGGGCGAACGCCAGCAAGTCGCGGACGACCTGACTCGCCCGTCCGGTCTCCGACCGAATCACATCGATCGACTCGCGCTGCTGCGGGGTCAGCCCTTCTTCGCGTAGCAGGAGCTGGGCGAAGGCGCTGATCGAAGACAGCGGGTTATTCACCTCGTGCGCGACACCGGCGACCAGCTCGCCCACCGCGGCCAGGCGCTCGGTTTCCATCAACCGGGCGCGCATTTCCCGCTCGCCGGTCATATCGCGCCCGATGATGAGCAACGTCGGCGGGTCGGTCTCCGGCAACCGGCGAGCGGCGATGGAGACCGCGCGGGATTCGCCCGCCGGCCGTACGACGTCGACCTCGAGACGCGCCGGCAGATTGCCGAACGCCGCGGTCAGCGCCTCGCGCAGCCGTCGTTGGTCCTTGGGCGCGATGAACTCCATGAGATCGCGCTTCGTCGGGTCCACTCCGACGAGCTCGCGCACGTAGTCGTTCGCCTCGACGATCCGACCGCCGAGTTGGACGGTGAGCACCGCATCCGGCGCGGCACGGAACAACGTGCGGAATCGCAGCTCGGCCTGCCGAAGATCCTGGACCAAGTCGGCGTTGGCCAACGCCACCGACAGCATATCCGACATGGCCTCGACCCGCGAGATGTCGTCCGGCGAGAACGCGCGGACCGCGGACGAGCCCAGGCCGACGGCGCCGATGCGTTCGCCGCGCCGCTGCAGCGGGACGATGACCAGCGACCGCATCTGCGGCACGGCCTTGGCCACCGACTCGCTGATCAGGCCGGGATGCATCGCCAGGTCGTCGACGGCCAATGTGCGCCCGGTCTGAATCACGCGCCCGTTGGCCGAATCGCTATAGAAAATCGCGCCGTCGAACTGGGCCAGAATGCCGGCCGCCGCGGCGATGCGGTACTTCGTGTCGTCGATCACGAGCGCGACGGTCCCACCCTCGGCGTGCGCCACGTCCATGACCGCTTCGAGAAACCGCTCCAGGACGCGCGTGGGATTGAGCTCGAGCGCGACGTGCTGACCGAGCATCCACATGCGCTCGAGCACCCGTTCGGCGTTCGCCAGCTCTCCACTCCGCTCGGCGATCCGCTGCTCCAAGGTCGACGACAGCGCGCGCTCGGCCTCGACACTTCTCGCGAGGAGCGTCGCCTGCTCCGTCTGCGCGGCGAGCGAACGAGTCGCCCGCGCCGCCAGCAGGGCAACGAACAGGGACACGGCGACCGCCAGCGCCGGGCTCGACTCGCCGCGGAACCCGAGGACGAACGTCGCGATCGAGACGACGCCGGTCGCGATGATGATGAACCGGGCCCGGACGGTCGATGACCCCGTGATTTCCCGTCCCGGCGGAGGCGGGTGGACGGCGCGCGCGCGCACCATCCAACGGGCGGCCAGCGCGAAGGCGATGAGCGCCACGACGGTGGCCGGCGACCGTACGGCGTCGACCTCGGAGCCCACCGAGAGCGCCATCGCGCCGAGGCTCAGGCTCACGCCACCCGCGCGGCCCAGCCCACTGCCGCGGGACGCCAGGAGGAGCCCGAGCAGCGAGAGGAACAGGATCGGGAGCGCGCGGTGGACGATCGTCCAGCCCGCGCTCACGCCCGGCAACGGCGGTATGGCGTACGACAGGGTGATCCCGACGACCGTCGCGGCGCAGACGAGGAGCGAGATATCGAGGGCGAGCTCCCGGCGCCGGGCGCGGCGGTGCCAGCCAAGCTGTCCGGCGGCGCCGGCGATCAGCGCGGGATAAACGAGCCACGCGATCGGCGTCAGCCCAGGCGCGAGTTGCGAGACACCGGCGCACACGGCAGCGGCGGCCATGCCCACCAGCAAGGGCGTGCGCCGGACAACGTCCACCGTCCGTTGGGCGGAAATATCAGTCACTGAGCGAAAGACGCGTTATGGGCGCTGTCGGCACTTGCCCGACAGGCACGTTCTGCTTACACATGACAAATGGGGCCCCTCCCCGCCTGGCGAGGGGCTCTTTTTTGGCTGTGGAGGAGCAATGTGCGGCATTGGATTCGTCGCCCACTTGACTGGAGAACGTGCGCACGCCGTCATCCGTGACGCGCTGGCGCTGCTCGGTAATCTCGCCCATCGCGGCGCGGTCGGCTGTGATCCGTGCACGGGCGACGGGGCCGGCATCACGATCCAGCTGCCGCACTATTTTCTCGGCCGCGCCTTCGGCGCTCTCCCCGAGGCTGGAGGATACGGCATCGGTGTCGCCTTTCTGCCGCGCGACGCGGAGCCGGCGAAGGCCCTCATTGAGCGCGCGATCAGTCACGAACGACTCCGCTGCCTCGGGTGGCGTTCCGTGCCGGTCGACGAGACGGTGCTCGGCGATGTGGCGCGGCGCTCCGCGCCCGCCATCTGGCAATTCGCCGTGGATACTGGCGCGCCGATCCTCTCTGGCAGCTTGCTCGAACGACGACTCTACGTGCTGCGCCGGCGCATCGAGCGCGAAGCGCGAGATGCCATCTACATCGCCAGCCTGTCGAGTCGCACCATGGTCTACAAGGGAATGTTGCGCCCCGACCAACTGGCGCGATTCTATGGCGATCTGAGCAACCCGGATGTGGCGAGTGGGTTGGCCCTCGTGCATTCGCGATTCTCGACGAACACGCTGCCGAGCTGGGCGCTCGCGCACCCCTACCGGTACATCTGCCATAACGGCGAGATCAACACGCTGCGCGGGAATCTCGTCTGGACGCGCGCGCGGGAAGAACAGGCGTACACGGGCGCTTTCGCCAACGACCGTGATGTGCTCTTTCCCATCATCGCGCCGAACCAGAGCGACTCGGCGTGCCTCGACAACGCGCTCGAGTTCCTCGTCATGGGCGGACGACCGCTGTCCGAGGCCATGCTCATGATGATCCCCGAGGCATGGGACGGCGACGCGCGGATGGATCCGGACCGAAAGGCGTTCTACGAGTATCACGCCGGTACCATGGAACCGTGGGACGGTCCGGCGGCGATCGCGTTTACCGACGGCGTGCAGATCGGCGCGACCCTCGACCGGAACGGACTCCGGCCGGCACGATACATCGTCACGGACGACGACCTCGTGATCCTCGCGTCCGAGGCCGGCGCGTTGCCGGTGCGCGCCGAGGCGATTCGCACGAAAGGCCGGCTGCGGCCCGGGCATATGCTGCTCGTCGATACCGCGAGCGGGCAGATCGTGCCCGACGAGAGCATCAAGGCGCATGCGGCCGCCCGCGCGCCGTATCGCGAGTGGCTCGATGCGGGTCGTCGCTCTCTTTCTGACCTCCCGGCTACCGCCATCCCGGCGTCCGCCACTCCACCCGAGCTCGCCCGACGTGCGTTCGGCTATACCGCCGAGGATATACGCGTGATTCTCGGGCCAATGGGCGAGACGGGAGAAGAGCCCGTCGGCTCCATGGGCAACGATACGCCCATCGCGGTGTTGTCCGACCGGCCTCAGCTCCTCTACCGCTACTTCCGGCAACTGTTCGCTCAGGTGACGAATCCCGCGATCGATCCGATTCGCGAGCAGCTCGTGATGTCTCTCGCCGTCACGATCGGCGCGAGGGGCAACGTGTTGACCAATGGACCGCAGCGCGCGTCGCGCGTGCGGCTGACCAGCCCGATTCTCGGCGACGCGGATCTGGCGCGACTCCCGTCTACGCGACTCGACATCGTGTTCGGCGACAACTTGGGAGCCGCCCTCGAGACGATCATGGCCAAGGCCGCGGATATCGCGCGGCGGGCACGGATGGACGGCGTACCGGCGACGATTGTGCTCAGCGATCGGGCGATGGACCACACGCACTGCGCGATTCCCGCGCTGCTGGCGGTTGCCGCGGTCCATCACCATTTGCTACGCGCGCGCCTACGAAGCGACATCAGCATCATCGCCGAGACCGGCGAGGCGCGCGAGGTCGCGCACGTCGCGCTGCTCATCGGGTACGGCGCGACGGCGGTGAATCCATATTTGGCGCTGGCCACTACGCCCGATGAAGTACTGTACCGCAAAGCCCTGGACAAGGGGCTGCTCAAGATCTTGTCGAAAATGGGCATCTCGACGATCCAGAGCTATTGCGGCGCCCAGCAATTCGAGGCCATCGGCCTCGCGCGCGATGTGGTCGACCGGTACTTCACCGGAACACCCTCACGCCTGGGTGGCATCGACCTGGAGACGATCGGCCGCGAGACGCTCATGCGGCATCGCGGGATGAGCGCCGAAGGCGAGTACTCATACCGCGCGGGTGGTCTCTTCCACGCGTGGAATCCACGTACCATCGCATCGTTGCAGCACGCGACGCGCCATGGCGACGCGGCGGCGTTCCGGACGTTCAGTGACCGCGCAGACGCCGAGGCCGAGCGATACACGCTGCGGGGACACCTCGCACTCCCCCAGCGCACACCGGTGCCGCTCGACGAGGTCGAGCCGGCGAGCGCCATCGTGAAGCGCTTCTCGACCGGCGCGATGTCGTTTGGATCCTTGGGCAAGGAAGCGCATGAGACGCTCGCGCTGGCGATGAATCGGCTGGGAGGGCGCAGCAATACCGGCGAAGGCGGCGAAGAGCCAGCCCGGTACGGGACCGAACGCTCGAGTGCGATCAAGCAGGTGGCGTCCGGCCGGTTCGGCGTGACCACCGAGTATCTG
>Ga0210387_10003234_pt1 | contig 12528 bp, 9 predicted proteins | sample IncBWC7OmetaG_FD_160108 | JGI IMG/M metagenome (GOLD analysis project Ga0210387, IMG submission 160108) | Forest soil microbial communities from Barre Woods Harvard Forest LTER site, Petersham, Massachusetts, United States - Inc-BW-C-7-O ... | reverse complement strand
ACCAACGCCGGCAGCATGGGCTTCAACAGCCAGACCGGCACCCGCACCCTTACGCTCACCGGCACCAACACCGGGGCCAATACCATTGCCGCCGTCATCGGCGACAACACCGGCGCAACCTCCCTCACCAAGTCTGGCGCGGGCCAATGGGTGCTCAGCGGCACGAACACTTATTCCGGCGCCACCACCATCAACGGCGGCACGCTTTCCGTGGGCACGCTCGCCAACGGCGGATCGTCCAGCAATCTCGGCCAGTCGACCAATGCCGCCACCAACCTCGTCCTCAACGGCGGCACCCTCCAATATACCGGCGCCACCGTAAGCACGGATCGGCTCTTTTCCGTCGGCTCCAGCGGCGGCACGCTTTCCGTGGGCACGCTCGCCAACGGCGGATCGTCCAGCAATCTCGGCCAGTCGACCAATGCCGCCACCAACCTCGTCCTCAACGGCGGCACCCTCCAATATACCGGCGCCACCGTATGCACGGATCGGCTCTTTTCCGTCGGCTCCAGCGGCGGCACGCTCGATGCCTCCGGCTCGGGCGCGGTTAATTTCACCAACACCGGCAGCATGGGCTTCAACAGCCAGACCGGCACCCGCACCCTTACGCTCACCGGTTCCAACACCGGCGCCAATACCCTCGCCGCAGTCATTGGCGACAATACCGGCGCGACTTCCGTCACCAAGTCTGGCGCGGGCGAATGGGTGCTCAGCGGTACGAACACTTACTCCGGCGCCACCAACATCAATGCCGGCACGCTTAGCATCGGCGCCGACGCCAATCTCGGCGCCGCTCCCGGCTCGCCTACCGCCAACGATCTCAATTTTGGTGGCGGTACGCTCGCCACCACCAACACGTTCACCCTCAACAGCAATCGCGGCATCACCCTTAATTCCGGTGGCGGCACATTCGCCCCTTCCTCTGGCACCACGCTGACCTACGGTGGCATTATCGCCGGCACGGGCGCGCTCACCATGAATAGTGCCGGTACCCTCACTCTCTCCGGCGCCAACACTTACTCTGGCGGCACCTCACTGAGCACTGGCAACCTCAACATCGGCAGTGCCACCGCACTAGGCACAGGCACCTTCACCATCAACAGCGGCACGATCGATAATACGAGCGGCGGCGCACTCACCCTTTCCAATAATAACGCACAAATTTGGAATGGTAGTTTCATCTTCGGAGGCCCGAACAATCTCAACTTTGGCACCGGTGCCGTCAGCCTCGGGGCTGACACCACTGTCTTTATCAATAACAACAGTACCCTCACGGTCGGCGGCGTCATCTCGGGCGCCCATAATCTCGCCGAAGGCAATACTGGCGGCACCCTCGTGCTCTCCGGCGCCAATACTTACACCGGCACCACCACCATCAATAGTGGCACGATCAGCATCGCCGCCGACAGCGGCCTCGGCGCTGCTCCTGGCTCGACCACCGCCAATGATCTAAACTTCGGCAGCGGCGGCACGCTCGCCACCACCGGCACTTTCACCCTCAACAGCAATCGCGGCATCACCCTTAATTCCGGCGGCGGCACGATCGACTCCGCCGCTGGCACCACGCTGACCTACGGCGGCATTGTCGCGGGCACGGGCGCACTGACCAAGACCGACACCGGCACACTCACACTCTCCGGCGCCAACACCTACACCGGTGCCACCACCATCAATGCTGGCACGCTCTCGGTAGGCACGCTCGCCAACGGCGGATCGTCCAGCAATCTCGGCCAGTCGACCAATGCCGCCACCAACCTCGTCCTCAATGGCGGCACCCTTCAATACACCGGCGCAACTGTGAGCACAGACCGGCTCTTCTCCGTCGGCTCCAGCGGCGGCACGCTCGACGCCTCCGGCTCGGGCGCAGTCAATTTCACCAACACCGGCAGCATGGGCTTCAACAGCCAGACCGGCACGCGCACCCTTACGCTCACCGGTTCCAACACCGGCGCCAATACCCTCGCCGCGATCATTGGCGACAATACCGGCGCAACTTCCCTCACCAAGACCGGTGCGGGTGAATGGGTGCTCAGCGGCGCCAACACTTACACCGGCGCCACCGCGATCAACAATGGCACCCTCAGCTTGAACAACGCGGCCTTTGGCACAACGCCAGGGAGCTACACCATCGCGAGCGGGGCAACGATGCAACTGACCGGGGCCGTGGGCGAGGCGACCGGAACGACCACCATTTCCGGAGCAGGCACGTTCAGCCTGGCCTCAGGCGCCTCTCTTAACAATACCATCGGCACCGGTCGCAATATCACGATGCAGATGAGCAGCGGCGGCTTGATCAATATTGCGTCGGGCGCCACCCTGACGAACGGCGGCTACCAAAGTATTAACTGGAGCAGCAACCAGGCCAGCATGACCGTCAACGGCACGCTGGATCTGTGGGACGGCAACACCGTGATAGTGGATGCACTTAACGGATCCGGCACGGTTGACCGAGGCAATGTCGGTTATAGTTCTGCACAGATTCTGCAAGTGGGCGTGGCCAACGGCAGCGGCACCTTCAGCGGCGTGATCAAAAATTCCTATGGTTCCACTGCGCTGACAAAAACCGGTTCCGGCACAGAGACTCTCTCCGGTGTTAACACTTACTCTGGTGCCACCACGATCAACGGTGGCACGCTCAGCATCGCCGCTGACAGCGGACTCGGCACCGCTCCCGGCAGCACCACCACCAGTCAATTGGTTTTCGGCGGCGGCGCCCTCGCCACCACCAGCACTTTCACGCTCAACAGCAATCGCGGCATCACCCTTAATTCAGGTGGCGGCACTTTCACCCCTTCCACCGGCACCACCCTCACCTATGGAGGCATTATCGCCGGCACGGGCGCGCTCACCGAGAATGGAGCCGGCACACTCACGCTCTCCGGCGCCAATACTTACACCGGCGCCACCACCATCAACGCTGGCACGCTCAGCATCGCCGCTGATAGCGGACTCGGCACCGCTCCCGGCAGCGCCACCACCAGTCAATTGGTTTTCGGCGGCGGCGCCCTCGCCACCACCAGAACTTTCACTCTCAACAGCAATCGCGGCGTCACCCTTAATTCAGGTGGCGGCACGTTCACCCCTTCCACCGGCACCACCTTGACCTATGGCGGCATTATCGCCGGCACCGGCGCACTCACCGAAAATGGAGCCGGCACCCTGACGCTTTCCGGCGTCAATACCTACTCCGGCGCGACCACCGTAAGCTCAGGCACACTGCAAATCAGCGGCAGTGGCAGCCTTGGCTCGGGTTCCTATTCCGGTGCCATCACCGACAACGCCACACTGCAATACAGCAGCAGCGCGAACCAGACGCTATCCGGCATCATCAGTGGCACGGGTGGTTTGACGAAGGATACGGGCTCGTCTTCCACCCTCACACTCTCCGGCGTCAACACCTTCACCGGCGGCCTGAACCTCAATGCCGGCACGGTGAAAGTCACTGCCAACAACAACCTCGGTGGCGCCGCCAACAACCTCACCTTCAATGGCGGCACGCTTGAAGTCGCCGGCAACCTGAGCACGGCTCGCACCCTCACCGTCAGTTCCAGCGGCAGCGGCACGCTCAAGGTCGATTCCGGCATCACCCTCACCCTCGCCACCGGCAGCGCGCTTTCCGCCGGCAATAGCAGCAGTCTGCTGACCGTGAATGGCGTCAACGGCACCGGCAGCGTCACCCTTGGCGCCAACCAAACCTTCAGCGGCACGCTCGACTTGGCCAACGCCACCCTCAACCTGGCCAGCTTCAACCTCACCACCGGCACGCTCGAGATCACCGGCAGCTCCATCATCGATTTTGGCGGCAGCTCTTCCACTTCCATCCTCAGCGTCACTTCGATCAGCATGGATGTGGGTTCAACGCTCACCATCAATAACTGGAACAATACGAAGCAATATTTCTACGTCGCCAACAACCCTGGCGCGCAAGGCAGCGCGCCCCTCAATCAAATTATCTTCAACGGCTTCAGCGGCAACAGCACCAAGTGGCTCACCTACACCGATGGTCCCGGCTCCGGCCACGAAATCACGCCTGTGCCCGAGCCCGCGACCTACGGCGCCATCTTCACCGCGGCCGCCCTCGGGCTTTTCTTCTGGTTCCGCCTGAAGGCAAACACCCCGCGCCCGGTGCCCGTTCGCGTCAAGGTTCGGTATTGACGCGGAGAAAATTTAGGGACAGGTCAGCACCTCTACGCCGCAATAGTCGGCCACGGCCCAGAAAATTTAGGGACAGGTTGAAAATGCTTGGGCCTGGATGCTGGACCAAGATTTAGAGTAAGGGCGAATTGATCTGGCCGAGCCGTTATTCGTGCGGAGGCTCCAGATGGAGCTTTATTAGTTCACGCACCCATTATGCCAGGGCTTTTTCGGCCAGCATGTAGCATTATCCGCTCGCCTGGTTTTATCGATTACCAGCGCGGCAGCCACGAAGCGTCACCAATCTTCCACAACCAAACAAATCCGGTACTGGATACGGTTCCGTTCGCTTTCGCCGGCCGCTCAACTGGCGATATTTTATCAACTGTTCCTCGACAAAACTCTTCCCACCCAAGACAGCTCCCGAAGTAAAATATACCAGCTTGTGCCGCAGGAGCATGGCCAGAGGCAATTTCCCGCCGACGACCATCACCTCTTTCAAGGCTTCCTCGGAGATATTTCCAGCCTGTCCATTTGGGCCGGCGCCAATTGAAAAGAGTATCTCCCGATATGCCGCTTGCGCCTCCTGCCAGCTTCCTCCGATAACCGAAATCAATCCTTTCTGGGCAACCTTTGATCCCGCGAGCGCTTCAGCGTAGCCACAGAAACGGTAGTCCTTTGGATCGGAACAAATCCTCGCTCGAACGCAGTTTAGATCGATGTACGCCGCCATCGCCGCGATCACCCGATGCTTCGGCTCCACTAATATGCTTTTGAAGCGCTCGGACCAGAGCGTCCCATAGCGTTTATGGCGTTTATTGAACCAGACACTGAACCGTTGCTTGAGCAGTTTCATAAAAGCGGAGATATCGCCCATTTGGGTTAGCTGTCGCTGACGCCAAGCTTCTCCCTCCGGTGCGTTTGCCTGAAGATAACCCCTGATGACCTCCAGCCTTTGGACGCAGTACTTGGTGGGCTTGGGATAGAGCACTTGATAACGCCGCAACAACTCCTCATCGCCCACAGGCTGGGCTTGAGGCACGCGGGTGAGGACATGGAAATGATTGGAGAGGATCGTCCAGGTCAGCACCTCTACGCCGCAGTAGTCGGCCACGGCCCAGAGTTGCCGCCGGAAAGTCTCTTGATCCACTGCGCCAAACAGGCGTTCTCCATTCACCGTCCGGCTCATGCAATGGTAGACGGCCTCTCCTTCCTTCGCCGCTAATTTTATCCGTGGTGTGCGCACCCTCCATGGTAGCAGCGGAGTCCGGCCTCCCCTTTCTTTTTTCAACCTGTCCCTAAAACAATTGTTCGTCAAATGGGAGCTATCTCAGCCTGCCCCTGCAGCATTTCCCTGTGCTGCAAGCGAGGTGGATAAATGAGCCGGACACCGACCGTGGAATAGAAAAACGCTGCAGATATTTTCTTTTTCGCAATTTTGTTGCAATTATCCGCCAGTTTTTTAAGCCACGAGGGTTTTCGTTGGTTTTTCTGCGCTAGAATAGGTGCCTGAAACCTTCCCGGCAGTTTTTCCGGCCGTGAAGTAATCATCACGCCAGCTTCTCACTAACATGAAATCCACCGTCCCGTCCCTGCGGCCGATTCAATCATCGGCATTTCGCTCATCGCCCACCGCCGGCTTTTCCCTCGTCGAACTCCTGGGCGTAATCGTCCTCATCGGAATCATCTCCCTCGGCGCGTACATCTACGTCGGCAACGCCAGCCAGCAAGCCATCATCAATACCAAGGCCCGCAACGCGCAAATGCTCAATCAACTGACCTCGATCGCCGCCGCCACCGGCGCTACAATTGGCAACGGCGCCTCAAATAATATCGACACCACAAGCGTTACGACGGCCATCAATTCGCTCAACACCGGCTTCACGGTCAACGGCATTCCGATCAAGATGAATCCGCCAGTCGGAACTCCGGCCAGCTACACAATGAGCGGCACCCCGCCGACCATTTCCTTCGCCTCCGACGGCTCCCCCACTACCTCGCCCTAACCTCAGCATGCCGCGATTCCGATGAGACCGCGCCGTCACTGCGCCGCAGCCGGGTTCACTTTGGTGGAGACACTCAGCGTCTGCATCCTGATTGGACTGCTTGCAGCCCTGGCCGGCATTGCTGTCTTTGGCCTATACAGTGCTGGACAGGACAAACAGGCGATCGCCGCGGCCCAGGCCATCAACCAGGCCCAGCAGATTTACCTGTTGCGCGTCTCCGGCGCAGCCACGGCCTGGAGCGGCGCCACAAGCAATGCCGGCCTCAACATCAACGAGGCGAAGTTTTCGCTCATCAGCCCCTATCTGCCGGGAACACCGTCTTCCCTTGCTTCGTATGAGCCGAACGGATACATTTTTACACTCGGCGCCAACCTGACAGACCCGGTCACCATCACCGCGGGCTCGCGCACCGTAAACTGATTTTTCTCCGCCCGCCATGCGACCATCGCAGTGCCAAGGCTTCACCTTGATCGAGTGCATACTCAGCCTGCTGATGATTGGCCTTCTGTCCGCCGGCTTTTGCTCACTTTTATTCGCAGCGTTCGCCACGTCGGAGCTGCCCAGCATGACGCTGAACGGTATCACCTACGCCAAGGCTCCTGATATCGGCCAGATGAATGCCGCGATCGACACGCAGATGTTGTTCCAAAAGCTCCAGCAAAAAGCCGACGCGATCCTGGTTTTCGGCGGCAAAGGCTCGCATCCCTACCTTGATGATTCCACCCAGCCATCACCTGTGATCAATTGGGATTCCTGGGATCCCGCATCGCTGGGCCGCGGGCTGGCCGGGCCAACCGACGCAAACTTCGATCCGGCCCGGCAATTTTCGAGCTGGGACCAGCGCGGCGCGCTGTCAGCATTCTTCACTACAGGTGTGTCTACGGCGGACTTTTCCGTCGTGTTTGTCCAAGGTTTCAACCGAATCATCGGCATGGCGAAACAGCGGCAGCTGAGTCCTGCCGGAAAGTTCAACGGCAGCCAAGTCCATTGCTACGATGTGGAAGTGAGAAGTTTCGACTCCGCCGGGGCCATGTCCGCCAAAGCGGATTATCACGTTTGCTACCCAATCGGGGAAGATTCATGGCGGATCGCGCCCGGCGCTTCCCACGTTTGGTTTAGATACGACCCGAGTTGGGATCGGGACGAGGAGGCAGGCGCGTTTCTGGTGTTTGCCGACCCCTATGTGGTGGCCGGGGAAAACCCCGCCGCGGAAGTTCTGCCGATCAGTGAATTTTCTTTCTACGTGCCCGTCGTAAATTAATCGCCTGCTAAAGCCATGACCCAAACGAGTTCATTTCCCAAGAATCGCGAGCGCGGCATGATCGGCTTCGCCGTCCTGCTGCTTGCCGGGGTTGTGATCATGATCTTCACCGCATCTTTTTTTGTGAGCTGGACGAATTACCAAACCAGCCTCGCATTCGATTCCTATCATTCGCAGTTGGTGGAAATGGCCGGGCTGCAGCAAGTGGTCGAAGAATCGATCCTCGACCTGCGCTCGACCGAGCCGGCGTATAACCCAAATAGCATCAACAACGATATCTCCCCGGAAATCAGCAACCGGCTGAAAGCCCTCGTTTTTACTCCACACGTGGCAATCTCACTCACCGAGGGCACAACGCCGCCAGCCCACATTTTTTATCCATTCGGCCCGGCTGCAACAGCCTCTACCCTGCCGATGTTTTCGTCCGCGCCGATGCCGCCCGGCATCGCCGGAACCGGGAATCGCGTCCTGCGCTTCCTGACCAGCGGGCCAGCCGCCGACCTCGGTACCGCGACGTATGCCTTCACGCGCTCCGTAACGGTTAGCCATAATCCAACCGGGGAAACACGCCGCATTGCCGTGACCGCACGGTTGTTCAGCGTGCCGGTGACAAATATCGACTGCATCGCCTACGGGCTGCCGAGCACCGGCTCAGTGGCGCCATCAGCCCCGATAATGCCAAACGGATTTTTCGCCAGCGGAGTTTCACGGCTGGTCGCAACCCTCAACGATCCAGCCAAAGACCCGACGTTCTATCCCGACATGTATGATTCCAACCGGCCAAATTCGCTTGGTTATCAATACGAAAACAACGTCCTGTTTTCGTGGGACGCCTATGAATTCATTTGGGGTAGTACTTACCAGAATGCACTGCTCTCCGCGGCGGGGCCGACTGGGACGTTCGATTTCGACGCATCCGTGAATCCGTCCATCGCCGGAGTCACGAACTCCAGAAATTCGATGACGATCGATCTTTCAATCGTCACCGCAACCACGCTGGCAGTTGTGGATGCCTCCGGCACCGGCCGCAGCATCCAGGTTCTCGGCAGTCCGGCGGGAAACAGCTTAAACGCCCAACCTTTGCTGCTTTACTTGAAGAACACCGGCTCGGGGCCGACCAGCGTGAACATCTCCGGCGACAACAACCGTCCGATCCTCCTCCTCTCCCGCCAATGCGCACTCACCTTTTTGCTCAATCCGGACCGTTCCCCACCCCAATTTCAGGGAGCGATCATCCTCGACCGCAACAGCACAGCCAGCGGCGCGGTTACCCTGTTTGGACATTTGTCTTTCTACTACGCCGCCAATCCTTTTACGGCCAATCCCGCGTGGATCAACATGACCCTGAACGATTCGCCAAGCGTGAAGGCGGCGGTTGCCCCACTGGCCCCGCGCGTGTTGCTGGTTTCCACTTCGGCCACAAATGAAATCTGAATTTCAATCCGTAATATCATCGTGACCTGGATCGAGTATATCAACGAAGTAGCGGCCCGGCCAGGCCTGAGCGATATCTTCATTCGCGACAACGGCGAGGTTACGGCCATGGTCAACCGCCGCCGCGTGGTGCTCCCGTCGCTCGAAGCCAGCCGCACCTTCGACCAAATCCTGGCACTAATCTTTCCGCGCGGCGCCCCTGCGCTCGACCTCGACAGCTTCGAGCCGGCGGTCAGCATTGGGCTCCATCGCTTCCGTGTTTCCTACGGCCCATTCCACGGCGGACGAGAACTGTCCCTTCGTTTTCTGCAGCCGTCTATTCGAACACCCGAGGAGTCGCTGCTGCCGCCCACGCTAGTGCAGACATTCCTGAAGCAATCCACCGGCCTGGTCATCGTCGCAGGCGAAGTAGGCTCCGGAAAAACCAACACGGTCGCGAGCCTCTGCCTGCACATGGGGCGCAACACCCAGAAACGCTTTCTTACCATTGAAGACCCCGTGGAGTTGGAATATCCCCAGTTGGGGGACGCTCAGAGCGAGTTCATCGCCCATGAAGTCGGCACCTCCTGCCGGTCATTTGCCGCCTGGCTGCGTGAGGCCCGCCGCAAGGGAGCAAACGTGCTTATTATCGGCGAGGTGCGGGACGCCGAGACAGCCGAGGCGGCTTTGCGCGCGGCCCAAACCGGGCTGCTGGTCGTCGTCACCATTCACGCGGTGGACGCCCCGGGCGCGATAGAATCCTTTGTGACCGAGCTGCCGAAGGAGCGCCAGGCCTGGGGCCTGATCTCACTGGCGCGCAACCTGCGCATCGTCATCGCGCAACGCCTCTACGAAAATTCGCAGACCAACCGGTTGTGCCCAATCCACGAGATTTTGTTCAACCTCCGCCATCACACCGGTATCGCCGCAACGATCGCGGCCGGCAAATTCAAGGATCTCTACAACATTATGGATTCCTATCGGGCTGACGGGATGCAGACCTTTCGCGAGAGCCTCGATTTACGCATCCGCAATCGCGAGCTGCCCAACTCCCTGCTGCGCCTGCCCGAGTATTGGGAACAAAAATCTTACGCCATATGATTCGCGAAACCATCGCCCTGGCCTTTGCCCGTTCGTTTACTCCCGATCCCGTTGACCGGAAAGTGCGGCTATCCGAGCGCTTTTCCAAACGTCCGTTGATCGCGGTGACGGTTCATGAAAACGCCTTGGAGGCCAGCCGTGTGACCTTTATCGATGACAACCCAACCTTCAGCGAAACCGAGCTGTTCAACTTTGGCGAAGCCGATTCGGAAGCGGCCTTTATCCGGGCATACGCAGCCAAACACGATGCCACCGAGGTCGCCATCAATCTTCAGTTTGGATTTACCGCCATGGTTTCCAACCGGGTCAAACTGGCAGGCAGTCGGGCGGAAAACCTGGATCAGATGCAGTATAATCCGGAAAAAATCCTCGGTGAACCCGAGCAGATGCGGTTGAAGCATGCGCTCGCGACCCACCCGACACACAACTTCGCCCTGCGCTTCGATTTTCAGCGGGGAGACCTCGACCGGATCGCATCCGTCATGGCGAAGGCCAATCTGAACGTGGTGCATTTTCACTGCGGAATGGTCGACCTGATCAACTTCATCATTGCCCGGCATTGGAAGGAAGTCTCTGCCGAAACTGCCTTCATCTTTGTGGACACCCGTGCGGTCTTCACCTGCCTGCTCGAACCACGGGCCCTGGGCCAACCCGGCTTTTCCATGGATACCGCGGCACAGGATTTGCGGGAAGAAGTGGATTCACGCCTGACGGAAATCCTTCGTCCCGGCCGGAGGGTCATATTAATCAACGATTCCCCCGTAGATGTCGCGGCCATGATCGCCGAGCGGGAAACGAACAACGAGATCGTCACGCCACTGGATGGGATCGCTTTACCTGAGCTCCATGCCGTCTGTGCCGACACCTCTGACCACTACGCGTACGACCTGCATCCCAATGAACAGCGGGCCAAACCTTTTGCCCCGCGCAGTTATATCGTCGTGCCAGTCTTGTTTTGGACTTTGATCGCGGCTTCGGGGCTTTGCGGAGTGGTAAACTCCTACCGTCGCCTCCGCGCAGAATCCCAGTTAAACGAACTGACGCAGCAGAAGAACGCCATCGCGCTTGATATGATGGCGCTGGCGCGGCAAACCACCGGCTTCAAGGCAAAGGATGACTTGGCCCATGACCTGCGCGACTGGCTTGCGCTGGCCCCTCCCACCCAGGGCTTTTGGATCAAAATCACCGAAGCCCTGCGCAGCCGCCTGCAGGTGCAAAATATGTCCATCGACCGCACCCCCGGCCAGCCACAGATGCGCCTCGTGATTACAGTTAGTTCATCCGAAAAGGAAGCGAACGAGGCCTTCAACCAGGTTTCCGCCGTCCTCGGCAAAGAAGGATACAAAACCATCGATTTCAAAACGTATACAGTCCCCAACGGTTATCAATATGACCACCTGCTAAACGTCCCGGTAAACTAGATTTTTTTGATCCGCCATGCGCTCGTTTTTCATTCCATGTCTGACACTGTTCGGCCTCGCCCTGCTGGGTGTTTTCATTGCCCTGTCCACCTTCCAAAGAGTGTCGCGGCTGCAGCTCGATGTATCTGCAACGAAGCAGGAGGTCGATGAAGACAAAACCCAAAAGACGATCATCGCCTCCACCCTGGGCCGCCTGGACACCGAGTCCCGCCCCGCCAACGAATTCATCAAGGAATGGCAGCGTTCTTTCCTGAGCGAAGACGACATGCAGCGCATCCTGCCGGCCTTGGACAGCCTCGCGGTCGCAAACGTCGTTTCCAGTTCGGACAAACAGAACAAGGCGGATACCGGTTATACCTTCCGCAATAAGATCATCCCGGTAGAAAGCGTGAAAATCTCGGTCAGCGGAGATTATTATCGATTATTAAACTGGCTCGGGGCCGTCGAGCAGCAGTTTCCGCTGGCACGCGTGGAAGCCGTGAGCTTCACCAATCAAAACGGGCTGAAAATGACCTCCACCTTCTCGTTTCCCACCTGTTTTAAACTGCCGGCCGCTGCGACGCCATGAAGCCATCTCCTTTCATTTTTTTCGCGGCTTTCCTCTCTGTGCTTTGCTGTGCACCGGCGGAGGACAAGCCTAGCTCGTACGCCGATTATAATCTGGCTGCACGAGCTGCGGTGACGCTCGATGAAAACTTCTACAATCCCTTCAAATTGTCCGCTCGTCAGTCTGCCCTGCCGCTTTCCACCCAATCAACGCTAACCAACGAACAAATCGCCCAACTGCTCGGAGAACGAAAAATCCAGGGCTTGATCTTCGGCGCGGACGGAGTGACCGGGAAGAGGGCGATCATCGGCGACGAGGTCTTCGCGGTCGGTGATGAGATCGCCTTCTACAACGATGATTACGTCCTCACCCGCCTGTCCTCCGCCGGAATTGTACGCTTGGTGAAAATCACCCGCGAATCGCTTGAATTCGAGGTCTCGGTAAGCGGACAACCCTCCCGCCGGATGGGTTACTCGCTCAGCACCTTCTTAACCCCCTGACAACCTGCCAATGCACCGCGCTTCCCACAGCTCCCTCGCGACGCCAATGGGCAACTCCCTCCCACCCGATATTCTTTTTTCCAAGCATCGCATCCTGCCCTTGCCCAATGGCATTGAGCGCGTGCCACAGGAAGCGGCCTATCGC
>Ga0210387_10003233_pt1 | contig 12531 bp, 20 predicted proteins | sample IncBWC7OmetaG_FD_160108 | JGI IMG/M metagenome (GOLD analysis project Ga0210387, IMG submission 160108) | Forest soil microbial communities from Barre Woods Harvard Forest LTER site, Petersham, Massachusetts, United States - Inc-BW-C-7-O ... | reverse complement strand
TGCATCGAATGCTCGGTGCGGGTAGTGGTCGGCAGACAGGCTCAGGTCCAGTCCGCGGCCGTAAGGTTCCAGCGGGAGCAGCGCCTATGCACGAGCTGCATGTACAAGCGCGAGAAGGGGGCCAAACAGGACGAAAAGCACATTCGTGAATCCGTTCGAGCGTGGCGAGATCGGACCTGACTTGTTTCGGTTGGTGAGCAAGCGGCCGTATCAGGCGGGCGCCGATCGAAGTACTGGGTGAAGGTGCCGCCCCACGCTTGCTGGCGGGGAACGCCTATTCCGGTCCAAAATAAAGATACCCACATACGCGTTTCTTCAGCGATGGGTGGTGAACCACTCATGAGGCGCGGGACTGCAAATTTGCAGGGCTTAACCGTGAAGCAAGCCGACAGCCATGATGAACGTCAGTGAGCGGACGATTTACATGGGCCGGACCGTTTGGCGGCGTGCACCTCATCTGAGCGGCCAATCATGGCTGGCACCATGTTTCTCAACGAGGCTTACAGGCTTGCGACGGCTTACAGGCTTGCGACGAACAAGGCCAAGCCCACCGCTCCGCCAGCCACTTACGGCTCGCGCGCATCCATCACGCGATACTTGTATGATTACTCAGTGTCTGCGAGGGAACGACCTCAGCCGCGAAGTTGCTCGACCGGAGTACGGTAGAGCTCACTACCATCTCGGTCGGTAACGCGCACAGCATATCCCTTAGAACACAATTGAGGACGCGCGACGCAAATCTCCTCCGCTAGGCTGTCAGCCTTATCGATCGCGATTTCTGCGTCTTCGAGGATCATGATGCCCTGATTTCTGAATACTTCGCCGATGACGAGATCAAAACTGAAGTAGGGCATTGGAGCAGCCTTCCAAGTTTCAACTCTGCACGCAGATTAGTCCGAGTCGCAGAGGTTCCCTGATCACAATCTCAACGCCTGCGCATGATCGTGGCCACGTGTTGCATTTTGGCAAACGCTTTGCCTGAGCGAGTTGCGATCTCCGCGAAAAGAGGCGCGCACAGGAAAAATACCTGGGCCATCAGTTGGCGAGGCCGACTGGAAGTAACGCTTCAAGTTTCGTCGGGATGTTTGTTCCTATTGCGCCGATTTCCCTGCGCAAGGGAAGTAGTCTGATTGCGCCCAGGAAAAATGGCCCCGGCCTGCGTCGCATAGCCGAGACCAGTGGGGTCTCCACATGAGCAGGAGGCTCTTTGGGAGAAAAAAATCAAAGCGGGCGAGCTTTGTACAGTCTGTCCGAAAATAACAAGTAACCGTCAGCGCCGGTTGGTCTCCGTGAACTGCAGAACCGAGTCGGGGACATCGTCCATCTCGGCATAGCGTCGGCGCACTTCATCGGCGATGTCCACCGTCACATCACGGCACCATCCCTCAACGGTATTGAAGACAATGATGCGGATCGGATCGCTGAACTCGCCCGCAAGCAGGCACTGGATCACTGTCTCGCGGTCACTGGTCTCGCGCCAGGCTCGCCCGTCCCGAGCACCGAAGTCATCAAGTACGAGGTAAATATCCCGGTCGAATCTCTCGGGCTCGATCGAAAGTGCACGCAACATGGACGCAACTCCAACTTAGCGGATGCAGTCAAAAGAAGATGATCCCAGTTCCACTAGAACCTCGAGCTCCCGAGGCGTTCGCATAAAAAGGCCCCAGCACGCATCACCGGCTGGGGCCACAAGTGGGTCTCCCCATCGCAGGAGGCTTCCGTGGTGGAGTGACGGATCTAGCTTGGTCCGGCGATGTTGTTCCTATTGCGCCGTTTTGCCCGGCGCAAAGGAAGTAGTCTGGATGCGCCGCGAAGCCCTACCGGCGGTTGGCTTCCAAGAACGCGAGCGCTCGGTTCAAAAATGCACAGAACGTGCGTACGATCCCTGTCATAGAAGAGCGCTTCACGAAGTCGAACACTATGCAACGCTTTCTTGTATATCGTTGTCCAAACACCGTCATGAAGGTGCAAGCCTCGTTCGCTTGGAAAGATGGCAAGGAAGATGAAGGCAGATCCCAGCTTTACGAGACTGTTGACTGCCCTGCTTGCGCGAGCGCACACTTCCTCAATCTAAGGACGGGCAACTTGCTAGGCGAGAAGATCATCCTGGGACGGACCTCAATGCCCCAGTGATTTCTTGCCCTCTGAGAAGTTCGACCTGCGAAGCGGCACCGCGATGGCAGGACGTGAGGAGCTTGACGGCTTTACCTCTCGCCAGCCGCTTTAGCGGCTATCGCGCGCTCTACTTCGTCAGCGAGAACGCTCAGGTGTTGGGCCAATCGCTTGAAAAGTTCTCGTTTCACCGTGCCGGTCGCACGGTCGCTGATCAATGCGCATTCCGCAGCGTCGGCACGGAGCTTTTCCAAATGCGCCTTCATGTCTTGCATCGGTGACACTCCACCGTTTTTACCGGCGGACCACGTTGTCTATCCCTACCGACATAACCCTGCCCACTTGTTGAACAGACCGACAGCGAACCTTGCAACTCAAAAAAGGACCTCCACGTCGGAATTCGAGGCCGACCCGCGTACTTTGAGGGAGGTAGGCTTTTTGCCCGGCCTCCGGGGGAGGGAAAAATTCGTCGGAAAGCATGCTTATTTTCGGCAAAGCGCTCAACAAAAGCCGACCACTAGGGGAAGCCCCACTTACCTGCATGCATACGCGCGAAAGACGTCTTTTAACGTGCAGTAGTTGTGGCGAGAAATCTCAAGTCTCTGGCGAGTGATCACAAGACATGTGCGCTTGCAATCGGTAAATGGTTCGGCGGCACAGGCTCCGTCGAAATGACAGCGGTTTGGCTTGCCTCCGATGTCAGGCGCAAGAGCTTTTACCTTTTTCGACACATAGAAATTCTGTGTTCTAACTTTCCATGACGGGGCTGGAAGCACATCGGATGCGTATCGCGGTCATATTCGCCGTTTCGGCTTTGTTGGCTGTCGACAGCGGCCGCGCCGAAGCCGCCGACACGTGCCTATCCAAGGCCACCGAGGCGCTGCCACGTATCTCGGGGCTGGTGGTCAAGAAATCACGAACGCGCCCCGTATCCCCGACGATTTTATCGACATGGAGAGGCCAGTCGAAGCCGGTCATCATCGATGTCGATTTCGAGGCTGCCGGCGAGGCCCAAACCTATTCCTACATGTGTGTCGTGACGCAGGGCTCGGCGTTCGTCCAGCGCACGATGAATTAAGGCGCTTCGCACTTGCCAGACGCGGGCGGCCCGAAACCTCTGGCCACATTCTTCACGGTCAACGTCAACAGCGTGTCAGGCACTTAACAGGCTTCAGCGCCCGAAGTCGTACCCGAGGCTCTATTTGCGATTGGTGGTTCTGCACGACAGACATAGAGATCGGAGCACGTCGAATGGCACAACAAGCGCGGTCCCACCCTCCACGAAAAGAGTTGGTTCGTATAAGGATGGCCTTAAATAAAGGCGATACCGTTAAGCTCACCATGAAGGCCGCTCAGGCGGTGTGTTCTGCAACGGCACGGGCTAGGGGTGTCGAATGGGCGACACGCCGTGGTGTCGTTACCCATTGCACGCGATTTTCGGGTTCGGTGTTGATCAGGTGGGAAGGTCGCAAGTCGATTGACATTTGGCCAGCAGAGGCAGTTGAGAAGATATAATGAGCCGCTAGGTTGTTTGAACTTGTAACGAAGAGCTGCACGTCTGAGACACGCCACATTTGCAAAGGTTTCTTGATTTGACCCTGGCACTTGTCGCGCTGAGCCAGCAAAACTGCGCCGACGCTATGTCGAATACGACGAAGTGCCGAAGCGGTTATTGCGTTCTTGGAAGCCAACCGGCGTTGAATCGCTGCTCCAGCCGAAAGCACGACATTAGGTCGCGAATCATTTACACAGCCTGCCCAGACAACAACCGTTAGGTGAATTCTCGGACAGCGACCTTGTAGGAGCAGCGGGATGTCGTGGCATGAGTTGCGGGCTGGGCTAGGTTTGCTTTTGGCGATTGCGTTGATCATCGGCGGCTCGTTGGGTATAGGCCTCCCAATGGCACTGCTGATCATTTGGCTTCTTTCGTAACCCCCCAGGCATCTTTGATCGACCGCAAGGCTTGCCGCCGCTATAGCGACAGCATGCCAACCATCTGGCGTCCTCCGATGGTTTCTCCTCATCGGTGACGAAACCAGGGCGCCGCTAATCGAAAAACGCGCCCGTCATTCGCGACGGGCGCCCAAGTCAGGGAGGAAACCAAAAGACATTAAATCGATTCACGAGCATGTGGTGTGTTGAAACTCACACACTCGGGAGGAATCGAATGAAGATGCGCTTGGCTAAATCTTCGGCTTGCGATGTCTCTTTATGACCTTAGCATCGCTCTTACGGCGCTACCGCAACGTCGCACAAGTCCGAGGAGCTGACGGCCCGTCTTTGAATTCGGTCGCACAGAGGGCAGGGCGTGGCTTTTTGGCAGCCTGTTTCGGCGCGCTCCGGCAATGAATTTTCAAGTCGCAGTTCTCAAGGTTCTGGTGAGCTATCCGGACGGCTTTGCAAGCCTTGACGATTTGAAACGCGACGTCGCAATTCTTGCCACGTGCGGTGAGGACTGGTCGGAGCGGACCAAGCGGCTTGCTGCTCGAATACCGAGGCTAGAGATTTTCTCGCAAGGTCTTGTCGAGCGGCTGGAGGGTGGCTGGCGTATCACCCAGCAGGGCCGCCATGTTTTGGCACTCATGGAAACACCACTGGCTCAATCGGCCACAGAGCATAATGTCGCCCATCCGACCGAACCTGTTACTGCTAAGGTATCGCGCGCAATGGGTGCGGGCTGACGCGAGCAGCCTGGATCAAGGTGATGAACCGCAAGCATCCGCGATGAGTCCTTCCGGTAAGCGGTGGGCCGCAATCATTTGGTGTCGCCAACATGCAACGCTCCGCATGTTTCGCTTTCGGAACGCCATGTTCCGACTCGTCAGCGTTGCGAGCACGCGTCATCATCATCGCACCGGGGCTGAGACCATTTTATCCCGAACATATTGTGAGCCCGGAAGGCCGCTCGGCATACTGCGGGTGGCCTTTTTCATTTTAGCCGCGCGGTTGGGAGGTCGGGCCTCGGGGCTAGCAACGTCGCGACGCTCTCAAGATTTCTGAGGCAGTCGGTTGCGAAAGGCATCGACGGCATGAGCCATCAGCACGCCAATGCTCAGAATGAAGCCCGTTCCTACAACAGCAGATAGCATGAGCTGCCCCCTCGGTCTAAATACATAAAAGAGGACGAGACATGCACAGTCAAAAAAATTCGGAGATCAGACGAGATTTGACCGAGATCAGATGCACATTAGCCACACAGCGACCTATCTACAACACCCGGAAGACCTCGCTCGATCGTGCGCGCGGAAAAATCGACGCGAGTTGGCCGACGAGGCGCAGGTGGGCATCGTCACCGTCCGCCAGCTCGAGTCCGGACAAAATCAACCGGGGCGCGCGACGCTTATCGTGGTGCAGCGAGCCCTGGAAGAAGCCGTCGAGATCATTGACGAGAATGGAGGTGGCGTCGGAGTGCGGCTGCGCGGGCGGCGGCGAGGCGGTCGCGATCCCTAGTGAACCAGATCGTTCTCCGCATTGTTTCGTCCTGCCGAGCACGTCGATCTGCTCTCGCAGCTTAATGTCGCAACCTGTAGGTGTGACGGGCGCGGATATGGCGCGACGGGTGCGAATATTAGGCGAAGATGATCTCCCGCACGACTTGAGAAGGGCGCGATCATTGCTTCGCCTTCTCAACCAGGCGGGGCGGATGGCATTGGACGGCAAGTCGACAATCAATACAAACGAATGACGGCATTGAGCCAGGCTGCAGCCGCATCCATTGCGCTGTTCCAAAGGTACTGCCGTTTTGAGACAGTCTCATTGCAAAGCGCGGTCGCCAATTCAGAAAACGAGTTGATTGCCTGGAAGTGAAGCTCTGCTATTTCTGGACGCTCGGTAGGAGAGGGGAAATCGCGAGAGAGCCCGCTTACCAGCCGCGCAGCTGTCTGCTGATCAGCTGTTTGAGCAATCCGCAGAACTGTTGAAGCATATCTCGCCTTTATGAGGCTGTCGTGATCGGGATCTTCGATTGCGGAGAATCGTCTACCACCATCGAGGCTCGGCACAACAGGCGGGATCTCGCTGCCGAAAGCTGCGCTCTGCTGCTGTTCAAGTAGTTGGATCACTTCTCCTATCAAATCGCTGGGCATGTCACCGCTCCAACGAAAAACATAAAGGTCCCAGCCCGGCAGTCCAGTGACTGTCCCCGTTATCCACCTCGCGTGCACGGGCGAACAAGCGGTCGTGGGAGCTTCGCTGGAAGCACGGCGGCGGGTATGCCGCGTTTCTCAAGCGAGCCTAACAGGCCCAATGGTAGATCGCGGGCTTCGGGAAGTCTGTTGAGACGTGGTTCGACTGGTGTTGGCGGCCAAGCCAGCGCGGAATAAGACACGCCGTTGCGCCACAGCTGCGGGTTGTAACTCGGGTCCTCGAGTAGGAATTCGCCCCAGCGCGCACACCGCATGCTCAGCTGTTCGAACCGGTGCCACCGATCTTGGCCGGTCATCTCTGCCGCGACTGGCCGATTCGGCGTGGATCAACCGGGCGTGGGGGTAGCCGGCCCATGCCAGCTGGTGGCTACGAGAAAGAGTTGTCGGCTTCCATTTCCTGCGCCAGCGCTTTCGGATTGTTGATGCAATAGTAATTGGATGATCGCGTGACAATATCCCGCTTGCGCCACTCGCTCATGGTCCGGCTCACGTTCTCTCGCGCCACGCCGGCCATCGCTGCAAGGTCGCCTTGACCGATCTTGAGGCGCAACTGGATCCGGCCCTCGCCATTCTTTTCGCCAACGTACTCAGCGACACTCAGCAATGCGCGAGCCAGTCGTTGTTTGACACTAAGAAATGTCGTCGCGGCCAAGCCGTCATCCGCCTCTCGAAGTCGGCGCGCGAGCGTCTTCATCAAGTAGCTCGTAAGATCGGGATGGGAGTCAATATACGTCTGAAACTTGGCTCGGCTGAGAAACGATAGCGAACAGTCCGCAATCGCGACCACTGAGGCGGAGCGTGATCCACCGTCGATCATCGAAAGCTCGCCGACAATGGCGTCGGGCCCCAGCAGCGAAATAATGCGCTCCTCTCCCTGTTGCGACGTCACCACGACTTTTACCAAGCCTTTCTGGATCCGATAGCAGCCGTCGCCAGCATCGCCGGCGCGAAACAGCGCCTCGCCGTCCCGTAGTTTATGCGTAGCCGCGTCTTCGAAGAGCTCCGAAAGCAATTTGTCGGGTAACGCGGATAAGACGTTGGATGGTTTTGGCTTGGGCATCGCGCGCCGCGCTAAACATTGTGACTAAACAACTTATGCCTGTTAAAACCCCGGAGCACAGCCAATGTTCCATTGATGGCGTGCAAGGCGAGAAGCTCCGACCAGAATGACGCGTTTTACATCGTCACGCAAAGGGTTTTGGCTTGGCGACGTTCGACCTGGGCCGCCCGGATTGTAATTAACCATGCCCGGCAAGCGCGGTAAAAGATTTATGGGTCGGCCTGGGAGAAGGTGGTTCATTTCTGGCCTTGTCCGCCGTTGCCGATTGCAGGATGCTTCAGCAAGTTTTCTCGGGGCTGGCATGAGGCGCGTTGCGGCGAAGTTGGTAGGAGTTGCTCTGGCTCTCGGCATCAGCACGCCGGCATTCTGTGCTGAGATCAAGAGCGTTCCCGGCCGCCCGGGCGCTATTGTCTGCTGGGGCGATCACGTTCCGGTATGCGACGCGCAAGCCAAAATTATGCGATCTGGATTGAGGGCGGCTTAATGTAGGGAAGCGAATGCGACCCCGATGCGCCCCCCGTTGCGCCACACGCCCTGGCAGAAGTAACGCGCGCCCTCGGTCGGAATCACCAGCGTGAAATCATGGGGAAGAGCGATCAAGCTCTCCAGATCCAATGCCGCGCCTTGCTCGGACAGATTCCTGACCATGCAGTTAAAGGTGCCGCCCGGGCATACGATCACCCCGGCTTTCAGCACCCGCCTGCGCTGTGCAAGTCTTTTCTCCATGCCGCCCAACATAAGGCCAGAACGCAAAGAACGGTTGAACTTCACCGCTCAAAGCTGGAGGCTCGACGCAACGAAATATAAAGCATTTTTCAACTGCGACGGACGTATCGTTGGCCGCACGCTGATCGGCGAAAGCATCGTCTTCGCCGGGACGGGCCGGAGATCCTCGTCATCGCGCACGGCCGGCCCGGCGAGGTGAGCTTCTCGGCGGCCGCGCTGAAGACGCGAACGACCGAATGTTAAATAGCAAAATCCCAGTCTCAGGCGCGAGCCGCTCTGCATGCGCGGGCTTAAGGTCAGACGCCGTCGCCCGGCATCAATAGCGACCACCATCACGCTTTTGGTGCGTGAGCCATTCCGACAGTGTTCTTGGCGTTCTGGCTGCGGTCCGACCTGATGATGGGGTTTTCAGATTGGTCCCGATCGCGTTCTGCGAAGGTGAGCCTGTCTCCTCGCCAACTTTCGCAGTTGCGGCCAGTCTCCCAGCAGCTTGCTTTTCGAGACGCAGCCTTCTCAACCGCGCCATCTTGTCGCGCTCTGCTTCCACTCCGACGCTGTCAGCCAGAAGCACCTTCGGGTGAGCAGTTTCGGTCGAAACCAAAAGTCCCAAAATGGTAGTTTCGCCGAGGGCCTTGCAGGCTTCGAGCCGATGCAGCCCCTCGACCAAGACGAAGCGGCTTTCGTCGGGCCGCACGAGAATGGGAGCTTGCTGTCCGATTTCAAGAATGCTTTCGGCGATTTCATGAACGAGCTCAGGCTTGAGAGCCTTCTTCCTCTTCACGGGAACGTAGATCCTGTCGATTGGGAAGCTTTCCGGTTTGGACATGGCTTCGGCTCCGCAAAATCAAGTCGATCGGAGGCCAAGCTCTATCACAGTCGACGTTTTCATGCGGATTTCTTCGAAATATCTCGGCGATGGTTCCATTCTGCGCCGCGTCGCTCATGCTGTCTTATTTTGTGCGAAGAAATCTCGGCCGTGGCCGAGGGGCGCGGGAGAAGTCTGGTTGCCCGTCACGAAATCATCGAGATCAGAGTCTGAATTTGATCGGTGGCGGCAGTCATCAGCTCCCAGTAACTGGTTTTGCCAGCTGCGGCCGCCTTCAAAATACACTCGGCCAAATAGGCCTTGGCCGACGTGCTCGACAATTCTGGAGGAGCACTTGCCACAGCCTCATCTAAGACACGCCGCATTAGAGCAATGAGTTCTGGATCGAATGACGGCATCTAAGAACCCTCATTTCGTCTCGGATCATCGATTACGGCGCGCGCCAATACCATCGGGACAGCAAGCCGAAATCAAATCAATATCTTTTTACCCGCTCTGACACCATCGAACCACACTGATGGGTTTGAGCGGGCTTAAGATCATCTCTGATGATCGAGCCGTAGAGATTTCGGCGTTTATGGCCAAAAGCGGCGACAAGAGCCGCAATCAATGGGTGCTATGCCTGGTGAAGCCCAGCTCATCTTCAAAAAAGCAATGGATCATCTAAGAAGCGCCAACAGCCTCGCATCCGCCTGCGTTCTGGCGTTTGCGGCCGGAGAGCAAAAGTTTGCTGGTGAGGGCGCGTTCATCGGGGGGCACAAGGCGTCCGACAAGGGTGGGACGGAAACCAAACAGTCCGCTACAGCCACGGCCTTAATGGCCAAATTTGCAAACGAACTGGGCGTTCCGTCCTCGATCATTCGCCAGATGGTCGCGACGCCGCCGACGCAGGTTGTCTGGCTCGACCAACGGGATTTACATTCAATGGGCGTTCGGACGTTAGGCGTTAATGTCCAGCCAGCGCAGATTGCGCGCGAAACAGTGATTGTTGTGCAAAAACCGACCGCCGATGCGACACCGATGATTGTGCCGGCGAAGCAAGCGACAGATCGCCAGCCTTGGACCGAGTTTATCGAGAGGACCATTGCGCTTTCAGCCCAACAAAATGAGGCAGGCACCTGCCATGACCGTCGAGGACGAGAGCGGCCATATCTTCCGACGTGAAGTCTGCGAAATACACCGCCTCAAATGATGCGAGGGACTGCGTGAATTGGGACACCAGCGCGAAATACCGCGACGTCAAAGATGCTACGGGCGCTTGGGTGGAAAGTGCGGCAGAGCAATGAAAGGCGAGTTGGCTTGCGAGCACGCGCGGATGATCGGCAAATTCAAATGTAATCCTTAGTCCGAAGCCGCCGACCGGCCGCTATCGCGGAAGCATGCGCGGCGAAAGAGAGGAAATGGTGACACCCGACGTGCGTCACCGCAGTCTTCCGCGTCGGGCCACTAAGTCTAACGCAATTCGATTTGGTCGTAAAAGGCACGCACCGTTAGCTGTCGAGCTCCATGTCCTGCGCCAGCGCCTTCGGATCGTTGATGCAGTAGTAGTTGGATGATCGCGTGACAATTTCCCGCTTGCGCCACTCGCTCATGGTCCGGCTGACGTTCTCTCGCGCCACGCCGGCCATCGCGGCAAGATCAGCTTGACCGATCTGGAGGCGCAATTGGATCCGGCCGCCGTTCTCTTCGCCAACGTACTCCGCGAGATTTAGCAATGCCCGAGCCAGTCGTTGTTTGACACTAAGAAATGTCGTCGCGGCCAAGCCGTCATCGGCCCCTCGAAGCCGGCGCGCGAGGGTTCTCACCAAATAGCTCGTAAGCTCCGGATGGGAGTCGACGCAGGTCTGAAACTTGGCTCGGCTGAGAAACGATAGCGAACAGTCCGCAATAGCGACCACCGAGGCAGAGCGCGGTCTGTCGTCGATCATGGAAAGCTCACCGACGACGGCGTCGGGCCCAAGCAGCGAGATAATACGCTCCTCCCCTCGCTGCGACGTAACCACCACTTTTACCAGGCCCGTGTGGATCCGATAGCAGCCATCACCAACATCGTCTGCGCGAAACAGCACATCGCCGTCCCGTAGCTTATGCGCAACCGCGTCTTCGAAGAGCTCCGAAAGCAATCTCTCGGGTAACGCGGACAGGACGTTAGGGGCTTTTCGCTTGGACATCGGGCAGAGCTCTAGCTTGGTTCGGATGACTTTCGGCCAAAATGTTCGTTTTAAAAAATCTCCGATCGGAATAGGGGCGCCGTCATGAATTGTGCGGCTAATTGGGTTCGGTTGGAAACGCCCATCTTTTCGAAGATGCGATGCAGATGAACTTTCACGGTACCCTCGGAGAGGCCGAGCCGGTCTGAGATTTCCCTGTTTGACAAACCGATTTGCAGCAGGGTGACGACCTCGGCCTGACGCTGGGTCAGTGGCCAGCCGGGGCGATTGCCCGAGGATGTCGCGATCGCAGGCGGCAAGACGGAGTTGCGCAACCCACCGATCAATCGGACGGCAATCTCGTCGAGCCACTCAGACAGGCGATCGGGAGACCGCTCCTTGATTACGATCTTGACGCGGCCGCGCAGTTCCGCCCTCCTTTGCTCAGTGCCAAAAAGGGCAAATTGGTCCGTTTCGTTTGCCAGCAAGCACAGCGCGGTGTGCGGGGAATTGGCCTGCACGATAGCGGCAATTTCCCGCGCATTGGGATCGGAAATCCTGCTGCCGATGATGGCGACGTTAGGCTTGAAGCGTTGAATAGCAGCCAGCGCTTCAGCGCCGCTTTTTGCGAAGCCGACCAGCTTCCAGCGCTGATCCTGAGCTAACACGTCGCTTAGACCTGCTCGGATCAGGGGATGATCGTTCGCAATGACGATGGAAAGGACCGCGCCGCCCATGCCGTTACCATTTAAATCAAATCGGTTATGTGGCCGAGTGGTTTTTGCACGACATTGAAGTCGCGGACAGCGCTTCTCAAGATCAACCTTAACTGGTGACCGAAAGCTGGACTGATGCAAGGGGCCGATGGCACTGTGCTTCGTTCGTGAACGCGGAGAACTGAGTATCCTTGTTCGCAAGCGCCTTGAGCGTACGCTCGACCACTCGCTTTGCGCCCGCTGGTGAAGGAGTGCGGCTGCTGCCGACAAGAAGCGCGGTGGTCGCCAATATGGCCGGAGGAATCTCGGTCATTTGCGGCTTCTTTTGCCGGACTGAATCGCAGCTTGAATGTCACCGAATGCAGCGGAACCTGTCGCCTGTTTACGATGACGAGAAGATTGGCAATTCAGCGCATCACAGAATACGAATTGCGTAACGGTTTCGATCTGCAAAGCACGTTCGCGCCGCTGACGTGATGATCGTGCTCGATGAGGTGTCTATTCGCCAACATTAATAGTTAATTGTGGCGTATATCTCCCGACATATAGACCATCCGGCAAAATTGCGACAAATTGCGGCCAATGTGGGTTGACAGATCGTTGCGCGCAAACTGCAAAGATCTCGAGCCCAAAAAATTTAGAAAAGAAATTTTCGTGCGTGACCGGAGCTGGCAGGGGTCATGGCGTTTGGAGTCTCTTCACAGGTCGGCCGGATAGCAGGTTAAAACCATAAGCTGTTTGAGGCGAACGCCCCATTCTATTTGTGCGGGCGGTGATAATCTGAATGTGAATTGAT
>Ga0210387_10003232_pt1 | contig 12531 bp, 10 predicted proteins | sample IncBWC7OmetaG_FD_160108 | JGI IMG/M metagenome (GOLD analysis project Ga0210387, IMG submission 160108) | Forest soil microbial communities from Barre Woods Harvard Forest LTER site, Petersham, Massachusetts, United States - Inc-BW-C-7-O ... | reverse complement strand
TTTCGGCGCGCACGTCCCAAATGGCGAAGGCAAACATGCCGCGCAGTTTTTCGACGCAGCGCTCGCCGTATTCTTCGTAGAGGTGCAGGATGACTTCGGTGTCGCTGGAAGAGCGGAATTGATGGCCACGGGCGGCGAGCTGTGGGCGCAGCTCGTCGGCGTTGTAACACTCGCCGTTGTAGGTGATCCAGACGGTGGAATCTTCGTTGCACATCGGCATGGCGCCGCGCGCGCTGAGGTCCACAATCGCTAAACGAGTGCTGGCGAGCACGCAGGCTCCGAAGTCCCGCACGGCGGAGCCATCCGGCCCGCGATGGCGAATGGCCGCAGTCATATTTTCGGCGGCCCGCGCGTGCTGGGGATTTGCTTCCCGGGAAACTATGCCTGCGATGCCGCACATTTTGCGTTTAGCCCATTCTCAGAAGCTGAACCCGCCGCGATTTTTCGGCCTGTAAGTGGACAGCTCGTAGTATGCCGGTGATGATTCTTGCACTTCCGGCAGGCGAAACAGAATGCCCATCCAGATCCAGAAATACATGTTGCACACGAAATTCTGGAAAGCGGACATTCCGCCGTACGTCCAAGGAACAAGAAGCAAGAACGCGTACCAGAAGAACGCAAAACCAACGGGAAAGAACCGAGTCTGACGCAGGCGCTTGACTACACCCCAAGCGGAGTAGATCAGAGCACTGGACCAGAGAATCCACAGAAACGGCGCGAGAATTCCCATCTCGACGATCAACACGCCGTATCCTTCTTCCACCCAAATCTCGGGCGGGCGAGTCCCCAGAATTTTGGCGACGTATTGAATGCCGAGGGACGCCGTTCCGATGCCGTTGCCGACCACCCAATGAGGATCGTCGAAAGCGGCGAGTAGATTTTTGATGGGGTAATCCCAAGCGCGGGTGTTAAGTTCGTACGCGGAGCTATTGGGACTCAGAGTCTCGGCATAGAACGCGATACGAGGAGCGATCTCGTCAGGAAACAAGAGAAAAATTAAGGTGAAGCCGAGAACAGAGGCGACCGCGGTGGTACGCATGGCTTTAATGAGGCGGTGAGCTTGCCGCCAGCGCCAAGGCGCGCCCCACAGAAAACCAGCCGCAAGAACTACGGCGCTCATGCCGCCGTACATGATGGCAGTGCGCGAGCCGCTGAATAACGTGCCGCCCACCAGCAAGGTGAGCGCGACGAACAAGAACTTGTTGGCCTTCTTCGTGGAAAGCAGCAGATATCCAGCGGCGCCGAGGGTCAGGATAATGGCCGTAACCAGATATAGCGCCAATCGCCCCGCGCTCACAAATACCGCGGACGGTAGCGACAGCATCTGGTTTGTGAGCGGCGAGAAACGGTCCAACTCTCCCAGCTCGCGAAGTTCCGGAGCTAGGGTCGTGGGATTGAGAAAGGAATGGCCCACGACAGCCTGGATTATCGCGATGACCGAAATCAGCCCGGCCAGCGCCATGTTGGTTACCAGAAACTTCCGCAGGTCATCATCATTGCGGATCAATGCATAGCCCACATAAACGAGCGGGATATAGTAGAAGTACAACTTAAATCCGAGCAAGCCATACAGTATGTGCGGTGAGTTTTGATTGAACACCTGGACCACGCCCAGCCACAAAAAGACCATCAGTGGGAACATGAACGGAGCACGAAAGAGTTTTTCATGACCCCGGCGAACCTGCGCGAAAAACGAAATATAAACGAGGCCGACCAAAATATCCTTGCCGAAGTAGATCGCCATGTTGTTGCCGAGATACTTGCGGACCAGGTCTTCGAACAGCAGCCATACCAGGAACATGTAAAAACCGGTGCGCCATCTGCGCAGGATGGTGATGGCCACCCAAAAACCGGCCACTCCAAAGGTGGCAAATTCGATGGGGTGCCAGTCGTTGGTGGCGACCTTTCCACCGACCTGCCAAGCCAGCCAGATGCCGATAAGAAAGACGCTGAGGCCGATGACGGCCTGTGTGTTGCCGGTCGAAATACGAGAATTTAACAAGCTCGCCGCTTCTCCAAGTACGCCCCAACGAAGGGAACGCTTATCAGGAGCAAGAAGATGGCCATATTGTAGCGCAGTTGACGTCTGGTACGCGTTTGAGGCACGCGATATACTCGACAATCAGGCCGATTTCCGATGAGGTTTGAGCATGGGCATACGTGCGGGTCTCTCCCTTTACTATTCCCTTTTCGGCGTGGCGGGCGTAATTGCGGCCGCACGGGCGCGGCTGTTGGGGCACCCGGTTCAAGTGGCCGTGGAAGTGCCGGGGATTCCTCACCCGGTGTATCTGCGAATGCGAACCACGGACGTGGCCTCTTGCGCCGAAATATTGATCAAGCGGTAGTACGACTGGGATTTTGGCAGTACACCCCTGAATATCATTGATGCGGGCGCAAATATCGGGCTTACATCTGTTTTCTATGCAAACAAGTATCCCGGCGCGCGGATCATCGCCATCGAGCCCGAGGCGTCGAACTATCAAATGCTCGTACAGAACACCGCGGCGTACCGAAACGTGAGGACAGTCAACGCGGCTTTGTGGAGTGAGAATTGCGGTCTCGAAATTTTTGATCCGCAACAAGGACACACTGCGTTTCAAATGAAAGACAGAAGCACGTCGCCGGGTGCCCAGCGCACGCGCGTTCCCGGGATCACTCTCGACAAATTGCTGGGGGATTTCGGAATCAGCCACGTCGATCTGCTGAAAATAGACATCGAAGGAGCGGAGAGAGAGGTGTTTGCGCGTAGCGGCCCCTGGATTCAGTGCGTAGACATTATCGCGATCGAGCTCCACGATTGGATGCTGCCTGGTTGCGAGCCGATCGTACAGCGGGCTGCAAAGGACTTCGAACTGCAGTGGAAAAACGGGGAGACCACCTATCTTGCGAGAAAGCGCGGCGGTTCGCAAATCGCGCTCAGCGCGTATCCGGTGCCCCAGTCGGCGGGATCGAACGTCCACTTAAAAATGCGAACCGTCGCGTAACGTGCGGTTCAGAGATCCACATAGCAGCGTAGAGAGGATTTAGCGTCGAAGAAGCGACTGATACAGCTGCAGATGTTGCTCCACCATCCGCGATACCGTGAATTGTTTCAAGGCAATCTGCCGCGCTTTCATTCCAATTTCACGCGCTCGCGAAGGGTCCTCCAGCACCCAGCGCATGCGTTCGGCAAGCATGGCATCGTCGCCCGGCTGGAATTTCAAGCCACTGTCATTGACAGTCTCCCCGAGTCCGCCAATGTCCGAGGCGATCACCAGGCGGCCATGCATCATTTGTTCGATGGCGACCAGCGGGGCCACATCCTCCCAAACGGAGGGCATTACCACAGCTTGAGCTGTTCCCAGAACTTCGGAGACGGATTCCACCGGCACCGCGCCCAGGAAACGCGTGCAGCTTTGCAGACCAAGGTCCTCCGACAGTTTCTCCAGTTCGGCGCGTTGCGTTCCGTCGCCCACGATTTTCACCTCGAACCGGTATCTTTGCTGCACCAGCCGGCTGGCGGCGCGCAGAAGAACGGCGACACCTTTTTCGTGCACGAGTCTGCCGACGTACGCGAAACAGAACAAGGGTTCGTCGCCGCCACGGGAGGGTGCGGCGTCCGCAACCTTCGGTTCTGGGACGCCGTGGTAAATCACTTGGGTGTGGGGCAGCGCCGTCCTCATGGCGATGTGACGGCTGACGGCGATGTTGGCCGTGACTTGGCCCGCCAGCCAGCGCCGTGGAAACGTCAAGGCCACGCTGCGCGCGCTTCCTAACCATCCCAAGCCACCGGCATTACAACGAACGCATGCCGTATAGTTACGCGCCATGAAGTGGCCTGGGCAGACGCTTCTATCCGGCTCATACAAAAGAAGGCCATTGGGACAGATGGATTGATATCCGTGGTGCTCGAGAACTATCGTTTTGCGAAGCAGGTATCCCAGGGTCAACGGCAAGAGGGAGGGACCGGCCAGGTGTACAATATCGGCTGCGCGGAAAAGGCGAATGAGATTCCATTTGCTGGGCCGACGAATGACGGGAAATGGAAGCTCGGCGTCATTCATTCCGTTGGCCGGAGTTTGCGTGACCAGTGTGACGTCCACCGCGTTCTCAGGATTGATCTTGGATTCCCGTACCAGGCCGCTTGCAAGGTCCATGGTGATCGTCTGGATTCCTCCCATCAGAGGGAACCAATCGTGAGAATAAAGCAGCAAATTGATTTTCAATTGGATTTTCCAGCGAAAAATTTTGCATAGGTTGCACCGGTAGCATCCCAGGAAAGATAATCCCGCTGCACGCGCCGATTCTTTTCATGCATTTCCCGCCAGAGTTCTGGATTCGTGAGGATCTTGCAAAGCTCGGCGCCCAGGGCTTCTTTATCGGCGAAAGGAACCAGGGCGATGCCAGCTTCCTCGATGACTGTGCCCTCGGACGCACCTGCGTAACCGATGACAGGCAAGCCGCAGGCGAGACCGTGGATAGCACTGCTGCGGCGAAGGTAGAGCCGGCCGCGGACACCGAGCAGGACGTCGGATTCGCTGAAGATGCGCGTCACCTCCGTGCGGTCGCATATCCCAAGATTACTGACTTCGATTGGCGTTCCCTGGAAAGCGCGCTCAATTTCTGCCCGTGCTTCCACGGTGCCACGGCCCAGGAAAATCACGCGCAACTGAATTCCGGCGGCGACCGCGGCGCGCGCGGCATGGACGATTTCGCTTAATTCCCGCTGCTGGTGCGGCGGTTCGCTGACGCAAAAGACCACGACGGTCTTTCGCGGATCGCTCTGAATGGCCTTTGCGGTCCGGGGAGTGAGATTTTCAGGAATGTTCGGAGCCAGCGGAATGTACGCGGCGCGTCCGGGCGCGCGTGACAGCCACGGAAAGGCATCGAGCGGAACGGTAATAACGCTTTTCTCCGTGATTCGATGCAAAGTGCGCACAGTCCATTCTTGAAATGCGCGGCGAATGCGGCCAATCAGACCAGGGCCGCCAGCTCCCGAGGGCTCGTGAAAAAAAATCGCACACCGCGCGCCGCGAAGCCGCAGGATCGCAACGGCAACCAGCGCGCCAACGGGGAAACCGCGCCGCGACCATCCTAGGGCCGTATATTGCAGCAGAACCCATTGACCGCTCCACGCGGCGCTTTCCCGAAAGAGATTCCAAAGCGCGCGCGGCCAGCCGATCTTGTCCCACGGCACACGTGCGAGTTGCACTTCAAAGCCATGTTTCGGGAGTTCGCGGCGGAGGGAATTGCAGTACTCGGTTACGCCGTCCAGCTCTCCATCGCGAAGAGCGAGCAAGGGGATCAGCAGCGGCATTTCGCCCCCGGAGAAATCGCGGTAACGGAGGGATGCGCGTTCATGAGGGGCCCTTCACGGTGTGCGACAGGGTGATGGACAGGCGCCAGCCGAAGCTTGCGATCCATACTTTAGTTTTTCCGTTTACCTTTGGCATTAATTCCATTGTAACCGCGCTTCAGTTCGACATCGACCAGTCCGGCTTCGGCAAACCAGCGCTGCACCGTGTCCATGGTCTGCGGCTGGTCGTACACGGGAGAATACATGTCGAGCGCGCTCAGGATTTTTACCTGTTTCAATTCTTCATCGGTATAGATCAGACGCGGAGCGTGCGAGATTGGTCCGATCGGGATCAACCTGCCAATTTGTGGGCCGAGCATCGGAATTTTGTGCAGCGCTTTTTTCAATTCGAACGCGGGGGGAATGAGCCAAGTGAGCAGCTTGTGGATTCCCTGCGTGCCGAGCGGGCGCAGAATAGGCCGCACGATGTATTTCAACGGCGGGAAGCCGGGCTGGTCTTCGTACACATCAATGACGATTTCACCGCCGGGGCGGAGAAAAGGAAGCAGGCTGCGAAACGCCGCCGCTACATCGGGGCAATGCTGCAGCACTCCCATGCAGAAAATTTTGTCGAAGGAAGCTTTGCGCAGCGGAATTTCGTAGATGCTTGCCTGGAACATCGAGAGATTCGGCGCGCCGGGATTGTTTCGCCAAGCCGCCTCAACTGCGAGGCTGAGATCGAATGCGAAAACTTCCGCACCGCTTTCCAAGGCGAGCTGCGTGAAGCGGCCTGCTCCGCACCCCGCTTCCAGGATGCGTTCACCGTCTAGACGAGTGGGCCAGCCGGTGGTCTTGTAAAAACGGTCGCGGCTCAAATCGTTCTGCATCACAGCGTCTACTTGAATGGTGTCGAAGCGATTCCACTGGAATCCGAAGGAGTCCGCGTAGGACTCCGACGGCACGAATCGCGGGAGATTCCTCACGATCGGCACGCTGGCGCGGCAATTCGCGCATTCCAGCGAGCCCTCGATGACTTCGCCGGTAGCGGGATCTTCGGAAATGGCGGACGCCAGCCGAAATGCGCTGCCGCATTTCAAGCAGGCGTACAGGTCGAGTGCTTTGCGCTGCATCTACGACTCTACCTCCGGTAATCTTTTTCGCGAGCACTAGTACAAACGAAAATCATTGTTTCACAGGGACGGCCAGCACGTGAAGCTCGTCGACTGCCGCGAGTTTATAAACGCAGCTAACCAGTAGGGCGCGTGCGGCCTGATCGAGCGCCGGTGAATGCATTTCCATGATGATCCAGGGACGGTTTGCCGAATGCAGCAGCTTCGCGGCGCCGCGCAGCGCTTCCACTTCGGCGCCTTCGATGTCGCATTTGATCGCGTCGGGCGGCGGCACGGTTTGAATGAAGTCGTCGAGCGAGACGCAGGGCATCAGGGTTCCGGAGTCCGGTGGCGCCTGCTCGACGAACTTCCCGAGACCGTGGTCGGGCGAATCCGCATTTGCCGCGACGAAACTGCGATTGCCCGTGCTGGACCAAATGCCGGATTCGACGACGGTGATGTTGGTGAAGCCGTTGCGGTCGATATTGCGGCGCAGATTGGACGCGTTTTCGGGATCGGGTTCGAAGCTGAACACTTTTCCGGTCGCGGTGACCAGGCGCGCGGCCAGCAACGTAAAGAGCCCGAGATTCGCGCCGAGGTCGTAGAAAGTCATGCCGGGGCGCAAGCGCTCCGCCAGCGTGGCCTGGACGGCCTGCTCGGCTTCACCGCGCAGATAGCTTTGCCCGGTCCGGGGATTAAGTTCGAGCCAAATGCCCGCGGCCGGGCCACTTTCGACGCGAGCCCAGACCTTCTGATCCATCGGAAGAATGCTGTGGCTCACACGATGAATCAAATTGCCGACGAATGCTATGTTGCGCAGCGAGCGCAGAGACTCCGGAGTACGCAACAGCAGATCGCCTATCCATTCGCGCGCGCGCGGCATTTTATTTTTCCACCAGGAAGCTGCCGATTACCAGCGCGTCCATGCCGGAGCTGAAAAATGTGCGGATGGCGTCGGTGGGGGAACTGACGACGGGCTCGCCGCGCAAATTGAAGGAAGTGTTCATGACCACCGGCACTCCGGTGCGGCGGCCGAATTCGCTGATGAGCCGCCAGTAGCTCGGATTAACGTCGCGCTCGACGGTTTGCGGGCGGGCGCTCCCGTCCACGTGCGTGACCGAAGGAATCACACTGCGTTTTTCGGGGCGGACCTGCGCGGTAAGAACCATGAATGGCGAATCCGTGGCGGATTCCAGATATTCCCCGGCGGCTTCCTGGAGCAGGGAAGGAGCAAAAGGGCGCCACCACTCGCGGAATTTCACGGCGTTGTTTACTTTGGCGTTCATCTCAGGGTCGCGCGGATCGGCTAGGATGGAGCGGCTGCCGAGCGCGCGCGGGCCAAATTCCATGCGGCCTTGAACCCAGCCGAGGATTTTTCCGTCGGCGAGCAACTCAGCCGCGACCGCGGCGGGATCGGCAACGCGCGTGGCGCGAATTTTGTAAGTCGCGAGGGCCTTCTCGACCTCCGCGTCGGAACACTCGTTGCCCAGATAAGCGTGGCGCATCTTGCGCACGGGAAGTCTTTCGCCTGCGTCGAGAGTTGGACCGAGCACCGCGCCGAGGCAAACGCCATCGTCGCTCGCGGCGGGCTGCACGAAAATGCGATCGACGATCCCGGAGGAGAGAATTTTTCCGTTGGCTTTTGAATTGAGCGCCACGCCGCCGGCGAGACACAGATTTCCGCACCCAGTCTTGGCGACGGCGGCTTTGGCCAGAGTGAGCATCGCCTGCTCGCACATATCCTGCACCGCAAAAGCCAGATTCTTGTGTCGCGCGTCAATATCGGATTCCGGTAGGCGGTGCGGACCCAGGCGCGGCTCCATGCCGCGAAAGGGATCGGATTCCGGAGCGATCAGTAGAGAAGTGGCCACGCGATAAGGATTGTCGTCCGGAACGATGAAATCGCGCAGGTTGATTCCGGGCTCACCGTAGGGTGCCAGGCCCATCACTTTCCATTCGTCACTATAAGGAGCGAAGCCTAGAAAATAAGTAAACTGCGCGTAGAAAAGACCGAGCGAGTTGGGCCAGGGAATGGTCCAGAGATGTTCGAGGCGCCCGTTGCGGCCGCGCCAAATCGAAGTGGCTTCCGTGGCGCCGCGGCCATCGAGAACCAGAACGGCTGCATCTTCAAATCCGGAGTAGGCAAAGGCGCTGATGGCGTGGGCAAGGTGGTGATCCATGAAACGGTATTGCGCTTTCGATGGGCCGAAGAGGCGCCGAAAATGATTTTCACCGCCGCGCTGGTGAGACATGCTGAGGAATTGCCGCGTGGAATTGAACAGGGCGCGAGAATTCACGGGCTGCTGGCCGGTAGCGTAGCAGCGCAGATCGTGCAGGTAACCGGTGCGCGGGCGAGGCCAGCCCTGGCAGACGTAATCCACTTCGTCGGCGCGAACGCCGGCGAAATCCAGACAAGCGCGAATGGCCAGCGCGGGAAACCGCGCGTCGTGCTTCACGCGACTCAGCCGTTCTTCCGCGACGGCGAATAGCACTTCTCCATCGCGCGCGATGCAAGCTGAGGAATCGTGCATCTGCGAATAATTGATCCCCACGCTGATCATGAATGTGGCCTAGTCTCCCAGCCTGCTGAAACACTGCAGTTTCGTTTGCGATCCGCGCGGAAGAGCACACGCGGCAAATTTCGTGCTGCGTATTTCAATTCGGTGCTCCCGGACGCGCGGCGGCGAGCAGCAGGATGCGCTCTAGCTTTTGCGCGATGATCGGCCAAGTGTGGCGCCGCGCCGTTTGTTGCGCCGCTTGTCCTAACTGCCGGCGCAGATCCCCCGATCGGGACAGGCGCTCCATCGCCGCGGCTAGGCCGCCTGTTTCCGCGGGCTGCACCAGGAGCCCGCTGAATTCGTCCTCGATAATATCGGCCATTCCCGGAGCGTCACTCGTAATGATGGGCATGCCGGTGGCCATGGCTTCCAACAGCGTGAGAGGCATGCCTTCCGCCAGCGACGGGAATACAAAAATATCGTGCGCGGCGTACAGCGCGGGCATATCCGGGCGCTTCACCAGAGGGATGACGTGCACGCGATCGCGAACTTCCGGGGCGAAAAAGCTCCTGATTTTCTCTTCGGGAAGCATGCAGCCGGCGACCGCAAGAGTTATATCCGGAACTTTCGCGCAGAACAATGCGAACGCTTCGGCCAGATGGTGAATTCCCTTGCGGTCAAGCCAGCTTCCGACGAAGAGCAGGCGAAGCGAATGCCGCGCGCCATAATCCCGCGGCACAAAAAAAGTTTCTTCCACGCCGTTCGGGAGATAGCGGACCCGGCCGGCAGCGCCGCCGTGCGTTAGCTGAGCGATAACGCAGGCGGAGCGATTAGCCACGTCCCCGTAATCCGCGGTGCGGATCGAAAAATCGTACATGTTCTGATGATACAGGCGATGCCACACGCGGTTCTTCCATCCCAGATTTTCGGCGCGTCCTAAACGGTATTCGCGCAACACAATGTAGCTGTACCACTCTTCCGAACCCTGCATGGTGAAAACGTAGGGCGGCGCGCCGCGCGGCCGCAGGTATTTGCGCCATACGCCGTAAACGCAACCCCAGGGTGCGTGGAGATTGACGACGTCGTACGCATGCCGGTCCTGCAAAATTTTCTTGGCAATGCGCCGCGCAAAAATCAGCGCGTCGAATCGGCCTGATCCGGCGCGCCCTGGCAGCACATCGTCCAGGAACCAGCAATCCACGGTGTGCCCGCGCTTTTCCAGCTCGCGCGCGTGATTGAACACAACGCCGGCGGCGCCTGCTTCCTGCTGCCGCGGAACACCTATCGCAATTAATATCTTCACCTAGTCTGCCTTGGCATTCTCGCCCAACACGAAATAATGGAAAGCGAACGGGCTCAGAATCCTGCGCAGCGCGCGATTCGCTTCCAGCGACTCGACGATGATGGGATCGTGGCCCGGGCGGATGGGAAATTGATGCACCGTTCCGTCGGAGCGAACGATGCGCCATCCGGCGTTTCGCAACAGCGCTCGAATCTGCGGAAATAAAAATACCCGGTCGAATGGCTGGTCTGCTCCGGGCGTGGCCCTGCGATTCCTGGCGCGAGCGTAAATATAATAGAGCCCCATAAGATTAAAATAATTCGGCGTGGTGAGGAAGAGCCTGGCGCCGGGGCGGGCGACGCGGGCCATTTCACGCAGCGCTGCCGCAGGATCTGGCAAATGCTCGATGGTCTCGCAGGAGACAATGATGTCGAAGGAACTGGTGGCGTATGGCAGATTTTGTGCGTCGGCTTGCGCCAGTTCCAAGCGAACGCCGGGCTGAGATTCCGCGCCGGCGGATTTTCCGCGCGCGATTTGCAGCGCAGTGCTGGAGAAGTCCGCGCCAAACATACGCGCGCCGCGCGCAGCCAGAAGCCGCGAGAAGCCTCCGCGGCCGCAGGCCATTTCCAGAACCCGCCGGTCCTCGACGGAAGGCAAATATTCGCCGACCAGCTTGTACCACGGGCTGTTTGCGTCGTGGCCTTCCGGCGACGCGTCGGAGACTTTCTGGTGCCAATCGTTGTATTCAGCCGCGAGAGTCATAGCGCCGCTGGCCGCTGTTTTTCGATGTGAGCATTGCCAACTGCTCGCAGGACGCGCCTGTGCGCGCGAGGGATTATGTTCAATATGTCAAGGTTTGCGGTCACGGTTTCAGAGTGATCCGGCGTGTGGTCTCAATCATGGATGTTTTTGCGTTGCTGATCAGCGGCCTTCAGTGGCGTATCCGTTTTTAGCTCCATGTGCCTCATCTCCAGAAAAGGCAGCCAACGGCCGCGGGCGCGCCGATAGAAATTGTTCTCGGAGAGTTTACGCTGAATCGCGTAATAAAACCTGGGCGGCATGGTGACGGCCGCGAGCAGCGTGACACTTTTGAACACGCGATGCAGCAGCGACGCTTCTGGATGAGAAACTTCGTAAATGGTGCGCTCGGCCTTCACGGTTTCCCAAGACCATCCACCGTCGATCATCAATCGAAGCTGATCCGACTCAGCATGACTAAAAGCGACAATCGTTCTCACCAGCTTCGCAGGAAACTGGCGCGCGCGAAGCTCGCGGTCGAGCGCGTGAAAAAGCGCGGCCAGAACCACCTGCTTGCGCCGAATCAGTCGCAGATCGCCGCCGAGGTTATGAAAGCCGTTGGATTCGTGCAGGCGATAGTAGGTGAGCGTTTCGGGAAGAATCCGCGCGATGGCGAGCACGGACGCGAGCGTGTAAAGGTATTCATCGGCCTGGACGATCAGAGCTTCGGGGACCGGACCAATTTCGCGGAGGACCTTGGTGCGAATCGTCATGCGGCTGGTGCCGAGAAAACTGCCGCGACGGCGAAACAGGAGTGCGCCGTCGATGGTGTTGGCCTGAAAGCGGAATCCATCGCGGAGAATTTCCGATTGTTCGCGGCCGTCGAGATAGGTCATGACGATGCCGTGGCCCACGATGCCGACAGCTGGATCGGCGCTCATGGCTTGCGTCACGCGAGTCAATTTGTCGCGCGTCCACCAATCGTCGCCATCGAGGAATGCAACGATTTCGCCGCGAACCTCGGCAATGCCGGTGTTAAACGCGGAGGCCTGGCCGCCATTCGTTTTGCGCACCAGGCGCACGCGCGGTGCGAATTTGCGGACGATTTCTGGAGTGCGATCGGTTGAACCGTCGTCGACCACCAGAACTTCTACGTCGCCCGCGGGAAAATCCTGTTCGAGCACGCTCACGATCGCTTCTTCGATGAAGCGTTCGTGATTGTAGGTGTCGATCAAGACGGTGACGAGCGGTGCGGGCATATCAGCTCTCTCGCTCGCTGGAAGCGCTTGAAGCCGGGCGGGGCATAATGGCTCGGGCCGAAGAGGAGCGCCGCCGCGCGAGACAATATAAATACAGGTCGGTGCGCCCGCGCAGCCGGAGATATGGCAGCATCAGAGCAGCGAAAGGCAGCAGCACGCGATATTTCCAATGCGCGAAGCGCGCTGCAAGGGCGTGGCGCGGGTCGCTGCGGAGTCGTTCGACGGTGCGTTGCACGTCGTCGTGGGGCAATTGGCCCAGATCGGAAAGAGCCGGCGGCCGCTCTCCCGCCACCCGCGAAATCAGGCCGGTACGAAACATCGCGCTGAGCATCTGCGCAGCGCGGCGAACTGTCAAAGGTTCTTCGCGCAG
>Ga0210387_10003230_pt1 | contig 12532 bp, 7 predicted proteins | sample IncBWC7OmetaG_FD_160108 | JGI IMG/M metagenome (GOLD analysis project Ga0210387, IMG submission 160108) | Forest soil microbial communities from Barre Woods Harvard Forest LTER site, Petersham, Massachusetts, United States - Inc-BW-C-7-O ... | reverse complement strand
CGCAGATTCTGAAAGAGGGTGGAGGAACGGGAACGGGAACGGGCCGAAAGCGGCTGAGGCGCTCGCTGGTGGTGGGAGAGTTCGCGCTGGCACTGACGCTGCTTGCAGGCGCCGGACTGGCGATTCATAGCTTCTTCAATCTGACGCGGGTTGACCTAGGAGTGAGGACGGATCACATTCTGACATTTTTCCTTCCCGTTCCTGAGTCACGTCCGAAGGATCCCGCGACCATCGTTGCGTACTACCGCCGAATGCTGGACAGCATCCGCTCGGTTCCAGGAGTTTCGCAGGTGACGGCAATGACCGGCCTGCCGCTAGAAGGTGCGGGTTTTGGCATGCCGTTCACCCTTGCCGGTGACGCTGTGTACAACGATCCCTCGCAGCGGCCGAATACAGGCTTCGGCATGGCGACGCCTGATTTCCTGTCGACGTTCGGTGTCCAGCTGCTGAAGGGCCGGACGTTCAGCGAGCAGGACACGGCCACGAGCGTGAAGGTTGCAATGGTGAATGAAGAGTTTGCCAAGCGCTATCTGAAGGGGAAAGACCCGCTGCAACAGCGGGTGATGGTGGAGGAGTTGATCCCAGGTGTGACCAAGCTCGGCGCGTCGATCGCGTGGCAGATTGTGGGGGTTTACCATACAGTGCGCACCGGTGGAATGCGTGACGATCGACCCGAGATGTACGTTCCGTTCTGGCAGATTCCATGGCCTAGCGCGGGTATCGCGGTGCGCACGGCGGAAGACCCGCGGACGATGATCCCGTCTATTGCTGCGGCAGTGCATCGCATAGATCCGCTGATCGCCCTGGGCGAACCACTGACCATGGACCAGGTGAGGAGCCAGGTTCTTGCTGGCGACCAATTTACGGTGGTGCTGTTTGCGACCTTCGCCGTCATCGCGCTACTGCTGGCGGCACTTGGAATCTATGGGGTGATGGCATTCTCCGTCGCCCAGCGGTCGCATGAAATTGCGTTGCGGATGGCCCTCGGCTCCGACCGAATGCATGTGGTCGGCCTGGTGGTCAAAGAAGGCCTTGTGCTGGCGTGCATCGGACTTGCCATCGGGCTTGTGGGAGCGTTCTTTATCGGGCGGGCCATGCGAACGATGCTGTTCGGCGTTGGAGCGATGGATTTCACCGCGTTTGGCACAGTGGGACTGATCCTGCTGCTGGCCGCGGTGATGGCATGCTTCATTCCGGCGAGACGCGCCGCCTCCGTCAATCCGATGCAGGCACTACGGGAGGAATAAACGAACAAGCACCAGATGGTTGATGGTGCCGGAAGCGCCGTCCATTTCCGAACACAGAATGCCATTTACGGACAAGCTACGCGAGAGGCTGGTCCGTAAGCTATTCATTTTTATGAGAAGCGAAGATCATCAGATTGGCCCTTCGCATGCATCCGTAATCCGCAATGGACATCTCACGCCCCGACATACGAAAGCGAAAGCTTCGCCGCAACCTCCTGCTTACACTCGGCGGAGTTCTCGTTTTGGCGCTCGCCACATATTTCGTCCTGCGGCTGAAACCCGCGATTCCTACCGTCGATAGCGCTGTTTGGACAGACACCGTAAAGCGGGGGCCGCTGTTGCGACAAGTGCGAGGGCCCGGGTCATTGGTCCCGCGAGAAGACCGGATCCGCCTGGTACCCGCTGAGACAGAGGCTACCGTGGTTCGAATCCGCGTATTGCCGGGCGCGCATGTCGAGCCGGACACGATTGTCATGGATCTTGTTGATCCGGAGCTGCAACAGCAATTGCTAGACGCGCAACTCCAGCTGCAGGCGGCCAAGGCTGATTATAAGAACACACAAGCGCGGCTGCAGAGCGACCTGATGACGCAGCGTGCGGGTGCTGCAACCGTTGGAGCCGATGAGAAGCAGGCGCAGCTCCAGGCCCAGACAGACAAGAGCTTATATGACCTCGGCGTCATCAGCGGTCTTAGCTACAGCGCCTCGAAGGGCAAGGCTGACGAACTCAATCAACGGAATGATCTGGAACGTCAACGCCTTGACCTCAATCAAAAGACGATCGTTACCCAGCTTGCAGTGCAACAGACCAAGGTGCAACAGGCGGAGGCGATCCTCTCCCTTAAGCAAAAGGAACAAGATGCTCTGAGCGTGCGTGCCGGAATCGCTGGCGTGCTTGTCGATTTACCGCACCAGGTTGGCGAGCACGTTGCAATCGGGACGACGCTGGCCAAGGTCGTGCAAACGGATCAGCTAAAGGCCGCGCTCAAGATCGCCGAGACCCAGGCCCGCGATATCCAGATCGGGCAACCCACCGAGATCGATACGCACAATGGCATCATCAACGGCAAGGTCACGCGTATCGACCCGGCTGTGGAGAATGGTACCGTTACAGTCGACGTGGAGTTGATCGGAGCGCTGCCACAGGGGGCGCGTCCCGATCTCTCCGTGGATGGAACCATTGATCTCGACCGCATGACCGATGTGCTCTACGTCGGTCGGCCAGCCTTTGGAAACGAAAATTCAACCATCAGCCTCTTTCGTCTCTCGCCCGATGGCAAGACTGCCACGCGTGTTCCGGTGAAAGTTGGGCGCGCGTCGGTGAACAGCATCCAGGTGATCGAAGGCCTCAAGGTCGGCGACACTGTCATCCTGTCCGATATGTCACGTTGGGATTCGGTCGATCAGGTCCGGCTCCAAAACCAATAACTGCTGCAGACGTACGATCCGAAAGGAACAAGCCATGGCCACAACCGAAAGCCTCATCCACATCGAGGACCTTACCAAGGTCTTCTACACCGACGAGATCGAGACCCATGCGCTCTCTGGCGTGCATCTGTCCATCGCACGCGGCGAGTACGTCGCCATGTCGGGCCCGTCCGGCTGCGGCAAGTCGACGCTGCTCTCCATCCTCGGGTTGCTGGATACCCCCAGCAGCGGTCAGTACACGCTCAACGGCAAAGCTGTCGCCAACCTCGACTTCGCGGATCGCTCGCGCATTCGCAATCAGGAAATCGGTTTCATCTTTCAGAGCTTCAATCTCATTGGTGATCTCACCGTCTTTGAAAACGTCGAGCTCCCGCTGACGTATCGCTCGGGCATGACCGCCTCCGAACGCAAGGACCGCGTCATGCGTTCGCTCGAGCGCGTGAACATGGCGCACCGCACACGCCACTATCCAGCGCAACTCTCGGGCGGTCAGCAACAGCGCGTTGCTGTGGCGCGTGCGCTCGCTGGATCGCCTTCCATCCTGCTGGCTGACGAGCCCACGGGTAACCTCGACTCGAAAAATGGCGAGGCGGTGATGAAGCTCCTGCAAGAACTTCATGAAGAAGGCGCGACGATTTGCATGGTCACCCACGATCCCCGCTTCGCAGCGCACGCTCAGCGCCAAGTTCATCTGTTCGACGGCAAAGTCGTTGCCGAAGGAGATCTGCTTCAACTTCTTGCAGACCCTGCGCATAACCCTTCCACGACCACCATCGCCGCACAATAGCCAAAGGAGCCTCGCATGATCGCAGCTCCTCGCCACGCGCTTCGCGACCTGCGCCGGTCGCCAACGTTCACGGTGATCGCCACACTGGGCATTGACATCGGGCTCAATGCTGTGATCTTCGCCGTCGTCGACTGCGTTTTACTGCGTCGTCTTGGCTATCATGACGCCGACCGCATCGTATTTCTGCAGACCCATTTCATTGATGTAAACCGATCGATCGGCTCTGTGCGGGACGACGACTACAGCGAGGTGGTTCACCAGATCCGCGGGTTGGAGGCAACAGCCTACTACGAGGTCTGGCCGAATGGCACCTCGGTAAAAGGGGCCGCTGTCCAGCTTTCCGTTGCCAATGTCAGCCCTCGCTTTGGAGAAGTGATGGGTGTTCAGCCTATCGTCGGACGTCTGTTTCGCGCAGACGACGCGGACGGTCAAGACGTCCTTGTCGGACCAGCCCTTGCGCGGCAGCACTTCGGGATCGCCGCCGCTGCTATTGGCCAAACCATCCGATACAACGACCTCTCCCACCCAATCGCCTGCGCGGCTTTAGGCATAGGGATTGGCATAGCGCTCTCGCTAAGCCTGGCGCGCGCGCTGGGCAGCGTCCTCGGTAAGCTGCCTGCCTTCGATATCGCGGCCTACGCAATCGGATCGATTGCCATACTCTCCGTCGCCCTGCTGGCAACACTCTTACCCGCGCAAGCTGGCGCCAACGTCGACCCCATGACCGTCCTTCGCAGCGAATAACGCACCCAAGGAGACCGCCCATGAACTCGTTCCTCCAGAATCTTCGCTTCGCTTTGCGCCAGCTCCGTCGCTCCCCAGGCTTCGCTGTTACCGCGGTGCTGACTTTAGCGCTCGGCATCGGCGCAACAACCGCGATCTACTCCATCGTGCGCGGCACGCTGCTGGCTCCTCTGCCCTATCCGCATTCCGAGGAGCTGGTCGGCCTCGGATTCACGCAACCCGGTGAACCTCCCAGCAATCCCCAAACCGGCGAAGCTTCCGATTTTATAGAGACCCAGGCCAATAGCTTCGCCAGCATAGGCGTCGCTGATGGTGGTCCCCTCGGCGCCAACTTCGCGAGCGGCACAGGCGCCGCACAGAGCATCCACTCGCTGCGAGTCTCCTCGACCTACCTTCCGACGCTCGGCATCGCGCCCATCCTCGGTCACACCTTCACCCGCGACGAAGACTTGTCCCACGCCCCGCCCACCGTTCTGCTGAGTGAAAATCTCTGGCGGCGCTCGCTCAACGCGGACCCAAACATCCTCGGCAAGGTGATCCACATCAATGAGGACTCCTATACCGTGATCGGCGTCATGCCATCACGCTTCGCCACCGTCGACAGTCCGGATGTCTGGCAGCCGCTGCACCTCTCGGCCGATGATCCGGGGTACCAGGGCACCAACTACGTGATGATCGCGCGTCTCAAGCCGGGAGTCTCGCTCCAACAAGCCTCCGCCGAGATGAATACAGTGAACGCTGCGATCTACCGCAAGTTTCCTTATTACACGAAGTGGAACGCCCCCGGCGAGCCTCTCATGCGGCAGTACGTCTGGCCGCTGCATGACATCATCGTCAGCAACGCACGCCCCGGCTTGCTGGCGCTCTCGGCGGCCGTTTTCGCTGTGCTGCTGCTCGCCTGCCTAAACCTCGCTGGCCTAATGACCGCGCGCTCCATCGCCCGCCGCTCCGAGATCGCACTCCGCACCGCGCTCGGCGCCAGCCGCGCAACTACGCTGCGCCTGCTGCTCACCGAAAGCCTGCTGCTGGCCATCGCGGGCTCTCTGCTCGGACTCGCCTTGGCCAAGTTCCTTGTTCCCATCATGATCGCGTCTTCTCCCATCGACACAACCCAAATTCACACTCCGGCGATCGACTTCTCTGCTGCCGTTTTCGCTATCCTCACCGGCTGCGCGACGGCGTTGATCTTCGGCTTGATTCCCGCGCTCACCGTCTTTCGCCAATCCGTCGGTACACACATCGGCAATACCCGCACCGCTGGCGACACGGCGCCGCAACAGCGCCTCGGCAAGTCGTTGATCGTCGCTCAAGTCGCACTCGCTACCACCATGCTTTCGGCAGGAGCTATGCTGCTCAGCGCTTTCCTCAACATGCGGGCTATCCCCTCCGGCATTCGTCCGCAACATCTCTATGCCCTCCAGGTCAACCTCAAGGGCGATGCCTATTCCTCGGCGGGGCACACCCAGCAGTTCATCTCCGCTGTCGAAGACCGCCTGCGCCAGATCCCCGGTGTCGCTCGTGTCGCGACCGTCAACGGACTTCCGCTCGACGGTGGACTTAACGCCAGCGCCGGTCCCACAGACCACAAAGAACTGATCCACAACTCTGAGATCCGATTCATCAGTCCCGGCTACTTGAGCACTGCCGGGCTATCGCTTCTCGCTGGCAACGACATCTCCACCGCCGATTCCGCCACCGCTCCCAAGGTTGCGCTTATCAACGATATGGCCGCCAAGCGCTGGTTTCCTGGCCGCAGTCCTATCGGCGAGCTCATTGTCGCCATGGGAGGGGATCCGCTCCGCGTCATTGGCGTCACGGCCAACGCGCATAACAGATCGCTCGCCGATAACGTCCGTCCGACAGCCTACGTTCCCCTGGCCCAGATCCCGGACGACGCTATGAAGACTATCAACGGTTGGTTCTCCACTACCTTTCTCCTCCGCACTATCGAACGCAGCGGTTCGCCCGAGCCGGACATCGCTCACGCCGCTTCGGCCGCCGTTGCCGCAGTCGATCCCGAAGTCCCAGCCGCGAAGTTCGTTCCCATGCAAAGCTTTGTCGACAAGAACATCGCTGCCCCGCGCTTCTTCTCCTGGATCGCGGGAGGCTTCGCCGTCTTCGCCCTACTTCTCACTGTAGTCGGCCTCTTCGGTCTGCTCAGCTATCAGGTCACCTCGCGAACCCGCGAGCTAGGCGTGCGGATGGCTCTAGGCGCTCAACGCCACCAGATCCTGACACTTGTCCTTAATAACGGCCTGGTCCTCACCGCCATTGGATTGGTACTCGGCGTTCTAGGAAGCTTCGCCCTGCGCAACGTAATCGCGTCCTTCCTCTACGCTACGGTCGACGGACTCGGACGTGATACGGCGACCTCGCTACTCGGCAACCGAATCCTGGCCATCGCCATTGCGGCAACCGCCATGCTCTTCGCAGCCATTGCAGCCAGTCTCATCCCGGCAGAACGCGCCGCTCACCTCGAACCCACCGAAGCCCTGCGCGCCGAATAAGGAACCTCACCCATGTCCACCATCCTCCAAGATCTTCGCTACGCCCTCCGCCAGCTCCGCCGCTCGCCCGGCTTTGCCATCACAGCCATCCTGACGCTCGCGCTAGGCATTGGCGCCAACACCGCGATCTTCTCGCTGCTCGATCAAGCTCTCCTTCGCTCGCTCCCCGTACGCGACCCGCAACAGCTCGTTGTTCTCAAAGGCACTGGTGACGCCTGGACCGGCTCAACCAGCAACAGCGGTGGTGACGACTCGGACTACTTCTCCTATCCGATGTACAAGGATTTGCGCGACCAAAATAAAGTCTTCGACGGCCTGATCGGGACTTCACCGTTTACCGCAGGCTTCAGCCGTGGCTCGAACTCCCAGGTGCTGGATGTAGAGCTCGTCACCGGCAACTACTTCAATGTGCTCGGTGTGCAGCCTGCCCTCGGACGAGTCTTCTCGCAGTCCGACGACGCAGCCAGTGCCACCCCAGTGGTCGTCGTTAGCTTCGACTTCTGGCGCAATCAGCTCGCATCCGACCCCAAGATTATGGGCTCGACCGTCTCTCTGAACGGCCATCCGTTTCAGGTCATCGGCATAGCTGCGCCGCGGTTTCATAGCGCAGTCTGGGGTCAGACGCCGGAAGTCTTCGTTCCGATGGCTATGCTGGACCAGGTAACAAGCTATAGCGGTGCTCTGCGCGAACACACATCTCGTTGGATGAATATCCTTGGCCGGCTGAAACCCGGCGTCTCGATCGCACAGGCCCAGGTCGGTGTTGCTCCGCTCTGGCATGCTCTCCGCGCCAACGAACTCCAGTTGTTGGGTAAACGCACTCCGCGTTTTGTCGCCGGGTTCCTCACCAACAGCCGTCTACTCGTCAAACCCGGCGCCCAAGGCTTTTCTTACCGCCGACCAACCATTGAGGAACCCTTCCTCGTCGTCATGGCCATGGCGGTTCTTGTGCTCCTCATCTCCGCAGTTAACGTAGCAAGCCTGCTGCTCGTCCGTTCCGCCAGTCGTGTCCGCGAGTTCGCCCTGCGCTCCGCACTCGGCGCAAGGACCGGGCGGGTTATCCGTCAGCTCCTCCTTGAAGGCCTGCTAATCGGTGTTGGAGGAGGTGCCATCGGCCTCGCCTTCTCTCCCGTCGTTCTGCGTGTCCTGGTCAATCGCCTCTCCGACCCCGACAGCGGCAATCCCTTCTCCGCTGCCATCGATCTCCGCTTGCTCGCCTTCAACTTCGCCGTAGCGATCCTCATCTCGCTGTTCTTCTCCCTTGCTCCGGCCCTGCAACTGCGCAAGTTGAGCATCACCTCGACCTTGCGTGAATCCACTGGCACAGGTTCCGGCTCTCTGCTCAATCTGCGTCGCCTCGTCGTTTGTCTGCAGATCGGTCTCAGCGTCATTCTGCTAATCGCCTCCGGTCTATTTCTGCGCACCATGCAGAAGCTGCGCGCGGTCGATGTCGGCTTCAACACCGCCCGCCTTGTTACCTTCGACCTCAATCCCACGCTGGCCGGCTATCCGATAGCGGCAATGCCTGCGCTGCACGATCACATCCTTGCTTCGCTTGCCGCCATCCCAGGCGTTCAGTCCGTCGCTGCAACCGACGACCCTGAGCTTGCCAGCAGTCACAACACGGGCAGTATTTCCGTATTCGGCTACCAAACTCAACTCGCAGACGACCATTACCGCGTGGAACACTCCACCGTCACATCGGACTACTTCAGCGTCCTGCAGATGCCCATCGTCGCGGGCCGTTCCTTGAACGAGCACAATACCCTCGACCATCCGAAGGTTGCCGTCGTCAATCAGACTTTCGCCAAGCACTTCTGCGGATCGGTACAAACCTGCATTGGAAGGAAGATGGCCTCGGGCGGCGGCGACAACGTCAAGCTTGACACCGAAATCGTCGGCGTCGTGCGCGACTTTCATCATGGGGCCGTCCGCGAAGACACCTGGCCTGCGTGGTTCAGTCCACTACATCAGAGTCCAAAATCGGACGACCTCACTTTCTATCTCCGCTATTACGGCGACTCCGCGCCCATCATCTCTTCGGTGCGCCGCGTCCTGCGCGATGCTGGCGCCGGCCTGGCACCGACGGCGCTGCGCACCATGGATGAGCAGATCGACGACAACCTGTCAAACGAGCGCCTGATTTCTCTGCTCTCCATTGCATTCGGCCTGCTTGCGACGCTGCTCGCCGGCGTCGGCATCTACGGCGTTCTCGCCTACAGCACCGCACAACGCACGCGCGAGATTGGTATCCGCATTGCCCTCGGATCCTCCCGCGTTGCTGTCGCAGGCATCGTCCTCTCTGACGTTTTACGCCTTGCAGCGCTTGGCATCGTCATTGCACTGCCCGTGGCCTTCGTTCTCAGCCGTCTGCTCAAGAGCCAGCTCTACGACGTCTCCCCGGCCGACCCCCTCACCCTCGCTTGCGCTGTTCTGCTCATCGCCCTGGTAGCCGTCATCGCCGCGCTCATCCCCGCCACCCGGGCCGCGTCCGTCAATCCCACCGAAGCCCTCCGCTCTGAGTAAGGAGATACCACTGATGCAGACCGTTCTCCAAGACCTCCGCTATGCTCTCCGCCAGTTCCATAAGAGTCCTGGCTTCACTGCAATCGCCGTGATCTCGCTCGCGCTCGCGATCGGCGCCAACACCACCATCTTCTCGTTCGCCAACCAGATGCTCTTTGTCCAACTCGGCGTTCCGCAGCCTCAACAGTTGCGTGCGTTGACGATGGTGGACGGTGAACACAGTGTCGTCCACAGTACCTGGGGAACGGGCTTTACAGGCGACGACGGCAAACATCATTTCAATTCCTTCACTTACCCCGTTTATCAGCAGCTTCGCAAGCAGAACACCGTGCACTCCGACATCTTTGCATTCAAGCGCCTCGGCAGCGGGAATGTCACGGCCAATGGATCAGCACAGTCGGCGAAGATTGAACTCGTCTCCGGCAACTTCTACCAGCAGATGGAGCTGAAGCCGCAATTGGGCCGGTTGATTCTTCCCGCGGACGACGGAGCGCCTGGCAGCAGCAATGTTGCTGTGCTCTCAGACGGCTTCTGGCACCGCGCCTTCGGCGGGTCGGCGGATGTCATCGGCAAAACCATCACCGTCGACATGACGCCTGTAACGATCGTGGGCGTCAATCCAGCTACCTTCACAGGTCCGGATGGCGTCAACGGCGTAAACCCCGACCTCTTTCTCCCGCTCTCCATGATCTCTGTTTTGCGCCCCGGAGTAGGCCGAAGCGACCCGCTTAGGCCCGATCTCTGGTGGCTCCAGCTCATGGGCCGCGCCAAGCCAGGAGTCTCCGACTCCCAAGCTGAAGCAGCGCTCAACGTTCAGCTCAACGCAGCGGTTCGCGGCACCATGACTGTTGCCAAGGACGAGATAGCTCCGCACCTGCTGATCGGCGATGGTAGCCGCGGCGTGACGTTCAACCAGAAGTTCTTTCTCAAGCCGATCTATGTCCTGCTTGGACTCTCGGGCCTGGTGCTGCTGCTGGCCTGCGCAAATATTGCCAATCTAATGCTCTCCCGTACAACCGTTCGCCAGCGCGAGATGAGTGTACGCATGGCACTCGGTGCTGGACGCGCCCGCATCCTCTGCCAGGTCCTCACCGAATCGCTTTTGCTCTCCGCCTTCGGAGGGGTTGCCGGCCTCTTCCTGGGCTATGTTGGACGCAACATTATCCCGTGGCTAACCAGCACCGCGTGGGAAGGCGATCGGATCAGCGTCGCTTTCGATTGGCGCGTCTTCGCGTTCACCTCCGCGATCGCCTTGGCTACTGGCATTTTCTTCGGCGTCGCGCCGGCCTGGCGTTCTACCAGCGTCCCCATCAATACCACCCTGAAAGAGGGTTCACGAAGTGCCACCCGAAGCCGCAAGGCCTGGTCCGGAAAGGCTATCGTGAGCTTCCAGGTTGCGCTCTCCACGTTGCTGGTTATGTCTGCGGCGTTTTTCGTTCGTACGATCATCAATCTCAATAAAGTAAACCCCGGTTTTCGCGCGGAGAACCTTCTCCTGGTAGAAGTCGATCCCCCTGCAAGGCAATACCCTTCACCCAAAGACACGGCGCTCGCCCACCGTCTTGAAGAGGCCTTTGCCGCGTTACCTGGAGTTCAGGGAGTCACCGTCGTCAACGTCCCTCTAATCGCAAGATCACAGTGGAACTCAGACTTTCTCGTCGAGGGCGATAAAGGCCCGAGGTTCGGCAAGAAGGATGACCGCAATTGGATTGACCTGAACTACGTCGGAGCTGACTTCTTCTCCGTGATGCAGATTCCCCTCTTGGCCGGGCGCAGTTTCAATGCGAAGGATACCGAGACCTCCACGCCGGTCTCCGTCATCAACCAGGCACTCGCACGCCTCTACTTCCCCAACACCAACCCCATCGGCAAGCGTTTCCGCATCGGCACCGAGGGCCCTGACGCCAGGTGGATCCAGATCATTGGTATTTCTGCGGATGCGCAGTACGACACCCTCAAGTCTGCACCGCCTCCGGTCCACTTCGACCTTTACCGCCAGGCCACCAATATCGGCGGCTTTACCTACGTCCTTCGCTCTCCGCTCGCTCCTGCGCAACTAATCCCCGCACTGCGGAACGCGACCAAGCAGATCGATCCCGACCTTCCGCTCACGCAGATCCGCACACAACAGCAGGAGATTGAAGCGGATATGCAGCAGGAGCGCATGTTCGCCTCGCTCACCGCAGGCTTTGGCCTGCTCGCCCTCGCCCTCGCCTGCGTCGGCATCTACGGAATCATGGCCTACACCGTCTCGCAGCGCACCAACGAGATCGGCATCCGCCTCGCGCTCGGCGCCGCACGCGAACGCATCCGCGCCATGGTTCTGCGCGAGACTGCGTGGCTCGCCGCCATAGGTGTCGCGATCGGCCTGGCCGCCACGCTCGCCCTCGCGCGGCTCATCCAATCGATGCTCTACGGTCTCAAACCCTACGATCCGCTCACCCTCGGCGTGTCCATGCTTGTCCTCCTTCTGGTCGCCTTCATCGCCGGCTGGATCCCCGCCTATCGCGCCTCGCAGGTCAACCCCATCGACGCCCTCCGCAGCGAATAGGCCGCCACAACCAGCAAAGGAACCCTATGATCGACATCCACAATCTGGACCGCAGCTACAAGACCGGCCACACCGAAACCTTCGTTCTCCGTCGAATCCATCTGCATATCGCGCCCGGCGAGTTCGTCACCATCATGGGCCCCTCGGGCGCCGGCAAATCGTCGCTCCTCAACGTCCTCGCCATGCTCGACGATCAGTGGCGCGGTGAATTCATCTTCGACGGGACGCCCATCCAGACCCTCAACCGCAAACAACGCGCGGAACTCGCGCGCCAGCGCACCGGCATGGTCTTCCAGAGCTATCACCTCATTGACGACCTTACCGTCGCAGAAAACATCGACCTGCCCCTCAGCTACAAAGACATCCCGCGCTCCGACAGGCAGGCGTTGGTGGCCGATACGTTGGACCGCTTCAACATCGTCGGCAAGAAAGATCTTTACCCCTCGCAGCTATCTGGCGGCCAGCAGCAACTCGTCGGTATTGCCCGGGCCGTCATCCATAGGCCCGCCCTTCTGCTCGCCGACGAGCCCACCGGCAACCTCCACTCCGAACAAGCCGCCGAGATCATGCATCTCTTTCGCAAACTCAACGAGCAGGGCACCACCATCGTCCAGGTAACCCACTCCGAGACCAACGCCACCTTCGGCTCCCGCACCCTTGAGTTGCGCGACGGCTGGCTTACCCACGACACCGCGAACCCCAATCTGAATCTCGCCACAGGAACAGCAGTCTAGACCATGAAC
>Ga0210387_10003229_pt1 | contig 12540 bp, 12 predicted proteins | sample IncBWC7OmetaG_FD_160108 | JGI IMG/M metagenome (GOLD analysis project Ga0210387, IMG submission 160108) | Forest soil microbial communities from Barre Woods Harvard Forest LTER site, Petersham, Massachusetts, United States - Inc-BW-C-7-O ... | reverse complement strand
CGCGGCCCAAGAGCAGAGAACGCCGTGGGGAGGCGGGATCGTGGCCGCGAGTACGAGCGCGACATCGACTCTGCAGACCTGAGTCGTCTTCGAGACGCCTACGCGGCGCGACACGGACAGCTTGGCGCGTGCGTCGGTACGAGCACAAGACAAGCCGCGCCGCGGCTGACCTTCGGGCTGTCTGGGAATACGAGCGAGCGCGCCGAACGCCGCCATGCGCTCATGGACGAGCATCGCGAGACGCTGCGCCGCCTCGGCGAGTAGCCGCGCCCCTCAGCTACCCAGAATTCGGGGCTTCTGCAAGACCGTGGCGGACGTACTGGGCACAGCCCTGAGTAGCTCGAGCGGTCTTGCGGATTGGCCTCCGCTAACCCCGAGAACAGCTACGATTTGCCGTCAGCGCCGACGTAGCTCAGCTGGTAGAGCGCATCCATGGTAAGGATGAGGTCGCGAGTTCGAGCCTCGCCGTCGGCTCTTTGTACCGCAACGTCACCGCAGTTCGGTACCATTTTTGTCCAAGGTTGTCCTCTCTTGTCCGCAAGGCGAGGGTGACGAATCATCAGCACAGGAGCCAAATATGACGCTCTGCCTAAAGGTGGAGCGTCCCGTCGGGGCCCTCATGGTAAGGAGGGGGTCTCGGGTTCGAGTCCCGACGTCGGCTCTACCGGGCGCTGGTCTTCCAGGTGGGCTTCATCGGGGAGCTGCTCCACGGATCCCCGATGTCTCAGGTCGAGCCTCGGGTGTGAGCTCCGACGCCGGCTTCTGCGGTCGTAGCTCTTCGCTGGAGGTCACGGGGTGACGGACGAGGACGCCGTCGTGGTCGATGGCATAGGCGCCCATGCGCTCCAACGGTGGGGAGTAGGCGTGGAGGGTGACCGCGGGATCTGCACCGGCGTGGCGTACGCGGTGGATGTCGGCTGGGGAGAAGTGAAACGTCTCGTTCACGGTGTATGTCCGCTCGCGTGGTGGGCCGCCGATCGCAAGGCGGTCCTCGCGGACCGCCCCGCTGAGGACCGCCACCGCGCCCGCGGAGCGGTCGTGGTCGTGAAACCCGGTGTCGTGATCGTCCATCCAGCAGATCAACCACACGGTCAGGTGATCGTCACTGAGCAGCTCCTGGTACAGCCGTTGGGTGGAGTCGTGCTTGACGTGGTGGATCCACAGCTCCGGCCGGTCGGCGAGCTCGGCGACGAAAGCTTGGAGCTCGGGCCCCGAGAGGTCGCGTCCGGGTGGTCGCGGAACAGACGAGAGGCGTGGCCGGTAGATTGGCCGCTGGGCTTGAGCTAGCGATGTCGGGCTCATCGCGCGCCGACCGTAGGGGTTGCGCCGAGCGCTCGGCGTGTGCCATCGGCGATCGGGTCCCAGTCGAGTCCGTTCGGCATGCCGAGCTCACCGGGCTCGACGACGGGACGATCGGAGCCGTACAGGAGCTGCTGCGCCCCGACCCGCGCCGCGATCGCGCCGATGGCCGATGGTCCATAGGAGGAGGTGTCGTAGAACACCAGCGGATCGGGAACATCGCACTCGGGGCCGCCACGCGAGGCGAGGCGCTCGGCGTGAAGCGGAGCGAGGCCGGCAAGCATCGAGAAGACCACGCGCAGCTCAGGATGCTGCAGACGCCCGGCCGCCAGGAAGGCCAGCCAGGCGGCGTGCATGTCGGCGACGTAGCGGGTGAGCGCCGGCCACCACAGGGGATCGCCCAAGTGCGCCTCCTCCACCGTCTGCGGCTCGCTGGGCCCCGGTCCAGGGTGGACCAGTAGTGGGGCACCGAGCAGTTCCAGGCGCGTGAGCACCGTGCTCAGGCGGGAAAGGCCTCCGACGGATGAAAGCGCGCCTGCGGGGAGCGAAAGGCCGACGCAGCCGCGGCTGATGACGCGGTCGACATCGTCGGGATCTGGGCGATCGAGCGCGATCGCGCCCCACACGCCGAAGGGGTCTCCCAGCGAAAGAACGCCGTCGTGGTACGCGTCGATCAAGGGAAGCGACTGCTCGCGAGGAAGCGACTCGATCCCCAGGGGGCTGGAGAGGCACAGCAGGGCGCGGTCGATGCCGTCCAGCTCCACGAGGGTCGCACGACGGGTGGGCGCATCGTGCGACAGGTCGAGGACATAAGGCCGCTCGCCCGCGAGATACAGCACGGTCAGCCCGTGTTCGTCGCGAACGAAGGGGAGCTCCTGCCGTTCTGCGAGCGCCTGCACGAGCGGCTCGGTCCAAAGATGCTGGTGTATGTCGATCTTGATCATGGCTCGGAGATGGGTGCGGGGGATCGCTACGAAAGCGGGTGCCCAAGAGGCGCGTCCGGGGAGGGTGGGGAACCTCCCCGGACGCTGGGAGAGGAATGTCAGGGATGACGGCAATGTTCGAACGCGCGGCCATCCGCCGAGGAGACGTCGATCGCGGCAGACCGCCAAGCGCCGCCGTTTCGCCGGTGGATGTAAGCGAGAACCAACATTGTGCATAAATCCTATCAGGATTCTGGACTTTGTCAAGGGCCTAGCTTTTGCGTGGTCCGAGCACGCCGGTCGGCGCCGCTCGCGGTCTCGCTCCGGAGGATGGGAGCTCTAGCTGCGCACCGCATCAAGAATGCGCGGGATGCGGCCACCGGGTGGCCGGGTCTGGGCTTCGAGCCCGATGTCGGCCTACCGCGCAGGCGCGGTGCGGCTCAGCCGATGCCGGTGAGCAGATCGCCCGCGGAGGTGAGCCCGAGGGCGCGCGAGAGGACGACGATCGTCTCCAGGCGCGGCGAGCGCTTGCAGCGCTCCAGGAGGCTGATCTCGGTGCGGTGCAAGTCGCAGATGGCCGCGAGCTCTTCCTGGGACAGGTTCAGCCGTTCGCGATGACTGCGCAGGTTCTCGGCGAACTGCTGTCTCACGGACTCCTGTGGCTTCACGCGGCGCACTCTTGCGTCCGGCAGACGGAAGGTCTACAGACAAGCACTCGCCGGACAAAATACCGACTGACATCTGTCTCGCGACCTATGGGCTGTGAATCTGTGTCCAGGGCCCTCGGCGGGTATCGCGCACCGGCGTTGAGCGCCGAACGAGAGAGAAACATCTACTCATTTTACTGCCAGTCAATTTGTGCGGCGTCCAAACTGGAGATTTTGCCTGATCCCCTGTCGATGATCGGGAGGGTGGACAGTGGACTTGTGGGTGTCCGACGCGTGACCCGACGCGCGCGTGATCGTTCGCCCCAGCGATCGGAAAATCGAGGGAGCATCCGGAGGATCTCCGGTCGGTCGGCCCGTCTATTTTGAAAGGAAGGTGCTCAGCCCGCGGCAGCGGCGAGGCTCTCGCCGGGCGTCACCGTCGTGACCGGCAGGCCCATGCCCGCGACCTTGCTGGGCAGGTCGAGCCTCAGCCAACGAGAGACTTTCGCCGAGAGCGTCGAGATGATCACCTCGTCGAAGCCGTGCAGGTTGATCGCGTCGTGCACGGCCGCGATCGGATCCGGATCCCCGATGAGGCCCTCCACGGGGGCGCCGGCCACTCGTTCGAGCAGCGGCAGGGCACGACTGAGCACGGTATGCGCCTCGCTCTCGGCCTGATCCTCGGGGTCGACGACCTTGTGCAGGCCGTGGGTCGCGTTGGGTACGAGCAGCGTGAACACGCACTGCCCGCGCGCCGCGCGCTCGCGGACGGCGTCGAGCAGCGGTTGCGTGGCGGCCGTCTTGTGAGCCACGATCAGCACGCGGCTGGTGGAAGCGGAGGACTCCATGGCTGGAACTCCTTTGTTCTGGGATATCGCCTGCTACTTACCCAGATGATCCCACCGCGAAGCCGGTTGCGCCAGGGCTCCGCGACAAAATAGTGGTGGGGGCAGGATTCGAACCTGCGTAGGCAGAGCCAACGGGTTTACAGCCCGTCTCCTTTAACCACTCGGACACCCCACCGGGCGCCCCATCGGCATGAGCCGTGGGAGGACCCGGTGATTCTAGTGCAGGCTCGGGCCCCTACGAAGCCTCGCGCAACTGCTGCGCGTCGGGCAGGGTTTGGAGCTTTTTGAGCGTGCGGTTCTCGATCTGGCGGACGCGCTCGCGGGTGATGTTGAAGGCGCGGCCGACCTCCTCGAGCGTGCGCTGGCGCCCACCTGTGATGCCGTAGCGCATCTCGATCACCTCGCGCTCGCGTCTGGGCAGGGCCGAGAGCACGCGCACGACGTTTTCGCGTTGCAGCGCGGTGGAGGCGATCTCGAAGGGAGATTCGGCGGTGTCGTCCTCGACGAAGTCGGCCAGCGCGGTGTCGTCCTCGTCGCCGACCGGTTTCTCCAGCGAGACCGGCTGCTGGGCCATGCGCATCACCTCGCGCACCTCTTTGGTGGTGCATTCGAGCTCGGCGGCGATCTCGGCGCCCGTGGGTTCGCGACCGAGCCGCTGGATCAGCACGCGCTCGGCGTGGATCACCTTGTTCAGGCGCTCGACCATGTGCACGGGGATCCTGATCGTGCGGCCCTTGTCGGCGATCGCTCGTGTGACGGCCTGCCGGATCCACCAGGTGGCGTAGGTGGAGAACTTGTAGCCCTTGCGGTAGTCGAACTTCTCGACCGCTCTGATCAGCCCGAGCGAACCCTCTTGGATCAGATCCAGGAAGGTCAGTCCCCGGCCGACGTAGCCCTTGGCGATCGACACGACCAGGCGCAGGTTCGCCTCGACCATGTGCTGCTTGGCGGCGACGTCCCCGCGCTCGATGCGCTTGGCCAGGGAGACCTCCTCTTCGGCACTCAGCAGCGGCACGCGCCCGATCGAGCGCAGGTACAGGCGCAGTGAGTCGAGGCTCGGCTCGCCGCCCAGCTCGACGTCGGCCTTGCGCAGCTCCTCGATCCGGGTCCTCGCGCCGCGAACGCGATTCAGCGTGTCCGCGGCGTGGGCCTCTTCCACGCCCGTCAACGGTCGCGCATCGGAGGAATCGTCGACCGACGCGGTTTGCTCGGCGCCTGCACCGGGCTCGTGCCCGGTGAGGCTGGGCTCGGTCTCTCCGGCCGCGAGCACCTCGATGCCGTGCTCCTCCAGGTAGCTGAGCAGATCCTGCGTCTGATCGTGCGTAAGCTCCGCCTCTTCGATCGCGGACGCGACCGCTTCGTAGGTCAAGAACCCTCGTTCTTGACCCTCGGCAATGACTCCCTGCAACTCATCGATCTCGACCACGGCGGTGACGTCCGTGGCGATCAACACCTCGACACTGTCGCTCATTCTGGACCCCCAGGATCCAAACGGCTTCCCCGTCGCAGCAGACCTGCCCGCTGCGACCTCCCCTGACCCGACTGCCTCTAGCCTCCTCTGTGATTACTCGATCGCATCTGTCTTCAGCTCTGTGAGTCGCTCCCGTGTGCCCCGTTTCTCGGTTCCCCGAGCGGAGAGGGTTGACTGCATCGGCTAAGTGCGAAGTGATACCAGAATCCGCTGTCGGGTACGCCGGTTGTGTCGATGCGCACCCAACGCTCGTTGCGGGGTGCGCCACGGTTGCGGGCGAGCGCGGCGTCCGGGCCGCTAGGCTTGGCCGAGGTGCAGGCGATCCGGCAGATCAACTCGCTGTCTCCGACGCATCCCTTTGGCGACGACGTCCAGGCACGCACGCCCTCGGTCCCGATCGGCCTCTCGCGTGTGGGGGTCACGGGGGTCGAGAAGGTCGTGCGCATTCGCGATGAGCTGTTCTTCGCGCGCCTGTCGTGCTTCGTGGACCTGGGCTCCGGCCAGAAGGGCGCGCACATGTCGCGCTTCGAGGAGGTCGTCAACGAGGCGATCGGCGAGGTCGTGCTCAGCGAGTCGCCGTTTCGCGCCGAGACGCTGGCCCAGCACATCGCCGAGCTCGTGCGCGCCCGCCAGGGGGCGTTGCGCGCCGAAGTCACGATCGCGGCGCGCTATCCCGAGCACAAGCCCGCGCCGGTCTCGGGCGTGGGCACCCAGGAGATCTACACGCTGCTCGGGCGGGCTGTGGCGCACGAGCGCGGCACCCGTCGCGTGGTGGGTGTGTCCGCGACCGGGATGACAGCCTGCCCGTGCGCTCAGGAGCTGGTCGCGGGGCGAGCGAGCGAGCGTCTTTACGCCGACGGGTTCTCGGAGGAGCAGATCGAGCGCATCCTCGCGCAAGTGCCCGTGGCGACCCACAACCAGCGCGGCCTGGGCACGCTGCAGATCGGGTGTGTCGAGGAGTGCGAGACCGAGATCGAGGCATCGGCGCTGCTTCAGATCGTCGAGTCGAGCATGTCCTCGGAGATCTACGAGCTGATGAAGCGCACCGACGAGGTGGCGGTGGTCGAACGCGCCCACGCCCGACCCCGGTTCGTCGAGGACTGCGTGCGCGAGATGCTCGCGGGCGTGCTGGCGCGCTTTCCGGAGCTGGACGGCGCGAGCTTTGTCTCGGCGCGCCAGGAGAACCTGGAGACGATCCACCAGCACAACGTCCTCGCCGAGCGTCATTCCTCGCTCGCGGAGCTGCGCGCGGAGATCGATGCGGGCGCGCCGACCGGCCGGCAGACGACGCTCGAGGAGTGGCTGGCGCCGGACGCTCAGCCGTCGGCTTGAACGAGCGCCGGGCGCTTCGCCGTCGTCCGAGGGCGCGCGGAAAGCGCCGGAAGCTCAGCCGTCGGTCTGAACGCGAGCCAGCTGCCGGCGGAGCCCGAAGAAGAAGTCGAGCCCCGAGACGATCGTTACGAGCACGGTCGCGTACAGCAGCAGCGACAGCCACAGCGGCTGACCGTGCACGGCGATCAGGCCGAGGATGAGGGCGATCTGCATGCAGGTCTTGACCTTGCCCAGCATGCTCGCGGCCATCACCACCCCTGCCTGGGTGGCGCCTAGCCGCAGCACCGTGACGGCGAGCTCGCGCGTGATGATCACCATCGCCACCCACGCTTCGAGGCGGTTCAGCGACACGAGCGCAACGAGCGCCGCGACGATCAGCAGCTTGTCCGCGAGCGGGTCCATCAGCTTGCCGAAGGTGGTCACGCTCTGGCGCGAGCGCGCAAGGTAGCCGTCGACGAAGTCCGTGGCCGAGGCCAGCGCGAACACGATCGCGGCGAGCACGTCCCCCTCGCGGGTGTTGCCGAGCAGCGCCACGACGAGCACGGGCACCAGCATGATGCGCAGCACGGTGAGCATGTTCGGGAGGTTCAGCGGGAACATCGCGTGTTGCCATTATGTCTGCATCGCATCCCGGCGAACAGCGACCAGCGAGGAGAGCACGATCATGCACAGGCGCACACTTGGACCGAACGGCCCCGAGGTCTCCGCGATCGGCCTGGGGTGCATGGGGATGTCGGCGTTCTATGGAACCGCCGACGAATCCGAGGCGCGGGCGACGATCGCGCGGGCGCTCGACCTGGGGTGCAACTTCCTGGACACCTCGGACATGTACGGTCCGCACACCAACGAGCGGCTGCTCGGCAGCGTGATCGCGTCCCGGCGCGACGAGGTCTTCCTGGCCACGAAGTTCGGGATCAAGCTCCTCAAGGAGGATGATCTGATCAACCGCGTGGTCGACGGCAGCCCCGACTACGTGCGCGCGGCCTGCGACGACTCGCTGCAGCGCCTGGGCGTGGAGCACATCGACCTCTACTACCAGCATCGCGTCGATCCGAACACGCCGATCGAGGAGACGGTCGGCGCGATGGCCGAGCTCGTGCGCGCGGGCAAGGTTCGCCACATCGGGCTGTCGGAGGCGAGCGCCGCGACGATCCGTCGCGCGCACGCGGTGCACCCGATCACGGCCGTGCAGACGGAGTACTCGCTGTGGACGCGCGACGTCGAGGCGGAGATCCTGCCGACGCTGGAAGAGCTCGGGATCGCGCTCGTCGCCTACTCGCCGCTTGGGCGGGGGTTCCTGTCGGGTCGCTTCACTTCGCCCGACGAGCTCGACGAGAACGACTATCGCCGCTACGGGCCGCGCTTCACGGGCGCGAACCTCGAGCAGAACCTGACGCTCGCCGCGCGCGTGCGCGAGCTCGCGAGCGAACGGGGGATCACACCCGGCCAGCTGGCGCTGGCATGGGTGCTGCACCGGGGCGAGCACATCGTGCCGATCCCCGGCACCAAGCGCGTGGCCTACCTCGAGGAGAACCTGGACGCTGCAGAGGTGGAGCTGAGCGACGAGGACGTGGAGACGATCGCTCAGGCCGTCCCCGCCGCGGCCGGCGAGCGCTATCCGGAGGCGGTGATGCGCTCGGTCAACCTCTGAGCTCGCGGCGGGGCGCGTCCTCGTCTTGACTCCGACCCACGCCCACCGCGGTCAGTAGCCGACCGAGTAGAAGCTGATGTGCCGGCACCCGTGCAGCACCCAGTGGGGCAGCGCGTGGTGGCTCGTGTAGACGACGATGTTGGGGTTCTCGCAGTGGATGATCCCCGAGTCCTCGTGCGCGTGCACGACCGTCTGCGGGTTGGTGCCGGTCCAGACGTAGTTGTAGGTGTCGTTGGCGTAGATGAAGTTCTTGCCGTTGCCCGCGTGGATCACCGCGACCTGCGAGCTCGGCCAGCCGACCGGGTGGTAGTCGCCCCAGATCACATCTCCGGCTTCGCCGCCGTAGATCGTGTCGTCGCCGTAGCCGCCCAGCAGGTAGTTGTGCACGTTGCGCCGGCCCACGAGCACGTGTTCGCGGCCGGCGGGCCCCTTGTCCATCACCAGGTGCTGGTTCGCGGGCCAGCCGGCGTGGCTGGTCATGGCCACGGCCGGGATCGCCATGGCCGCCACGATCAGGCCCAGAGCGAGCGCGACGAGCGCCGCACGGACATCGCGGCGCGGGCCGCGAGAGCGTGGGGAGGGGGAGCGGGGCGGCATGAGGTCGATGTGCGCGTGCATGCGATCGGGACGGCGCTCGCGGAGACGGACAGCGATTGCGAGAAGCTACCGGGGGTGGCCCCGAGAGCGCCGTCCACCCCTGCATCGACTCTCGCAAACTCCGTCTTAAACGGCTGCCCGCCGGTCTGGACCGATAGGGTGGAGGCATGCCTTTGATTCCCATGGTCGTCGAGCGCACCGCCCGCGGCGAGCGCGAGTTCGACATCTACTCGCGGCTGCTGAACGAGCGCATAATCTTCCTCGGCACCCCGATCGACGATCAGGTCGCCAACCTGGTGGTCGCGCAGCTGCTGCATCTGGAGAGCGAGGATCCCGAGAAGGACATCTCGATCTACATCAACTCGCCCGGGGGCTCGGTCTACTCGGGCCTGGCGATCTACGACACGATGCGCTTCGTCAAGCCGGACATCGCGACGATGTGCGTGGGCGTGGCGATGTCGATGGGCTCGCTGCTGCTGGCCGGAGGGACGAAGGGCAAGCGCGCGGCGCTGCCGAACAGCCGCATCCTCATCCACCAGCCCTCGGCGGGCTTCGAAGGGCAGTCGACCGACATCGAGATCCACGCCCGCGAGATCCTCGCCGTCAGGGGCCGCTTGGACGAGATCTACGCAGAACACACCGGTCGTCCGACCGAGCAGGTCCGCGAGGACATGGAGCGCGATCGCTTCTTCACGGCCGAGCAGGCCCAGGAGTACGGGCTGATCGACAGGGTCCTCGAGAGCCACTAGACGGCCGGGAGGCGGCGCGATGCTGCGTCCTTACCGATCGTCGATCGACGGGCTCGCCGATCGGCCAGCATGCCTCCCCGCCGTCTAGCAGCGCAGATCCGCACCAACTATTCTCGCCGGTGAGATGTCGCGTCTGAGCCAGCCCGAGCGCCTCGCGCTGGTGGCGATCGTGGCACTCACGGCGCTCGCGGGCGCCGCGAACTACGGCACCTGGGCCCCCGTCCCGCGGTTCGCCCTGGCGACGCTCGCGCTCGCGGGGCTCGCCTGGGTGGTCTCGTTCGCGACCGAGCAGCTCGGCGAATGGTTCGGCGCCGGGGTCACCGGCATGTTGCAGGCCACGCTCGGCAACCTGCCCGAGCTGTTCGTCGTCATCTTTGCCTTGAAAGCCGGAGAGCTGGTGGTCGCGCAGACGGCGATCGTCGGCTCGATCCTCGCCAACGCTCTGCTCGTGCTCGGCCTGGTGATCGTGATCGGCGCTCGCCGATCTGCGGACGGGATCATGCGCTTCTCCCAGCGCCTGCCCCGTGACACGGCCACCCTGCTGCAGGTGACCGTCTTCATCATCGTCCTGCTCGGGCTCTCGCTCGCCGCGCACGATCCCGCCAGTCACCACGTCAACGCGATCTCGGCGGTCGGAGCGGTCTGCCTGCTGGTGGTCTATCTCGCGTGGGTCGTTCCCTACCTACGCGCCGATGCCGCCCACCACGGTCTGGACGATGACCGCTCGCGGGAGGAGTCGCAGAGGGGCGTCCGGTCCCAGGATGTCCCGACGGCGGACACCGAACACGCCGAGATCCCGCGATCGGACGCGCCCGCACGACGAAGGCTCTCACTCAGACTGACCCTGACGCTGCTGATTCTCGCCGGCGCCGCCTCGGCGTTCGTGTCCGAGTGGTTCGTCGACGCCCTCGCCCCGGCGATCCCCGTGCTGCACATATCCCAGGCGTTCGCGGGCCTGGTGATCGTCGCTCTCGCGGGCAACGCGGTCGAGCACGTCGTCGGCCTGGTGCTCGCCTACAAGCGCCGCTCGGACCTGGCGATCTCGGTGGTGAAGAACTCGGTCGCGCAGATCGCAGCGTTCCTGTTCCCGCTGCTCGTGCTCGTCTCCTTCGCGCTGTCGACCCAGCTGACGTTCGCCCTGGCGCCCGTGTACATCGGCGCGCTCGCGCTGACCGCGCTGACGGTCTCGCAGGTCACGGGCGATGGCGAGGCCGCGGAGTTCGAGGGCTGGGCGCTGGTCGCGCTGTACGTGATCATGGCGACGTTCACGCTGTACGAGTGAGGTCCCCGTAGCGCGCCGCGTCAGGTCGGGCCTGTCTGTCGTCACGCGGCGAGGTCATCGCGCGATGCATCCAGAGCGAGCTCGTCCGTGGCGCAAGACCGCTTGAGAGATGCGACGCCGGACCGGCTTCGGGCCGGGTCGTTTCCGTCTAATCGCCCGCGCGGCGAACACGCGCTAGACTGCCGTATACCTCGCGCCTGGGCGGGGTTTTTCTTCGCCCGGGCTCGGTGTCCACACACCCACGATCGGCGCAGGAGCTAGAACTCGCAATGGCCCGCGGAGACGTTCGCATAGCTATCACCCTCGCATGCGAGGAGTGCAAGCATCGCAACTACCAGACGAACAAGAGCAAGCGCAACAACCCCGACCGGGTGTCCCTGCGCAAGTACTGCCGCTGGTGTCGCCGTCACACCGGTCATCGGGAGACTCGTTAGTTGGATGGTTGAGTCCACGTCCATGCACCGCCGGATGGCACGCCTGGCCTTCGCCGGCCGGCGTCCTCGGCCTCGACCTTGCCGCCGGCAAGGCCTTCGGCCTGCGTCCTTGGGCGGCTCGACCATCCGCACCCCCGGACGGCACATCGCCGCGGAGTCGACCATCTAGCGGGGGACCGCTGCCGTGGCCCGTGATCGCAAACGCGCAAAGCAACGCCGTGCCCGTCGCGGCACCACCGCGGGCACCCGTCCCGAGCAGACGCCTGCCGCTGCGGGGAGCGCCGCGGAGGCGAGCGACGGCGCGGCCGAGCGCTCGGAGGTCGAGCAGCAGCTCGGCGTCGGCCGGGTCGAGCGCGCCGACCTGCCGGGCGCACTGGAGCACGCCGGGGACGTCGACGAGTTCGACGCGGCCATCATCGCCGGCGCCGGCGGAGTCGCCGCGAACGCCGAGACGCTCTCGGAGGCCGAGATCGAGGCCGAGGCGGAGGCCGAGGGCGACCTCACCGAGGACGAACTGCAGGAGGGCGCCGGCTCGGGCCGCGGTGGCGGGGCCAACGGCGTCAGTCCCGAGCAGGCCTCGGGCGCTCCGATCCGCAAAGGCAACCGCGCGATCGGCTTCCTGCGCGCCAGCTGGGCCGAGCTCCAACGCGTTCAGTGGCCCGACCGTCGCCACGTCTTCCAGGCCACCGCGGTGGTCATCGGCTTCGTCGCGATCGCCGGCGCCTACCTCGGCCTGGCCGACTATGTCGCCAAGGAAGTCGTCGATTTCATCCTCTGACGCCCGATGACCTGCGCATCTCTGCGTCCTCAGTCGCTCGCGTACGTAGTACGCCACGCTCCTTGCGTCCTTGATCTGCTTGATCCTCGGGCGTCAGAAGGTCTCCTTCACATCACAGTCGCTTCCATTCCCAATTAACGAGTCAGGAACTGATTAGCCCGAATGTTTCGCTGGTACGTCGTCAACACCTACTCTGGCCACGAGAACAAGGTCAAACAGAACCTCGAGCACCGCGTGGTCTCGCTCGGCCAGCAGCGCGCCGTGCGCAACGTGGTCGTCCCGACCGAGTCCGTGTCGGAGATGAAGGACAACCAGAAGGTCACGGTCGAGAAGCGCACGATGCCCGGGTACGTGCTCGTGAACATGGAGCTCAACGAGGACTCCTGGGGCGTGGTCAAGGGCACGCCGGGCGTCACGGGCTTCGTCGGCGCCTCCCAGGAGCCCGTTCCCCTCACCCAGGTCGAGGTCGATCGGCTGCTGCACAAGACCGACGTCGCCACCGCGCCGCGCACGCGCGCGCAGTTTCAGA
>Ga0210387_10003223_pt1 | contig 12551 bp, 12 predicted proteins | sample IncBWC7OmetaG_FD_160108 | JGI IMG/M metagenome (GOLD analysis project Ga0210387, IMG submission 160108) | Forest soil microbial communities from Barre Woods Harvard Forest LTER site, Petersham, Massachusetts, United States - Inc-BW-C-7-O ... | reverse complement strand
TTCCGGCTCGCCCTGAACGTGATCACGCGTCGGGTTGAGTTCTGAACTGACGCCGCCTTGCGGATCGCGCGGGTTTCGGCGCGGGTCTGGGTTGGGCATTTTCGATCTCCATTTCGAGAACCCCCCGTATAAACGCGCTTTACAGTTTGTTGTTCCTTGCAGTAGACAATGCAGACAACGGCCAACATTGCCGTTGGAGACACGACGTAAATGGCTGGGGAAACCCCCGACCAACCTGGAACCCCGTCAAGTTCCAACTCGACGCCCGCAGACACGGGCGCTGCGAATTCGTCTCCGACACCCAGTGTCAGCCCCGACGCACAAGCCTCGCCTTCGTCGAGCGAGAAGGGCGAAACCCGCGAAACGCTGCTCCAAGCTGTCGAGAAAGCTCTCCCCGAGCTGAAAGACAGCGAAGACACGCTGAAGCTGGGAGAGGAACCGCCCCCCTCGAAAGAGCCAGGTTCGGAAGCCAAGAAAGATGGCGAGCCGGGCGAGGCCGACCCCGATCTGGAAAAAGACCCGACCGAGGAAGAACTCGCTCAATCGACGCCGAAGGCGGCCAAACGTATCCGCAAGTTGCTCAACGAGCGTTTCGCGCTCCGCGAGCAGGTTAAGGGTTTGGACGCCGAAGCCCAGATTTCGCGCAGCCTGAAAACGTACCTCCAAACGCACGACATCGCGAAGGAGGATTTTCAGCTCACGCTCGATCTGGCGGCGGCAATGCGCCGGGGCGACTTTCGACAATTTCTCGAAGGCGTCGGCCCCTACGTTCAGCTCGCTACCGAAGCTCTTGGCCTGACCCTGCCGAACGACCTCCAACAGTCGGTCGCGCGGGGGCAGATGACAGTGGATGCGGCGGCGGCGATGTCGCGCGAACGCTATGCGAGAGCCCTCGCAGAGCAGAACGCGACGAGGCTGACCCAACAGCAACAGATCCAATACCAGCGCCAGAATGGCGCGGATTTGTCGCGCTCGGTCGAACAGGCAGTCACCGCCTGGGAGAACCAAGTCCGCACGTCAGACCCGGATTATGGCCGCAAGGAAGCAACCGTTCGGCAATTCCTTTGGGCCGTGATCAATGAGCGGGGCGTGCCCCAATCTCCTGAACACGCCGTCGAGATCGCGAAAGACGCCTACGAGCGCGCAACCAACACGCTCCGGGAATTCGCGCCCGCGCCGAAGCCCACCAGGCTGTCGCCGAGCAGCATTGGCCGAACCGCCGCTGGCGCGCGCCCTGAGCCGAAGACTTTGATGGAAGCGGCTCTCCTGGGGTTGGAGCGAGCACAGCGCGCGGCCAACTGATGGCGCGCTCTCATGCCCTTCACCGCGAACGAAATCGCGAACATCGCGAACTCTGCACTCGACTTTTATTTCAACAAAGGCGGAATGTTCGAGCAGTCTCTGCAAGATCGTCCGTTGCTCAAACTGATGGAGGATAGGAAGAAGCCCTTCCCCGGCGGCAAGGGGAACATCTCGCTAGCGGTGCGCGGCACCTATGGCGATGGCACTGCTGCATCGACCGTCCAAGGCTACAACACCAACGACACGGTGCAGTTCTACACGCCCGCGACCAATCTGCGGGTCAACTTCCCCTGGCGTGAACATCACATCGGTCTGACGCTTACCCACACCGAATTGAAAGTCGATGGGATAAGCGTGGTCGATACGAATGGGGAGCGCACGACCGAGCACTCGAAGCGTGAGATGACGGTGCTCGTCAATCTGCTTGAGAGCAAGCTCTTCGACCTTGGCGAGCAATACGCCAGGGGCATGAACGGTCTGCTTTGGGGCGCAGGATTGACGGACCCGAAAGCGCTCGCCGGAATGCAGTCGATCATCGTCGATGATCCGTCTACCGGCACCTGCGGCGGCCTGACCCGAACCACCAACACTTGGTGGCGCAATCGGGCGATGACGGCGGCTTACGCCGCTGGCGGGGCTGCGGGTCCGGGGCCGATCGTCGGCGATGTCACCGATGGCGGCGCGGTCCTGTCTGCGTTGCAGAAGGAATATCTGCAACTGATCCGCTTCGGCGGCAAGCCGACCGTGGCGCTCGCGGGCTCCGACTTCATTGACGAAGTGACGAAAGAGCGCCGCGCAAACGGCTTCTACAGCATGACCGGCTTCTCCGGCACTCAAGACATGAGCGTCGGCGACATGACCCTGCCGGGCGGCGCGAAGCTGCAATACGACCCGACGCTCGACGATCTGGGCTTCTCGAAGCGGCTCTACTGGTTCGACCCCAAAGCCATCATCCTGATGGCGATGGAGGACGAATGGCGCAAGGATCACACTCCCGCGCGCCCCGCCAACCAGTTCGTGATGTATCGCTCGATCACTTCGACCGGGCAGATGATCGCGACCCAGCTCAACTCGTCGGGTGTCTACGACATCGCGTGATCCAACGCGACACGCGCGCGGAGCTAACCTCCGCGCGCCACCACGAGAAGGGAACACAATGGCCCGAGAGAGCAAAGGCCCGATGGCCCAGCACGTCGTGACGTGCAGAATTCAGGTTGGCGGCGATCCCGGCACGATCGTCGTGATCAATAAAACCCGGCCCCTTCCCTATCCCGAAATCCCCATACTCCGGCATCTTCACGGCGAGACGAACATCTTCGACGTTGAAGTTTGCGGGTTGATCGCGCGCAGCGCTGGCAGCGTCGAGAAGAACCGCATGGCGACTGTCTACGGGCGCGAAGCCGTCGAGCATGTCTACCCAGGCGGGAGCCCGAGCATCGACTGGTATGTGGAGGGCGAAGAGCCCGAGTTCCCGCCCGAGATCGCCAACGCCAAGGCTAGTTCGAGCTTGCCGATCATCCCCTTGCAGGAAAAGCCCGGCGCTAAAGGCAAGCGCGAGGCCGCTCACCAGAGCGAGGCGATATAAGCGATGCCTGGCCTGTTTCAGATGCGGGTTGGCGTCCCGCTGTCGGAACTGCGCTACGAGTTGCTGGCGGAAACCCGTCAGTCGCTCAACCCGGCGCAAACGACCAGCTCGACCCCTTTTTACAACTACGCGCTGAACCGGACCCAGCGGGAGCAATGGAACCTCATCATCTGGCCGCATCTGGTCTTGTACGAAGACCTGCCGATGGTCGCGGGCCAGCGCTATTATGCCTATCCCGAAGCCCTGCCGTTCGACAGCCTCACTGAAATCTGGTGGCCCCAGGGTGTCAATTGGGTGCCGCTGACTTACGGCATCACCCCAGACATTTACGCGACGATGGGCGGCGAGCTGGTGCAGCAATGGCCGCCGAGGCGTTGGCGCAACGTCCCGACCTATGACACCGTTGCGAACACAACCACGCCAGCGGCGCAGTTCGAGGTGTGGCCGATCCCTCCCCCGAACTACCCCTACAGTCTGCGTCTACAGGGCCAAGCGCCGCTCAACTCGCTCAACGTAGACACCGATGTTTGTGTCTTGGACGCGACGCTCATCGTGCTGTTCGCGGCGGCTGAAATCCTCGCCGACCAGAAGAGCGAAGGCGCGGCGCTCAAGCTGCAAAAGGCGCAGCAATACCAGCGGCGGCTGATTGCGAATTGCGGAGCGATCAAGCGGCGCATGGTTTCGCTGTCGCGTGATGGCGGCAACATGGGGCCGATCTACGGGCAGAAGCGCGCCGTGCCTTACCTCGATTACATCCCGATGAGCTGATGAGCCGCCGCGACAACATTCCAGGCTTCGGCGTGCGCAATCTGCTCACCCCCGAAGGCGTGCTGACCTACAAGAAATCGACCGCCAGGATGTTCAAGCTCACCGAAGAGCAGATCGCTTACATCTGCCTGAACAACTACCCGCCCAAAGTGTTGTCGCAGCGCATCGGGTTGCCGGTCGCGGTGATCCAGCACACCCGCGCGCTTCACCGGGGCCGCTATCCTGATCCGCAGACACGCTCGCGGCTGCGCAAGCGGGGCGTCGTGATCTGATGATCAATTCAGTCAATCCGAGTGCCAATAAAGCCAGTGACGTAGTGATGACCGCCGCGAGGCCCCGCCGTGCTTTTCGATCTAATTTCTTTACCCTTGCTACGGCTGCGCCGCACGGACATTCGCCGGTACATCAAGGTCCTGCCATCGGTCACGGCCTGAAAATCCAATTGACAGGGAACAACTTCGCCACCGCGATCGAAGGCGGCGACCTGTCGCATAGTTTCGCTCGGCATGGTGTAGCGAACCACGTAATTCGTGCCAAGCGCCTTGAAAGGCCCCCGCCCGGCGGGCCAGCCGATATAAGCGACGGTGCGATGAAAATCCACAGCGATCGCCCCCAACATGCGAATTGCGGCATTGGCGGCAACACAATGTTTTGGGTCATTGCAAATGGCGGCGTCAATGTCCGCTTGCGTGACATCAAGAAAAATCCGGTGATCCGCCTCGTAAAGATTTTGCGCGCCGTCCATGGTGTCAACCGCCATTCGCGGACGAGAAGGAAGCATCGTTGCGCGTCGGATCGGCTGCCCGATTTTTACAACTGCCTTCACCGGGTTGCGGGTAGGAAGGAAGTCAGACACGAGGTTTCTCCCATTGGCTACAGCTAGAACTTCTCTTTCTACAGCTAAATAAAACGAGTGTCTACAGCTAACATCGTACAAAACAGACAAAACAGACATCAGACATAAAAAGTATGGCCTATTTCGCGATCGAGGACAGCAAAGCCGGAATGGACCTGCGCAAGTCGGTCGCGACTGCGCCAGCGGGCACCTATCGCTTGCTGCAAGACGCGCACATCACGCCTGGCGCTGAGATCGAGAAGCGCTCGGAATTCGTCAAATGGGGCGTTCTTCCGGCTGGGTCGATCGGGCTTTGCGCGCTCAACGGCTGGCCCTACACGCATGTCGTCAGTGGCGCGCATCCGCCCGGAACGATCATCGGCGTCACGACCGGGCCTTCGCAGATTTACATCGCCGCGCCCGCTGGCGTGACCCTGACCGAGATGGTTTCCTACGATGTCGCCAACGGTGCGATTTATGCGGTTTTCTCCGGCAGCAACGGGGCTTTTTATCACTATTTCAGCGGAATTCTGGTCACAGATGCGAACATCCAGGGCGGATACTCGTTCGTGCGTTTCTATAAGACGAAGATGTACGCCGTGGGGGGCCGCTATCTGAGGTTTTCGGCGGTCGGCAATCCCACGATCTGGACCGATCCCCCGCCCGATGGCGAGGGCAACGTCGCGCACAATGGTTCAGGCTTTATCGACATCGGCTCGAACGACGCCGACAGTGACAACCTCGTGTCGATGGAAGTCTACTACGACAAGATGGCGCTGTTCTCGAACCTGTCTTGCCAGCTTTGGTTTCTCGATCCCGACCCTTCGCTCAACCAGTATTTCCAGACCCTGCGCGACGCCGGTTGCCTCGCGGCTCGAAGCGCCCGGATGTTCGTCGCCAACGACGTTTTCTTTCTCGGCTCGCACGGAATTCGCTCGCTGCGCGCCCGCGACCTGTCGCTCACCGCCGCTGTCGCCGACGTGGGCTCGCCGCTCGATCCGGTGATCCAAAATATGTTCGCCCAGGACGGCCTGCCCTACATGGCGAACGCCCAAGCGGTGCTCGAAACGCGCACCGGGCGCTTTTGGATGATCTTCGAGAACGAGATTTTCGTGCTCAGCGCCTACCCGAGCCCGAACATCTCGGCCTGGTCGAAATATGTTCCCGGTTTCCAGACACGCTGGGCCTGCAACATTCAGAGTTGGGTCGTGCTCGCAGACACGACCGGCCAGACGTACCTGTTCGGCGGCTCCGGGAACCCGACTTACGACCCCGCGACCAACGTCACTCTCGTCTTTCCGTTTTTGGCCTTCGACAAGCCCGCGACGTTCAAGGAATATCAGGGCTTCGACTTTATCGGGACAGGCACCTGGACGGTTCAGGCGTGCTTCGACGTGACGCTGATGACCGCGCCTGTCTGGGACACGATCGCAATCGTCACCGGCCCGACGATGATGGGCGGACGCATCCCGATCTCTGGAACCGGCACCCACATCCAGATGCGGCTGACGCACACGGGCCAAGCGACCGCTGCCACCTTCGACAAGCTGTTCATCCACTACAAAGAGCTGACGAGCGATTGATGATCGTTGTTGCTGAAGCTGACTTCAAACGGAGAGCTGATCGCGACGCGTTCTTCCTCGCGCTTTGCTGTCTGCGCGAGCAGGACATCGCCGAGATCAAAGCCGTCAGAGGGAAATTCGTCCCTTCGGACATCGCGACCGAAATCATGCGGGCCGCTTTCAAGGTGTGGCTTGTTTACGAAGCCCCTTTCCGCGCCACGCCGGTCGCAGCGTTCGGGCTCTTTCGGATGACGCCGACCTGCGCTGGCGTTTTCGCCTTCGGCTCGAACCGTTGGCCTGTTGTCGTGAAGGGAATGACAAGACGAATTCTGCGCGATATTATACCCAGAGCCTCTGAATGGGGTTTCCACCGGGCCGAGTGCCGGGCGCTGGCGTCCAGACAGGACGTTCGCCGCTGGCTCGAAGGTCTGGGTTGGCGCGCAGAAGCCGTCCTGTCGGAATTCGGCACCCGACGTGAGGATTTCATCCTCTACGCATGGACGGCTCCGCATGAAGCACACCCGGATAACCAGGGAGAACATCAAGGAGTTCGTGAGCTTTCGGCTTGCGACGCCTGACGATGTCCCTGAACTGATCGTGGTCTACGAACGGTTCTACGCCGAGGCTGTCTACAAAGACTTTCTCGAATTTGATCCCGTGCGGGCTCGCGAGACGATCCTTCACGGGATCACTTATGATGTTCGCCCCCACATCCTGGCGATCATCGACGACGCGATCGTCGGCTTCATTGCGCTCGTCATCGACCATTCGTTCAGCGTCAAGCCGTGCGCCGTCTTGATGGAGCTGTACGTCATCCCCGAGTTTCGCCGGGGCGCGATCGGGCGCTACCTCGTCGGCCTTGCGATCATGACGGCGAAAGACAGAGGCGCGGGCGCGTTCCACGCTCCGGTCGCTTCGGGCATGGCCGAGACGCGCTCGCTCTTCAATCTGTTCGACAGGGCCGGGTTTCGTCAATTTGGGTACATGGTTCGGAGGCCGCTTTGAGCGCGCATCCACCGTCCGATTGTAGTGTCGCTCACACCGTAGACACGGGCGCGAGCGGCGTTGCTTCGTGGGTCCGCCATCACGACCGCGCGCAGCCCTGGACAGATGAAGTCTGGGCGGCGGTGGAGCGCCCGGTGGATGTTCACCTTGGGCGTCACGGCCTCGAAGTGAGTATGATTGCAGCAGCCCCGGAAGAAACAGCGATGATCGACTTCAAGTTCATCGGGGATCGGGCCGATCTCGCGTTCGTAGAGGCAACGATGGACGTATCGCATCTTGCCCTGTTCGTCCTTGATGACGGGGTAGCCTTCTACGGTTGCGCCTTGCCACGGCCAGCACTCGTCGGGGCCGCGCCGATCGATATAACGGTCGAGACGGTAAGCGAGTGGCTTACGCGGTCGGCTCAATTTCAGCTCCGTAGGTTTTTGTCGCCTTATGTCGCCGACAAACCCAGCACAGTCAAACGGAGCTTTTAGACATGGGCGGGAAAGGCGCGCAGCCCGACAATTCTCAAACCGTCGCGATGCAGCAACAGCAAGCGATGCAGACCGCCGAGGCGACGCGGCAGACCAACGCCCGCTTGCAACAGGGCACGACCGAGATCGACCAACTGTTCGGTGGGACGCCTTCCGGCGCGAGCCTGCTCGATCTGTCCTCGATCGCCAACGGCAAGGTGCCGCAAGGCGTCGCGAACCCCGTTTCTCCGGTCATGGCGCAATGGCTGGCGCAAAATCCGAGCTATCAAGCGCCGACCGTCACCGGGGCCAAGAGCCAGCTTTCCAACGGCTATAGCTGGGGCGAGTTGCCGAGCACGGGCGGCCCGACGAGTTACGGGATTTACGATCCTTCCGGCAATCTCGTCACCGACGCCACTTCGCTCAGCGACCTCGCCAACTCGAAGATTTATGTCGGCGGAAACCCGAACCAGACGACCGGCGGCTTCGACGACGCTTTCTATAACAATTTCACCAATGCTCAGCTTGGCTACTACATGCCCGCCGAGGACCGGCAGTTCACGCAAGCCCAGACGAGCCTCGATTACGGGTTGGCGCGAGCTGGGACGCTCAACTCGTCGATCGCAGACACGCAGACCGCGAACCTTGCTTACCAAGACACACTCAACAAGGCGCAGATACAATCAACCGCAGACACAGCGACCGCTCAGCTCCGGGACACGGTGGCGAGCGACAAAAACCAAGCGATCAATCAACTCTATTCGACCGAGAACCCCTCGACCGCAGCTTCGACAGCCGCAGGGTTGGTGGGAAACGTCCAGCTCACCACGCCGCAGCTCAACCCGATCGGCCAGCTTTTCACTCCCATCGCAGTAGGAACCGGCAACGCGATTGCGGGCTACACGAACCCCGCCTCGTATCTGCCAGCGACCGGCGCGGGCGTCGCGTCCACGCCATCGGGCGGCGGCGGGTCCAGCAACATCGTTCAGACGGGTTAAGCCATGTGCGATCCCCTTGTCGGCGGTTTGATTGCAGGCGCGGCCTCGCTGGGCACCGCAGCCTATTCGGCCAACGAAGCCCAACAGGTTCAGAGCGAGCAGACGAACGCCAATAACCAATGGGTCGCCGAGCAACAGGCGTTCCGCAAGCAATTCCTCGATCAGGACGCCCAGCTCCGCAACCAGGCCAACACGGCGCGCGAGAACACGCTCAACCAGATCAGCCCGGCGACGGTCAAAGCGAACCAGCAGACCGAGCAACAGCGCCTAGACACGCAGTTCACCGGGGGCGGCGGGCAACCCAGTGGGTACTCGCCCGTCACCGCGTCGGGAGCCGCTGTCTCGGGCGGGGCCGCAGACACGACGACGAAAAGCGACCTGGCGTCCCAGGTCAACCAGGCGACCGCCGCAGCGCGCTCCCGAATTTCTGCGCTCGCCACGGCGCAGTCCTATGGCGGAAGTCAGTTCGGGTTCGGCACTTCGGTTCCGCTCGCGCTTCAGTCGGGAAGCCAGCAAATCGGGCTCGCTTCGGCTGAGCGCGGCAACATCGCCCAGACCTACGGGGTCGAGCAGCAAATCCAGCCGCTGCACTACATCATGGGGCCGAACGCCGGGCTCGCGGGCAGCGTCGCCAATGCGCTCGCTTCGGTCGCGGGCAAGGGGCTCGGCTACGCCGGGGCGCAGAGTACCTTGGGCGGTGGCGGGGCTGGCGGGGGAGTTGATTTGAGCGGGGCGGTTGGCGTCCCGAGCGATGATGCTTTCACGGGCGCGCAAATCCTGGGTATCGTTTAGGGAGCTTTGAACCATGCCCGTCTTGAGGATGCCGGGTGACGACACCCTGGGCTCGACCCTGGGCTCGATGGCCGACGCCTGGGGTCAAGCCTACGACCCGTTGGCGCGGGCGCGCGCCGCCCAGATGGGTCAGCAAATGCAGCTCAGCCAGTTCGAGCTGGGGAAGAGCAAAGCCATCGACGCGATGAACCAGAACGCGGCGACGGTCTACCTGAATGCCAACCCGCTCGGCGAGGACAGCGCCAGCCTCGCCGCGACCGCCGCCGCGATCCGTTCGGGCACCTACAATCCCGAGCAATGGGTCAACGCGACGACCGGGCTCGCCAAGCTCAACGCCAACCGCACGGCGGCGAGCGCGCTCACCCCCGGTAGTCCAGACACGGCAGGCATGACGCCGGGGCAGATCGCTTCTGGCCAGGCGCAACTGCTCGCAGGCGCTTCGCTCCCCACTTACCAATCGCAAGTCGCAGGCGCGACAACCGACATCGCCAAGAGCGCCGCCACGCTCAATGCGGCTAACGCAGTCGCTGGCGCGACCCCGTCGAACATGCCCGACGTGTCGCACGCTCTGGCCGGAGCGCAAGTCTTCACCAGCCCCGTTGAAGCGCAAAAGATCGCCGCTGGCGGTAATCTCGCCGCAGGGGCGACCGCGACGAGCCCCGCCGATCTCGCCAATCAGCGCATCAATACGACGCTCTTCACCGGGCAGGGGGTCGCCGCAGGGACGCCGGTCAATCAGCCTAACCTTACAGCCGTCCAGAACCAGGAGATCGCCGCCCGAGCGATCCAGGAGATGGTGGCGAGCGGTCTGCGCGCCCGTGGCATCAACGAGGTCAGCGCGGGCGTGATCATCAACTCGAACCCGGCTCCGGGGCAAAGCCCGGTGACGGTCGTGCCGATCGGCGCGTCGCCTCCGACGCCGCTGGGGCCGAACGAAACCTACTATCCCCCGCGTAATCTCGATCCTCAAGCTGTTCAGACCGCCGCTGCGGCTGAAGCTTCCGGTAAGGAAGGCGGCGAGCAAAGCGCCAAGCTCGCCACAGACACCGTCAACGAAGCCCAGGCGGCAGGTTTCCGGGCGAACGAATTGTCAGCAAAAGTCGCGCGGCTGCGCGAGGTCATGCCCTACCTCAACAACCAAAACCCACTCAGCCAGGTCGCGGGCTCCCTCGCCGCCAAAATTCAGGAAGAGTACGGGGTCACGATCGGGCAAGGGCAATCGGCGCGCAATGTCTACGACACGATGGTCAGCCAGCTCCTGCCCGAGCTGAAAGACGACTATGGTTTCCAGCGCGTTGCCGCGCCTGAAATCGCCCTGGCGCAGCGCGGGATGCCGATGGCGAGCTTGGACGCTGGATCGCTGACCCGGATCGTCAATGCACTCGACGCGACCGCCGAAATGAACAGGCAGGTCGCCGGGCTCGGCGCGCAGGCGCGCAAGGCGAGCCCAGGAATGGCTGGGATCACTCCGCAAGCCTACGATCAGTTCCTGCAAGGCCGCGCCGCGATCGACCCGATGGCGATCCTGAACGGCGTTCGCCAGAAGTACCCTGAAACTCCGTTAGGGCCAGGCGGGGGCGGCGGCGGGGGCGGTGGCGGCGGTGGTGCGAAGACCGGCATCGATCAAAACGGTGTCTACGACATCGGCCCCAATGGTCAGAAAGTCTACAGGAAGTGATCCATGTCGAAGGCAGTCACCTTGTCGGACGGAACAGTTGGCGAAATCCCGGACGGCCTCGATCCAAAAGCGGAAACCGATTTCATCACCCGCCTCGATGCCGCCAACAGGGCTGCGAAGCCCCCGGCGCAGAGCGCGCCGGGCACGATCGACTTTAACGCTCCGGTGCAGACGACCAACCCGCTCGACGCGGCAATCAAGTACGTCAGCGACCGGACGCCGAGCGTGAGCGCGCCCAGCTTTCAGTCCGCAGACACGGCGACCGGCGGCGCTCTGTCTACGGCGGCCAACACAGCCAGCGCCGCAGACACCTACCTGAACAACTGGCCGTCCGCGACCGGCAAGATGGCGGCGCACGTCGGCTCTAATCTCGCGCTTGGCGTCCCGAGCGTGTTCGCGGGCGGGGCCAACGTGCTCTCGCATCTCGCGACCAAATACGCTGGCGCTGCGCCGAGCCCCGATCTTCCGATCCCGTCGCAAGCGGTCCCGGCTGCGCTCGGGATCACGCCCGAAGACACCACAGCGGGGAAAGTGACGGAAGCGCTTTTGTCGCTGGCGTCCGCCAACAAGCTCGCCGGGGCTGGCCCGATCTGGTCGGCGGTCAAAGCCCCGGTTCAGGCTGGCTTGCAATGGGCTGGCTCGACCATCGGCAACGCGGTCGGCGGCGAGGCGGGAGGATTTGTCGGCGGGCTCATTCCGGGTTCGATCCCGCTTGAAACGGTCGCGAGCAAGGGGATCGACCTTCTGCCTCAAGGGGTGCGCGACACCATCCGCAACCCGAATGCAAGCGACATCTGGGCCGCTGTCAAAAGGCTCGGAGGCGCTACCGGCAACCCAGACTTAACGCCGACAGCGGGCATGGTCGGAGGGCCGATCGTCAAGGGGCTGGAAAAGAGCGCGATGTCTTTTCCCGGCGTCAACATCCCGGTGCTCAATGCGCGGGGCAAAGTTGGCGCAGGCTTGGAGCAGGGCGTAGACAGCGCCGCCAACCAGCTCACTGAGCCCGGAACCCCCGTCAACACCGAGCCAGGAGGGGCTGGCGCTGAATGGCGCGGCGCGGCGCAGGACCAGCTCACTCAAGCCTGGCAGACAGCGCAGAACAACACCAGACAGGTCGAGAACGACGCCTCGTCGCGCAATCTCACCGACGCCAACGGCAACCCGCAGCTCGTCACCGGCCCTGTGCTTGACGGCCTGCGAACGAAATTGAACGGGATCATGGGTTTCGCCAATCAGGGCCGCACGATCTCGACCTTGAGCGGCGCGGGCGACGCCACGGTCAACGGCGTGCTCAACGACATCACCAGCAAGCTTCAGGATCAAGACCCGGTCGCAGGCGCGAATTGGCGCGCTCAGATCGCGACGCTTAAAGCCCAGATGAACCCGAACAATCCGCAAGCCACGAACTCGGCCCTTCAGAGTGGTATCGACCAGCTCAACCAGAACATCGCCGCCAACCAGGGCGTCTCGTTCGACACCTTGCGCCAGCACAAGAGCAACATGGGCAATCTCGCACAGCAAGGTGATTGGGTTGCGGGTGAAGTCACGGACGCGCTCCGAGACGCACTCGG
>Ga0210387_10003222_pt1 | contig 12552 bp, 6 predicted proteins | sample IncBWC7OmetaG_FD_160108 | JGI IMG/M metagenome (GOLD analysis project Ga0210387, IMG submission 160108) | Forest soil microbial communities from Barre Woods Harvard Forest LTER site, Petersham, Massachusetts, United States - Inc-BW-C-7-O ... | reverse complement strand
TCGCGGCACTTGCCGGCTCCGGCCGGGTGATTAGCCAGATGGCCAGGATGGCGAGCACGAACCCGCAGATCGTCCACCGGCTGGGCGCGCCTTCCATCGCAATGTCGACCAGCGTAGGGATGGCCGCTCCCAGCAGCGCCGCGATCGGCGCAGTGATGCCCATCTGCCCCAAAGCCAGAGCGCGATAGAAGATCGCGAGTGAAAATCCTCCGACCGCGCCCGCGGCTATCGCCCAGAGAATGCTCGCCGGGGAAGGGAACGCTCCGTGCAGCACAAGCGCAACCGCCAGCATGAGCACAAACGCGCAGACGTGCGAGAACGCGGTCAGGACGAAAGCATTGGCGCGCCGCGAACCATATCCTCCGGCAAAGTCCGATGTGCCCCAGAGAAACACCGACACCACGGCGTAGGCAGTGGGCGCGAATTGACTTGGGGAGGGCACGCCGGACGAGGGTAACACGCGCAGATTGCTGTCACATGGAGCCCCGCCGTCGAATCCTGACGTTGAGCCCCGGACGCCTCGTCCGGGGAAGCAGCGCATCTGCTGACCGCAAGCACCCGTGACGTTGCCTGGGCGGACGAGGCGTCCGCTCCTCCACACTCGCTGCGTCCGGCCTCGCGTGTCAGAATTCGCTTCCGCACCCCCTCGGCGCCGCTTTTCCGCGTGTTAGAATTTGGACCAGCGTTTTCTTGCGCGAACTCAGATTCTGAGGCCCCCGGGTTGATCGAACTGGCACCGTCGATTCTTTCGGCTGATTTCGCCCGGCTGGGCGAGCAGGTGCGCGCCGCGGGTGAGGGCGGCGGCAGCGTCATCCATGTAGACATCATGGATGGCCACTTCGTGCCCAATCTCACGCTCGGGCCGCCGGTGGTAAAGTCGTTGCGCAAGGTGACCGAGTTGCCGCTCGACTGCCACCTGATGATCGAGAATCCGGACGAGTTCATCCCTGCCTTTGCCGAGGCCGGGGCCGACTGGATGTCAGTGCATCAGGAAGCGTGCCGGCACTTGGACCGGACTTTGCATCTGATCAAGAGCCACGATTGCCGGGCGGGCGTGGTGATCAATCCGGCGACGCCGGTCGATACGCTGGAGGAAGTGCTCGAGATTGTTGACTACGTGCTGGTAATGTCGGTGAATCCGGGGTTTGGAGCGCAGAAGTTTATTCCGTCTACGCTGCACAAAATGCGGCGCTTAGCCCAGATTCGCGGACAACGCGGGTTGCATTACCGCATCGAAGTAGATGGTGGCGTGGGCCTCGATACAGTGGGAGACGTGGTGCGGGCAGGCGCAGAAATTCTGGTTGCGGGCAACGCCGTGTTCGGCAATGGCGATCCAAGGAAGAATGCTGAGGCGTTACTGAAGGCGGCCACCGAGGCTGCTTTGCAGAGAGTCTAAAAAATCAGGTTTCAAAGTTTCAAGGTTTCTGAGGTTTCGCGTCATCGTGAAACCCTGTCACTTTGTCGCTTTGCCACCTTGAAACATAGGAACTATGACAAATCAGTCACGTCGAATTCCGTCGATCGCGGTGCTGGGCATGCTGTTGGCGCTCACCGTCGCCTGCACCAACAAGAAGTCGGTGAACCCGCTGGCCAACATCGGCTCCAAACAGCCGGACAAGGTCCTGTTCGACAAGGCCATGGACGCCATGCGCCACAACCGTTTCGACGTAGCGCGCCTGACCCTGCAGACGCTGATCAACACCTATCCCGATTCCGAATTCGTCGCGCGTGCCAAGCTGGCGGTCGGCGATTCCTGGTACGCCGAAGGCGGAACCGCAGCCCTAGCCCAGGCCGAACAGGAATACGAAGATTTTCGGACGTTCTTTCCCAACATGCCGGAAGCGGCGGAAGCACAGCTTAAAGTCGCCAACATCCATTATCAGCAGATGGAAAAAGCCGACCGCGACTACACTCACGCCAAACGCGCCGAAGATGAATACCGCAGCCTGATCCTGGAATATCCCGACAGCAAGCTGCTTCCCGAGGCGAAACAGCGTCTGATGGAAGTGCAGGAAGTGCTGGGCGAGCGCGAGTTTGAAATCGGACGCTTCTACTATTTGCGCGAGTCCTATCCCGCGTCGATCGCGCGCCTGCAGTCGCTGGTGGAGCGCTATCCACTCTACAGCCGCGCCGACGAGGCGCTCTACCTGCTGGGACAGAATTACGAAGGGCAGATTGCGCGTCTGCGCGCCGCGCCGACCTGCGACGCCCACGGATTGCCGCGCGGTTGCGCGACCGAAGCCGCCAAGGCGAAATATATCGAAGAGTTGGGCAATCACGCGGCCGAGCAGTATGCAAAAATTCTGACCCGCTACCCGGTCATGGAGCGGTCCGACGACGCCAAGAGGCGCCTGGCCGCGCTGCACCAGCCGATTCCTCGCCCGACCAAGGCACAAGTAGCACAGAACCGTGCCGAGGAAGAGAGCCGGCAGGAATCTACCACCATGCAGCGGTTGATGAGCGTCATCAAAAAGGGACCGGACGTGGCGACGGCGGCCAGAGTGGGCTCTCCGACCCTGGTCGATCCTACGCCCGTCAGCGCCCGCGATGTGGTTGGCCGAGAAGCCAGAACTGCGCTCGAGCCACCCCGCAAGGGCGGCTTGGGTATTGACATCGTGAAGCCGGAACAGCCGGGCGCGAATGAGCCGCCTCCAACCTCGGATTCGAGCACAGCCAATGCCACGCCGTTCGGCCAGCCAGCCGCCAACGCGCAGCCTCCCGCTGCCGACCCGAATGAGCTGAAACCGAATGCGCCCGCCGATCCCAACGAACTGAAGCCCATCGATAACGCCGGCGATCAAACGCCGCCTCCGCCGCCGCAAGTAAATGAAATCCGCTCTGGCGAGTCTTCTTCTTCTGCCACGGCCGCCGCTGACGGTTCAGCTCCCGCCAGCGACCAGGAAATCTCCAGCAGCAAGAAAAAGAAAAAGAAGGGGATGAAGAAGATCGTCCCGTTCTAGAAGACCAACTATCAGCTGTCGGCTCTCTGCGCAAACAAAAAGCTTGGGATTACAGACATTGAGCTCGGGATGAAATAGAAAATCGAGATGGCAAATTAAGCAGGAATGACACCTGCCGTCCTGCTTTTCCCGCTCCTTCCCCACCTGAAACCGGTTCCCGTCTCCACTAGGTGTTGGCCACTGGTAACCTGTTACTTCCCTTCTGGCTCATTGACTTACATTGTGGGTCAGGTTACCTTCGCGATATCTCTCCTCAGAGGAAACCTTTGGCCAGGAAGATACTGCTCGCCGATGACAGCGTGACCGCTCAGAATATGGGGCGGAAGATCCTCGCGGACGCGGGCTACGAGGTCGTGACCGTCAATAACGGTTCCGCGGCCCTTAAAAAGATAGCCGAAATCAAGCCCGACATTATTATCCTGGACGTTTATATGCCCGGTTATAGCGGGCTTGAGGTGTGCCAGCGGCTGAAGGACGCGCAGGAAACCTCGCGCATTCCGGTACTGCTGACCGTGGGCAAACTCGAGCCCTTCAAGCCGGAAGAAGCCAAACGGGTTCGCGCCGAGGGCTACATCGTCAAGCCGTTTGAGGCCAGCGAGTTGCTGGGCACGCTGAGCAAGCTGGAAGACAAGATTGTGCCCCGCGCCGAACCCTCCAAGCCGGGGCGTTTTGCCCGCGCTAATGCCGCGCTTGACGAAGGCCGCTACGACAAGTCGATGGCGACCGAAGAGGATTCGGGGTGGAAGAATCGCATCGGGTTTCCCTCCAAAAAGAAAAAAGCCGCGGAAGATGAGGGCGACGAGTCAACCATCTATAACCCGGTGAACAAGGATCTGCGCACCGTGGTCGCGTCCAAGCCGGGCCACGGAGCGCGGGACACCAATGCCAATTCCAATAACGAAGACTCCCGCGTCGATCTGGGCGCACTAGCCCCTGAGGGCCTGCCCAAGGATGTGACTCCGGAGGAGATCGCCGCGCTGGCTGCGGCCGCCGCCCAGGTTAAGGGCAAGCTGGCGGATGATGGCGTGGTCGCCTACTCCGCTGCGGATGCGGTGACGGCGGAGATCAAAGGCGTCGAAGCGAAGGCGAAAGAAACGCAGACGTCGAAAGAAACAACCCAGCCTTCGGCCGAGCTGGCCAAGGAATCCCCGACCGAATCGGCGGCAACGTTCGCCGGCCAGAAGCTCGAAGAACCGGCCGCTGCGCCGACCGAAAAGCCTTTCGAAGTGGTGAAGGAAGCGCCGGGCACGTCCGTTCCCACGCCTGCCGACATGATGGCGGCGATTGCCGGCCTGGTGCCGGAAGTAGGAACGTCGATCGATTCAAATTCCGGCAACGGATTCGGATCGCCCGCCGAGGCATCGTCTAAAACTTCTTTGAATCAGGCTGCAGACCGGCTGGCGGACGAGCCTGTGACCATGGCGATGGCCGCTGCCGCAGTCGGAGGTTTCGCTGCGACGCTATCGCGCTGGACAGCGGTTCCGGCGGCTCTGGCTCCCGACGAGATTGCGATTTCCCTGGAACACGAAATGCAAAAGGCGCACGCTGCCTTTGCCGCGGCCGAAGCTGCGCATACGAATTTCGTTGCACCCCCGGAGATTTCGGCGGCTGCCGCCGCTTCACCGGTAGAGTCCGCACCTCCCGCCGTAATTGCGCCCGAGTTCGCTGCACCCGTGTCTGCCGCGCCGATGGCTGAGATTGCTCCGCACGAAGCGCCGAAAGACACAGCGCCGAGTGAGCCCGCGCCCAGCGGAGCAGCGCAGAGCGAAGTCACGCACAGTATGAATGCGGTGACCAGCGCTGCGACCGAAAGCATCGCGTCCGCGGTGAAAGCATTCGAAACGGTAGCCGCAAGGTACGTCGAGCCCGTGACTCCCGTTCCGCCTCCGCCATTCGAACCCGTTCCAGCAGCGCCAATTGTCGACGCCGCATCCGACGTGAAGCCGGCTGAAGTAAAACCAGTCGAGGAAGCAGCCGCTCCGCAGCCGGAAACCTCGAAGCTGGAAACTGCAGACGCCGAAGCCAGGAGCGAGCAGCCGAGCGAAGAACAAAAAGAAGCGAGACACGAAGAGCGGAGACACGAAGAGCGGAGAAAAGAAGAGCCGGCAATAGGAGAACAGAAACAGGAAGGGCCAGTTGCGGCCGCTTCGCCGGTGGAAGAGTCTTCCGCCATCACCGCCCCCGCAATCGCAAATGAAGTCTCGGGCGGACAATCTGCCTTGGAGTCAGCGATTCAGCTATCTGAAAGTCAAACATCCGCAAGTCCGGCATCGGAGGACCAGACCTTGGCCAATCCGGTTTCCGCCAGCCCGGTTTCTGCGGAGGCCAGCGCGCCCGCGGTGCCAAGCGAACCCGCTGCAGGAGGCACAAAAGATATGGCCAGGAAAGAATCAGAAATCGCGGAGACCACGGCTGCGGCCTGGGCCAGCTGGCGGCGCATTCGCGAGACCGGGGACTCCAAAGCCACACCCGCCGGGTCATCCAAGCCTAAACAACAAGACGAAGAAGATGAAGACGAGACGCCCGCCCCTCCGGATACGGCTGCCATGGCCGTCGCTGCCGGAGCCGAGAAGACTCCCGAAGAACCTGCCGCTGCACCCGAGGAATCGCCGGAGATCGCCAGCATCGTCGACAGCGTTCTGGCCGACATGCGTCCCCGAATCGTCGAAGAAATTTCCCGCAAGATGGGAAAGAAGAAATAGAACCAGCCTTCAGCTATCAGCCGTCTGAAAACCCATTACCACAAAGGAGACACGAAGTCACACCAAGGAGAAGCTTGCCAATCAAGCCCTTCGTGACTCTTCGTGTCTTTTGTGGTGGATGGCTTGTCTGAACTTCTACGCAACTCCGCGCAGCTCTAACCTGGACTCACGGCTCTCCTTGACAGTCTAGGAGAGTGTTGATACCGTCTCCTAGACGGACAAGGAGAGATCGTGGACAAGCAGATCGATCTTCTGCAAGGTACCCTGGACATGCTGATTCTCAAAGCTGTGTCGCTGGGGCCTTTGCACGGCTACGGGGTGCTCCTACGCATTCAACAGATATCCGGCGAGCAGTTGCATATCCAGCAGGGGTCGCTGTACCCGGCGCTCTACCGATTGGAACACCAGGGCTGGATCGCCAGTGAATGGGGCGAGTCTGACAACAATCGCAAGGCGAAGTTCTATCGCCTGACCGCGGCCGGCAAGCGTCAATTTCAGTCAGAGACCGAAAAGTGGAACCACATGGCGTCGGTGATTGCCGGCATCCTGCGAGCCATGCCGGAGGAAATATGAACCTTCTGGCACGGCTGCGTTCCTGGTTGAAGTGGATGGTGAAGCGCGAGCGCCTCGAGACCGACCTGGAGACGGAGGTACGCTTTCATCTCGACAGCTATGCCGCGGATCTGGTGCGGAACGGCGTTCCGGACGCTGAAGCCATGCGGCGTGCGCGCATCGAATTCGGCGGCATCGAGTCGCACAAACATGCGGTCCGCGCGTCCATCGGCTTGCGCTGGTGGGACGATCTTTGGGGCGACTTGCAGTATGGGGCGCGGGTTCTGCGCAAGAGTCCTGGCTTTACTTCGATTGCGGTAGTGTCTTTGGCGCTCGCCATTGGAGCCAATACATCGATCTTTTCTTTGGCCAATCAGGTTCTCTATGCGCAGCTCGGTGTTCCGCATCCGGAGCAGCTGCGTTTGTTCTCGGTCATCACAGGCGATCACAGCGCGGTGCATTCCTCGTGGGGAAGTATTTCCCCGGTTGCTGGTGGAGGAACTCGCATCGAATCGTTCACGTATCCGATCTACCAGCAATTGCGAACAGAGAACCACGTGCTCGAGGACATTTTCGCCTTCAAGGAAAACATTCAGGCTAACGCCACCATCGACGGCGCGGCGCAGGCAGTTCGGTTGGAATTGGTCTCGGGCAACTTGTACGAGCAGATGGGTGTACGACCTGTCCTCGGGCGGCCGATTCTTCCATCGGATGACCAAACGCCAGGGGCGGGCGCGGTAGCGACGATCAGCGAGGGATTGTGGGAGAGGGCATTCGGCAAAGCTCCGGATGCGGTGGGAAGGGTGATTACGGTCAACATGACTCCGGTCACGGTGATCGGGGTGAACCCGCGTGCCTTTACCGGAGCGATGAGCGTGCAGAATTCTGCGGACATATTCATGCCGCTGTCGATGATTCCGGTGGTCAAAGGCGAGTTAGGGACGAGCGGTCCTCTGCTGGAGAGCCGAGACCTTTGGTGGGTGCAGTTGATGGCGAGGCAGAAGCCGGGGGTGCCCATGGAGCAGGCTCAGGCGGCCTTGAATGTGGCACTCAGCGCCGCGATACACGCCACCATGACGGTGGCCAAAGACGACACGCTGCCGCGACTGGAGCTGGAAGATGGCAGCCGCGGGTTGAACTTCGACGGCAGGCACTTTGCCCAGCCGATGTATGTGCTGCTGGCGGTGGTGGGATTCGTACTTCTGATCGCCTGTGCCAATATCGCGAACCTGATGCTGGCGCGTTCGGCGGCGAGGCAGAGAGAGATGAGTGTGCGCCTGGCACTGGGCGCAGGACGCGGTCGGATTCTGCGCCAGGTTCTGACGGAGAGCCTGATGCTCGCCGCCATCGGCGGAGCGGCAGGGCTTTTTCTGGGCTACCTGGCGCGGACCGCTTTACCGAAATTGTTCCTGAGTTCATGGGAGAGCGAGAGCATCAATGTGCCCTTCGATTGGAAGGTATTCAGCTTTACTGCCGGCGTGACCCTGGCGACCGGTGTGCTCTTCGGCATCGTGCCGGCGTGGAATGCGACTCGGGCTGAAATTGGCACGGCCATCAAAGATGGCGGCAAAGGCGCCACGAAACAGCGCAAGGGTTGGAGCGGCAGAACGCTTGTCGCTTTCCAGGTCGCGCTCTCGACCCTTCTCGTGTTCGGCGCCGCCCTCTTCGTGCGTACGCTGATCAATCTGAATGCAGTCGATGTAGGCTTTCGCGCCGACGGCCTCGTGCTCTTTGACCTGAATCCTCCCAGCAAGCAATATCCTGCACCGAAAGATGTGGCGCTCCATGCGCGGATCGAGCAGGCGCTGCGTGATGTCCCGGGCGTGGATGGCGTAACCCTGACAGACATTCCTCTCGTGGCAAATTCTGAATCGGAGTCTGACTTCAAGGTCGAAGGAGCGCCAAAGATAAAGGAACACGGAGAAGGATCCGGCGCGATGCAGGCCACAGTCGGCCAGGATTTTCTGTCGGTGATGGAAATCCCGATTGTCGCGGGACGAAACTTTACAGCCCAAGACGTTGAGGCTCCGCAACGTTTCGCGATCGTCAATCAGGCTCTGGCGCGGAAGTACTTCCCTAATCAAAATCCGATTGGCCATCGTTTCACCATGGATGACGTCACTGTCAAGAACCGGAGCTGGCTCGAAATTATTGGCGTATCCGCCGACACTCGCTATTCCAATCTGCAGGCGGGGACGCCACCACTCCATTTCGATCTCTATCGGCAGTCGAAGGATATCGGCGGCGCGACCTATATTGTGCGGACGCGGATGAAGCTGGAGGCGATTGTGCCCTCGCTGCGGGCGGTCATCAAGGATATTGATCGCGATCTGCCAATGCTCGATATTCGGACCCCGCGGCAGCAGATTGTCGCCACCATTGTGCAGGAGCGCGTCTTCGCCAGCCTGACTGCGGCGTTTGGAATTCTCGCGCTGGCCCTGGCTTGCGTGGGGATCTATGGAATCATGGCGTACGCCGTGTCGCAGCGAATCAACGAAATTGGAATTCGCCTGGCACTGGGCGCACGACGCAGACAGGTTCAAGGCATGGTGTTGAAGGAAGCGGGATGGCTTGCAGCCGCAGGAGTGGTGGCGGGGGTCGCGGCTGCGCTGGGGTTAGGGCGGGTCTTGAAGTCCATGCTCTATGGACTGCGGCCATCCGATCCAGCTTCACTTCTGGGAGCGGCCGCCTTGCTGCTTGCTGTCGCGTTGCTGGCGGGTTGGGTTCCCGCGATGCGAGCCTCAAGAGTCGAACCGATGGACGCTCTGCGGCATGAATAGCTGACGGGCGTACACCCCGCCTACGTCGCCTTCATCTTCTCTCTCGAATAGCAAGCCAGACCACGATGATTTCCGCTAACAGGAGATTACACTCAAGTTCCTTACGGACGGGAAGTGAGTGAAATTGCTGGTTGCCATGTATTTCCTGCTAATGCAGAGGCGCGTGGCGACGCGGTGAGAGGCTCTCGCACGCCCGGAGCATGGCAGAGTGGCCGGCCAGGCATCCGCCGTTGTTGCCAATCAAGACTGGTGCTATAAAGAACTGCCATTTTCATTCCAAGCCGGGAAAGACTCGAAGGAAGACAGGAGACGAGCGTGTTACCAGATGCGATTGGCAATATGTTTGGCTGGGATTTTCTCGAGTATCGGCCCATCGATTACGGGCAGCAAGAACAACCCGGAAATGTCAGCTGGCCGCAGAAGGCGGGAGAGCTTCCATTCATTCCTTGCAAGAGCATGGTTTCCCGCATGCAACCTCTTGACGCGGCCTTCGAAGATTTTCTGCAGCACTTGTTCCGTGCCGGTGTGGTGGATAAAAGCCAGCCACAGCGCAATTTTCTGGCGCAAACGCGCAAGGCTGGACAGGGCGCGCCGCAAACTTTCACGAGTTCTGGAACTGTGCCTTTCTACGATCCGAAGGCAAGCGCGATGCGTCCTACGAAGGGGACTGCAGACGTCCGGGAAGCTGTGGTTAAAGCAAATCCGCATCTTCGCGGCACGGCCAGCGACTGGAAAAAGATGTTGGATCTGAAACGCGAGACCGCCTACACGTTTCGCGGAGACTCCCGAGATCCTACGGAACTGAAGACGAAATTCAATGGTTTTCAGCCCAGTTCGACGCGCACCGACAATTCGTTTTTGGAAGGCGCTGTCTTTGACACCTTCGCGGATTACATGCAACGCGCTTACAAGAAGACGATTACCCTTGCTGAGTTCAAGACCGCGCTCGCCAACAGCAGCATGGCCGATCCCAGTTCCAAGCAGCTTTTCGTGCAGTATTCGGTGTGGCGCATGCTGATGAAATCGGAAGAAATGCACCTGGGACGCATGGCCGCCCACGAAGTGCTCAAGGGCTATGTTTCTTCCACAAAAGCTGTCCCTGTGGCGAAGGGCTACTCGTTGATGAAAGATAGCGCAACTGAGGGCTGGGTGTACTGCCTGCTGCTGGAAGGGGGCTACCTCGTGCCAGAACAGGGAAAGGATGCATGGACGCAAATGTTTGGCGAACAGGAGATTGCCTATCCGGGGGCAGTTCCCTGGGATCGAGTTTACGGATTTCGCAAGGTCCTGAAGGTTTCAAGGAAATTCTCGGGGAACGTGTTCCTGCGCTCCACCTTTGCCAGTCGTGACAATAGCGCAGCGGAACAGGTCTACACCCTGCTCAGCGGCAAGCCCCAGGGTGGGCAAGCATAGGCTGACGAACTGCAGGCCCATTGCTTTGATCCGACTAACGCCAATCTCCTGCCAGCGTCAGTGGGGTAGGTGGTTTTCGTCGTGCCCAATACTGCTGTTAAGAATCGGCGATTGCACTCAGAATCCCTGTTCCGGCATTTTGAGTCTAATGGCGATGTCATGCGCATGGCATCACGGCCCATAACGCAAAACAGAGCGTCACAGTGCCAATGACATGGGCGATGGAGGAATTCTTTCGGGCTGCGATTGAGTACGTTTATGTTGCGCCGTCCCGGCTGCAGCAATTTAGAAGCAAATCAGACTCTGTCTCTGGCGACGAGATACCCCCCTCCTGGTTTGACCCTTCTTTTCTTGCGCCTGTAAGATCAGCACTTAGCCTTTAGCGCTTGGCAATTGGCCCTCGGGCTCTGCCGCCGGTGGGTGGAGTGGTGTCGGCGATTTCGACCCGATGCCAATCGCTAACTGCCAAATCGCTGACTTTATGCCTCACGAACTGCCCAAAGCGTACGAGCCGGGCGCGATTGAAACGCGCTGGGCCGACTATTGGATCAAGGAGAAACTCTTCTCCACGCCCACGCCGCCTGCTGGTGAAAAGAGGCCGGTGTTCACGCTGCTGCTGCCGCCGCCGAACGTGACCGGGCGGCTGCACATGGGGCACATGCTCAACCAGACGCAGATGGACATCATCGTGCGCTGGCATCGCATGCGCGGATTCATCACGCTGTGGCTGCCGGGTACCGATCATGCCGGCATCGCTACGCAGATGATGGTCGAGCGCCAGCTGGCCACCGAAGGCATCAAGCGCAGTGAGATGGGGCGCGAGAAATTCATTGAGCGCGTGTGGGAATGGAAAAAGCTTTACGGCGGCGCGATTCTCGATCAGATGAAGCGGCTGGGTGCGTCCGTCGACTGGGACCGCGAGTACTTCACCATGGACGAAAATCTTTCGCGCGCGGTGCGCGAGGTATTCGTCCGGCTGTACGAAGAGGGACTGATCTATCGCGGGAATTACATCGTCAACTGGTGCCCCTGGCACGAGACGGCGATCTCCGACCTGGAAGTGAAGCACGAAGAGGTTGCAGGCAAGTTGTGGGAGATTCGTTATCCGGTGGTTGGAAGTTCTGAGTTCATCACCGTGGCGACGACGCGTCCGGAAACGATGTTGGGTGACAGCGCGGTTGCTGTGAACAAAAAAGACGAGCGCTACACGCACCTGCACGGCAAAAAAGTTCTGCTGCCGCTGATGAATCGCGAGATCCCGATCATCACCGACGAACTGGCGCAGCCGGAGTTCGGCACTGGAGCGGTGAAGGTGACGCCGGCACACGATCCCAACGATTTTCAGGCCGGGCTTCGCCATCATCTGCCGCAGATCAACATCATGGACGAGCGCGCCCGCATGAATGCGAACGCCGGTCCGTATGTGGGTTTAGATAGATACGAAGCGCGCAAGCGTGTGCTGGCCGATCTGCAGGAGCAGGGATTTCTCGTCGGCGAAAAAGATCACACACTGTCGCTGGGAAAATGCGAACGCTGCGGAACCGTGGTCGAGCCGCGGCTTTCCGAGCAGTGGTTCATCAAGATCAAGCCGCTGGCCGACCGCGCGCGCGAAGCGGTGGAGAGCGGCGAGATCACCATCGTCCCTGAAAACTACCGCACCATTTATTTGAACTGGATGAACAACATCCACGACTGGTGCGTGTCGCGGCAGTTGTGGTGGGGACATCGCATTCCGGCGTGGACGTGCGGTAACAGCGCCTGCAAGGAAATCATCGTTGCGCGCGAGGCCCCCAAAGCGTGTACGAAGTGCGGCGGCGCCAAACTCGAGCAGGTCACCGACGTGCTCGACACCTGGTTTTCGTCGGGACTGCTGCCTTTCACGACCCTTGGCTGGCCGGATAAGACCCGCGACCAGGCCGTGTTCTATCCGACTACGCTGCTGATCACCGCCTACGAGATTCTTTTCTTCTGGGTGGCGCGCATGATCATGTTCGGCTGCCACTTCATGAAGGATCACCAGCAGGATCCGGCGATCAAGCGGGCCAACGGCTGGGAAAATTTCAGCAACGACAGCGTGCCTTTTCGTCACGTCTACATTCATGCCCTGGTGCGCGACGCTGAGCGGCAGAAAATGTCGAAGACCAA
>Ga0210387_10003221_pt1 | contig 12552 bp, 9 predicted proteins | sample IncBWC7OmetaG_FD_160108 | JGI IMG/M metagenome (GOLD analysis project Ga0210387, IMG submission 160108) | Forest soil microbial communities from Barre Woods Harvard Forest LTER site, Petersham, Massachusetts, United States - Inc-BW-C-7-O ... | reverse complement strand
CACGCGTGAAGGGCTCTTGGGCTTCCGCGGTCCCGAAAACGAGGCCGCGCTCGTGCTCGTCGCTCGCGCGCGGCGACCCGATCTGGAGCTCGCGCGGCGAGGCATCGTGGCCGCGCGCACGAGCGCCGCGCGCTACCGACGCGAGGTCGCGCCGATCCCGAGCTTGTCGATCGGGCCGTCTTTCGCACAAGGCCCGTCGAGCGTGTCACTAGAAGCGAGCATCAGCATACCGCTGCCCGCGTTCGATCGAAACCAAGGCCTCATCGGTCACGCGCTCGTGGAGGCCGACGGACAGCGAGCGCTCGCCGAAGCAATCGAACAGCGCATCGGGATCGAAGTACACGGCGCATGGCAAGCGCGGGAGCAGGCGCGAGAGGCGCTGGACCGTTTTCGCGAGGGTGGCCTGAAGGCGACCGACGATCTCTTGGCGCGCGCCGAGGTCAGCTATCAAGCCGGCACCTTCGCGATCCTAGATTTGCTGGATGCTTATCGAGCCGTTTGGGACGCGCGCGCGCAAGCGCTCGACCTCGAAAAAGCCTTTGCCGAAGCGGAAGCGGATCTCGAGCATGCCGCCGTACTGCTGCCCATTGCGCCCCCGGATCGTCACGCCCCACGCTGAAAAGCCCCCATAACTTACCTCGACCTCAGACCTCAAGAGCCATTAGCCGATGCCGATCATCGTGAGTTTCTTAGGGACGAGTAATGCGTCTGCTGCAAATGTGGACCGGTACCCGGAAGCTTGCCCAGTGTGCCAGGTGCGCGCCATGCCGCGCTTCGTCGCCGCGACCATACGGGCGCCGCAAGTTCGACAGATCTGCTTTCAGTGCAGCGACGAACACTGCCGCTCGTTGTTCGTCGCGACGTATCTGGCCGAAACCACGCTGAGCTTTCGCTTGGCGTCGAAAGAGCCCGAGACGGCCTGACCTCGACTCAGGCCCTGGCGGTGGCCTGGCCAAAACCGGCGATCGCCAGTGGCCGAGCGCGACTTTTCGGCACCGCACGGCGCGGCACGCTCGCTGCTTGTTCAGTGGGCAATGCCGGACGGAGCACACACGACGACCATCTGCGGGCCTGAGCTAGGGCTCGCCATCGCCGAAGCCAGCACGCTGATCGGTCTCGATGCGCATCCGATCTTGGTCGAGGTCTCGTCCACACGCGGGCCGTCATTCTTTCAGATGGTCGGGCTGGCGGAGGCCGCAGTGCGTGAGTCGCGGGTACGCGTACAGAGTGCCCTGGCGCGACTCGGCGTGCTCTTGGATGAATACGCGATCACCATCAATTTGGCTCCCGCAGACGTGCGCAAGGGCGGCGCTGCGCTCGACCTCGCGATCGCAATCGGCATTCTCGGCGCAGTCGGAGTCGTGCCGCCGCAGGCCCTCGAAGGGGTGCTCTTAGTCGGCGAGCTGTCACTCGACGGCAGTTTGCGGCCTGTGCGCGGCCTCTTGCCGCAGCTCGACGGCGCGCGCGCACGCGGTCTCGCGTGCGCGGTCATTCCCGCTGGCAACGCCGCCGAGGCCGGGCTTGCCACGGGCATCACGGTGTTTCGCGCGGAGTCCCTGGCCATGTTGGTCGCGCACCTCTTGTCCGAACGCGAGCTACCGCGGGTCGAGCGCACCGAATTCAAGCCGGAATTCCCGCACACTCGCTTCGACCTAGCAGACGTGCGCGGTCAAGCCACGGCGCGCCGCGCGCTCGAGATCGCCGCCGCGGGCAATCACAACTTGCTGATGATGGGGCCACCCGGCAGCGGCAAGACCATGCTCGCGCGGCTGCTCCCAACGCTGCTGCCGCCGCTTCGCTTCGAGGAGGCCATCGACTGCACGGCCATCCACAGCGTGGCGGGGCTGTTACCGAGCGAACGCGGCATCGTGAGTGAGCGGCCGTTTCGCGCGCCGCACCATTCGGTGAGCGAGGCCGGCTTGGTCGGCGGCGGGGACGTGCCGCGCCCCGGTGAGGTCAGCCTGGCACACCATGGCGTGCTGTTCTTGGACGAGCTCGCCGAGTTCCGCCGCTCGGCGCTCGAGGCGTTGCGCCAGCCGCTGGAAGACGGCTTCGTGCACATTGCGCGGGCCCGTGCTCGTGCGCGCTTTCCGGCGCGACCACTCTTGATTGGCGCCGTCAATCCGTGCGCCTGCGGTTACTTCGGGCACCCACGCTTGCCCTGCCGCTGCACGGAGGCGGCGCGTGATCGCTATCGAGCACGGCTTTCCGGACCGCTGCTGGATCGCCTAGACATCCACGTCGCCGTACCTCCGGTGGAAGTGTCCGCGTTAGTGCGAGGCAATACCGCAGAAACCTCGGCCGCGGTGCGCGAGCGCGTCAGTCGCGCGCGCACCGTGCAACTCACTCGCGCGCGACAACTCAAACTACAATCTGGACTCAACGCGCTGCTCTCCGGAGCAGATCTAGAGCGCGTGGTGAACCTCCAGACGGAGAGCCGCAAGCTGATTGAAGCCGCGGTCAATCGACTCGGGCTCTCCGCACGCGCGTTCACCAAGGTGCTGCGCGTCGCGCGTACGATCGCCGATTTGGAGGGCGACGAGCAGGTGCGCACGCCTCACGTCGCAGAAGCGATTCAGGGCAGAATTTTGGGTCCGATTTCCGGCAACCGCGGCTGAAATCCTAGCGCAATAGAAGTTTGGGCGCGGTCGTCACGTTTCGACGCGCGCGCCTGGAGCAACAAAGAAGAGGCAGTCATGAGTGATGATAAAAAACCCCAAAAACAAGAAGCCCTGCGTCAAGTCGTGCAAGGTCTCGAAAAGACCTACGGCCAAGGCACGATCATGCAGCTCGGTAGTGGTGCGCCGGAGCCCATCGCGGTAATCCCAAGCGGCGCGCTCGTGCTGGATGAAGCGCTGGGCGTCGGGGGCTACCCGCGTGGCAGGGTCGTCGAAATCTTTGGTCCGGAATCGAGCGGCAAGACCACACTCACGTTGCACGCCATCGCGGAAGCGCAGAAAGCCGGTGGAACGGCCGCTTTCATCGACGCTGAGCACGCTTTCGATCTGCGCTATGCGCGCAGCATCGGCATCGATCTCAAGAGGCTGCTCATGTCGCAACCCGATTGCGGCGAGCAAGCGCTCGAGATCGCCGAAGCGCTGACGCGCTCCGGCGCGGTGGACTTGGTCGTCATCGACTCGGTCGCCGCGTTGGTGCCAAAAGCGGAGATTGAAGGCGACATGGGCGACGCCCACATGGGCTTGCAAGCCCGCTTGATGAGCCAAGCCTTGCGCAAGCTCACTGCCATCGCCCACAAGACCGATACTACTCTGATGTTCATCAACCAACTGCGCATGAAAATAGGAGTGGTCTTTGGTAACCCCGAGACCACCACTGGCGGCAACGCGCTCAAGTTCTATTCCAGCGTGCGGCTCGACGTACGTCGAATCGGCAAGGTGACTTTGGGCGAAAACGTGGTCGGTAATCGCACGCGCGTGAAGGTGGTCAAAAACAAAGTGGCGCCTCCGTTTACCGAAGCTGAGTTCGACATTCGTTGGGGCACCGGCATCGACGGCGGAGCGGACTTGGTCGAAACTGCAACGCAAGCCGGGGTGCTCGAGAAGAATGGATCGCACTACCTCTTCGGGGGCAAGAGCATCGGTCAAGGGCGCGACAAGACGCGAGACGCGCTGCTCACTGATCCGGCTCTGTTTCAGGCTGTGCGCAAGAAGACGCTCGAAGTGCTGCCCTCACAGGCGCGTCGTCTGGACAAGAAGCACGCGGCCTAAGCCGTATTCCGGCCCCGGCGCCGGTCCAAGCCCGACCCGGTCCGTGTGCGAAGGTCGCACAGAGCGCCACCGTCGCCACGGATCGCTGGCAAAATACGGGCCGTGCGAGTAAGCATTTCGGTCGGGAAATGCCGTCGCTGAGCTCGAGCATCGTGAACCAACAGGTGGCGTCGGTACGCGACGTGGAGGAGGCACTCTCGCGACAGTCGCTGTACGGCGGGGACCTCATCACCAACCTGCTCGAACTCGCCGCCGTGAGTGAAGAGCGGCTCAGCCTGGTCAAAGCCGAGAGCCATGGCCTCGACCCTGCGCCGATCGGCGAGCTTCCCGTTGCCACGGAGCAAGTGCGCCGTTTGGTGCCGGGGGATCTCGCGCAGCGCTTCGCACTCTATCCGCTCGAGGAGCGCGAGGGCACGTTGATCGTGGCCGTCGCCGAACCCTTGCCGAGCGAAACGGAGAACGACCTCTCGTTTTCGCTAGGCGCGACGCTGGTGCAAAAGGTCGCACTGCTCGTGCGCGTCCGGCAAGCAATCGCGCGCGACTATGGCATGCCGCTCGATCGGCGCTCGTTGCGCGTGCTCGCCAAACTGAGTGGGCGACCCGATCCGAGCCCGAGCTCCCTCCCGAGTCGTCCGAACCCGGCGACGCTTTCGCGCCGTCCGCAAACCGTGCGTCCGGATCAGTCGGCAGCAGCCGGGGGCCTCCCCCAGCCAACCACGACTGAAAGCGCCGAACCGCGTGTCCCGCGCGCACCGGCGATGCCAGACTTCTCGAGCCTGACCAAGCCGGAGCCGCGGAGTCGTCCGCGTCGACTCGGCCCATACACGGCAGCCATGGCCGAGCGCGGGCTGCTCGAGGCCGAAACACGTGACGACGTGCTGCGCGCCTTCTTCGATTTTGCCGGACAATATTTCGAATATGCCGCGCTCTTCGTGGTGCATGGCGATATCGCGGAGGGGCGCGACGCTTCCGGTTCGGGAGCAGCGCGCTCGCGCGTCGTGGCTGTCGGTGTACCGCTCGATCTACCGAGCGCGATGTCACGGGCGCGGGACGCAGCCACCTACCAACTAACCCGCCTCGGAAGTGGTGGGCTCGACGGAGCGTTGGCCAAAGATCTCGAACGCCGCCCCGGCCGCATGGTGCTGTTCCTGCCGATCCAAGTGCGCGGGCGCACCGTCCTGATTCTATACGGTGATCACGGAGATCGCGACGTCGAGCTCGGCGCCGTGGGCGAGGTGATTTCATTCACGCCGCTCGTGGCGAACGCGTTCGAGCGGTTGATCGTCAAAAAACGGCTGCGTGAAAAAGGCGCTGATGCGAGCCCGCAGAGCTTGCGTTTCGGCCGAGTTCGCGAACCAACGCCACCTTTGCCCAACGCAGTGGAGCGCGCCGCGACGTTGGCCTCCGTGATTGAGGACAAGCTCGGGGCTGGTACCGTGCGTCAGTCACTCGCGCCGCGCTCAGAGGTATTGCCTCCACCTGCGCCCTCCCCCTCTCCGCCGATCGTTGCGTCTCCACCGGTCGTTGCGTCTCCGCCGATCGTTGCCTCTCGACCGATCGTTGCCTCTCCGCCGGCAGCGCCAGTCGCGCCCGCTCCATCACGGCCGCCAATGGTCGCCGCTCCGTCACGACCGCCAGCGGTCGCGAGCCCAGCGGCGCCGAGCCCGGCATCGCCTGCGCCGCCGGCGAGCACGCCGCGTCAGCCGACACCGGCTCCCGGCAGCTGGGCACGACCGGTGATCTCGATTGGCCCGGCCTCGGCGCCGCGCCCCGTCGCGCCCACCTTGCCCGATCGCAAGCGCCGCAGCGAACCGCCTGAAGATGGTTGGGACATTCAACCGTCGCGCACACCCTTTCCAAAAGCGGAGCGCGGCACCAAACCGGGTGTGGGCAGCTCGAAAGAGCAAGTCGCCAGCGCGCACGGCGAAGAGCCGCCGCCGTCGTCGCAGCGCGCAGGGTCGCTGCCGCGACTGCAATTGGTGCCAGAGGCAGCCCCGCAACCCGCGTCGCCCGAAGCACCGGAAGTCGACTTCACGGATGAATCGAGCGAGCTGTTCGAGGACGAGCTCTCGCCACCCAGCTCCGAGGACGGCGTGCCGCTAGCGCCCGCGTCGCGCTCGCTCGCCTATAGCGCGCGCCCTTTGCCGCCGCGTGAAGCGTCGCAAGAGCTGCGCTTGCCCAGCGTGATCGTGGATCTCGCGAACGACTGCCGAGAGTTGGTCGAGCGCTTGGTGCACGGCGACGCGAGCGCCAGTGACAAGCTGGTGCAAATTGGAGATCCAGCGATCACCCAACTGGTCAGTATCTTCCCGGGGCCCATCACGTCCGAGCTTCGACGCGGTGGCGTCGACGGCCCTTCCAAGGCATCGGACTGCGGACCCGTGTTGCGGACGCTGGCGCGCATGGGAGCTCGACCGGTGCCGTTCGTGGCCGTGCGCACCGCGGACGGCAATCCGATGGTGCGCGCCTGGGCCACGCGCCTACTCGGGGAAATGCCGAGCGCCGAAGCAGCGCAAGCCGTTGCGCGTCGCTTGACCGACGATGACGCCGAGGTGCGCCGCGCGGCGCTGGCTGCCGGAAATCTTCTGCTCACGCACCCCGAAGCAGCCGAAGCTCTGCAAGCCAAGATCGCCGAAGGCGTGAGCGACGTGACGCGGCCAGAAGAGAGCCGGCATTCACTGATCGAAGCGCTCGCCGAGCTGCGAGCGCCGCTCGTGATCCCGACGCTCGTTCGACTGCTGGAAGACGGCTCCCCCGATATCGTGCGCTCCGCGCACTGGGCTTTGGGGGTGATCGCACGCCAAGACTTCGGCACCAAGGCCTCGCTCTGGGAAGAATGGTGGCTCAAGCACTCCGGGCGCCACCGCATCGAATGGCTGATCGATTCCCTGCTGCATGAAAATCAGGAGCTCCGCCGCACTGCCGGTGACGAGCTCAAGAGTCTGACCAAAGAATATTTTGGTTATTACGACGATCTGCCCAAAAAAGAGCGCGAGCGGGCACAAGAGCGCTACCGCGAATGGTGGGAAACCAAAGGCAAAGCGCGCTTTCGCTAGGCCATCTTCCTCCGGACAAGCGTCCAGTATCGACGCGCGGCGAAAGCCATGGCACGTGGGGCGTCCGCATGATCGAGACCGAGCCCCACTTCGACCCAGGATTGCGCGCGGCAAACCTCGCCCTGTCGGGCCGCAAGCGTCGCGAAGTGAGCCGCATCACCTCACTCGAGCTGCGCTTCAGCGATCCCAAGAGCGAGCCTTGGGAAGCGCTGGCGATGATCTCGGTCGGGCTCTTGGCCGTGTTGATCGTGCTCGGCCTCTGGCTCGCTTAACGCGCGCCAAGCCGAATCACTCAGCCGCAGGCTTGTCTGCGTCCGTCTTGCCACCGCCGACGGGGCCGGACTTCTTGCCACCGGTGAGATCGATCTCCCATTCTACCGTGTGCTCGGATCCCTTGTACGCAGGGACGATCACCGCATTGAGCGCGCGCTGCACGCATTTGCCGACCGCGTTCTCGTCGTAGGGCGGACTGGTCGTCAACGATTTCACGTGACCGTCGTTGGCGAACACCATCGTGACGGTCGCCTTGGTTTCTTTGGTCTTGGGCTTCGGCTTGGCTTTGCCCTTTGCGTCGGTATCGGTGCTCTCGGTCACCGAATCGGGACACGTCTCGGCGGAACGCGCAGCGCGCTTCAGCTCGAGATCGGACTGCTTATCGTCCCACTCGCGGGTCTTCTCGTCTTCAGTGGAGCCCGAGGTGTCGGCGTAGTCCGCCGAGTTGCGCTCGCTCTTGAGCTGCTGATCACCGAGCTGCTCCTGTTCGGCGACGAGCTGGTCGGGCGTCTTCACGTCCCCGCCCGAGCTGTAGGACGGACCACAGGCCACGACGGCCAACGCGAACAACCCGAGATATCGCTGCTCCATGGCCTTGCACATTAGTCTCGACGGGAGCGGTCTGGGAAGGCCTCAGACGCGCATCGAGCAGCGGCCCAAGCAGCGAACGGTGGATTTTTTCAGTGCCTCGCGTCGCCCGAACCGGCCGGACCCGAGCCACACACGCAACTGAGCAAGCTCCGATGCCGATTTCAGTGGCTGCGCCCGGCGCAAGCGACCGGGCACTGGGAGCAAAAGATGCGTGGCAATTTTGAGGTGAAACGTCTCGTCTGCGGGCTGTTCGGGCTTGGTCTCGGGCTGTCCGCGTGCTCGGGAGGCGCGCGCGACTGCAACGAGACCCTCACTTGTCCGGGTCCCATCGGCTACATCGACGCGGGCAACTTCGATAACTGGTGGAGCGCCGGAGCAGCGGGCGAAAGTGCGACCGGCGACGAGCCACGGCAAACCGACACCGAAGCGGGGCCTGGCGAAGCGGGCGGCGAAGGCGGTGCCATGGGCTCGGCAACCGGCGAGCCACCGCGCGTCCTCAGCGTGAGCCCTTCGGACGGTGCGCTGGGGGTCGAGAGCAACGCCGAGATTGTCATCACGTTCAGCGAGCCAATGGCGACCTCCTCGATCGAAGCGGCCTATCAATCACCCGATCTCCCCGTCTCACGGCTCACGTTCACTTGGAATGAAGCGGGTACCGAGCTCACCATCAAGCCAACCGCCCCGCTCGTCTACCAAGCGGGTACGGCACAGAGCGATGGCGCGCTGGATTTTCTGCCAAAGACATACCACTACGGCTTCGCCGAGCTGACCTCACGCGCCGCCTCAAGCTCGTCCTCGGGCGATAGCTTCAGTTTCAGTACGCTGCGCCAGGTGTCAGCAGATTTGCCCGCGGACCCATCACGCACCGGTAATTGGACGGCTGGCGAGGGCGAAGGCATCCACAATTGCCTGCGCGACGCGAAGTCACCCTACGTGCCCACTGTGTGCATCGGTGATGACTCGAACAACGTCCGCTACGTGGGCTTCCTGTCCTTCGATCTGAGCGGGCTACCCGCAGCAATCGCCAGTTTCTCGAATGCGAGTCTGACCGCAGTGGGGCTGACTTATGGCTCGCCGAGCGAGCTTGGGCCAAGCCTGTTCGAGCACGTGGAGTTCGGCGTGCTCGACGCGTCCGGGCTGAGCGCGCCGGCGCTCGCCAACCTCGGCGCGTTCTACGGCGCCACGGCGCTCAGCAGCGGCAGTCACCTGGCGTTGCTGAAGGACGTGACGAGCGCCGTCAGCCAGGACTACGCGGACCGCCAAAGCGACGGCCGCGTCACGCAGTACCGTTTGAGCTTCGCGGACATCGAGCCTGACGGCATTTGGGATGACGTTGAATTCGTGACGAGCAGCATCCGTCTGTCAGTGGCCTATTTGCTGCCTTAGTCGTTCGCCGGCTCAAGCCAGCGCGCGCTCGAGCCGTGCTTCCGCGTCCAGCACCGCTTGCGCAAAGGACGGGTCGACTGGCGACACCAGCGACACGACGTCCTCCGCTGATGCGCCGGCCTCGAGCGCCTCACGCGCCGCTGCAGAACCCGTCAACAGATCGAACGCGGGAACACTCGTCTCGAACTCGTAGGGCGTATGGCGAAACGCGAACGCCTCCGGCGCTTGCGCGCGCGCGAGCGCAATGAGCCGCAGATAGGTCGCCACTGGCCGGAACAAGTGCGAGCTCGTGACGTGCAGCATCACACCGCGACAGAGTTGTCCGGCGTGCTTCTCGAAGCTCGGGCGAAACGCGACCGGCCGCACTTGGACCCCTGGCGAACCAGAAGCGATCAACGCTTCGGCCAGCGCTTCTCCGTCCAAGAAAGGAGCGCCAACCAATTGGAATGGCGCGGTCGTCCCACGGCCCTCCGACAAGTTCGTGCCCTCGATCAAGCAGCCGCCCGGGTAAACGAGCGCGGTCTCGAGCGTCGGCATGTTCGGCGAAGGCATCACGAACGGGCGCCCCCAAGCCTCGGCCGTGCGGTAGCGCTCCCAGCCGAGCATTGGCACGACCGACAGCGCGCCGTCCGCACCGAGCGTCTTGCCATCTCGCTCCATGAACTGCGCCAAGAGCTCGCCAATGCTGAGCGCATGGCGAATCGGCAAGGCTTCGAGTCCGACGAACGACAGAAAGCCCTCCTGTTGTGGGCCTCCCTCGAGTGTGCTCGGGTCCCCTGAGATCGGGTTGGGACGGTCGAGCACCACCGTGTGAATGTTCGCCGCGCTGGCAGCGCGCGCAGCGAGCAGCGCTGTCCACGCATACGTGTAGTAGCGGCTACCCACGTCCGCGAGATCGATGAGCAGAAGATCGATCTCGGCGAGCTGCTCGGGCGTCGGGCTGAGCGCCTCTTTGGTCTTGCCGTACAGGCTGACGACCGGCGTCTGCCCTTCCTTGGCCTCGGAGCTCACGGCTTCCTCCGCCTGAGCAGTCGCGTCGAGGCCGTGCTCGGGCGCGAAGATCAAACGCGGCGAAGCGCCGAGCTCGTCGAGCACGCTGAGCAGGTGGCGGCCACGACGGTCGACCGCGGCTGCGTGCGTGAGCACGCCGATCCGGCTGCCACGCAAACGACGACGAAGGGCCGAGAGTTGGCCGTTGAACAGTTGATCGACTCCGCAAAGCATGGTCGGGATCCTTGTCCGGGGTGGGGCGGGGGCAGCCGCGCGGCGTCTCGAACGCCAGCCGCGTTTCCGAAGAGCGGCGAGATTCCGTATCAGATTCGCGGGGATGACGAAACTTGAGCCCGCAATCGCCCGCTATGCAGGAGTTGCAGGATCGGGGCTCGTAGGGTAGCATTTTTTGCACAGTGCGCCGCGTTCTAGTTGTCGATGACGAAGAAAATTTACGGTTAGTTCTGCGTACTCTGCTCAGGCGCCACGGCTACGAGGTCGAGACCGCCGAGAGCGGCGAAGAGGCGCTGGGCATGGTCGATTCGTTCGGCCCGGACGTGGTCTTGACCGACGTGCGCATGCCCAAAATGGGTGGGCTCGACCTGCTCACCACGCTCAAGGCCAAAGGCAACGAGGCCACGGTGATCGTGATGAGCGCGTACGGGAACATGGATCTCGCCCTGGAAGCGATGAAGGCCGGCGCGTACGACTACGTGCAGAAGCCCTTCAAGCCCGACGAGGTCGTGCTCGCGCTGCGCAAGGCCGAGGAGCGCGAGCTCTTGCGCCGGGAAAACCGGCAGCTCCGCGACGAGATTCGGAAAGAGCACCGCTTCGAGGACATCCTGGCCAAAAGCCAGAAGATGCAAGACATCTTCCGAACCATCACCAAGATCGCCGAGTACAAGACCACCGTCTTGGTCGCTGGCGAGAGCGGCGTGGGCAAAGAGCTCGTTGCGCGCGCCATCCATCACCGCAGCAACCGGCGCGGCGGCCCGTTCGTCGCCGTCAACTGCGGCGCGATTCCCGAGAATCTCTTGGAGAGCGAGCTCTTCGGGCACAAGAAGGGCGCCTTCACCGACGCCGTGCAAGATCGCCGCGGTCTGTTCGAGGAAGCCGACGGCGGGTCGTTGTTCTTGGACGAAATCGGCGAGCTGCCGCTCGCCCTACAAGTAAAGCTGCTGCGCGTGTTGGAGGACGAGAAAATCCGGCGTGTCGGCGACACGCGCGATCTCAAGGTCGACACGCGCATCATCACGGCGACGCACCGCGATCTGACCGCCGAAACGAAGGCCGGGCGCTTCCGTGAGGATCTGTTCTATCGCCTGAACGTACTACCGATCCTGGTGCCGCCGCTGCGCGACCGACGCGAGGACATCCCCCTCCTCATCGATCATTTCGTCGCGCGCAACAATGGGCGTCTTGGCACGTCGATCCGCGGGCTCGACACCGAATCACGTCGCTTGCTCTTCGAGTACCCTTGGCCCGGCAACGTGCGCGAGCTCGAGAATACGATCGAGCGCGCCATGGTGCTCGCCGAGGGCGACCAGATCGTCGCCCAAGATTTGCCCGATCGCCTGCGTGAAGCGCGCGACCCAGTACAGATGCAGCTCGCGAGCGGCGAGCTGAGCGTCAAAAAAACGATGCGCATCATCGAGGAAATCTTGATCCGGCGCGCTCTGCAAAAGACCAAAGGCAACCGCACCCGCGCCGCAGAAGTGCTCGAAATCAGCCACCGCGCGCTGCTCTACAAAATCAAAGACTACCAGATCACCGATCTGTGAGCCGTGCGCGGGCAAATCCGCGTCGCGTGTCCACCTGCTCCCTCTGAGAATGAGCACTGCGGCGGGGCCCTTCTCGCGCGCGAGTTCGATGTTTAAGTCTAAACATCAGATTTCCTGCGGGAATGAGGACTTGAAGCGCTTGGGCTCGCGCGCCTTCGCCAGCGCTCGCGGATCCTTGGGCGGCAGGAATACGTAGCGCGCGGCTTTCTTCCGGTTCGGCGAGCGGTGACGCCGAAGGCTGGGGCGGCGCGCGTTGGGACGCGTGACCATCAACATAGGCCCAGAGTTGGAGTCGGGCGTGAGCTAAGCGTGCAGCGCTGCTTCGACTTCTGCGATGGTTTTCGGAATGGCGCCGGTGAGCACGTCGCAGCCGTCTTCGGTCACGAGCACGTCGTCCTCGATGCGGATGCCGCGCACGTCGGCGAATTCTGCCAAGCGTTTGCGGTCGAGCGCCGACTCGAGCCCGCCGACCTCGACGCGATTCGAGAGCAAGGCCGGAATTTGGTAGAACCCCGGCTCGATCGTGACGGCCATGCCCGCGCGCAAATCGCGGTCGAGGCGGAGATAGCGGTCCCCGCTATTTTCGCTGCGCACACGGCCCGGCGCGTAACCGGCGCGGTCGCCGAGGTCCTCCATGTCGTGCACGTCGAGGCCGAGCAGATGGCCAACGCCATGTGGGAAGAACAACGCTGCGGCACCGCGCGCGTACAAGTCTTCCAAATCTCCACGGAAGATACCGAGCGCGAT
>Ga0210387_10003220_pt1 | contig 12552 bp, 9 predicted proteins | sample IncBWC7OmetaG_FD_160108 | JGI IMG/M metagenome (GOLD analysis project Ga0210387, IMG submission 160108) | Forest soil microbial communities from Barre Woods Harvard Forest LTER site, Petersham, Massachusetts, United States - Inc-BW-C-7-O ... | reverse complement strand
AACTAAAAGGCCAGATCGTAAACAAAATCATATAGAACAATAATATAGAGCCGCTGATTCGCAGAACGACTCGGATGAAATCGCTGGCATTTCAAGCCCCGATTAAAACGGAGACCTACCGATAAGGCCCCCGTGTCAATTTGATACCTGCCATATATAGATTCCACGTGGGATGAAAATTTGTCGCGTGCCTAGGGTCAGATTGAGCACGTGGAATTATATATGGTAGGCATGCACCGTTTGATCGTCCCTTTGAACCGTGACGGTGCCGTATTTTGTAAAACCTCGGAACGGCTGTGAGACTAGTGCTTCGTTGCGTGTACGTTAGCGTGAAGATAAGGTTTTACTTGTTCTTGTTTTCTTCGGGTAATGCCGATAACCGACGTGCCCTAATCAAAATTAAGCATAGTGCAGTTTCTGGGAGAGAGCGCTCCTTCTCGTTTATGGGAAAATTCAGCCAGATAGCGGTAACAACGTTCTTCTTTATGGACCATTTAGGCGCCTATGAATGCAACTGACAGACCACTCAGTCCAGTGATTTTTCAACCTTGGGCGACATGTAGTGGTCTGGTCTCATGTCACGACGTCGACACTGCCCAGGTTACGTGAATTAATATTCTCTTCCAAATCAGCGAATAAAAGACCAATGTTCAAGATTCAAGACAAGTTGTCATTTTGGGTATAGGTTGTGGCGTTTTGTATAGGCGTACACACAGAGAACTCCGTTTCTTGTGCGGTGATACCTACGGACTTGTCCCTTATGTTCCGTAAGCTCCCACCCTGTAGCATGTGAACCAATTTTTAGTTCCATTTTCCGGTGCTTTCCACATTTTTGTCAAATTTTCGGTAGGGTTAATGCCAACGAGTTCACTTATTAACATGTTCTACCTAGTTGGCGTTGAACTGCCCGCTTCATGAATACTTCGAAGGAGGTCAAAAAAATTGCGTAGCCTCTTCGGCATGAAGGGGCTCCTTCTGTTTATTGGACTCACTGATGTGAAACCAAATGTGCATCCCCTTGCACTTCTTCCCTCAAGCCATTTGTGTCCGCTGCTGTAAGATTTTCTGACACACTTTATGTAAAGTCGAGAAGAAACTCGAGAGGATTTGTTATTACGCGGCTTTGGAGCCAGTTGTTTCAAAATCCACCGCGGGATTCCGCAAGCCTGGAACTCTCCCTGGAAATTCCTGGCCGAACGTACACACTCAATTTACGGCTACCGTCCACTTGCAGAAGAATAATTTTCAGAAAAATATTCATGAATTGAAAATCAAAGCATCTGGGATTTCAGGTCTGGATTTCAAGCTCCCACCGGACTCGCAGATCTCATTGCTTGGCTGTGGGCCTGTGGCTCACGAGGTGATTTGAAGCCAGAACTTTTATTTTCGTAGCAATCAATCAATCTACGAATCTTCAGCGTTCCGAAGTACATCTCGATTATGGAGTGATTCAATAGCATTTGAAGCCACCTACGTACATGTGGAGCGAAACGCACTTATAAATTGAGGGGAGACCCGGGAGAGCCCAAAGCGCAGATTTCTTCCGCACAAGACCAATATGGGTCGAAACCCTATCTTAGGTACAGGCTTCCATTGTTTCACCAATGCGACAAACCAAACAACCAATAATCCACTTGTGTATATTTACGTTTAAGCTGGACATAATCTGTCAAGTGTCTGAAGGCGTTACACTAACAATGGTTTAAAGCTAGCGTTGACACATATGATGTAAACATAGATGACTTGGCTTGAGAAAGGACCATATCCTTTTTGAACACTACACCTGCCGGAAATAGACTCCACGTGTCAGCCATTCCCTTCTTGACTCTCCGGTTCCGTGGATACAAAATTCTGTACGGAGAAGAATCCACATACGGTTACGGCTATTGCGATGGCGTCGGCGTGTGCGGTGCGGATGCGATGTCCATATTATCCGATAATATCCGACTAATCAGGCGTCGACTTTTTTTCCAGCTGCTTGATACAAACCTAACGATCGGTGTTGCCTCTCCAAGGCCTTCATTTCCGATTGACTCATTCCTTTAAGACTCGATTTAGGGTTAGGTGTACCATGGGTTTGCCAGATCAGCAAATATTCAACATCCAAGTGGTGCTTTCACCAACCGAACGTTGAAGAAAGCTCCAACTATCGTGACGCCATCAAACTGGTGGAACATCAACGTTTCAAAATCGAGAATGTTTTGTCACTAATCAACTCGAAAACACTGAATTGGTTTCACCGTTGGGGGTGAGTTATGTTGGTCTGACTTGGTCATTAAACCTGAGTGGACTTTGTGCGCACAATTGCGATCGTTCGAAGTGAGACGATTGCGATGTCGAGGCGTTGTACTAGTAGGATTTAACACCCCTGATGATCAGAGGTGAACAAGACAGATGCATCGTCGCGGAATTGGAAATTAGTCATAGGTAAGATAAGATTTAGAGATGGTCTGCGTGACATTGTGTCACGATGTGACTTCACCCAAATCGGGGAGTGAACCAACATCATCATGTCTCCACCCAGCACCTGCAGATCGCTCACTACTTCTGCAACGTGAAACTCGTGCCTCGCTTCGGTGAGCAAGGTGCAATATATGGCTTTCCCTTTCTTTGCTTATCACATTTTGGATAGAAACGCCGTTTTAGGCGCCGGATATTCCGTACGCACTCTTGTTACTCGCGGCTTTTGTCGATAACATGACTGGGACTTCTTGTACGAATCGAAAGAAGAAGTGGAAGCTTTCCCAAGACTCCGTATCGAATTGCGCAATCGAGTACAGCCCTGTTCCGTTGACCAAGTTTCGGAGGACATAGGTACGGAAACCGCAAGAGAGCTATCCCTTTTCGGATCAATAGTCTAACGACTAGTTCCACCTCTGGTGGCCCTTGTAAAACATGCAAGAGTGCTGCATTTACTCATTTTGTGACAAATGTTTACTCGTAACGGTCGGACTTGCGGACGGAATATCAGAGTCCATCAGGGTTTATCGCGCGCCGATCCTACATGACATATGTGGCTAATGAGAACTTCTTATAAAGACTCAACAGAGACCTCTGTTTGATTTTCCGACATCAAATCCGTCGCAATGGCTTCCACTGGCATCCCTCAACTGAATGTACCCGTTTTCGCTGGGCAAGGATCCGCCGCTGCTAATACCATTCAAACACGCCAACAGGCACTTCAGGACGCAACATCACCTTCTGGTTCTATCCTTCTTTCTGCATGCCATGAAGCTTTCCATGCTGAACTTTCTTCATTGTCTCCAACTGAACTCACACAAGCGAATATCGACATCGCTGACTTCAAGAGTAAAGTTTCTCTCCTCTCTATCCCAGACCGACGTTATCTCCACAACCCAATAATATCTGGACCAACATTATTCCTTATCCAGTCCCTTCGCTACATCGCATTCATACAAACCTCCGGGGTATCGGCCGATTCGCTCACGCCTTTCAGTGATGTGTTAAAAGGTAATTTGGAACGCGGCATGGGCGTCTTGGGGTTTTCCTCAGGCATTCTCCCTGCTTGTGTCGTTGGTACGTCATTGTCCGCCGTCACCTACATATCTCGTGCTGTAGAGGCCTACCGCTTGGCTATTTGGATCGGGGTTCGCACTCAAATCTACAGGACAGTTACCCTCGAGGCCAGCTCCGCCGGGAAAAACTCCACCAACCTTCCCTGGAGCCTCGTGTTCTTTGGGATGAACAAGCAATCCGCCGAAGCCGCGATTACGGTTTTTAGTGAGGTAATTTCCGTGCCTTACTTTGGCCTTACTTGCTTCTGCTTCATTACGTATGTTTACTTCTGTTTCTTACAAGGGCGTTGAAACACCTTCACTTTACGTAACCGCTGTTATGGATGACATGTGCGTCACTATATCAGGTCGCCCAGATATCCTGGCGGCTTTCTCGGACACCCTCACGACAGGGTCTGTTGTTCACAAAACGACCCTCGATACGCTTTACCATGCTTCGATCCACGTCAAAGGTGCACGCGAACAAATTCTGGCCGATGTTACTCGTAGGAACATTGAGTTCCCAGATTTTTCGGATATCAAAGTACCTATTCGATCGACCTTCACAGGCGAGAACCTGACCAAGGACATGACGTCGGGTTCACTTGTTGAATTGGTTGTGGATATGCTCCTCACGCAACCAGTCAACTGGAATCAGGTTGTCAGCGAGCTCGTCAAAACCCTACCCATAGACTCTTCTGTGCGTTTCCTCAATGTTGGGCCTGGTTCGGGACTTATTCGAAGCATGGAGAGGCCCTTCTCTCGCGAACGCGTATGCTCACTTGATTTGACTATTTCTGACACGAAGGGGACTCAACATGGGAAGCCGAAGCAAGAGCCTATTGCTGTTGTCGGAATGGCTGTTAACATGCCCGGGGCTCCGAACGTATCTAAGTTGTGGGAAGTTCTTGAACAGGGTATCAATACGATCGCCGAGGTAAACACTTTCATATTCGTTCATCGGAACCGTTGTAATGATTTGCACTGCCAGATTCCGGAGCATCGATTCACGGTCTCAGATTATAATGACGTGAAGGGTACGAAATCGAAGCGGACGATGAAAGCTCACACGGGTAACTTCATTGACGGCGTTGATGAATTTGACAACAAATTCTTCAAAATCTCCCCTCGTGAGGCCAAAAGTATGGACCCCCAGCAACGTGTTTTACTTCACACGGCGTATGAAGCGTTGGAGAATTCTGGATATGTCCCAGATGCTACTCCAACGTCTCGACCGGAGACTTTCGGCTGCTACATTGGTGTTGCAACCCATGATTATCTGCAGAATCTACGGGAAGACATTGACGTGTACTACAGCACGGGTACGTTTATTTATAGCTACGTCTGGAATCCAGAGTTAATTGACGTTCTTTCCATAGGCACACTCAAAGCATTCCTTAGTGGTCGTATCTCCTATGCGATGCAATTGAGTGGCCCCTCCATTGTCATAGACACTGCCTGCTCTTCGTCAAACGTTGCTCTCTACCAGGCGTCCCGTGCGCTTATGAACAGGGATTGTGACGCTGCAATGGTTGGAGGAGTGAACATTGTCTCGAGCCCCGATGTTAATTACCATCCTTCCTCACCTGTCTCCAAATTTCTGACACCCTTCTCCATAGATGTTTTTAGGATTGGATCGAGGCCACTTTTTGAGTCCCACAGGTCAATGTAAAGCATTCGACGCATCTGCGGACGGATATTCTCGTGGCGAAGGTTGCGGAATCTTTGTGCTGAAGCGCCTATCTGATGCTATTGCAGAGAAAGACAATATTCTGGGTGTTATTCGCGGCATTGAAGTGAATCAGAGTGGCCTTGCTCATTCGATCACTCACCCGCATGCCCCAACGCAGGCCACCCTTTTCAAGCGGGTGCTACAGAATTCGGGCATAGATGCAAACCGTGTAAACGTGGTTGAGGCGCACGGGACGGGCACTCAAGCGGGAGATCCAAACGAATTGGAAAGCATTCGAAGTGTATTTGCAGCTCAACGTTCCCCAGGGAATCCCCTCCACATCACTTCCGTCAAAGCAAATATCGGGCACCTCGAGGCGGCGTCTGGTGCGGCCGGACTTGCCAAGCTACTGCTTATGCTTCAATACAGAACGATTCCCCGTCAAATCTCGCTCAAGAATCTGAACCCGCGTATTGCGCCCCTGGAATCCGACAATACCATCATCGACACTACGGATGTTCCTTGGCTTCCGTCTCATGATGGAATGACCAGGGTAGCGATGCTCAACAACTTTGGCGCTGCTGGGTCTAACACTACCGTTTTACTTGAAGAATTTTCCTCCCCTTCACCCAGTGTTCCTCCGCCCCAAGGAATGCCCTATATCTTCGGGTTGTCGGCAAAAACCGAAGCCGCACTCGACGAATTGCGCTCTCGATATCTACAATGGCTCCAGAGCCCCGAGAACGAAGTCATTGGTCTCGCCGACATTGCATATACAGCTACCGCTCGGAGGCAGGTTTATAGTTATCGTTTATCCGTTTCTGCGAGTACCAGAGCCGAACTTATCGAGAAACTTCGTACAGCATCCATTGTGCAAGCCACCGGTGAACCGGCCGAAGTTGTCTTCGTGTTTTCGGGTCAAGGTGGTCAATATCTTGGCATGGGACGTTCTCTATATCAGACTTCGTCGTTGTTTAAGCACCACATTGACGAATGTCATTCCGTTCTGACTTCATCGGGCTTCCCTGGCGTCCTTTCGATCATTACAGGCACCGAAGATAGCCAGTTAACAACTTTAGAAGAGTTTGAAGCCTACCAGAGTGCTATTTTCTCCCTCCAGTATGCTCTCGCGAAACTTTGGATTTCCTGGGGGTTGACTCCCGCCGCTGTCGTTGGGCACAGGTCAGTCACGTCTTTTTTTCGTCGTTTTTTGGAGACTGATGCACTTCCTTCTACGCAGCATTGGAGAATATGCAGCCCTCGTTTTTGCGAACGTCCTGAATCTCAAAGGGGCTCTTCTGATCGTTGCGAGCCGAGTCCGATTCATGGTACGAAAATGTGTGATGGAGTCCACAGGCATGATCGCCGTGAACCTAGAATCCGCAGCCGTCAAGGCGGCATTGGGAACGTCGAAAGACTTTTCGGAACTGTCAATCTCATGCTACAACAGCGCGATTGACTGCGCTGCGTCCGGCCCACTCTGGCAATTGAGGGCATTCAAAGACTACCTGGACGCCGAAGTCCACTGCAAGAACGTGCTCCTTACAGTCCCCTTTGGATATCACAGTTCCGCTATGACGCCTTTGTTGGACGATCTCACTCTTGTCGCCAAGCAGGTCACTCTCCGTGCACCTACCATTCCAGTGATATCTAACGTCCTCGGAGAGGTGGTCTTACCCGGAGACGACTCTGTTTTCATTCCCGAATATTTTGCTCGTCATTGTGCTGAGCCCGTCCTGTTCGACAAAGGCATCCGCGCATTGATCTCCCAGTCCGCCTTCAGTAGAGTGGATGCCTGGATTGAGATCGGGCCACATACCACGTCTCTCCCCATGTTGAAAGGAAATGCGGCATTACCCAAGGGTTCGCTACTCCTCGGATCGTTGCGCAAGCAACAGAACTCGTGGTCAACCCTCGCAACAAGTCTCTCTAAGCTGTACGTCTCCAACGTAAGCCTGCACTGGCGTGAGGTCTTTGCACATCTTACATCGGTATCATGCGTGAGCTTGCCCTCGTATCCCTTTGCAAAGACCAAATTTTGGATCCACTTCAAAGAATCCGGTCCCGTTGAAGACGTCACGAAGATCGAGCCGGAAGCCCAACACTTGATTTCGGATTATTCCATGTTACACGCTTGGGTGCAGTATCCTTCCAGTGACAACGGCCTTATCGCCATATTTGAGACCCCCATCAGTCAATTAGCTATGTCAATCCGGGGACATAGCGTAGGAGGTATGCCTCTCTGTCCCGCTTCCGTGTATCTCGAGCAGGTGTTCGCTGGCATTAGTCTCGCCAAACGTTATCTTGGGATTACATCTGATGACAGTCACGTCGTTCTTCGGGGAATCGAATTTGCTAAACCTTTGGTGTATGATGAAGCCATTGATCGCACGGTGATCACGAGCATTACGTTGGATAATGGATTCGGTGCCTTCAGTGTTAGGTCTCGAGTGGGTTCCTCTGCGGAGGAATTGGTGCACGTCCACGGCGAATATCGATTCCAATCTACGTTCCAGACTCTGACCAAATTTTCTCGTATTCTTCCCGTCATCACTCGGCACATGGCTGCTGTCATCAAACCCAAAGGCGGAGAGCCCCCGGAAGTTTTCTCGACGCGCACCGCATATGAGGTCATCTTCCCTCGCGTTGTTGAGTACGCAAAGCAATATCACACCATGCGGTCCCTTACTGTCGATGCGAGTGGCATGGAAGGTTGTGCCAATATCAAACTTCCGAGTGACTATGATAGGGCCAAGTTCGTGGTCCATCCTGTGTTCATGGACACACTACTCCATGTCGCAGGCTTTGTCGCCAACATGCAAGGTGGTGTCAATGATGCCTATATTTGCAGTGAAATCGGATCCGTCAAGGTGATTCCAGAGCTGGTGGACAATGACGCCGCATACGTGGTGTACTGCAACAATGCATGGTTGCCAGAGGAAAGAGTCATGCTCGCCGAAGCTTATGCTGTGCAGGAGGCCAAGCCAAAGAGAATTGTTGCTCATTTGAAGGGTATGCAGTTCCGTCGAGTTCGCCTGGACAGCTTCAAAAAGGGACTTGCCCATTCAGCTGGCAAGGTCCCTTTGTCATACACTCTGAAACCAAACGCCGCAAGACCGCCTTGGACACCTATGTCAAAGAAGGACACGTCTTCCAGTTCGTCACGGGACATCGGATTGTTGGCTGGGGACATTCAGACAGAGGTACTGAGAGTGGTATCAGACATGTGTGGTATCGGGGCCACAAGCGTAGACGTGAATACCGATCTGGCATCGCTTGGGGTGGACTCTTTGATGACGATCGAAATCTTCAGCGCACTCGAAATTTTATTCCCTGAAGCCAATCTCAACGCACATGCCCTCTCTTTCTGCCGAAGTGTTGCAGACATTGTCCGCGAGGTTTCCTCGAAGGTGAGGCCCTCTCAATCTTTCAGTGGAGCTTCTTCTCCCCCTCCTCCCATGAGCGAAACTTCGTCCCCTATGACATTGGTTCCTGACGATAAGTTGCCAGAGCCTACACCTCTGCTTGTCGATGGGGAACCCGATGTGAAGCAAGTTCTCGCATCCATCCTCGACGTCAGTATAAACGATATCGGGGACGACGCAGACTTTGAGTCCTTAGGATTGGATTCCTTGACCTCAATCGAGGCCCTGTACGCTCTCAAGAACGAGTTCGGACTGGAATTACCTGCCGATTTATTCACCATTTGCCCGACAGCTCGCTCTGTCCTATCTTTCCTCTCTGGACACCTTCGAGCCGGGACACAAATTATGGAACCTGTGGTCACAAACCCAATTGGTCTCGAAGTGGCAGCAAAGGTTGTCGATATCGCACAGACCAATATTGCCAGAATTGCGAGGGCATTGCGGCTGGACACGGTCCCCGTCTCAATCCAACAGTCGAAGACTACTGATCGCCTACCGCTATTCCTCATTCATGATGGTAGTGGTTTGGTCAACTACTACGATCGTCTTTCGCCTTTGGACCGTAACATTTGGGGCATCCACAACCCCCGATTCGTAACTGCTCAACCATGGGATGGTGTCGTTCAAATGGCGATGGCGTACACGGATTATATCCTCAGCGCAACGTCCATGCCTGTCATACTGGGAGGCAAGTTTTCTCTTCGGCTTATTTCTTCTCCTTGGCTAACCTGGTCCTAATAGGCTGGTCATTTGGCGGTGTCGTTGCTTATGAAGTTGCTCTTCAACTCATGAAGAAAGGCGTCCAGGTGAAGGGAGTCCTTCTCATCGATTCGCCCAGCCCAATTAACCATACACCCCTTTCCGACTCCCTGATTGACTCTGTTGTAAATCTGGACGCGAGGAGTGCAAATTCTGAGCTGGGAAGATTGGTGAGAACCCAATTTGCGATGAACACTCGTATGCTGGGCAGGTACGACCCACATGCGACTGGTGGCTTATGCCCTCCACTCGCTTTACTCCGATCTACCGAAGGTTATACCCCTCCGGCTTTGGCTGATGTTCCGATCTGGCTTGCTGATCGCAGTGACCCCAAGCTTGCTGCTGCTGGTTGGGACACTCTCACGTCCGTGAAAATCCTGGACATTCCTGGGCACCACTTCCAGCCATTCCATCCCTCTAATGTAAGCATACCCTTCATAATGTCTCTCACGTCGATAATGACTGTTGTAAACAGATTGGCGAAGTTTCTCGCCGCATTGCTGAGGCGTCCACGTATTTGGAAGGCTTATGATCGGCGTTCCATCGTTTATTGCGTTCCCTCCTGGTACTCTAGTTTGTTATTTGATGGACTTCCGGTGGAAATACAAGACAGCCACATACGCATACTATTATGTAACATACTGGCTGAATCAAATAGCAATATCTGTAATATTTAATAATTACAGTAGCAATTTCATTTAGTAGGTATTGTTCCGTATTTGTGCCTGTTGGACAAAGGCTTCGCGGCCAATCCAAGTTTTCAGAGCCAGGAGTTCTTGTATTCTTGTGACAAGAAAGGCCAAAAAACAATTTCACGTCGTACAGTGGTTCGATCTTGATCCTCCTGAACACGGCCGCTTGTGCGCGAGAAATCTCTCTAGCAGCGGGCCCGCATAAGACACGAATGCATTGTATAAACTGCCAGTGCTCCATTGGTTTGATGATGGCTACATGACTAACCAAGGAATCAAATTGACAGTCATGAATGTCATAACATATTAATCCTAATTACATTGTAGCATAAAAAGTATGGTAGTGTATGTCCTCATGGCCTCAATCAATCCAAGTGGGCTCAACATGAAACCTCGCCCTGGGCGAATACTTCTTACCTTTCGCATTTTTGCCGTCGTACGGAGCCTGCGTCCTAATCTTCACACTCCGGTGCACCTTCACCCCGTTAGAGTTCTGCTTTGGGATAAATCTCGGACGTGCGAAGTTCAACCTGTCCCTAAAGTTAAAGTGGTGTCAAGAAGTATTTGGGACTATCAATGCGCACCCGATCCACGACACCCATTTATTGTCACCCTGTTGATACCGGAATCTCAGCGGTATCACCTCAAAAACCCACCAATACCACTTGATCTTCAACTGATCATAGACTGGCGACAAGGCATCTTGAAGCTCCTCCTCTTCTTCTGTTCCCACGCGTAATTCTCCACTCGCCTCATGAACACGACTACTCCCCGGCTGCGGCTCTGCTTGTGATTTTCGGAACTGCGACTGCGAAGGCGTGTGTGATATACAGGCAGAACCGATTGGAAGTGGAGGGGGTCGCGGAGTAACGAAAGGGTACAATGTCGCGGGGTCGAGCCCAACTTCCTTGAGCCGCTGGGCGTCGAACATGATTCCTGTGCCAGTTTTGAAGCACTCTCGTATCATCCACCGTAGCGAGATGCGAGCGAGCGAGTGTGGGGTCTCGTTGGAGACTGAACCCCCACCAACGTCTGATGAAGGGTGTGTAAATGATAAGTATTCAGTGATGATCGAAGTACACACCACAATGACATCCCTGAAGTGTGCGGTGAGTAATCCGGAATCAAAGCCACATAATGTGAAGAGACATACGGAGAACCAAACTTCTTCGACGTCGGTCGGCCGGACTTCGCTTTCTGAGTATATTCTCTCTCCACTAAGCGCACTAGGTGCAAGCTCATCCTCGGCATCTGACGACTGTTTCCGCATGACGGTCTGATTTGACGAGGCGATGCCTTGCACAGGAGGCGCCGTAGATGGTATGCCCAGTTTCACTTCTGCTGCAGTAGGTCGGTTCCACAAATTGGCTTTGAATTTTGCACGGCGCTCGTCAAGGGCGACCGCATGCCGGAAGGTGCGGACTACAGTGTTGGAGGTAGTGAACGGAAGGCGACGGGAAATGAGTACTCCAGGATTGACGGTGTCCCTGAGCAACGTGATTCGATGAACAACAATCGATGCGGAAAGACTAGACATAAAGCACTCACCATACACCCACAAACTCAATATCCACATCAATCGAAAACGCCTTCTTGAACGCATTAGATTGCTCCCACCCAACCTTGTCCGCACGGGTGTACATCTTGTACGCGAAAGGGACTTGTTGGTAGTCGTGCGCAGGCAGAAGGCCAACCTTGTGGACCATTCCGGCCAGTGCACGAGCTATGTATGCGCCACTGGAGAAGCCAAATATACAGATCCGATCACCAGTAGTATCTTGGAAGGTTCCACTGTATAATCAGCGGCTTATTTTACTTTGTTAAGCCATAAGGGGAACATACAGTTTTCCACTAGGAATTCGTAACCACCTGGATGGGATGAAATGAGATATATATGGAATGAAGTAGTTTTCAAGTAGAATTCTCAAAGCGCTGACTCATCACATGAACGTCAAGATTCCATGCAATCATTTGGTCGATTACCTATGATGCAAGTAAGTATCTAGAGATTTTCATTACAGGGCCACACTACATATGTACCTTCGAGACCTTGGACATGATTGGCGTCGCGATTTGAGAAGTGGTGTATGTCCCTATGCCAGCCTGAGAGAGGACAGATGCCTTGGAGGACCGCTCGGACACAAGCGTTCATACCTGATAGTAGACCTTTTGTTTCGCGGAATCATCTTTCTTGAGTAAGGAAAATAGCTGGACAATGTTCGAGTTGCTTGCATCGAACTGTTTGCCGGTGCCGTCAAAACAAAGCACGAGGGTGCGATTTGCATGCTCTGGAGGTATAGTGATTGTACCCATACGAGGATCGAGAGTCTGTTCTCGCACAGGATGAGGGTTGTCAAAACCTGGGCGTTCTGGGCTCGGAGAGCCAATGGTCGGTACGTCGCTTCCAAACCTGGAAGCCGTAGACGGACGACCTAGAGTCTCCCTACGATCAACAATAGTGTCAGTCAAAGAAGCCACCGTCGTCTCTT
>Ga0210387_10003219_pt1 | contig 12553 bp, 8 predicted proteins | sample IncBWC7OmetaG_FD_160108 | JGI IMG/M metagenome (GOLD analysis project Ga0210387, IMG submission 160108) | Forest soil microbial communities from Barre Woods Harvard Forest LTER site, Petersham, Massachusetts, United States - Inc-BW-C-7-O ... | reverse complement strand
AGCCGAGGTCGGTGCCGTCGACCGAGCCGAATATATCGATGGCCGTGGTGGCGTTGTAGTGGCTCACCACGGCGGGGGCAACGGTGCGGTAAATGTTGGAGACGTTGGAGAGCAGTTGCGAGCCTCCGCTTGCACCGTTGGTCAACGGCGTGTTGCCCAGATCGTTGAGGGTCTCGAGACGGTATTGCGGGGTTTGGGTGGCAACCTGGTACTGCGTACCCGACGCCGGGTCGACCCAAAAGCTTGGCGCTGTCTGGAAGCTGCCCGAGAGAGACACCAGCATATTGTTCGCCACGTTCTGTTCGGTAAGGCCGACCAACTGTGCCTTGGTCCGATCGACATCGACATTGAATTGAGGATAGTCGCCGGATTGATGGATATGCAGATCGACCGCGCCCGCGACGGCGTGCAACTTTTGCAGCAAGTCATTGGCGAATGCCCGGTTGGCTCGAACATTGAAGCCGACTATCTGCACATCGATGGGGGCGGGAAGACCGAAATTCAGAATCTGACCGATCATGTCCGCGGGCAGGAAGGCGAACTGCGTCGATGGGTAGGTGGCCGACAGTTTCTTGCGCAGGGACCGAACGAATTGCACCGTCGGCGCATGATGTTCGCTGAGATTGACATAGACATCGGCGTCGCCGGGACCCACGGGCGCCGAGGTACTGTAGGCGAGATTGATGCCGCTGTAGGGCAAACCGATGTTGTCGACGATGCTGCTGATCTGTTTGGCAGGGATGACTTCCCTGATCGTCGCCTCGATGTGATCACAGAGCGCCGCGGTCTCCTCGATGCGGGTTCCGGTGCGCGCGCGCACATGCAGCTTGATCTGCCCCCCATCGACTGACGGGAAAAAGTCCTGGCCCAATCCGGGGAGCGGTCCCACGGGAAAGGCCAGCACGGCCGTCGCAATCATGGCGCCCAAAAAGATCGCGGCGAAGCGCGCCCCGCCATGCAGCGCGGTCGCGAGCAACGCGTGGTAGGCCTCGCGGAACCGTTCGAAGCCGCGCTCAAAGCGCATCTGAAATCGCGCCAACAGACCCTGCTGCCGGCGCTTGGAGTCGTGTTTCTTCAGCCAAAACTTTGCGAGCGTCGGCACCAATGTTCGCGACAAGAGATAAGAGGCCAGCATCGCAAACACGACGGCTTCCGCCAGCGGTATGAACAGGAATTTGGCAATTCCGGCCAATAAGAACATCGGTACGAACACGATGCATATGGACAGGGTCGAGACCAGGGCGGGCAACGCAATCTGATGGGCGCCATCGAGAATGGCCGCTTCCACGTCCTTGCCTTGCTCGAGGTGGTAGTTGATGTTCTCGATGGTCACGGTCGCGTCGTCGACCAGAATGCCGACGGCCAGCGCCAGGCCGCCCAAGGTCATGATGTTGATCGTTTCGCCCAGTGCCGATAGACAGCAGATCGAAGCGAGGATCGACAAGGGAATGGAAATGGTGATGATCAGCGTGCTGCGCCAGCTGCCGAGAAACAACAGAATCAGCAATCCGGTCAGCGCTCCGGCAATGACCGCTTCGCGGATGACGCCTGAAATGGCGGCGCGCACGAATATGGATTGATCGCTGAGCGCCTCGACTTTCAGTTCCGCGGGCAGGCTGGCGCGGACCTGAGGCAGCTTTTCATTGATGCTTTTGATGATATCGATGGTCGATGCCTTGCCGGTCTTCAGCACGTTCATCAAGAGCGCCCGGTGACCTCCCAAGCGGACGATATTCGTCTGCGGCGAATAACCGTCGCGCACATGCGCAACATCCTTGACATAGGTCACCGTGCCGTTGTGCGCGCGAATGGGCAGATTGTTGAGCTCATCCAAGGCCAGCGGGCTGGAATTGACCTTGATGAAGTATTCGAGTGCGCCGATTTTTTGCGTGCCGGCGGGCAAAATCAAATTTTGCGCGCCGATGGCCGCGACGACATCGCCGCCGCTCAAGCCATTGGCGCTCAGCGCCTGCGGGTCCAGATCCACTTGAACTTGACGTTGCCTGCCGCCGAACGGATAGGGGATGGAGGCGCCCTGCACGGTTGACAGCTGCGTCCGCAAGATCGTGTTGGCAAGATCGAAAATCTGCGCTTCCGTCAGCGTCGGGCTGCTCAACGCCAGCTGCAATATCGGCACCGTCGAGGCGTTGTAGGAAAGCACGAACGGCGGGGTGGTGCCCGGCGGCGAGAAGGAAAGCTGCGTCTGCGAAACCGCTGTGATCTGCGACATCGACAAATCTTGATCGGCGCCAGGCTGGAAAAAATATTTCACCACCGATGTGCCGACGACCGATTGCGATTCGGTGTGCTCGACGTCGTTCACCACGGTTTGTGCGGTGCGCTCCGAAAACAAGACGATGCGATTCGCGATCTCTTCCGGCAGGATGCCGTTGTAGCGCCAAATCACCGCGGCGATGGGAATCCTGATATTCGGAAAGATATCCGTGGCGGTGTTGAGGATCGAATAGCCGCCAAGCAACACGATCAGCACCGCAAGCATGATGAAGGTGTACGGTCGCTGTAACGCTACTCTAACGATCCACACGCCGCGCTCCGACGGGACTGATTAATTGCCGACCATGACGTTGGGGATTCGCGAAAACAGTTGCGAGCAACGGCTGGTACCACTCAGCTAGATAGGGGCATATGCCCCTAATGGTCATCGAATGTATGTGATATATCTGCGCAAGTCAATTAACGATAGGCCCAACCAATCAAGGCAGGGCCAGAGAATTCAAATCATCATTCGCCGCGATATAGAGCAGCACCGCGCGCAGATCCGCCGCGTGCCGTTTGCCGAAGATTTTCTCGAAGCGACCCTCCGCCGTGCGCCAAAGCCGGCGCGCGCGCCGCAAGGTCGCTTTGCCCTTCCTGGTGAGTGCGACGTGACGTTTGCGCCGATCCGCCGCCGCGAGGCGCAGGCTGAGCAGCTCGTCGCGCTGCAATGGGCGCAGATTGTGGCCGAGCGTGGATCTGTCCATGACCATGGCCGTCGCGAGCTCGCACATGGTGAGCGGACCGTCGATACTGCCGCGTTCCACTTCTGCAAGGATCGAGTATTGAGTGGATTTGATGCCGACGGGCGCCAGGGCCGAATCGTAGAACTGCGAGATGCGCCGCGAGGCTTTACGCAAGCTGCCGCACGTGCATGCCGTGTGCTGTGCGGGGGCGGCCGGGCGCCGGGGTATTTTGTGGGCACCATTCAGGGGCATATGCCCCTATTGTAGACCACTTGACCCGTCGATGGAATGCCGCCGGGCGTAAGCTTGGAAGTTAAGCTGCCTGCTGCAGAGACCGATCGGCGGCGGGCTGCTGGTGCTCCAGGGTCTTGAGGGAGAAGTTCCATAGACGGCTGGCCAATGCGGTGTCATCGAGCAGTGAGCTGCCTTTGGAGATTTTACAATTTTGCCAGTACTCGCCGGTCATGCCCGCCGCGTGCGGACTGGCTGCCAGCAGTGCTTGGGTCGCGGCGGCCTGGGACGCAGTCTTCGCAAACAGCCGTGCGGTGAATCTTCGAGTCAGCCGAGTACGTGCGACGCCGGGGTCCACAGAGTTGACGGCAATGCCGCGGTTGCCTAGACGGCGCGAGAGTTCCTTTGCGTACAGCGCATTCGCCAGCTTGGACTGCGCATAGAATGTCGTGGGCTGATAGAAGCGCCGGCCATCGAGATTGTCGAACATGATGCCTTCGCTGGGCGCCCGGCTGATGCTGGCGCCGCTGCTGACGACCACGATGCGCCCGCTGCCTTCGCGCACCAGATCGGTGAGCCCGTTTACCAGCATGAAGTGACCGAGGTGATTGGTGAGGAACTGCAATTCAACGCCGTAGCGAGTGTGCAACGACGGCAGGTTTGCGACGCCGGCATTGGCGACGATTGCATCAAGGGGAACTGACAGCGCGCGAATCGCCCGCAAGGCAGCCGCAATCGAATCCAAATCCGTCAGATCGCAGGCCACTGGAAAACAGGCTGGACCCGCTTGGGCGCAGGCGCGAGAGGCCGATTCCAAGGTTCTCGCCAAACCGATCACCGCAGCACCGTTGGCGGCGAAGGCATTCATGGTTTCAAGTCCCAGTCCGGAATTGCATCCGGTGACGATGATGCGTTTGCCCGTCAAGTCAATTCCGGCCAGTACCTGATCTGCAGTGGAGCGCCGGCCGAATGGAATGGATGTCGTCATGGAGAGTAACCTCTTAGAACTGATTCAACGGCTGCATGTCATGCGAACGGCAGCCGTCATACCCTTCACAAAATCTTCTTTGGTCTTGCAAGATTGCTTAAGTCCGCGCGCCGTGGCGTGCAGGGCGCGCGCAAAGTCGGCGATGTCCAATCCGGCAGCAGCACACTTTTCGGCCACGGGAGAGCCCGCAATGGCAGCCGCGAGGGCCTCCTCAAACTGCCATTCATATTCCAGGAGCGTTGCACCCGCCAATGACGTGCTCGCACACATGAGATCGGCGGCATCCGCGCCAAGTGATCCGACGAAACGGCCCGACCATTCTTTGCAGGCGCTGATCAGGCGAGTCTCCAAGCCATCGTTGAGGCGCGACAACGCCGTGATGGCCGAGGTCAACTGCCTGCTGAGCGAATGCTCCACGGCGCGTCGAAACAACTCTTCTTTATTGGCGAACGATAAGTACAGTCCTTGACGGGACACGCCCGCCGCACGAGCCACGTCGTCCATGGAAGTCTTGCGATAGCCGAATCGAGCGAAAACGCTCACCGCCGCCTCGAGGAGCGCCGTGAGACGTGATTCCTGATCGGCGGGGTAGGGCGGCGACGTTATGTTCACTGCGACACTGTAGACAATAAGTGCCTAATGTGTCAAGTTCGTCAAGCCAATTAAAATTTATAAAATATTTATAATTCAATTAGATGCAGAATATTACTCGGAGATAACCTCACATGCAAATTGGCGCTGAAGGAGAATAGATCTGCAATCGGCGGCTGCGTGGGCATAATGAGGTTTCATGCTCACGGTTCCCCAGCTGCACGTGCCCACCCTCGCCATCGCCGGGTCGACGCAGCGATTCCCGGTGCGCCGCATCTACTGTGTGGGGCGCAATTACGCCGATCACGCGCGCGAAATGGGCGGCGATCCGGGTCGCGAGCAGCCATTTTTCTTCGGCAAACCGGCCGATGCCGTTGTCGGCAGCGGCCGGCTGCCGTTTCCGGGCCGCACGGCTGAGCTGCACCACGAGGTTGAATTGGTGGTTGCCCTGCATGGACGCGGCGCCAATGTTGCGGTTAACGATGCCGCGGCGATGATCTTCGGATCTGCCGTGGGAATCGATCTCACGCGGCGCGATTTGCAGGCCGAAGCCAAAAAAAACGGACGCCCCTGGGACATGGCCAAGGGCTTTGATCATTCCGCCCCGATAGGACCCATAAGGCCCGGGATTCCACCGGCGGACGGTTTGATCTCTTTGAGCATCAATGGGCAGATGCGCCAAAACGGCGATCTTAGGAACATGATTTGGAGCGTCGTGGAAATCATTGCGGCGCTTTCCGGCTATCTGGAACTCGCGCCCGGCGATTTGATATTCACCGGTACGCCCGCGGGCGTCGGGCCGATCAAGCGCGGTGAAACCGTCCGCGGGATGATTGCAGAACTCGAACCCATTGAAATAACTTTTGAAGAGTGACCACTTCTATGCCCATGCTCCGCATTCTCTCCCTATTGCTTTGTCTGCCGCTCACCACCTGGGCGGCAGACGACTATCAACACCGCATCGATCACGTGTTGTCGCAGACGCCGCTGATCGACGGTCATAACGATTTGCCGTGGGAAATCAGGGAGCGCTACAAAGGCGATGTCGCGGCGATAAATCTGAGCGCCGATACCCGGCATCTGCCGGTGGAAGCCGGGCAGGCCGCATTCATGACGGATATTCCGCGATTGCGAGCGGGACATGTGGGCGCGCAATTCTGGTCGGTGTGGATTCCCGTGGGCACGCCGGGTTTCGAGGCGGTGCAAATGACCTTGGAACAGATCGATCTGGTCAAGCGCATGTCGGCGCATTATCCGGCGGATTTCGCGATGGCCTACACCGCAGCGGATATTCGGCGCATTCACAAGAGCCACAAGATCGCCTCGCTGATCGGCATCGAAGGGGGCCACCAGATCAACAATTCGCTGGCGGTGCTGCGCCAAATGTACGATGCCGGCGCCCGCTACATGACACTGACGCACTCGACCAACACTCCGTGGGCCGACTCCGCGACTGACACGCCCGCGCACCATGGTTTGACGCCATTCGGCATCGAAGTCGTCAAGGAAATGAACCGACTGGGAATGCTGGTGGACTTGAGCCATGTTTCAGCGGAGACCATGAAAGCGGCGCTCGCCGTGAGCCAGGCCCCCGTCATGTTTTCTCATTCCTCGGCGCGTGCCCTGGACGATCATCCGCGCAACGTTCCCGACGAGGTGCTGCGGGCCGTGGCTGCGAATGGCGGTATCGTGATGGTCAATTTTGCCCCGCCCTATGTCTCGGCGCTTCGCAATCGCTGGGAGGCCGACCACGCAGCCGAGAGGACACGCTACAACAGCCCTCCCTTTGCGGGTCTCTATATCGGCCAGCCCGAGCGCGCAAAAGCGGCGCTCGCGGAGTGGGAAGCGCAGCATCCGATGCCGGCGACGACACTTGCTCAAGTGGCTGATCATGTCGAGCACATTCGACAAGTCGCGGGCGTAGATCACGTGGGCTTGGGGTCCGATTTTGACGGCATCCCGGATGCACCGGTAGGACTCGAGGGCGTTGATCGCTACCCGGCCCTGCTCGAGGAGTTGATGCGCAGAGGCTGGAGCGATTCTGACATCGGCAAGCTGGCAGGGGAAAATCTGTTGCGCACCATGGCTGCCGCGGAGCAGGTCAGCATGAGACTGCAAGGCGGGTCGAAAACACACTGACGCTCGAAGACGCGCCGACGCTGGAAGACGCGTGAACATCCATCAGCTGGATGCATCAGGGAGACAAAATGAAAACCACCGCATTGCTTCCAGGTCTTTGCCTGATCGCCGCATCCAATGCCTGGCCGCAGAGCCCGCCCAGCGAATTCGGGCCAAACCCGCAACTGCCGGCGCCAGAGGAGAAGTGGTTGCCCACATTGCACATTGCCACGGCCAAAGGATGGGGCCCGAACGACGCGCCGCAGGGTGCACCCGGCACAACGGTCACGGCGCTCGCGCGGGGCCTGCAGCACCCGCGCTGGCTGTACGTGTTGCCCAACGGGGATGTATTGGTTGCAGAGTCTGACGCGCCTGCGAGGCCGGATGATGGCAAAGGCATCGCGGGAAAGATTGGCGAATATGTCATGAAGCGCGCCGGCTCCGGCACGAAGCCCAGCGCCAATCAAATTACGTTGTTGCGCGATTTGGCCGGCGACGGCAGCCACGTCGAGCGTCATGTCTTGTTGCAGGGACTGAATTCGCCCATCGGCATGGCGCTCGTCGGCAACAATCTCTACGTGGCCGACAGCGATGCCTTGCTGCGCTTCCCGTATAAAACGGGCGACACTGAAATTCGAGCGCAATCCATGCAACTCGTCGCCTTGCCGGGCGGGACCATCAATCATCATTGGACCAAGAGCTTGATCGCCAGTCCCGACGGCAAGAAGCTTTACGTGGGCGTCGGCTCCAACAGCAATGCTGCGGAGAACGGCTTGGGCGCCGAGGCAGAACGAGCCGCCGTTTGGGAAGTCAATTCCGAGACGGGTGCGCATCGCATTTACGCTTCGGGCTTGCGCAATCCGGTGGGGTTGGCATGGGAGCCCAAGAGCGGTGTGCTCTGGGTCGCGGTGAACGAGCGCGACGAGCTGGGAGATCATCTGCCGCCCGATTACATGACCGGCCTCAAGGAGGGAGCCTTTTACGGCTGGCCCTTTAGCTACTACGGCCAGCACATAGACACTCGAGTAAAACCAGAGAATCCTGATTGGGTTGCCAGGGCGATCGCGCCTGACTATGCGCTGGGCGCGCATACTGCTTCGCTGGGCCTGTGCTGGTCGGTCGGCGCGAAATTGCCGGAGCCTTTTCGCGAGGGAATGTTCGTCGGTCAACACGGATCGTGGAATCGCAAGGAGCGCAGCGGCTACAAGGTGATTTTCGTACCTTTCGCGGACGGCAAACCTGCCGGCGTGCCGATTGATGTCGTCACGGGTTTTCTGAACGCGAAAAATGAGGCCATGGGCCGACCCGTCGGTGTCGCCATCGACAAGCGCGGCGCGCTGCTGGTTGCCGACGATGTGGGGGATGCGGTTTGGCGCATAAGCGCGGCGAATATGCCTTCGCACTGAGGATTGAGCGTGCGACGTTAGCGTGATATATCAATCACGGCGAGTCCATCACGCGGCGCTTAAGTCGCATTGCGAGTTGATGGGTCGCGCGAAGCTAGGTGAGATATGGAAAACGCGACCATACATCGTCGTGGTGTTTCCGCTACGCACGGAGAGCATTTCTTCACGCGCTATTGACATTACGATATCAACTAGTCGAATAATGCGTGCCGCGATGCGACTTTGAGAATATTAAGCGCACCGAAATGAGGCGGGGACTAGCATCTGAAAAGGCTATGGCGATGGGGTTGCACGCTTTAGCCTCGTGACAGCGGGAACGCCCGCGTTCACGAATCGGATGGGGAGGTTTCTAATGGACAAACGGTCTACTAACCGTTTCAGGGGGATTGAAAAATGACGACAAGAACAGTGGCGCTGTTGCTTTCAGGCGCAGTGTCCGTGGCATTCTCATTAGCGACTTTTGCGGAACCCGCGCCGGCACCGGCACCTGCCGCCGCGGCCGCGGCATCACCCAGCGAGGACAATGCGATTGCGGAAATCGTCGTCACGGCGGAAAAACGCAACGAAAGCCTGGAAACGGTACCCGTCGCGATTTCGGCCTATACCGCCAAAACCCGCGACTTGATCGGTATCGAAACCATTCAGGACATGACGAATTTCACCCCCGGCTTGGCCTACTCGACGTCCCTGGACCGCGCCTTCATCCGCGGCGTCGGTCGAGAAACCAATAATCTGTCCACGAACCCGGGTGTCGCGACTTATTCCGACGGCGTCTACAACTCGAGCGTCGTCGCCGCTTCCGGCGATGCGATGTTTGAAGACCGGATCGAAGTGCTGCGCGGACCGCAAGGCACCCTGTACGGCCGCAATGCCATCGCCGGCACGATCAATTCGATTTCGAAGCGCCCGACGCCGGATTGGACGGCCGAGGTGCGACTCAAGCTGGGCAATTACCAAACCCGCGATGTCGAAGGCTACGTGTCTGGTCCCATCAGCGACACCATGCGGTTTAAGTTCGGCGGGTATCGCAACTATCAGGGCGACGGCTACTTCCGCAACCTCTTGAACGGCCAATCGGAAGGAAGCAATTTAAGCAGCGGAAATTTCTTCTACTGGGAAGGTCAATTCGAGTGGGACATCACGCCCGATCTGCAATTTTGGATGAGATTCGACCAATTGGGCTATACGGATGCCTATCGCGTGCCCACGAACACGATCGGCTCCTATGACTATTCGGCCTATCCCTCCTCAGCTCTTTCTCCGGGTGCGGCATTCGGCGCTGCCTCCACGGTGTTCGGCCCGAGCCCGTTCTTACCCGGCTCGTACAAGCCGAATGTCCCAGCCTGCGCTACGAATCCAGCCAACAACAATGTCTATACATACTGCGCCGACGACGGCAACACGGCCAAGCTGAGCAGGACTTACCAGGTCACGCCGCAATTGACTTGGCACTCGCCCTGGGCTGCTGACCTCAAATACTTGGGCGCGTACACGACGTACTATTACAGTCTGTACAATGACTATGACAACAACGGCCTGAACACGGCCTTTGGGTCCTATGTCTATCCGGTGCTTCCGGGCACGACAATGTGCGGAGGGTTTCAGTGCCCGCCGCTCACGGTATTTCCACGAACCTATTCGCACTACGTGGAGACGAAAAAATATTTCAGCAACGAAATCAACGTCACCTCGCATAGCGATTCGTCGCTGCAATGGATCTTTGGTCTATTCCAATACAATGAGAGGAATTATCAAACTCCCGGAACTCTGTACGAACCCGGTCAAGCGCAACTCGCGACACCATTCAATATAACGGTGACGGCGCCCGCGGCGCCAAATCCGAACCGCGAAATCTATTTCCAGCAACAGGCAATGCACGACAATTCCTATGCTGCGTTCGCGCAAACTGACTGGAAATTCCTGCCGACCTGGAAGCTCACAACCGGGTTGCGCTACACCTACGACATACTCAAAGGCGGCGAGCAATTCCGCGAGCTGTGCTTCGGATTGCCGGCCTGTCTGGGTCTGCCCCCGAGTCAAATCGTCACTGGCCCCGCGCTGTTCGGTGCGTTTACACCTGTCAATGACATCACGGCGTCCAATGCGGCCATCGCCAGTTGCTTTACAGCTGCCGGCTGCGCCAAGTATCCGGGCGTCAGAGGAGTTCCTTATCTCGAGGCGAACGGTAATTGGGCGCGAGACTTGGGCGCTAATTGGCACGCACCCACCGGGACTCTCGGGCTGGAGTGGACGCCGGATCCCAACACCCTGGCATACTTGAAATACAGCCGCGGCTACAAGTCCGGCGGGTTCAATGCCAGCACGATCTCCGTGAATCCGGAGTCCCAGGCGGAGCACCTCGATGCCATCGAATTGGGCGGCAAGGAAGTGTTCAATCGATCATTCCAAATCAACGGCGCCTTGTTCTACTACAACTACAAGGACAAGCAGATTCCGTTGACCCTGCCGGCGACCACCGTCGGCGGCCCGAACATTTCATCCATCGTCAACATACCGAAGGTGAGCTCGTACGGCGCCGAATTCGAGACGATCTGGCAGCCGTGGGCGAATATGCAATTTCTCTTGGATTACTCGTACTTGAGCGCCACGATCAAGGGTCAAGCGGGTTCCTGTTCGACTCCGCCGCCCAATACGCCCTCGTCGTGCTATGCAAACACGGTCAGCGGGGTATTCGAGAATACCAATGGCAACACGGTGCCCGAATCGCCCCGCAGCAAGATTGCGGCCAATGCCAACTACACCTGGCGCTTCACGCCCGGTTCGTTGAACTATTCGGTCAGCTATATCTGGAAGGACAAGACGCACGACAGTATTTTTAGCGAGCAATACTTCACTGCGCCGGAGTACACCCAAGTCGACATGCGCCTGTCGTGGAACGACACGGCCGATCGCTTCACGATCTTCGGCTACATCAAGAACCTGCAAAACAAGTTGGGATACGACGGTGTCGGTGCGTTTGCCAATCTGACCCCGGCGCCCGGCACGAAGGCGTGCGGATTCAATGGGCCGTCGCCGTACTATTGCGACCAAGATCTCGGGCTCACGCCGCCGCGCACCTATGGCGTGGAAGTGCAGTACCGGCTGAAGTAAATCCTATCTAAGGGATCGTAAGAATCCCGGATTGTCGATGTTGCAAAGGCCCTCTCATTGAGAGGGCCTTTTTTATGGTGCGCCCGGCAGGGCGCACTTCTAGCAGCCCCAGATCAGGTTCTAAAGGAGGGATCGATTCGATCCAGACGGCGCAGCAGCCCCGGCCAGACCAACGTATGCGGACCTTGGTTGTTCGTCACCACGCGCGCCTGTTCCATCGCCGTGTCGATGATGCCCTGTTGAATCGAAATGAGCTCGCCGCCGCCGGCCTGCGCCCGCACTTGGATGGCGCAGGTGGCCTCGAAGGTGTACATCAGTTGGAAGGCTTCAGCGACGGTTCTACCCACCGTCAGTAGGCCATGATTGCGCAGCATGAGGTAACTCTTGTTGCCCATGTCCGCCACCAGACGCGGCTTCTCATCATCGCGCAGCGCGACGCCCTCATAGTCGTGGTACGCCAAGCTCTGCAGAACGAATATGGATTGCTGCGACAGCGGCAGAACGCCCTGCTTTTGCGCCGATACGGCGACCCCGTTCAAGGTATGGGTATGCAGCACGCAGTCGATATCATGACGCGCGCCGTGGATCGCGCTGTGTATGATGAAGCCCGCCGGGTTGATCGGCCAGGGACTCTCAGACACCTTGTTTCCCTGCATGTCGATCTTGACCAGGCTGGAAGCGGTGATCTCGTCGAACATCATGCCGTAGGGATTGATCAAGAAATGATGTTCGGGCCCCGGCACGCGGGCGGTGATATGGGTAAACACCAGGTCATCCCAGTGAAAGTGCGCAACCAGCCGATAGGCGGCCGCCAGGTCGACGCGAATTGCCCACTCTTCCGGAGAATAGCGCGCGATACTGTCGCCGGCAGCGGGGACGGATTTCAACATGGCGTTCTCCAATGATCCACCTGAGGCCGATTCTACCGTAGCTAGCTGGCATAATGTTGAGAGCCCCGTAGGGCGCTGGAGTATCCCGTTTTGAGTTCTGCAGAGACCCGAGCGCCCGTCGCCGACGACTGGGTGCAGCGAATGATTGACACACCCGGCCGCTCCGGCCGCCTGCGCAGCGGCGAGCACGTGACGCATTACCTCGAGTGGGGAGACCCGTCGAACGCGCAGGTAATGCTCTTGCTGCACGGTTTTCGC
>Ga0210387_10003218_pt1 | contig 12554 bp, 16 predicted proteins | sample IncBWC7OmetaG_FD_160108 | JGI IMG/M metagenome (GOLD analysis project Ga0210387, IMG submission 160108) | Forest soil microbial communities from Barre Woods Harvard Forest LTER site, Petersham, Massachusetts, United States - Inc-BW-C-7-O ... | reverse complement strand
CAGCAAGGATGTGCAAAAAAGTGTAATGGAATCCTGGGTTAGGTCGCTTAGTACTTAGTTCACAACTCCAAGTGCACACAACCAATGTATATATCAATGGGATGTAGGAGTAGTGACAAGTAATAAGCTAGGGAATGTGATTAGGTAATAGTCCCTATAAGGCCAGAGGGCCTTAGTAAATAAGCACAAATGTGTATAGTGCTGAATATGTTACAAGTGGGAAAAGGGTTGACCAAAGTGTGCGGGATTGAGTGTGAGCAGCCTGGCATCAAGGATGGTGTAAGTTGGGTGGCATCCCCATCCGGTGGTTCTTCATAGTAGTCCAGTTTGTTATAGCCTTATAGGTAGATGAAACAGGCGAGAATTTGGACAATGTGAAGTTGTTTGTTTGTTGTTTGCATGAGACCACATGACATGTTGAACTCAAACACTTGAGTTCCAAATCCAAGTGAACGCTATACACCCGGCAGGTTTGGTACGCAAACACATGACTTGATGTGGAAATGAAATAAGGACAAACAAAGATTGTTGCTTCACCCAAGAATGTTGCAGTGAACTTGGTTTAACCTTCACCACCCAAGGAAAAACCTAAACTAACCCTTACAAAAATCACTAACCACTAACTGTCCACCCCACCATGCACCAACCACCAGAAAAAATATAATCCTGACCTTACTCTAACAGACCCTAACAAAACCACTAACCTCTAACCAAACCAACCTCTAACCACTAACCACCTTGACAGGAACACAGTCTGGGTATTACTATTATCATTGAGAATGAAGCAAAATAATATAGTGCATAAATAAATGTATCCAGCAATAAGATTTGAACTCAAGACCATGCAGAACAACTTATGTAACATAACTAATTCCAACCATCTACCACTTCACTAAACTGCCATGTAAAGGTTTGCTTGTGTCTAGGCTAAGTAGTCACATTTGTTGCAAATTACTATAAACAGTAATTAGTCACGTGTTTGCATACCAAACCTGCTGGGTGTATTGTGTTCACTTCCAAATCCATCACCAACGACGCCAACACCACTTACCACTCACCCCACCTCTCACCTGACTTGCTACATCTTCCACTACCCACACCTCCCACACACACCCTACGACACATGACAGCTTGCAGAGCATCACGAGACAGAGGCGCTGACCACTGCCACCAGGCCAACCACCTCTTGCATTCGAACACGACTTGCTGACAACACACAAACATGCAACCACCCTCCCTTGCACCCAAATGCGAGTTGGAGGGTCATTTGAGTGAGTTTTCGAGCTGCAAGAAGGTGGGTGGTGGCTCCAGCAGTGAGATAAGTAAAATTTCTAATTCTTTTTTCAAAGAAGCTTACATTTTCCGACCCGCAGCCCATCTTTGCAAGACAGGGGGGCTGTGCCACAACCGCCCAAGTGCTGCATGATGCCCACCCCCTCCCTTGTACCCCAAAGTGAGACTGCCAGGTCATTTTGACTCCCCTCAAACCTCTTCAGCTTGTTCATGAGTTATCTGATCCACCTGCCATGACCCTCTCCAACTCATTCAGGTACACAATGTGCACGAACTCACCACTACCTTCTGCAGCTCATTTGTGGGCTCTGCGGCCCACCCCCCAATGCCCATGACCCCTCTGATTCATTCAGAAGGTATGCAAAAAAGATCAGATTATTGTAGGATAGGATAATATTGGGGTTAACCTTTGCTAGGATAGGATTAACATAGATAACATCCATTGGATTTATCTAGGATAGGATAGGATTGACATAGATAATGTCCATTTGATTTGCCTAGGATAGGATAGGATTGGGATGGACAAGGATTATGATTGGATTGGCTGTGCGGAGATAAAGAAATGGCCTTAAAAATGTAAGAATGGATTAATCCTATGCTACTTAGAAATTAAGGTAAGGATTAATTGTACGGGCACCAGATGGTGGAAAGCTCAGCGGTGTCGGCGAGAATGTACGACGGGCTGTCAGAAAATGCGCCGAAATCAGCATCGGACACATCTGAATCGGCATCAGCATCACCCACGTCTGAATCAGCACCGGAGTCGACGTCCATGGGATCAGCGAGAGTGGACGACGTATCAACAACTGCTTGGGGTACTAGGTTGATATTGGAACCCCTGTCCGACGTGGCCAAACAGGCATCAGCGTCAACGTTAATGGGCTTCCTTGATCGCAAGAAGTCCAACTTGACAGCAAGAACATCAGCAGCGACGTAGGATCCAGAGCTGCGAGATGAATTGCAATTCTCAAGTTGAAGTTGAAGTTTGGTGAAGTCGGTTTTGGTCAAGTGCACACTGCGGAAAATCTGGTCAGAGAGGTCTTTCCTACCCCACAGCTTCCAATGAATTTCAATAAGCCAGTCTGGCGGTGAGCTAGCTGAGGATTGAAGGGGAGCCGGACAAAGGTAATGAGCCGAGCTTTGATTAGCAATAGTCAATTGACAGGACGAGGCACGGTCTTACCTGTGAATGGAAGTCACACTAGAACATGGAGATGGTCTTCGAGAGGGTGCTGCGGAAAGAGCGTCGACATTTTCTGTGTAGCGGTCAACCTTTTTGTGAATGTCGCCACATCGCCTCTCGATGTAATGCGCTGCAGAAGAGTATCTTCTGGCTCCACAGGTTCCGGCTCGGTGAGCTTGTGACACAGAGTTAGCTGCGATGGAAACGGGGCCCCATGGATATAAACCCACCTTCAAAACGATGAAGTAGCCAGGAGTATGTCAGCCGGAATGTTTACGCTGGCCTGTAGAAGATCCTCACCTACCAAAGCATTAGGCTAGAGGCGTTGACATCATGAAGGACTTTTTTCTCCTTGATAGCATCCTTCAAGAGGTCGATTTTGACGCTATCAGAAACGGTGACCTCAAACGGAGCGGGATCGTGATCAACAAGGCACCAAAGTGTACGGGTGTGCTCTCCAGGCATTACAAGTGGTGGAAGTAAGGAGCAGCGGAGATAAGGTCCACCAGAGTAAATATATTGTGTATTGGCCATGGAAGGAGTAAAGGTTGGAAGTCGCTCATCGCAATAGGGGGAATCGATCGATGATCGGAGTTTGAATTCAAGGCGGACGCGGATCCTTCAATTACTACTCCGAGTCAGTGCTGGGTGAATAGCGGTAACCATCCGAGTTGGAGTCGCAGTCTTGTCCAAAACCTTGAAGCAATTTGGAAGGACACTTTGACGCGTAGCAATTGCATGACAGATGCGGATTCTTACCTGGAATATAGTGTGTCCTCCAACCTAACTCGATCCCAAGCGTAACACCTCAACCTTGCACAGAATGGTATCCGCACCATCCCTCAATACCACCCGTAAGGTCCTCCTCGTTCTTCACCACTTATCACCTCTTAAAGACCTTACCACTACACAGATGGAACACGTTCAAGTCACACCAAGAGATCCTCGACCATCTCCATGCTGACATTATCTGCTTTCAAGGTAACACCTCTATTCCTTCTTCGTCGCCCAATTTATCGGCTGAACAGCACAGAAATGAAATCCTCCCGTTCCATGCTCCCGAAACCGGTCGCCCTTCCCCCTTCTTATGACTCTTTCTTCTCCTTCCCCCTCAATAAAAGTGGGTACAGCGGCGTAGCAGTCTACGCTCGATCCTCTTCCGCTCTTCCGCTCAGAGCAGAGGAGGGGCTATCAGGACTTCTGCAGCCGAAACCGCCGCTAAGTGACGAGGAGCGCATTTCGCAAACTGGAGGATACCCAAATGAGCTGGAGATGAGGAGGCTGGCCGAGGAGGATCAGCCGGAAGACGGAGATTTGTGGCAGGAGCTGGATTTGAGAGATTTGGATGCGGAGGGCCGAGCGCTTGTCCTCGATTTTGGTCTTTTTGTTCTCATCAACGTTTACTGCCCCAACGACGGCACTGGCACGGACGAGCGGCTCAAATATAAGATGGATTTCCACCATATGTTGGAAGCTAGAGTGAGGGGATTGGTGAAGGAGGGGAGGGAAGTGGTTCTGGTGGGCGACATGAATGTGTGTGTGGCAGTGGAAGATCATTGTGAGGGGGAATTGATAGTGAAGAGGGGGCTTGAGGAGGGGAAGGAAGGAGAAGGGGGGTTTTGGGACCACCCGGGTCGGAGATGGATGAGACGTTTTTTGGAATGTGGCGAGGGGGAAGGCAGGGGTTGCATGATTGACATTGTGCGGAGGTTCTGGCCTAATAGAAAGGGCATGTATACTTGTACGTCTCCCAAACTTCTATCTGTTTCCTTGCTGATCCTTACTCTCTACTTGTCATAATACTCCTTGCCTGCTCCCTCGCGTCATGCAAAAACTCTTCCTCCCTCCCAGGCTGGAACACCAAAATTTCGGCACGCGAATCTAACTATGGTGCACGCATCGACTACATCCTCATCACTCGTGGTCTCCTCCCATGGGTCAAAGCAGCGGATATCCAGCCTGCGATAAAGGGTAGCGATCATTGCCCAGTATTTATCGATTTAGAGGACTCAATAATTCTGGAATCGGGCACCGAGTTGAGGTTGAGGGATATGATGCACATGCAGGGATCTGTGGGGGAGAAAGCGAGCCGAGAACCACCAAGATTGGCGGCGAAGCACTGGGATGAATATTCAGGGAAACAAATGTCGCTGGAGAAGTTTTTCGGCAAGTCAGGTAATATGTTTCCTTTGCCCGTTAACCCGCCTATTTCACATTTGTCTATGCGTATAGATTCGACACCTACGCCCTCAGCATCATCACACGATCCAAATGCAACATCTGAATCACAGCTGCATCATGTCGTTGATGTCTCTACTCCCTCGACACGTGTCCCTCGTCCACCTTCCCCGCTGATATCTGTCCTACCATCTCAACTTTCACACCCTCTCCGTTCCTCTTCATCCCAGGCCCTTCCCTCGAATACAGCGAAGCGGAAGTTCACGCCCAACACACCTGCAACCATTCTCCCACCTAAATCCAAAAAGCGAAAACAACCACCAAAGGAGAAGACATCAGCGCAAACGAAACTATCCACGTTCTTCGCCAAACCCCGATCTTCCCCCTCACCTCCTCCGTTATCCAGGTCTAAATCCATGTCTGAAGTATCCGCTGACAGCGAGGACGTGGACGAGAATGGGGATTATCTACTCGCTCTTAGGCTCTCATCGCAAGAGTCCAACCCGGGGCTTGCTCCTTCCCAACCATCGTCAAGTAGAGGGGGGAGCACGATTAACAAACAAGCATGGACACACCTCCTCGCGCCGATCCAACCTCCAAAGTGTCTGGTGCATGGCGAACCAGCGAAGGAGTTGACCGTGACGAAGCCTGGCTTGAACAAGGGGAAGAACTTTTTCATTTGTGCTCGGTAAGTCTCTTATGCGTCCTGTATGGTTGTTTTACATCTGTGATTGATTGGTGATGTGGTTTTGTGGGCGGGTTAGACCGGTGGGACCTGGATACGACAAGGGAAAGGCGGAGAGACTGAGGGAGGAAGTCGACCCGCAGTGGAGGTGTAACTTTTTCAAATGGTCGAGTGAGGTGAGGAGGGAGATGAGGAAGGGAGAGGTGAGAAATGGGTCCGGTTGAGAGGGATATTTGAGGATGTTGATGAGCGTGTAGAGGAAGCCGGAACTGCGCTGCTGGATTTGAGAGTACGTCGTGGCTGATCGATCCAGATGGATCCTACTTGGATGCCTCGACGGATCTCTGATTTTGATGGAAAGTGTCCTCAATGCGTGCTTGAACATTTTATAATAACCGATTTCGCCTTGATGATTTGCTTTGAATTTGCATACATATTACGCCTGTTCGAAATACCAGGCCCACCTCTAAATTCCTTTGAGGTGATGCCCCGACAATTTTGGCTTAAAACTATCAGGGCAAGAGTTGTGGACAATAGCCTGGGAGAACGACAATTGAGATCGTGTGAGATCTAAGATCTGAAGACATATCTCGAGATCACGTGTATCGTTCCTCACAATTAACTCAACTTGAACATTTCCCTGATCGCCGTCCTTATTGTCATATTGCACTCTTATACCTATGTATACCATCATGTACCGCAACGCGACCTCTTCTACAGCTGCTTGTACCCGCCTTGCGGAAATACGACAACAAGCTGCTCACTGAATTCACAAACCTTCTGTCACTATGGGACTCGAAACCTCCTACACCATTGTCACAGCCGTCTCAGTGATACTGCTCGTTGGAGTGGTCGTCGACCAGGCTTACCAACGACTGTCTCACAAGTGGACGAACGAACCGCCATTGTTGCCTTACCGGATACCAATAATTGGACATGCATTGATGTTTCGCTCAGATGTTTTCGGGCTTTTCAGGTCTGCACAGTGCGTATACCATTACTATAATTACCTTTTCCAAATACTCACGAAATCCTCATAGTGAACACTTTCCCGATTGCCAGCCGTATTCGCTCCTGTTTTTTGGCAAACGAGTCTACGTACGTTTCTACTCTATTAGATATTTCCAATGCACTGATAGGTTGGGCAGATCTTCACGCATAACAAAGACGTTGCTGCAGTCTTCCGCAAAGCAAAAGCACTCCCTTTCCTTCCCCTCATCGAGAGTCTCTCAGGACTCGCGTGGGACATTTCATCCGATGGCATGAGACGACTTTCGGAAGTGGACGAAACGGGCGATAGTATCTTCCGCAATGCCCACGTTTTCTATCGTGACGCCCTCAAAGCAGGGCCTCAACTCGATTCACTCACACTTAACTTCCTGCACTACCTGCGGAAGGGCTTTGACGAGTTCGAAGCTAAACAAACATCCGACGACACGTCGTTCTATAGTTGGTCAAAAATGATGCTTGGCGCCGCCTCCACGAACGCAATGATGGGCCCCGCGCTCCTACGCGATAACCCCGATCTCCTCCCGTCTGTTTTCCTCGTCGAGAGCGGCTTCTTTTTGTTTGTCAATCAGATTCCGAGGATGTTTGCGAGGAAACATTATCGAGCAAGGGATCACGTGCATGCAGCGTTTACGAATTATTTTGCGGACGAGAAAAATAAAGAAGGGAGTGCACCCATGATGTGGGATCGCGAAGTCCAATTACGCGCTAAAGGCATGACAACGAGAGATATTGCTGCTTATTCCTATTCCGCTTATTCTGTGAGTATCTTTCCCTCTGTGCGTGGAACAACCAAACTGATTTCCTCATTCCAGGCGTACGTGATTTTTACCAATCCCCACTGATTTTCTTTACCTAATGCGACATCTATAGTCTTCTCATCAACGCTAATCCCACCTCCTACTGGTTACTGCGCCGCATCTATACGCACAAGGATGCAGTCGTCAGAATACGCGCCGAAATAGCGCCCGCATTCTCATCCGGGAATTCCATCACCACACTAGAGGAGGTAAACCATCTTCTCAACTCCTGCCCGCTCTTCCGTGCTTTCTACGACGAAACCCTCCGACTGCATTCCGCCTCTTCGTCCAACCGAACCGTGGTCGAGGATACCTCCGTGGGCGGCTACACCCTGAGAGTGGGACACAACATCATTTGTCCATCGTACGCTCAGCACCACTTGCCGGAGTACTTTGGCCAAGACCCGGAGAAATTCGATCCTGAGCGGTTTATCGAGCCTGTTCTGGCGAAAGGGACGCCTGCGGATTCGAAGATGGTGCGTGCGTTTGGAGGGGGGGTGTCGCTTTGCTCGGGGAGGTTCTTTGCGAGTAACGAAGTGCTTTCTTATGCGGCGAGCGTGCTTTGGAGATTTGATATCACGTTTAAGGGTGACGGGAGGGTTAGTATCGTGCCTAGGAAACGCGAGTAGGAGGACGTTAGACGATTTTGACCTTATCGGTTTTTGGAGATTCCAACCTCCTCTAATTTTGTCCATCTACGCAACTTCTATCCTCCCCTGTATATTTATGAATCTAATGAACTCCGTTGACTCGGATAGTCGACGCCCAATTTATTATTGGTAAGGACATACAGATGAAGCAAGTGTAAATTATGTACAGCGATGGCCGCAAGCGAACCAATAATAAAAGAAAAAGACAAGTAAAAGCGTATTAAATCACGGATCGCCTCCGGTCATGTTGCAGGATCGTGTAGCACAGCCAAGACATATCGTTCGTCTATTTCGACATAACTAAACCAGTTAACCTCAACCAAAATTTGGATCGCTCACCCGGAGAGATCATGATTTCATGCCGTTTTGTCCGAATTCTCAGGAACTGAACATCATCCTAAACGTTCGTTTTCAAAGTCTTCTTCAGCAACAATAATCGTTCGCCAAATGCTCACCCCATCGCTTTCACCTGTGTGGACCTCCTCCAGCCCACTCTGCCCACTCTCCACGATCTTTCCAACGGCACTTGCATACTTCTTGCCCTGCTCCCCTTTAGCTCAAGCAAATTTAAACCTCTAGATCTTGTTGGATACAGGGTTGTCGCTGCTGCAGTTGTAAAGCTGTGATTTGTTGGCAAGATGTAACAGTCTACTGGTAGTGAAACTACGGAGACGATACCAAGCTAGTCGAAGGCAAGGAAGGCACGGAAGCCGTACATATGAGAGTTTGTCCACAGAACGAAATACCATGTACTCGTCTACCGCGCGTTCCGATGGGTTCTCTCGACCCTAAGCGCCTCAGCTATCGCTTCTCGGTCCGACAGTCCTCCGTAAGTTTGTAGTGCATGAAACAACTCGTTATTGAGATCTATCTGAATGCCGACCAGCACCAAAAGGTTCAGCAACTTTAGGACAACGAAATTGAACCAGCCCGTCGGTGGGACCTCCCACGGGTCCTGTCGACACGAACAAGAAATCAAGTCCTCCACCTTCTTCTTCGACTCTTCATACTCGTCTTTGTAATAATATTCCTCATTGCGTCCGCGCTTTCCTTTTGTGGCCGTGATGCAAGCGCATCCTCCGAACGACATGCCCTGGCGGAGGAACACAGGCTCGTTCTCCTCCCACCACGAGTCCATGTTCTCCCTTTCCTCCAGACCCGTGATGATTATTACGATAGGGACTTTCTTCTGGCAAAATATGTTGTAGAACATGTCGTAGTTGTGTTTTGTGGTGGTCTTGATACGCGGTGCTCGCATGACATGGAGGCTAACACCGTCGTTCAGCTGGTGTATGAGATTGTGTAGTCTTTCGATTGCGTCTCGCCGCCTCACCGTCCCTGCAGAACCCTCGTTGAGGCCGACTGTATCAAAGACATTGAAGGTCGAACCGAATATCGTCTTCTCATAAGCAGTGTTGCTGAAGGTCATTCCAGCCGCTTGATCGGAGACGCCGGCCAGGACGTTACCAGTGTTGCCACCAGTGCCATTGAGCATATTGAGTACGGAGCTTTTCCCAGCTCCAGTTTCGCCAAAGACAATCACGTTAGGCATGAGCCGTCCTTGAGATTCGGAACGCCTGTCACCAGGGTCGCAAGAATCCGCACCATTCAACGAGTGATGTGCAGGCATATTGCTACAACGTTGAGGATGATGCATTAGTACACGGGTGAGAGCACAATACGAGTAGACTCACACTGAACGACCGAGTAATAGATTCGGTAGGAGAATGCAAGCAGTCGGATTGATGGTTTACTAGGCAACATAAATTGCGCACAATTGTGAGCGTGAGGGAAAACCCAACATCAAATGGACGCACACGGGGAAGGCGGCCACGTATTTCGCTCAGTTTCGCCGCACCTCCGCGAACACGTTGACCGCCGATGTGCGATCGATAAGGGGTGCGGGCCTCTTACGCGTGTGGGCGTGGTACAGCCTTTCGGTATTACAATAGGCGCACACCAGTGGAGACGCGTCTACGTGAAATTACGCGACCTTTCGTATTTTGTGCGACATCACCTTCCCGGCTATTTGTCGATTCGCTTTCCTCCCACGGGAGATGCTGCAGTCGAGGAACTTTCTCCTCGTTCCACGGAACCACAAAACTGGTGTATGAGTTAGATCAGTATATGCACCTTCATCAATAACACCCGGCCTCGCTTTGATCGTACTATTGGCCATCATCTCTCCCATCCACACCAGTGGAACTCAGGGTGTCCACAACACCAATGACACGCACTGGCCTTCATCCGGAACTAAATCCATGCTCGTGTCGTACCCCAGGTGGCCCTTCATCCTTCAACTTGGCACCGCGTAGTATTTATTGGTTGGGTTGGGTTGGGTTGGATGAGCCAGTCAGTTGATTGTGTGCTTTGGGTTTAGAGGGGAGGGAGAGGGATGTACGGTTAATAACCTGAATAACAAGCTGACTTGGTGTATGCACCTGATCAGTCCATAAGCAGATACAGTACACAGTCCGCTTGCCAGGCACTGATCGGGTACTCAATGGACGGGGCATGTGCGGGAACTCAATTTTGCGTCGGCATTGGAGCATCTGCAGTGGGTCCAAAAACTAAGAAGATGCGGGGTGGGGTATTCGAGCGGGTGGTGATGTCAAACATTTGAGAGTCAGGGCTGGGAAAGGGTCACTTGTCGAGGGGAGTAGGGCTGTGGCCACAGATGACCCAAGTGGCCTCAACGGTGTTATCGACATGGTGAAAAAGGTATATTCCATGACTATAAAGTGACAATTTGATGGGAGAATCCTGGTTAAAATACGATCGCGAAGGGGTGGAGGTTTGTGCGTAGGTGCTGGATCGAGAATTCGTCATTTCGGTTTGCGGTTCAGCGGGGGTCTCCATGGAAAACCCGACGCTGGGGGTAGAATTCCATGTCCTCCGCAGAATGGGAATCAGGGGAGGCGTGTGTGATGTGTTCGTTCATACCGTGACGTTGATTGTTGCGAAAAGCCTGCGAACGTTCTTTCGCGGATTACAAGGCGCAAAATTAATTCTCGACAATGGTTGATTCCTATATCGCCTTCATTAGCGGCAGCACGAGATATTCCGTCGATGTATTAAGTAGAAGACTTCTTCAAAAACAGAGCCACCAGATCTATTGCAAACGCGAACGAGTCCAACTTTCAAACCATTGTCAAGCTCATGTGGCCTGAGTAAGAACAGTGCGTTCCGTGAAAGTGGACTTTTTAGGTACTGTAAGGACGGGTCCCGCCGCAGATTACGATGAAGGCACGCACATTCAAATATTAGAAGGGAGGGGAGGGCTGTGAGGACCACTCGTGCTCATTTCGAAGAGTGGGGGGATGGTGGTTGATGAAGACCTCGTGCTCGTTTAGAGGGGTGGGTTGCGAGGATCCTTTGTTCTCGTCTTGAGAAAAGCAGAGGGGTTGGCGGGTGGTGCAGTTGGAGAGAAGAGATGTCGGAGGTGGGTGTAGATGGGCGACGAAGTCTTCTCTGCTTGTTTAAATGGGAGGGGAGGCTGCGAGAGAGGGGCTGATGCGATGGGGGTGATGGGGTACCCTCTTACTCCTTGTGAGAGGGCAGGGCGTGGCGCCACCGGAGACAAAGACACTACTACTCATTTAAAGATGGGAGAGGGTGGGCTGTGAGGACCCCTCGCTCTCATTTGGAGAGCGGATAGGGTGGTGGTGGGCGTCGAAGTCCACGCCCGATTGTTTAGAGGGAAGGCGTGTGGTGTGAGAACCCCTCAGGCTCATTTTGAGAGCGGATGGGCGGCGGTAGGTGCGGGTTGACCACGAAGATCCTGCCACTCGTTTCGAGTGCACTTTGGTGTTGGTGGGTGAGTAAAAAGATAAAAAAGAAAAAAATCCTGAGCGCCCCAGCCACTCCGAGTCCATAGTACTCATCTACCCTGCAACCCATCCCCTACATCTGAATTCCCTCCATCTCGCGTTTTTTAAGTGAGAGGGGTGGAGGTATTGAGCTGTTGAAATGTGTTTGGGTGCGACGGAGATTGATGAAGGCGCCGGCGGCGAATCACGTTTGGGTGCGAGGGATGTTGCGGGTCGTCCAAACAACAACTCCGTCTCGCGTTTGGGTGTGAGGGAGGTGCCAATAATGGTGATTGATATCGCGATGGTGGTCGGGTTAAATTTTGGTCATGTTATTATAACTAGGTCTAAGGCACGCTACTCCTAATTAGGTACAGTGGCGGTGCCATCCCCGAGCGTTGCTGCACATAATAAGTCCTTGACAAGCATTCCCTCATGCCTTTTCAGGCAAAACGTGAGAAAAAAAAAAATGCCAGACTTATTTATTTCCAAATTGAGACCAGCCCGGCGATCTGGGACAATGTTAAGCCAGTGTCTCGGATTGAACTGTAGACGCCTTACCGGTCTTAGCCACTTGAAGTATTTCCGTAAGGAGCTGCTGCGATCCCGTGCATGCACATTGAGTAGTAATCCAGTAGGTGAAAGACATCGGCTGCACGCACCTCCCTTTCTGATTCACTTGTCCGCGATACATCAAGAACCTCGTCATGTCGTTCCCGACTCGCAAGTTGAAACACTATCAGGTGTTGGTGGACACTCAATTGCAAGGTTATCTGAGATGACAATGATTTTCAGTAAGGTATATGAGCATATAACGAGTTCGACGTCAAGGAAACTCACGCTGAACTCCTGGAGAGCTTCATCTAGCACCTTGTTAAACTGTTCAACCTGGTCTTTGTTGTCATCTTGTCGTGCGTATCGCTTGATCAATCCTTGGCCTTGCAGTTG
>Ga0210387_10003215_pt1 | contig 12555 bp, 10 predicted proteins | sample IncBWC7OmetaG_FD_160108 | JGI IMG/M metagenome (GOLD analysis project Ga0210387, IMG submission 160108) | Forest soil microbial communities from Barre Woods Harvard Forest LTER site, Petersham, Massachusetts, United States - Inc-BW-C-7-O ... | reverse complement strand
ACGAGGAGGCGCGCATCGCGCTTCTGACCGATGAGCTGCACAATGCCCGGCCGCTGACCTCGGCCTTCGTCAAATACAGCGAAGAGACGATAGGTGAGCTCGCGGTGTTCCGCGCCGCCGCCGAAGCCCACGCCAAGTTCGGACCCGACGCAATTCCCCAATGCATCATCTCGATGTGCCAGGGAATTTCCGACATGCTGGAGGTCGCGGTGTTGCTGAAGGAGGTCGGTCTCGTCGATCCCTCCGGCCGTAGCGCGATCAATATCGTGCCGTTGTTCGAGACGATCGGAGACTTGCAGGCCTCCAGCCGCATCATGGACCGGATCCTGTCGATGCACGACTACCGGAAGCTCGTGGACAGCCGTGGCTCGGTGCAGGAGGTGATGCTCGGCTATTCCGACAGCAACAAGGACGGCGGCTTCGTCACCTCGGGCTGGGAACTCTACAAGGCCGAGATTGGCCTGGTCGAAGTGTTTGAGCGGCACCATGTGCGGCTGCGTCTTTTCCACGGCCGTGGCGGCTCGGTCGGACGGGGCGGTGGCCCGAGCTATGATGCGATCATCGCGCAGCCGGGCGGAGCGGTGAACGGCCAGATCCGGATCACCGAGCAGGGCGAGATCATCTCCAGCAAATACGCCAATTCGGAAGTCGGCCTCGATAATCTCGAAGTTCTGGCGGCCGCGACCCTGGAAGCGAGCCTGTTACATCCGAGGCAAAGCGCCCCGCGCGCGGAATATCTGGAGGCGATGGAGAAATTGTCGGCCTATGCCTTCAAGGCCTATCGGGGGCTGGTCTACGAAACCGAAGGCTTCGCCGATTACTTCTGGGCTTCTACGGTGATCACCGAAATCGCGACCCTGAACATCGGCAGCCGGCCGGCCTCGCGTAAAAAGACCCGCGAGATCGAGGACCTGCGCGCTATTCCCTGGGTCTTCAGTTGGGCGCAGTGCCGGCTGATGCTGCCGGGCTGGTACGGGTTTGGCAGCGCGGTCGAGGCCTGGCTGAAGGAAAACCCCGATACGGGCATGGCCGTCCTGAAGGAGCTCTATCGGGACTGGCCGTTCTTCCGCACGCTGTTGTCGAACATGGACATGGTGCTGGCCAAGAGTTCGATTGCGATCGCCTCGCGCTATGCGGAGCTCGTGCCCGACGTCGCACTTCGCGAAAACATATTCGAACGCATCCGGCGCGAGTGGCAGAGTTCGATCGACAAGTTGCTGGAGATCATGGGGCAGCAGCGCCTGCTCGAAAGCAACCCGTCGCTGGAGCGATCGATCCGCAACCGTTTTCCCTATATGGACCCGCTGAACCACGTGCAGGTGGAGCTTTTGAAGGAGCACCGGGCGCAAAACACCGATGAACAAGTGCTGCGCGGCATCCAGATCACGATCAACGGCATTTCCGCCGGTTTGCGTAACAGCGGCTGAAAGCAAGAGGCGAATAGGAGCAGCGAATAGCGAATGGAAATTTCCCTATTCGCAATTCGCCACTCACCATTCGCTCCTTTTTAGCAGTTGTGGGCGCCCTGGGTCTCGACATAGACCGCGTAGAGCGACTGGCTCGCGGTCATGAACAGGCGGTTACGCTTCTTGCCGCCGAAGCAGACATTGGCACAGGTCTCGGGTAAGCGAATCTGACCGATCCTTTGGCCGTCCGGCGCAAAGATCTGGACGCCGTCATAGCCATCGCCGACCCATCCCGCGCCGACCCAGACGTTGCCCTCGGTATCGACCCGCATGCCGTCCGGAAAGCCGGATTTTCCGTCGAGCGTCATGTCGATCAGCGTGCGCGGGTTCGACAGCTTGTCGCCGTTGAGATCGTATTGCCAGACGATGTTCTTGGCCTGCGGGTAGTGGGTGATGCCGGTATCGCAGACATAGACCTTCTTGTAGTCGTGGCTGAAGGCGATGCCATTCGGCTTGAAGGGGTCTTCGGCGACTTTGGTTACCTGGCCGGTCTTGCCATCGAGCCGGTAGACCGCCTCTTTCTGATAGGGCTGGACCGAGCCGGTATTGGCCTTCTGGCCCTCATAGATGCTGATGGCGCCGTAACCGGGGTCGGTGAACCAGATCGAACCGTCATTGGGGTGCACGACGACATCGTTCGGACCGTTGAGCTGTTTGCCGTTGGCTTGTTCGGCCAGCACCGTGAGCGAGCCGTCGTGTTCGTAACGCACCAGCCGCGTCCGCTCGCAGGTAATTTGCCGGCCCTCGAAGTCGAAGGTGTTGCCATTGCCCTCGTTCGACGGCTTGTGGAACTGCTCGGAGATATGGCCGTCGTCGTCAAGGTAGCGAAGCTGGCGGTTGGCCGGAATATCGCTCCATACGAGATATTGGCCCTGGGCATTCCACGCCGGCCCCTCGGCCCAGAGACAACCAGTGTAGAGGCGCTTGATCGCGGTGTTGCCGACCTTGGCCTTGAAGCGCTTGGGATCGATCACGACGATATCGGGATCCGGGTAGCGTTGTGGTTCGGCGCCGCGGCCAAAGTCGCGCGCGGAGGCACTGGTAGCAGCGACCGTTGTGGCGATGGCGGCTACGCCGCGCAGCAGGCTACGGCGATCGAGGCCGTGATTGGCTTGAGACGGTAACGTGGTTGTCATGATTTCCTCCCGGTTTTTTTGTTGGAGGGAGATCATCCGATGAAATTTCGGCGCAATACAGGCGGCGTTACCCGGACAACTAGAGGTCGAGGGGATGGCGGCCATGCAGATCGGCATCGCCACTCCGGCTGAGAGCCTGGAATGACGACGCTGATGTCGATCAGCTTCAACAAATATGCGCGCCCTGGGTTTCGACATAGACTGCATAGAGCGATTGGCTCGCCGTCATGAACAGGCGGTTACGCTTCTTGCCGCCGAAGCAGAGATTGGCACAGCACTCCGGCAAACGAATCTGGCCGATCCGCTGGCCGTCATCCGGTGCAAAGACCTGCACGCCGTCATAGCCTTCCCCGACCCAGCCGGCGCCGACCCAGATATTGCCCTCGGTATCGACCCGCAGGCCATCCGGAAAACCGGTTCTACCGTTCAGTTCCATGTCGATCAGCGGACGCGGGTTTGCGAGCTTGCCGCCGTTGAGATCGTACTGCCAGACGATGTTCTTGGCGTTTGGGTAGTGGGTGATCCCGCTGTCGGCGATGTAGATCTTCTTGTAGTCGGGGCTGAAGGCGAGGCCGTTCGGCTTGAAGGGATCGTCGGCGACCTTGCTGAGCTGGCCGGTTTGCGCGTCGATCCGGTAGACCGCCTCCTTTTGATAGGGCTGGGCTGAGCCGGTGTTGGAACGCTCTCCTTCGTAGAGGATGATGGCGCCATAGCCGGGATCGGTAAACCAGATCGAGCCGTCGGGATGAACGACGACGTCGTTCGGGCTGTTCAAGGGTTTGCCGTTGGCTTGGTCGGCGAGCACGGTGAGCGACCCGTTATGTTCGTAGCGAACCAGACGCGTCCGCTCGCAGGCAATCTGCCGTCCCTCGAAATCGAAGGTGTTGCCATTGGCCTCGTTGGACGGCTTGTGGAACTGCTCGGAGATGTGGCCGTCGTTGTCGAGATAGAGAAGCTGGCGGTTGTTCGGAATGTCGCTCCAGATCAGATACTGTCCCTGCGCATTCCAGGCTGGCCCTTCGGCCCACAGGCAGCCGGTATAGAGCCGCTTGATCGCGGTGTTGCCGACCTTGGCCTTGAAGCGCTTGGGATCGATCACAACGACATCCGGATCGGGATAGCGCTGGGGTTCGGCGTTGGCGCCGAAGTCACGTTTGTTTGTCATGATTCCTTCCAAGCTTGCGGGGCAGGTATCCGTCAGACCGGATCCCAATTGAAAATGTCCGCCGAACGGTCGAGTTTATAGAACGACGATTTCAGCGCCGGCATGCCATGCTCGGCGAGGCTCTCGACCGTCCATCCTTCGCCGCGATGGATCGAGCGGAGCGGGCGGGACTGGCTCATCAGGAAAATCTCGTTCATGCGGACCGCAAAGATTTGCCCTGTGACGTCTTTGGCAGCGTCGCTAAGCAGGAACGCGACAACCGGCGCGATCTTCTCCGGCCCCATCTGCTGGATCTTCGCCACGCGCGCCTTTTCGGCTTCGGTCTCGGTCGGAATGGAGCCGATCATGCGGCTCCAGGCGAATGGGGAGACGCAGTTCGAACGCACATTGAACCTGTTCATATCGAGCGCGATCGATTTGGAAAGGCCGACGATGCCGAGCTTGGCAGCGGCATAATTCGCTTGACCGAAATTGCCAACCAGCCCCGAGGTCGACGTGAAGTGCACGAACGATCCGCTTTCCTGCTCGCGGAACAACCGCGCCGCGGCATGCGAGACATAGAACGAGCCCATCAGATGCACCTTGATGACGGACTCGAAGGCATCGATGCTCATGCGGTGGAAAATCGCGTCGCGCAAGATGCCGGCATTGTTGACGACGCCGTCGAGTTTGCCGAAATGATCGACCGCCGCCTTGACGATTCGGCTCGCCGGAACGGCTTCGGCCACGCTCTCGAAATTGGCAACCGCCGTGCCGCCAAGCTTCTTGATTTCCTCGACCACCTCCTCGGCAGGTGAGGCACTCGCCCCCGAGCCATCGGCGGCAACGCCGGGATCATTGATGACAACCTTGGCGCCCTCGGCGGCGCACAACAGCGCGATCTCGCGCCCGATACCTCGTCCGGCGCCGGTGACGATGATGGACTTGCCGTCGAGGGATTTTGTCATGGGTGAATTTCCTGCGTTGCGGTTGGGCGCCGGGCCAAAGGTATGTTGCCTTTGAGTTGGGGTCGTTCGACTTGGCTATTCTGATCTTGATGCGACAGGGGAGGGCATGCCGTCAACGGCGGCCTCGGCCGGCCGATAAGTGGCTTTTTTCCTTATATTTATTGCCTAGACCTCGCCTGGACGTGGGCGCTTGTATCCCGGCAACCCCCCGCGCTATGGTCCCGCCCGAAACAAGAAAAAGCTGGGAGGATGGTATGTTGAGGGTGATGGGTGCGGCGCTTGCTGGGTTGGCTTTTGCCACCCAAGCCTATGCGGCCGATGTGCCGGCCGAAATCAAGATCGGTACCCTTTACGCCTCGTCCGGGCGCTACGCCTCGATTTCGATGCCGGTTTTCAGCGGGCTGAAGCTGTGGACCGACCTGAAGAATGCCGATGGCGGGGTCTATGTGAAGGCCTTCGACAAGAAGCTGCCGGTCAAGCTCGTCGGCTACGACGATCAGAGCAATACGGCGACGGCCTCCACACTTTATAACCAGCTCATCACCCAGGATAAGGTCGACCTGCTCGTCGCCGATTCCGGCTCGGTCCTGACCGCACCGGCGGTCGCGATCGCACGCGACCGCAAGATGTTCCTGTTCGATCAGACCGGCACCGGCGCCAGCTTCTTTTCAAAGGACAATCCCTACATCGCGCTGATGGCCGATCCGGTCTCGACCGTCTGGCCCAAGCCGGTCGCTGATTTCATCACCCACGACGGACCAGGCCTCGGCATCAAGAAAATCGCGATCCTCTACTCGACCAACGAATTCACGGGCACCCAGGCCAACGCCTTCCGCAAATTCGTCAAGGATTCCGGCGCGCCGATCGAGATCGTCTACGATCAGGGCGTCCCGACCGAGACGACCAACTACACCGTCATCATCAACAACATCAGCAATACGCAGCCCGATGCGGTGATTCATTTCGGCTACGCGCCGAACGACATTGCCTTCCTGCGCAACGTCGCCGACGTCGGTGTGAAGTTCAAAATGCTGTTTTCGATCTATGCGGGCCTTGAGAAAGAACTTCTCGAGAAGAATGTCGGCGCCAAGGGGCTTGAACACGTGTTCACTTACGTGCCGCCCTCGGACCTCGAATATCCCGTCAATTTCGGCATGAACCTGACCGCCTACAAGGCGGCCTGGGATAAGAAGTACACGGACGGAAAACTCGAATTTGGTCTCAATGCGGTTGCCGGCTATACGACCGGCCTTGTCATCGAGAAAGCGCTGTCGGTCGCAACGAGCCTTGATCAGATGGAACTGCACCGTGCGGTATTCAGCCTCTCCGGCGAGCTCAAGACGTTGTGCGGACCGTTTGCGCTTGACGAAATGGGTGGCCAGATCGGCGAATTGACCCCGCTCGGCCAGCTTGAGATGGACGAGCATGGCCATGTCAAATTCGTTTCGATCTATCCGCACGAGGTTGCCAACGGCAAGCCGGTCTATCCGCGTCCATGAGTCTGAAATCTTCTGAACGGCTGCCGGTTCGCGGCCTGTGGTGCAGGAACTTCAAATAGGCGGCACTGGATGCTAGTTTATGCGCTGGTCGCAGGCGTTCTCTTCGGATTGTATTTCAGCCTGGTCGGCATCGGTCTCAATCTGGTGTTCGGCGTCATGCGGATCGTCAATCTGGCGCATGGCGATTTCCTGATGCTGGGTGCGTTCGTGGCGGTCGGCGTCGTCACCGTCATCGGGATTGATCCGTTGTTCGCGGTGCCGCTGGCGTTCGTGATCTTCCTGGTTGCGGGCCTGCTGCTGTACTGGGTGCTGGTGCCGCGGCTTCAGGGTTCGGCGAACCCGGAAATGCTCTCGATCATCCTTTTCTTTGGCCTGTCGCAGGTCATCGAAGCCGTCACTACGATCTTTCTTGGCACCAGCGAACGCTCGATTCAAAGCCGCGCGCTGGGCACGGTGTTTTCCACGATCAAGGTCAAGTTGTTCGGCGGCTCGCCCGATAGCGGCGGACCGGTGCAGATCTTCGGGCAGGGCTTTCCGGCATCGTGGGTGATTGCCGCCGCCACCAGCCTGATCGCGATCGGATGTGTTTATATCTACCTCTACCAGACTCGTCTGGGCACGCTGACCCGTGCGGTGATGTCGCGGCGTGACGAGGCGTTCGCAACCGGGATCGACGTCGATCGCGTATCGGCCGCGGCCTTCGGGATCGGACTGGGACTGGCGGCCGTTGCCGGCATCTTTGCGCCGTTCATGTTTGGCTCGGTGACGCCAGCCTTTGGCGCCGATGCCACCGTCACCTCCTTCACCATCGTCGTGCTCGGCTCGCTCGGCAATCCGCTGGGCACTGCGCTCGGCGGCGTGGTCTACGGCATCTGCTACATGGTGGTGCAGACCTATTTGAGTTCATGGGCCGACCTGTTGCCCTATGTGCTGCTGATCTTCATTTTGCTGTTGCGTCCGAGCGGTCTGCTCGGAAGGCGGGTGCGCGTTGCCTAGCGCTATCAAGCATCTCCTTTTGATCGCCGTGCCGTTGCTTGCCGTCTTTGCGGTGCTGCCGGGCGTTTATCAAAACCATCTGCTGCTGTTCAACTTCGTGATCTTCCTGATCCTCGCTCAGGGCGTGAACATCATCTACGGCTTCACCGGCTATTTGCCATTCGGCTATGTCGGCTTCTTCGGGGCTGGGGCCTATGGCTTTGCGATCCTGGTGATGCATTTTCAGGCCCCGGCCGTCGTCGCGGTGTTCGTCGCAGGCCTGGTCGGCGTCGCGCTTGGGCTATTGCTCACGCCGCTGTTGCGCCTTTCGGGCGCCTATTTTGCCATCGCCAATCTCGCGGCCTCGCTGGCGGTGTTGCATTTCATCGCCAACCCGGCGCTCGAGCCGATCACGCGCGGCCCCTACGGCGTCTCGCTCACCGGCACGTTCAACCCGACCTATGCCTATGCCGCGGCCCTCGTCGTGCTGGCGCTGACGCTGGGAGCGGTGATCTTTCTGAAGAACTCCCGGTTCGGCTTGGCGTTGCAGGCGGTGCGGGAAGATGCGGTCAGCGCTTCGATGGCGGGTGTCAATGTCGTGCGGATGCGGATTATCGCCTGGCTGACGTCGGCGCTGGTCGCAGGCCTCGCCGGTGGCGTCTATGCCTGGTACGTCTCAGTGTTCTATCCCGACAATGTCTTCAGCGGCGAGTTCAGTATTTTTGCGATCGTGTTCGCGCTGTTCGGCGGCGTCGCTTCGATCACAGGCCCGATTGTCGGCGTCGTCATCCTTTACGGTATCTACAACCTGATCGGATTCACCGCGCCGCAATACTTTCAGTTGATCTATGGTCTCCTGATCATGGGATTGGTGCTGTTTCTGCCCGCAGGGCTGGTGTCGCTCGCAACGCGTCGAGGCTGGCATGTCCCCTGAGAACGCGCCTCTTCTTCAGGTCTCTAAACTCGTGAAACGCTTCGGCGGCTTTTATGCACTGGACGGCTTGAGCTTCCACGTCTCGTCCGGCGAGATTCTGGGGCTGGTTGGTCCCAACGGCTCCGGCAAGACCACGGCGATCAATGTGATCTCCGGTCTTTATGCCCCTGACGGCGGCGAGATCGCCTTGGAGGGCATCTCGATCGGCGCGGTCGCCTCGCACAAGCTCGTCCATCGCGGCGTCAACCGCACCTTCCAGATCCCAAAACCATTTTTGTCGCTGACGGTCCGGCAAAATGTCGAGGTAGCCCTGGCCTATGGTGGCGCCTCGGCGGCCCCGCCGCCGATGGCGGACTTGCTGGACGAATACAGGCTGGCCGAGGTGGCCGACCGTCCGGCGGCGGATCTCAATAACGCGCAACAGAAGATGCTCGATCTCGTGCGCGCGCTCGCCACCCGTCCGCGGCTCCTGCTGCTCGACGAACTCGCTGCGGGCCTGAACCCGGCGGAACTCGACTGGATCGCCGAACGCATCAAGGCGCTTGCCACGGGGGGCATGGCGATCATCGTCGTCGAACATCTCATGGGCTTCATCGAGCACATCACCGACCGCGTCATCGTGATGAACGCCGGCAAGGAGATTTTCGAGGGCAAACTCGCGGTTGCGGTCACTGTTCCGCAGGTGATCGAGGTGTTCCTGGGAGGCGAGCATGCCGCCTGAGGCCACATCCTTGCTGACGGCTCAAGGCGTCGATGCCGGTTACGGCACCATGCAGGTGTTGTGGGGTGTCGACCTCGACGTTCGCGCCGGCGAGACCGTGCTGCTGTTAGGCACCAACGGTGCCGGCAAGACCACTTTCCTGAAATCGCTGGTCGGTCTGATCGAGGCGCGGCACGGCAGCATCAGGCTCGGTGGCGAGGATGTGACGCGGATGCGCTCCAGCGCGCGGATGCGGCTGGGCATGACCTATATGTCGGAACTGGCGGTCTTTCCCGACCTGTCCATCGAAGAGAATATCCGCATCGGCGCGCAGGCGCTTGGGCATGCCAGCCCCCGGATCGACGATCTCTACGACACCTTTCCGGTGCTGCGCGACAAACGCCGCGCGCCGGCATCGAGCCTTTCCGGCGGTCAGCGAAAAATGCTCGGCATCGCCAAGGCCTTGGCGGCCGAACCTCGACTCTTGGTGATGGATGAGCCGTCGGCCGGCTTGTCGCCGCTATTCGTCAAGGAAGTGATCCGTATCCTGAGCGACCTGCGCGGAAGAGGGCTTGCTTTGCTGATTGCCGAGCAGAATATCGGCTTCCTTGAGGTCGCGACCCGCGTGTTTGTGCTCGAAGGCGGCCGTATCCGTTTTTCCGGAACGGTGGCCGAGATGACTGACAACGAGGCGCTGCGGCGGGCGTATTTCGGACTGAAGTAATGCGAACCATCCGGATTGGGTCAGGCGCGGGCTACTCCGGCGATCGCATCGAGCCGGCGCTGGAACTCGCCGAAAAGGGTGACATTCAGTATCTGGTGTTCGAATGCCTCGGCGAGCGCACCGTCGCTCTCGCCCAGCAAGCCCGCATGAAAAATCCGGAAACCGGATACGACCCGTTGCTCGAGGAGCGGATGCGCACGGTGCTGCCGGTCTGTGCCTCTAAAGGCATCAAGATCGTTACCAATATGGGGGCGGCCAATCCGCTCGCCGCGGCTCGAAAGACCGCAAGCCTGGCGCGCTCGATGGGGCTTCGTTCCCTGAAAGTAGCGGCCGTCATTGGTGACGACGTCCTTGCGGCCTGCCGGCAAAGCGACCTTCCGATCATGGAGTTCGACGGCACGATCAGCCAGCTCGGCAACCGCCTGATCTCGGCCAACGCCTATCTTGGCGCCGGGCCGATGGCCGAGGCGCTGGCTGGCGGCGCCGACGTCGTGCTCACCGGCCGGGCGTCCGATCCCGCACTATTTCTGGCGCCAATCATCCACGCCTTCGGTTGGCCGATGGATGACTGGAATCTGCTCGGCAAGGGCATCGTCGCCGGTCATCTGCTGGAATGTGCCGGTCAGGTCACCGGCGGGTACTTTGCCGATCCGCACTTCAAGGACGTGGAAAATCTCGCGCGGCTCGGTTTTCCCATCGGCGAAGTCGGCGAGGATGGCAGCCTCGTCATCACCAAGGTCGAAGGCTCCGGCGGCGCCGTCACCGCGCAGACCTGCAAGGAGCAATTGCTCTACGAGGTGCACGATCCCGTCAGATATCTCCAGCCGGACGTGACTGCGGATTTTTCGCAAGTGGCGATCGAGGAGGCGGGTAAGGATCGCGTGCGGATTAGCGGCGGCCGCGGCAGCGAACGTCCTGCGACGCTCAAGGTATCGGTCGGCTATGTCGATAGTTTCATCGGCGAAGGCCAGATGTCCTATGCCGGCCCTGGCGCGTTGGCGCGAGGACGTCTGGCGCTCGAGATCGTTCGCGAGCGACTGAAGCTCACGGGCGTGGCGTCAAACGAATTGCGCTTCGATCTGATCGGCGTCGATTCCCTGCATGGTGCGCAGGTCTCGGCGCATGCCAACGAGCCCTACGAGGTGCGTGTTCGCGTCACCGGCCGTACCGACAACCTGCGTGAGGCGATCCGGATCGGCAACGAGGTCGAAACGCTCTATACCAATGGCCCGGCCGGCGGCGGCGGCGCTTTCAAATCGGCGCGCGATGTCGTCGCGGTTGCATCCGTGCTGCTGCCACGTGAACTGGCGCAGCCGGTCGTGCAATTTGTCGGAGGGGAATAGCGATGAAGCTGCGCGAGATCGCTCATTCCCGCACCGGTGACAAGGGCAATATTTCCAATATTTCCGTGATTGCCTATGAAGCCGAAGACTACCCGTTGCTGCTCGCACAGGTCACCAGCGCGCGCGTCAAAGCGCATTTCGCCGGCGTCGTCGAAGGCGAGGTGGTCCGCTATGAACTGCCCAAAATTTTTGCGCTCAACTTCGTGATGGACCGGGCGCTGGGGGGTGGCGTGACGCGGTCGCTCGCGCTAGACGCGCATGGCAAATCGCTGAGCTCTGCCTTGCTCGATCTGGAGATCGAGGCCGGCCCGGATAGACTGTAGCAAGAGAAACAATGACCATGTCCAACACCCCGACACTGACGGCTCTCGCAGCCGATCTCGAAAGCGGCCGCACCAACGCGCGAAAGCTGGTCGACGAATGCCTGGCCAAAATTGCCGACAAGTCAGGCGAGGGGGCCCGCGCCTTTGTGCATGTCGAGGTCGAGGCGGCGATCGAGGCGGCCAAGGCCATGGATCGGCTCCGCGAAGTCAAGGCCGCGCCGTCGCCCTTTGCCGGCATTCCAATTTCGATCAAGGATTTGTTCGACATCAAGGGCCAGGTCACGCGGGCTGGCTCACGAGCGCTGGACGATTCACCGCCGGCCGAAAGCGATGCGCCGGTGGTGTCGCGCTTGCGGCGAGCTGGTTTCATCCTGATCGGCCGCACCAACATGACCGAATTCGCCTATTCAGGCATCGGGATCAATCCGCATTACGGCACGCCCAAGAGCGTCTGGCGGCGCGAGGTCGGGCATGTGCCCGGCGGGTCGTCGTCCGGCGCGGCGGTGTCGGTCGCCGACGGCATGGCGCATGGCGCGCTCGGTTCGGATACCGGCGGATCGTGCCGGATTCCGGCCGCTTATAACGGCATCGTCGGTTTCAAACCGACGCAGCAGCGTATCCCGCGCGACGGCGGCGTGCCGTTGTCGTTCACGCTCGACAGCTTTGGGCCTTTGGCGCGCACCGTCGAGTGCTGCGCAGTGCTCGATGCGGTGCTTGCCGACGAACCGGTTCGACCCATACAACCGCGCCCCATCATGGGCATGCGGCTGGCGGTGGCCACGACGGTAGCGCTCGACGAGCTCGACGATCACGTGGCGCGAAGTTTCGAACGCACGCTCGAAAAACTGTCGCGCCAGGGCGCATCGATCGAGCGGATCGAAGTGCCGGAATTTCTCGATGTTGCCGTCATGAACAGCAAGGGCGGCTTTGCTGCCGCGGAAAGCTACGCCTGGCACCGCTATCTGATCGAGAACCACGGCGACATCTACGATCCCCGCGTCTCCTTGCGCATCTCGCGCGGCGAAGCCATCACGGCCGCTGATTACATCGACATTCTGCAGGCGCGGAAATCCATGATCGCGCGCGCGGCGGCGCGGCTGGCTCCCTATGATGCCGTCGTGATGCCGACCTGTGCGATCACGCCGCCTAAGATCTCGGACCTTGCCGACGACCACGCGTTCACGAAAGCCAACCTGCTGTCGTTGCGCAATTGCACACTGATCAACATGATGGACGGCTGTTCCATTTCTCTGCCGTGCCATGGTGACGGCGAAGCGCCGGTCGGCTTCATGCTGAGCGCAGCGGGTGGTCATGATCGTCGCATCTTCGAGCTGGCGGCCGGT
>Ga0210387_10003214_pt1 | contig 12556 bp, 12 predicted proteins | sample IncBWC7OmetaG_FD_160108 | JGI IMG/M metagenome (GOLD analysis project Ga0210387, IMG submission 160108) | Forest soil microbial communities from Barre Woods Harvard Forest LTER site, Petersham, Massachusetts, United States - Inc-BW-C-7-O ... | reverse complement strand
CCAGCACGGAGCCGATCGCGCTGGTCGACGATCTGATCTCCCGCGTGCGCAGGATCTCGGTCGATCTTCGTCCGCCCCTGCTCGATGAAGTCGGGCTGGTCTCCGCGCTGCGCGTCTACGTCGAAGGCCAGGCGGCGGTCTCCGGACTGTCGATCGCGCTCGAGGCCGACGAGCCGGGCGCCGGGAGCCCCACCCGCCTGCCACCTGATTTCGAGATCGCCTGCTTTCGCGTGGTGCAAGAGTCGATCACCAACGCGCTCCGCCACGCCTCGGCCCGACATCTCAAGGTGCGCATCGTCCGTTCGGCGACCCGGATGTCGTTGTCGATCGCGGACGATGGACACGGCTTCGATCTCGGCACGCTCGACGAGGCCGCGGCGAACGGCCACCTGGGCGTGGTCGGAATGCGCGAGCGGGTGAGAGCCCGCGGCGGCCGGTTCGAGTTGACCTCCAACCCAGGCGCCGGGACCACCGTCGACGTCGAGCTGGACCTGCCTTCGGCGAGCGCCTCGCGGTAGAACCAGGCCATGCATCGGACGACCTCCGTGATCGGTTTGGTTGTGGCGGCCCTGGGGGGATGGGGCGCGGCCCTGGCGGCAAAGCCGCCCTCAGGCGATCTGGTGGTCTTCGAGGCCGCCTCGCTGAAGGAGGCCTTCGCCGCGCTGGCCGTGCGGTTCGAAAAAGATCATCCCGGCGCGCACGTCGTCACCAACACGGCCGGCAGCCAGGAGCTTCGCGCGCAGATCGAGCATGGCGCGATCGCCGACGTCTTCGCGTCGGCCGACCAGCGCCACATGAGCGCGCTCGCGACCGAGGGGCTGGTGGTGGGGCCGGCCCTCTTCGCCTGCAACGAGCCGGTCGTCGTCGTTCGCAGCGGCCTGGCCGGCTCGCTGAAGACCTTCGCCGATCTGCCGCGCGCCGAGCGGATCGTCGTGGGGGCCCCCGAGGTCCCCATCGGCGCCTACACGCTGCAGATCTTCCAGAAGGCAGGCGCGCGGTATGGGGCGGACTTCACGACGCGCCTCCAAGCCAAGGTCGTCTCCCGCGAGCTGAACGTCCGCCAGGTCTTGGCCAAGGTCGTGCTCGGCGAAGCCGACGCCGGGATCGTCTACCGCAGCGACGCGCTCGCGGCCAAGGGCAAAGGCAAGGAGACGATCGCCGTGGTGCCTATCCCCCCCGACCTCAACGTGACGGCGGCCTACCCCATCGCCGCGCTGAAGGCGGCGCCTCGCCCCGAGCTGGCCCGCGCTTTCGTCGACCTGGTGCGCTCGCCGGCGGGCGCCACCGTGTTGCGCGAGGCGGGGTTCGTCCCCTGTCCGGCGCCGTGAGCGCGGCGCCGCCGACCGGGCGGCGCGCCCCGTGGCGTCGCACGGTCCTGGCGATCGCCTGGCCCGGCGCGGTCGGACTTCTGTCGGCCCTGCTGCTCCTGCTCGTCGCGCTCCCCCTCGCCGGGCTGCTCTTCTCCGCCTCACCACGCCAGCTCCTCGCCGGACTGGGCGATCCGCTGGTCGTTCCAGCGCTCCGCCTCACGATCTTCACCACGACGGTCAGCCTGCTGGTCATCCTGATCTGCGGCACGCCGCTCGGCTGGGTGATCGCGCGCCGAACCAGCGGAGGGAGCGGAGCTGGCCGCGCCGGCAAAGTGTGGCGCGTCCTGGAGACCGTCGTCGAGCTGCCGGTGGTGCTGCCGCCGGCGGTGGCCGGCGTGGCGCTGCTGCTCGCCTTCGGGCGCCGCGGGCTGCTGGGCCCGGGCTTGGCGGCGGCGGGGATCGGCCTGCCATTTACCTGCGCGGCCGTGGTGGTGGCGCAGACCTTCGTGGCCGCGCCGTTCTATCTGCAGGCGGCGGTGGCCGCCTTTCGCCGCCTCGATCCCGATCTGATTCTGGTGGCGCGCACGCTGGGCGCGTCCCGCCCGCGCGTCCTCTTCACGGTCGCCATCCCGGTCTCCTGGCCCAGCCTGGCGGGCGGCGCGGCGATGAGCTGGGCGCGCGCGCTCGGCGAGTTCGGGGCCACTCTGATGTTCGCCGGCAACATGAGCGGGCGGACGCAGACCTTGCCGCTGGCCATCTACACGGCGCTCGAATCGGACCTGCGCACCGCCCAGAGCCTCTCGATCCTGCTGGTGGCGGTGGCCTTCGCGCTGCTGGTCGCCATCCGCGCCGGAGCGCGCCGATGAGCGCCCTCGAGGTGGCCCTGCAGGGAATGGCCGGCACGCTGTCGATCGACGTGTCGTTCCGCGCCGCGGCCACACCGCTGCTGCTGGTCGGCCCCAACGGCGCGGGGAAGACGCAGACGCTCATGATGATCCTCGGCGCCGCCCGGCCGCGCCGCGGCCGCGTCACCCTCGACGGCGCGCCGCTCTTCGATGACGAGCGCGGCCTCGATCTCCCGGTGGAGCAGCGCCGGATCGGGTTTGTGCCCCAGCGCTACGCGCTCTTTCCGCACCTCGACGTCCTCTCCAACGTCGGCTACGGGATCGCGGCCCCCTCGCGCGCGGAGCGGCGGCGGATGGCCCGCGCGCTGCTGCGCGAGCTCGACGCCGAATCGCTGGCCGAGCGGCGTCCCGCGGAGCTCTCGGGCGGGGAGACGCAGCGGGTGGCCCTGGCCCGCGCGCTGGCTTCGCGGCCGCGCGCGCTGCTGCTCGATGAGCCGCTGGCGGCGCTCGACGTCTCCCTCCGCCGCGACATGCGGCGCTTCCTGGCCGAGCGTCTTCGCGCCTGGGCGTTGCCGACCGTGGTGGTGACCCACGATCGCGCCGACGCCGAGGCGCTCGAGGAGAGGTGGTGGTGCTCGAGGCCGGCGCGGTCGTCCAGCGCGGGCGGCTCGCCGAGCTCGCCGCGCAGCCGGCGACCGCGTTCGTCAAACAGCTCGTCTCGGGCCCCGACCGGTAGGCGCACGCCGCGCGCGAATCGACAGTCGCTCGCGCGGACGGTCGCCCGCGCTAATGCGGGTGGATGGACGCGGTGATCGGCACCACGATGATCCCGCGGGGATCGCTGCTCTGCCAACCCGCGGGAGGTCCGGTGACGGCCTCGGCGGGAGCCGCGGCGGCGGCCGGCGTCGTGCTCGGCGTCTCGGATGGGGACCGGGTCTTCGACGACCCCGACCGGCGGTGGTGGGTCGGCGCGTTCAAAGCCTCGAGCTCACCGCCGTCGCGGCGCGAGTGACTGGCGCTCGAACTGCCGGCATGAAGACGTCGGCTCGGGAGCGCGCACTCGGTCTGCGCGACCGTCTCGCTGGTTCCCGTGCCGTCTCCAACCCGGTCTTCGGCCCGCGCCAGCTCCGCCCTCAAGCGCGCATTCTCCGTGCGCGCGGCGGCGACCTCGGCCCGCAAATGCGAGACCTCGTCCTCCCGGGCGCCCTCGTGCACACGCGACTCCCGCGCGGCATGCGCGCTCAACAGATCGCGGTCCGCCTTGCGGACCGGAACCACCTCCTCGGAGAAGGGATCCCGCCAGAACATCTTGCGGACCTTCTCCTCGATCTGCTTGCGATCGACGCGGATGTCCTTCTTCGATTGCGCGAGCGCCCGATCGACCGCAGCGCTGCCGCGCGGCTCACCGTGCCACTGCTTCATCGCCTCGTACATCAGGTCGGCGTCGGTCCGCTCTTGCGGCGCCATTTCCGTCGAGGCCGCCGCCAGCTGGGAGAGCAAGGCGCGTCGCTGCGACTCCTCGGAGACCGCTTTGCGCGCGTGCGCCCGCGATCCGGCTGCCGAGATTCCCACCGTCACCGCCACCAGAGCAAAAATTGTCTTGCGCATTTCCATACCCCCGTCGACCTCGATCGAGGGCAAATGTACGCCCCTGGTAGGTTCACGCAACACGAATCACGACAGGTGGGGAATTATTTTTATTGGGAATTCCGCCAGTTACGCGATCGGGGGGGTTACGGCACCTCCATTTCGGCGGCCGCCAGCAGGATTCCGCACAGCCCCTGGCTCGAATTCGAGACCGTCGATTGGTTGACGTAGCCAGCATAATTGTTCTGCACGCTCAGGCCCCCGACGGCGTCGGTGATGGTCGGCAGACCGTTCGAATCGGTCGTCACCTTGGCCTGCAGCCCCTGCCAGCCCTTGTTGGCCACCGCCAGGTAGCTCGAATCGAGGTAACCGCGGTTCACCCCTACCTTGAGCGCGTAGACGAACATTCCGCTCCCCGAGGTCTCGACCCAATCGGTGCTCATGCTCCCGGCGTCGACCACCTCGAACCAGAGACCGGTGGCCGGGTCTTGATCTCTCTGCAGCGCCACCGCGATGCCGGTCAGGATCGCCAGCAGGCTGTCGCGGTCGGCGCCGGCCGGCAGGTCGGGGAGCATGTCGACCAAGGCCATCGCATACCAACCGAGGGCCCGATCCCACACCACCGATGAACGCCCCGTCGTCGGGTCGGCCCAGGCGGCCTTTTGCCCGGTGGGACTGTCGTCCCAGGCGTGGTACAGCAACCCGCTCGTCGTGTCGCGCACGTGCTGCGCGAGCAGCAACGTCTGCTTGAAGATCGTGTCCGAGCAGAACGTGCCGCAAGAGCCGAAGACGACGCCGTACTGATCGAGGAACGGCTCGCCCATGTAGATGCTGTCGAGCCACATCTGGTTCGGGTAAGTCTGCTTGTGCCAGAAGCCGCCGTCGGCGTTGGTGGGGATCGTGTCGTAGCGGGCGCGGATCTGGTCGGCGGCGGTGCGGTACTTGGCCAGCCCGGTCTGCTGATAGAGGAACGGCAACAGCACCGACGGCTGGATGTTGTCGAAGCTGTGCGCCGCCGGGAGGTTCACCGTGCCCGAGGCGTCGACGAACTCGTCGGCGTACTTTCGGATGTAGCTGACGATCGTCGCGTCGCAGCTGTGCGACCAGACCTGCTGCATCCCGCGCAGCACGATCCCGTGGTTGTACTCCCAGGCGTTCTGGCTCGAGATGTTGATCGGATCGGGCCAGCGCGACATCACCGCATTGGCGAAGCGCACCGCCAGCCCGGCCGCCGGCAGCGCGCCGTTGCCGCCGCAGGTGCCGGTGCCACCGGCGGAGCCACCCATTCCGCCGGCTCGCCCGGCCGCGCCGCCGGAGCCCGCCGCCCCGCCGCTGCCCGTGGTTCCGCCCGTCGCGCCACCCGTCCCGCTTCCGCCGGTACCTGTTGCACCAGTCGAACCGCCGTTGCCGCCCGTGCCGGTCACGCCGCCATTTCCCGTGGCTCCGCCCGTCGCGCCGCTCGAGCCGCCGATCGCGCCTGCGCCGCCCGATCCGCCACCTGCCGCTGCGCCACCTGATCCACGAAGGCTGCCGCCGCTGCCCGCGCCCGCCCTCTGGCCGCCGGAGCCGGCATCGTCGCGCGACGAGGATCCGCCGGAGCAACCGGCGGCGGCGAGCGCAACGACCATCACCAGCGCAACCACATCTCCCATCGCCCTCAGCCGAGACGTCACACCGGCCATGGCGCTCATCGTAAACAATCTGTCGTTCAACGAGAGCTCTTTGGCTCGCCGATTGACCGATCTCGGTGGCCGCTGACGTACCGCGCAAGAATATTTCGCCAGTCGGTAACGAAATCGATCTGCTGCCCCTTGGAAGGTGGGAGCCCCCATGCACAAATCCACCTGCATCCTCATCCTGGCAGCGGCCTTTTACGGTTGCGCCAACAGTGAAGGCACCAGCAGCACCGGTGAAGGCGGAGCCTCCGCCACCGGTGGGACCACCGCGAGCGGCGGCAGCAACGGGCAAGGTGGAGGCGGCTCAGGCGGCAGCGGGAGCGGGACGGGCGGATCGGGCACGGGCGGCAGTGCCACGGGCACCGGCGGCGCCACCGGCACGGGCGGTGTCACCGGTACCGGCGGCGGCGCGGCCGGCGCCAAGGGGACCGGCGGCACGACCGGCACCGGCGGCAACATCACCGGCACCGGCGGCGCAGCGGGCACCAAGGGGACCGGCGGCGCGACCGGCACCGGCGGCGCGGCGGGTGCCAAGGGGACCGGCGGCGCGACCGGCACCGGCGGCGCCGCGGGCGCCAAGGGGACCGGCGGCAGCGCCACGGGCGGCACGACGGGCACCGGCGGCGCGGGAACGAACGCGCTGCCGAGCTACTTCTTCGGCGCCGACGTCACCGATCAGGAGCCGGCGGGGACGACGGCCATCAACAACCTGCTCACCTCGATGAAGGCCAACGGCTTCAACTTCGTCCGCCTGCGGACCTTCGTCGACCCGAAGGCCGCCGACGGATACGACAGGACCAACGGCTACGACGACATCACCCACACCGTCGCGTTCGGGGCGCTGGTCAAGGCCGCCGGGATGGGGCTGCTCATCGACTTTCACATGAGTGACAACTGGGCCGACCCGGGCAAGCAGTGCATGCCGGTCGCCTGGCAGGGCTACACCAACATCGCCGACCTCTCCGGGGCGCTGCACGATTACGTGAAGAGCTCGATCACCGCCCTCATCGCGGGCGGCGCCCGACCCGACATGGTCCAGATCGGCAACGAGACGACGCCCGGCATGCTGCTCCACCTCTGCGACTCGGGCGGGCAACCGATCAACGGGATGACACCAAAGGTCACCGGCGCCGCCTCGACCGCGGGCTGGCCGAACCTGGGCATGCTGCTGAAGGCCGGCATCCAGGGCGTCAAGGACGTCGACACCGGGATCCTGATCTCGTTCCACATCGATCGCGGCAGCACTTACTCGACGAGCAAGAGCTGGCTCGACAACGCGATCAAGCAGGGCGCCACCCCGGACACCTTCGGCGAGTCCTGCTACCAGCAGTACCAAGGGGACCCGAACAGTCAGACCAACACGCAGAACGGCTGGCAGACGACGTTCTCGCAGCTGGCCACGAATTATCCGAACATCCGCTTCTTCGCTGCCGAGTACGGCCCGATGGAGCGGCAGATCAACGACGTGGTGTTCGGCCTCCCCAACAACCAGGGGCTGGGGACGTTCGACTGGGAGCCGACCTCGCAGGGGACCTGGAACGACCCGCAGCCGTCCGACGCCACCCAGACGACCCATGCGCTCTGGCAACGGTCGGGGAACAACTACACCGCCCTGCCCGACCTCGCGCTCTACCCGCCGATGAAGACGGCCTACGCCAGCCGCCTCTAGTCGTTCGAGATTGGGGGCGCGACGGCGCCCCGGCGAAATACCAGGGAAAGATTGTTCGCCGGCATGGCGATCACCTCCGGCGTTCCGAACCCAGCCGCCGCCGCCACCGCCTCGACGTCAACGAGATCGCGCACCCCCCAGCGTGGATCCTCGCCGCGCAGCCGCTCGTCGAAGCGCGCGTTGCTCTCCGCCGTGTGCCGGCCGTCGCGCTTGAACGGACCGTAGAGAAAAAGAACGCCGGCCGCCGGCAGCAGGCGCGCCGCCCCCCGAAACAGCGCCTCGGCCGCCGCCCAGGGCGCGATGTGGATCATGTTGATGTTGAGGATCGCGTCGGCGTGGGCGAGCGGCCACGGTGAAATCTCGACCTCGAGCCGTGCGGGTGGCGCGACGTTCTCCAGGCCGAACGCGACCGTCCAGGCGCGGATGCTCTCCAGGTGCGCCGGCGAGGGGTCCGACGGCTGCCAGCGCAGCGCGGGGAGCTCGCGTCCAAAGAACGCCACGTGCTGGCCCGTCCCGCTGGCAATCTCGAGCACCAGCCCCGAGGGCGGCAGCACGCGGCGGAGGATCTCCAGGATGGGACCGCGGTTGCGCTCGGTGGCGGCGGCGTGCAGGCCCCCCCTGGCAGCGGGCGGTGGATCGAAGAAGGGCATCGCGACCTGACTCTACCTGCCGGCGGTCGCCAAAGCCCCGCCAAGCCCTGCCAGCCAGGCGAAGACCTTCTGATGGAAGAGCGCGCGACCCCCCATCTCGCAGTGGGCCCCCGCCCCTTCGCTCCCCAGGAATCGCAGGTAGGCCTTGGGACAGGTGAGCGTCTCGAAGAAGGTCCTGGCGAACGCGGCGATGTCGTCGTTCTCCGCGTCGCAGACCAGCGTCGGGCAGGCAATCTTCTCGACGAAACCCTCGAGCGTGTAGGAGCGCATCAGGTCGACGTACGCCTCGACGTTCGGCAGGTCGTGGACCAGCAGCGCGCGGCGCATCGCCCACCCCTTGCTGGGATGGGCGAGCACCGATTTGAAGATCGATCGCAGCACCGCGCGTTTGAGACCGTTCGAGCTCCCCGCGAAACCGCGCAGAGGCCCCGGCAGCCTGGCGAGGATCGCCTGGTGAATGTCGAACTGTCCGGGGTCGACCACACAGGCCCGGAGCCGCGGCTCACCGGCGGCGGCGCGCGCCGCCAGATAACCGCCGAAGCTGAGCCCCATCAGGACGACGTTGTCCCGATCGATCTCCGGTCGGGTCAGCGCATAGTCGACGACCGGCCGCACGACCGCCTCCCAGTCGGCGCGGAACGGCGTCCCCCGTTTGACCAACATCTCCCCCTGCCCCGGCCCGTCGAAGCAGAGGCAGTGGTAGCCGCGATCGAGCGCCGCCTGGACGTTGAAGAAGTATGACTCCTCCATCGTGCTGTCATATCCGCCCACCAGGATCAGGAGCGGGCGCCTTCGAGCGTCGACGTTCGCCACGTAGGCGGGCAGCGCGCCGCTCTCGTAAGGAATGCTCACGAGCTCGAACGCGGGGCGAAACAGCGTCGCCGCCTTCCGGAACGTCTCCGACTGCCCGTCGTAGGCCGCGGTCAGACGTGCGTCGAGCGGCCTTTTCAAGATGAAGACGTAGGCGGTCCGGTAGTAGTTCGAGGCACGCAGGTAGGCGCCGCGCGCGGAGACCGTCTGCCCGGCGGCGAGGCTCTCGTCGGCGAGCGCATGAACGCGGCGGGCGGTCCTCATCCAGGCGTCGTACCAACCGTCGGCGTCGAGCTCCGGCACCGTGGCGACCGTCGCCAGACATTCGCCGATCTCGGCCCCCTGATGGCCCGCGTGGCTGACCGCGCGCAGGAGCTGGGCGTCGTAGAGCTCGTCCTTGAAGTGCAGCCGCATCACGCGCCGTCGCCGTCGTCGGGCTTGAACTTACCACCGACCCGGCGCGGTTTTCCCCCGTGATACGCTGCTCGGTGCATGAGCCCCTACGCGACGGCGGGATGGGAGACCTTCTTCGTCGCCGAGGTCGGCGCGGCGGCGGCGTTGACCGGCCTCCTGTTCGTGGCGGTCTCGATCAACCTGACGAAGATCCTCGCATTGCCGCAGCTCCCTGGCCGCGCCGGCGAGTCGCTGATGATGTTGGTGGCTGTTCTGGTGGTCGCGTCATTGGGGCTCATTCCCGGGCAGTCGCGGGTGGCCCTCGGTGCAGAGATCCTCGCGGTGGCAACGCTGACCTGGATCTATCCAATGCTGCTGCAGAAGCGCGCCGTCGTGCCGAACGCCCCGTTGCGCTGGACGTTGACCCGGGTGGTCACCCACCAGACGGGAACGGTCCCGCTTCTCATCTGCGGCGTGTCATTGCTCATCGGTGGCGGAGGCGGCCTCTACTGGCTGGCCGCCGGCGCATTGCTCTCGTTCATGGCGGCGATCCTCAACTCTTGGGTCCTGCTGGTCGAGATTCTGCGCTGACCAGCGGGTAAAATGCGGCCCATGCGCGCGATTGCCGCTGCGTGGCTGCTGGCCGCCACGGCTTGCAGCGCCGGGAGCGCCGCCGGCGGTCGCCAGAACCTCGACGGAGCGGCGAGCCACGACGGTTCGAGGGGAGACGCCGAGGCGACCCGCGATCCGCTGCACTGGCCATTCTCGACGACCAGCATCTGGAACACGCCCATCGGCAGCGGCGCCATCTACGTCCCTGCGCAGATCACGCCGGCGACCGCGGCGGGGATGACGGTCGATCAGGACCTGATCGTGATGCGGCCGAGCGCCCCGGCGCTGGCGGTCATGACCAACACCGCCGACTGGAACAACACGATGGACCGCTGTCCCCCGTCGGCGCCGGCGCTGTTCTCGGCGCCGGTCCCCGATGACTTCGTCTTCGAGCCGGTGCTGCCGAACACGCCGAATGCCTCGACGGCGATCCTGGCCGCCGACGGACGGACGCTCGAGCAGACGCAGCCGTTTTCGCGCTGCACGGCCGGGGGCCCGGCGACGTCGCACTACGACTCGGCCGACGTCGACATCGCAGGTGAAGGCATCACCGGCGCGCACGGCGGCTCGGGGCTGTCGGCGATCGGCGGCACCCTGCGCCTCGGCGAGCTGCGGCCGGGCGGGCCGCCGGTGCGCCACGCGCTCAAGATCGAGCTCGACGCCGCGCTCAACTACGGCTCTTGCGCCACCGCCAGCAGCTGCTTTCGCTGGCCCGCCGTCCAGGCCGACAGCTACGCGACGACCGGCTACGGCGGGCCGAACCCCGCGCTCGAGCCGGGCGCCCTGCTGGCGGTGCCGAGCGGCACCGACCTCGCTAGCCTGGGACTGGAGACGGCCGCCGCAGCGGCGCTCGGCTTCACGCTCCAGAACTACGGTGCCTACGTGGTCGATGACACCGCCTGGGCGGTCTACGCGCTCTGCGTCGAGCTCGGTCCCGACGGTGACTTCACGCAGCAGTTTCAGAGCGACTGGGGGTTCAGCATGACGCCCTCGTCGAAGAACACCGCCTGGGCGCGCGACATGGATCGCCTGTTCGGCGCGCTGGCGGTGGTCGACAACAACGCGGCCAGCGCACCCGGCGGCGGCGGAACGCCGCTGCAACCGCCGGCAGCGCCGTTGGCGTTTTAACGGGCGACGTCCCGAGCCGGACGGCCGGCGGTTCAGAAAGCGGCCAGCAGGCCGTCGGCGATCCAGCTGGAGAGCCAGGCGAACGCCCGCGCCGCGGCGATCTCGTCACCGTGCGCCGCCGAGAGCACTTCACAGATCGCGCCGAACCGGCTGCCGGCGGCGACCAGGACGAGTGCCGCGCATTCTTCGGAATCGACGGCCCGATGGTAGACGGCGATCTCCTGCCGCCAGACCAGCAGCGTCGCGTCCGGACCGGCCTCCGACGACGGGGAAGGCGCGCCTGCCAGATCGGCCGCGTCAGGTGCCAGCGCATCCCACAGCGCCTCGGTCGCCCGGTCGACTTCGACGAACCGATGTGCCGCGATCAGTGTCAGCGGCAGCTCCCCGAAGCGCTCTGGTGGGAAAGCGCGGAGGGCCTCCAGCGTCATGGCCGGCTCGTCGGCCAGATCGTAGACGTCCGCGCGCGCCCACTCGAGCGACGCCAGCCCCTCCCATGCGGGTGCCTCCGACCGGCTCGTCGCCAGCCAGGGTGGTAACGCGCGACCGATCTCGCGCAGGGACGGATGCCGCGACGGCCACAAGGCCAGGTAGCGGGCCGCCAGGTCGGCAAAAGCCTCGGCGCCCAGCAGGCGCGCCAGCCGGGGGAACTGCGACTCCAGCGCCTCCACGAGCCGCGCCCGATACATGAAGGCATAAACGGCCAGCCGCTCCTCGGCGCTCGCCCGCGCGTCGCTGCGAATCGAGGATGCCGCGCCGACCACCGGCAGGCCCAGCTCCTGGCCGGTGATCCGCGACAGCAGCGCCGCCTGGACCGAGGCCAGCGACGGCCGCGGCGCACGCTCAGGCCGCATGGCGCCGCTCCCCGAGCACCATCTTCTCCCAGCGGGCCGCCCGCCCGAGCTCCGCTTCCAGCTTTTCGAAGGCCGGCACCTCGGCGTCCCATTCGATCATGGTCGACCGCGCCCCGAACCGTCCCACGGCGTCGGCGTAAAGGCGCCAGACGCCGTCGGCGACGTATCCGTCGTGTGTGTCGATGAGCAGCCCCCCGTCCTCGGAATGACCGGCCAGGTGGATCTGACCGACGCGCTCCGCCGGCATCGCCGCCAGGTAGGCCTGCGGATCCCACCCGTGGTTGTGGGCGCTCACGAAGACGTTGTTGACGTCGAGCAGGATGCCGCAATCGGCCCGCCGGGCGAGCTCGGCGAGAAACTCGTGCTCCGCCATGTCGCCGTCGAGCATCAGGTAGCTGGAGGGGTTCTCCAGCAGGATTCTCCGTCCGAGCCGCTCCTGGACCATCTCCACCCGGCCCGCCACGTGGGCCAGCGCCTCCTCGGTGTACGGCAGCGGCAACAGATCGTGCGCGTTGATCCCGTGCGCCGTCCCCCAGCAGAGGTGGTCCGAGATCCAGGCCGGCTCGACGGCACGCGCCAGCGCGTCGAGCTCGGCGAGGTAGCGCTGGTCGAGCGGATCGCTCGAGCCGATCGACAGCGACACGCCGTGCAGGACGACCGGATGGTCGCGCCGAACCGCCTCCAGCACCCGCCGCGGATTGCCCCCCGCGCCCATGAAGTTCTCCGAGATCACCTCGAACCAATCAACCGCCGGTCGATTCTCGACGACGTGCTGGTAGTGCTCGCGCCGCAGCCCCAGGCCGCGACCCAGATTGGGAAACAGCGGCGTCGTTCCTCTGGTCGTCATCGGTCTCTCCACGAGGTGTGCGACCGGCGGCGCCCCGGCGCCGCCGGCCTGGTCGGCGCTACTTGACGGTCTTGCCGCCCTTGGCCTGGCAGTCGGCCTTGCTCATCTTCATGTTCCCCTGCCCCTTGCAGCCGTTCTTCCCCTTGCAGGCGTTGTCCCCGCCCTTGCAGGCGCTCTG
>Ga0210387_10003213_pt1 | contig 12557 bp, 10 predicted proteins | sample IncBWC7OmetaG_FD_160108 | JGI IMG/M metagenome (GOLD analysis project Ga0210387, IMG submission 160108) | Forest soil microbial communities from Barre Woods Harvard Forest LTER site, Petersham, Massachusetts, United States - Inc-BW-C-7-O ... | reverse complement strand
GTATTTGGTGCGGCCCTGGCGGGTGAGCGTGATCGTGTCGTTGGGGCTGAGGCCGGGGCTGACGGCGGCGAGCGCAACGGCTGCGTTGTAGGAGCCGGCGAAGGCGGAGTTGAGCCAGGCGCCGATGCGGACCGCGCCGGGCCGCTCGTAAGGGGCATAGCGCAGCTCGAGCTCGCCGATATAGCCGCCGCGCGAGAACACGGCCGTGTCGAAGACGTTGGTGTCCTGGAAGGCCGGCTCCAGGAAGTAGCCCAGCCGCGTCGTCCAGTAGGGCCCGTTCAGCTCGCCGGTGACGCCCCAAGTGTAGCCGACGCTGTCGGCGGCATAGTCGAACGCGCCCGCCGCCCAGATCGAGAAGTTGAGGAAGTCGACCCTCGGGTCGTTGGCGTAGGCGTTGTTGTCGAAAATATCCTGCACGGCGTAGCGGCCGGCCGTGATCGTGACCCTCGAGATATCGCGCTCGCCGAACAGCTGGTCGATGTCGCTCTCGACCTTCTCGCGCTCGCCGCCCAGCCCGAATGTCTGGCGCAGGAACAGGCGCGATGTGCTGTAGCGCGGGTAGGGAAAGGCGCGCTGGGCCTCGCCGTTGGGGAAGCCGGCGGCACCCTGCGTCTGGGCGAGGCCAAAACCCTGCAGAAGCTCGGGGCTGTAGTACAATTCGCCGCCCTCCCACAGGCGCACGCCGAGATAGGCCGACACCGCCCAGGTCTCGCGGCTCTGGCCGCCGGGCGGCAGGCTTTGGACGCCGCTATAGGCCGCGGCGAAGGGCGGATAGCCCTGGAAGACGAAGGCGGTCTGGCCGTGGATTTCCCAGCTGCCGGGGCCGCGATCCTTCGCCTTGTTCTCTTTCTCATCGACCTCGCCGAACTTGTAGTTCAGGCCGACGCGAAATTGATGCAGGTCGTATTGCGAGTCGTAGCGCGCCGGGGCGGAGCCGAAGAGGAAGCCGGTCAATCCGAGATTGGCGTAGAGATATTCGGCGCGGGCCGACCAGCGCGCGTCGAGCCGGTAGTCGAGGCCGGCGCCCAGCGTGTAACCCAGGCGTATGTTGCTGGGATTGGCATCCTCGTTGCCGGTGGTGAGGTCGATGCGCGAGAAGCGCGTGCTCGCCCAGGCGATGCCGCCGCTCACGAACGGCGTCCAGCCGCCCATGTCGTAACCGACCCGGCCGCGCAAGGTCGCGAGGTATTCGAGCTGCTCGGTGGCCGTGCCCGTGCCGGTGGCGCGATACGACAGGACCTGGTTCGGATCGAGATAGTCGGCGAAGGAGGCGTCGAGCTCGATGCCCAGCATCAGGCGCGAGGGGAAGTAATGCTCGTAACCGGCCTGCAGGCCGCCGGCGAAGGCGCCGTAGGGTGTGATACCGCCGGCCGCGGCGACTCCGATCGGATCGCCGAGCGTGGCGCGGGCGTTGCCGAACAGATAGCCGACATGGCCGCCGACATAGAAGCCGCTGCGCGCGGCCGTATCGTCGGCGCTTGCAGGCGCCGTGAATTGCAACGCGGAGAAGAGAGGGAGGATTGCCAGAAATCGCGGCGCGGTCCGAAGCGTCGACATCGCTTCACTTGTAGTGCAGGTCGCAGCCGGTGGACAGGGGCCGGAATGCCGCCTGACGTGCCGCCTGGCCACGGCCGGCCTGAAGACCCGGCTGGATCAGAATCGCGCGAACAGGCGTCCGCTGAAGAAGTGGACCGGCCCGCGCGCCGCGTTGTAGGCGGGGTTGGACATGAACTGGTAGTCGGCGGTGGCGAAGATGCCCTTGGCCACGCGCAGCGAATAGTAGGCCTCGACGATGGTCTCGTTGGCGTAGGTGAGGGCGCCGTCGCCCACCAGGATGCCCAGCCCGCCGGCCGCCAGGTAGTTGGCCTGGTCGCCCGAGATCGAGTTCAGCACGCCGGCGATGCCGATCGTGTCGCCCGGCCGGCCCCACGCCGCGCCCTTGATCGAGAGGCCGGCCGCCAGGCTGGTGTCGATGTCGGTGAAGGACATGATCTCGGTGCGGCCGTCGTTCCAGCTGAAGCGCGCGAAGGCGCCGACATTGTCGCTGAGCTCCTGCTCCATGTTCATGTAGAAGCCGTACTTGGTGCGGCCCTGGCGGGTCTGCGCGATCGTGTCGTTTGCGGAGAGGCCGGGCGTCAGGGCGGCCAGCGCCACGGCGTCGTTGTAGGAGCCGGCGAAGGCCGAATTGAGCCAGGTCCCGATCCGTATCGCACCGGGCCGGGCGAACGGCCGGTAGCGCAGTTCGAGCTCGGCGACATATTCGCCGCGCGCGAACAGGGCCATGTCGTAGGTGTCCACATCGGTGACCGACGGCTCGAGGAAGTAGCCGAACCGCACCGCCCAGCTCGGCTGGTTGAGCTCGGCGGCGACGCCCCAGGTGAAGCCGATGGTGTCGGCGGCATAGTCGAAGGCGCCGGACGCCCAGATCGACCAGTTGAGGAAGTCGGTGCGCGGGTCTCCGGCGTAGATGTTGTTGTCGAAGAAATCCTGCACGGCATAGCGGCCGGCCTGGATCGTGATGCGCGAGATGTCGTGCTTGCCGGCGAGCTGATTGTAGTCGCTGTCGAACTTCTCGGTCGCGCCGCCCAGGCCGATGATCTCGCGCAGGAAGACCCGCGACAGGCTGAAGCGCGGATAGGGGAAGTCGCGCTGGGCCTCGCCGTTGGGAAAGCCGCCGGCGCCGGTCGTCTGCGCGACGCCGAAGCCCTGCAGCAGCTCGGGGCTGAAGTAGAATTCGCCGCCCTCCCACAGCCGTATGCCGAGCGATCCCGAGAGCGCCGTGGTCTCGCGGCTCTGGCCGCCAGCGGGCAGGCTTTGCGGTCCGTCATAGGCCGCGGCGAAGGGCGGGTAGCCCTGGAAGACGAAGACGCCTTGCCCGTGGACTTCGAACGAGCCGGGCCCGCGGTCGGGCTTGGTCGTCGACTCGTCGACGTCGCCGAACTTGTAGTTGAGGCCGAGGCGAAAGCGATGCTGGTCGTACTGCGAATCGTAGCGCGCCGGCGCCGAGGCGAAGCCGAAGCCGCTCAGCCCGTAGTTGCTGTAAAGATACTCGGCGCGCGCCGACCAGCGGGAATCGATGCGATGCTCGACGCCGCCGCCCACGACATAGCCCAGGCGGATATTGCTGGAATTGGCGTCCTCGTTGCCGGTCGTGAGGTCGACGCGCGAGAAGCGCGTGCTCGCCCAGGCGATGCCGCCGGTGACGAACGGCGTCCATTCGCCGAAGTCGAAGCCTATGCGGGCGCGCAGGCTTGCCTCGTACTCGAGCTCCTCGCTCGCCGTGCCGGTGGCGGTGGCGCGGTACGACAGCACGCGCGCATTGTCGAGCTGCTCGAAAAGCGAGCCGTCGACTTCGATGCCCAGCATCAGCCGCGATGGGAAGTAGTATTCGTAGCCGGCCTGTATGCCGCCGAACGGCGTGCCATAGAGCGAGGAGCCGCCGGCCGACGACACGCCCTGCGGATCGGCCAGCGTGGCGTTGGCGTTGCCGAACACGTAGCCGGCATGGCCGCCGACATAGAAGCCGCTGCGGTTGCGCCCGTCGTCGGCCATCACCGGCGCGGCCGGTTGAATCGCCGCGAGCAGGGTGGCGATGGCAAGATACTGCGGCGCGGTGCGGACCGTCGGCATCACCTTACCTGTAGCGCGTCTCGCCGATTCGGGACAAGCTGGCAAAGCTTGAGGACACGCGCACAGCGACGATAAAATGACTCCTCGGCACAGGAGATACTTTCATATGTTGCGTTCATTGTTGGCGGCCGCTCTTTCGCTGAGCGCGGGCGAGGCGTTGGCCCAGGAGACCAGCTTCCTGCTGATCAATGCCACCGGCTATCCGATCAGCCAGATGTTCGTGTCGGAGAGCGACTTCAACATGTGGACGCCCAACGTCCTGCGTCCGCCGGTGATCAAGGCGGGCGAGCGCCGGCAGGTCACCTTCAATGCCCCGACGACCTACTGCCAGGCCGACATGAAGATCGGCTTCGCCGACGACGGCGCCCCCGCGGTCTGGCAGAACCTCAACCTCTGCACCCTGACCAAGATCAAGCTGGTCTATGACCGCGTGAGCGGCATCACCTCGGCGAGCTACGACGACTAGGCTTATCGTCATCCCGACTCGCGCGGATCATATCCGCGCTTGAGCGAAGCGGAGTGGAGGGACCTAATCTCCGCTTCGTCGATCGCATGACGAGGTCCCTCCACTTCGCCTCGCTACGCTTGGCTTCGGTCGGGATGACGGAATAGTTTGAGGCGATAGGACGGGTTGCGGCGCCTGCCTCCGGCACCTAAATACAACAGATGGCAAACGACACCGGCCTGCCTTTCCTGCACGACGCACCGGCATCGGGTTTCACCCCGGGCCTCGGCGAGCCGCTCCGCTTGCCGTTCGACAACCTCTACGCCCGCCTGCCCGAGCGCTTTTATGCGCGCCTGCCGCCGACGCCTGTCGCGGCGCCGCGCCTGATCAAGCTCAACACCGCTCTCGCCGCCCAACTCGGTCTCGATGCCGAGGCTCTGGCCTCGCCGGCGGGCCTGGCCGTCCTGGCGGGCAACAGCGTCGCGCCGGGTTCCGAGCCGATCTCCCTGGCCTATGCCGGCCACCAGTTCGGCAACTTCGTGCCGCAGCTGGGCGACGGCCGCGCCGTCCTGCTGGGCGAGATCGTGGGCCCGGACGGCGTCCGTCGCGACATCCAGCTCAAAGGCTCGGGGCCGACGCCGTTCTCGCGCCGCGGCGACGGGCGGGCGGCGCTGGGGCCGGTGCTGCGCGAATACATCATCAGCGAGGCGATGGCGGCGCTCGGCATTCCCACCACGCGGTCGCTGGCGGCCGTGGCGACCGGCGAGCCGGTGATGCGCGAGGCCGCGCTGCCCGGCGCGGTGCTGACGCGCGTGGCGTCGAGCCATATCCGCGTCGGCACCTTCCAGTTCTTCGCCGCGCGCGGCGACGTCGAGGCGCTGCGCCTGCTGGCCGACCATGTCATCGATCGCCATTATCCTGATGCTCGCGGCGCGGCCGAGCCCTATCGGGCGTTGTTCGACCGCATGATCGCGCGCCAGGCCGAGCTCATCGCGCGGTGGATGCTGGTGGGGTTCATCCATGGCGTCATGAACACCGACAACTGCTCGATCGCCGGCGAGACCATCGACTACGGTCCGTGCGCCTTCATGGACGCCTACAATCCCGAGACCGTGTTCAGCTCGATCGATCACGGCGGCCGCTACGCCTACGGCCACCAACCGCGCATCGCCCACTGGAACCTGGCGCGCTTCGGCGAGACCCTGCTGCCCCTGCTGGCCGACAACAGCGATGCGGCGCTGGCCATCGCCAACGAGACGCTGGGCACCTTCCAGGAGCGCTACGCCGAGGCGCTGATCGGCGGCATGCGGCGCAAGCTCGGCCTGCTGACGGCGGAGGAGGGCGACGGCGCCCTGGCGCAGGACCTGCTGGATGCCATGGCCGCCGGCGAGGCCGACTTCACCCTGACCTTCCGCCGGCTCGATCCCGAACTGGACGCCGGGGTGCTGCCGCTGTTCAAGACTCCCGACGCCTACGACGCCTGGGCCGCGCGCTGGCGCGAGCGGCTGGCGCGCGAGCCACAGGACGCAGCGGCCCACCGGGCAGCGATGCGCGCGGCCAATCCCGCCTACATTCCGCGCAACCATCGCGTCGAGGCCGCCCTCGCCGCCGCCGTCGAACGCGACGACTTTGCACCGTTCGAGGAATTGCTAAAAGTCCTCGCGCGGCCGTTCGAGGACCGTGCTGAGTTCGCCGCCTACGCCGAGCCGCCGCCGGAAGACCAGCGCGTCTGCCAGACCTTCTGCGGGACGTGAAGCAGACCCAACGCCAAAATCAGGCTCCTCTCCCCCGCTAGGAGGAGAGGTTGGGTGAGGGGGAATGTGCACGTCGTTACCCCCTCACCTAGCCTCTCCCCCTAGCGGGGGAGAGGAATTTGAATTGTGTCTACACCGTAGAGTTCGTGGGCGGAGAGGACTGAAGAGCGGCTGCCAGACGGCGAAATTCCTCTTCGTTTGCAGGCAATCCAAATCTCAGCCACGCCGGTTGATGCTCGAAGGCGCGGACGTGGATTCCCTGCTGGCCTAACCGATCGATCATCCGCCGGGCATCGGCATGCTCGCCCAGTCGGAACAAGGTCGTTCCGCCCAGCATCGTGAATCCCGCTGCGATCAGCAGCGCATCGAGTCTCGCCTGATCCTTCGCCAGCCGCGTCGCCGCCGCTTGCAGCCACGCCGCATCGTCCAGCGCGATCCGGCCGATCTCGAGGGTCGGCCCGGACACCGCCCACGGACCGAGCTCGTCCCGCAGCCGGCGGGCGAAGCGGGGCGGGGCGATCGCGAAGCCCAGGCGCACGCCGGCCAGGCCATAGGTCTTGCCGAAGGAGCGCAGCACGACGGCGTTGGCGGGCAACTCGCCGGCAAGGCTCGCCTCGGTTGGCAGAAAGTCGATGAAAGCTTCGTCGACCACCAGCAACGCCGTCTCGACGGCGCGCAACGCCTGCGGCGCGACGAGCCGGCCGGTGGGATTGTCCGGATTGACGACCACGACGATGTCGGCGCCGGCCGCCTCGGCGGTGTCGGGCACGACGGTGACGTCGTGACCGGCGCGGCGCCAGCAGACCTCATGCTCGGCATAGGTCGGCCCGACGATGGCCACGCGCGATTTCGGCACCAGCCGCGGCAGGAGCTGGATCAGCGCCTGGGTGCCGGGCGCGGCGACGATCGTCGCCGGATCGGCGATGCCGTAGCGGCGCGCGGCCGCGCCGAGCAATGCCTGCTGGGCCTCGCGCGTCGGCAGGCGCGACCAGCTCTCCGGCGGCAGGCCGCCCACGGGATAGGCAACGGGATTGATGCCGGTCGACAGATCGATCCAGGGTTGGGTTGCCTTGGGGAATCGGCGCCGGATCGCGCCCAGATCGCCGCCGTGCGCGACCGGTTCCGATGCCGCGAGCCCCGTGATAGGCACATCTGCCATGTTCGCCGACCTCGCCCTCATTGCCGTCGCGACCGAAGCGATCATCGGATATCCGGACGCCGTCTATCGTCTCGCCGGCCATCCGGTGACCTGGTTCGGCCGGCTCATAACATGGGCCGACGAGACGTGGAATTCGCCGTCGCTCCGCTTCGAAGATCGTCGTTGGCGCGGCGTCGACACGCTCGCCCTGCTGCTGGCCGCAGCCATCGCCGCGGGCCTGGCGATCAGCGGTATCCTGGAAGATCTGTTTCCCGATGTCGTCTCCCTGCTGCTCAGTGGCGTGCTGGCCAGCAGCCTGTTGGCGCAACGCAGCCTCGACGCGCATGTCGCGGCGGTGGCGACGGCGCTGGAGCGGGACGGCATCGAGGCCGGCCGCCGGGCGGTGGCGCAGATCGTCGGCCGCGAGACCCAAGATCTCGACGAGGCCGCGGTCTGTCGGGCGGCGATCGAGAGCCTGGCCGAGAATTTCTCCGACGGCGTCGTGGCGCCGCTGTTCTGGATGGTTTTTGCTGGCCTGCCCGGCGCGCTCGCCTACAAGGCGATCAACACCGCCGACAGCATGATCGGCCACAAGTCACCCCGCCACCTCGCCTTCGGCTGGGCGTCGGCGCGCTGCGACGACCTCGTGAACCTGCCGGCCTCGCGCCTCTCGGCCCTGTGGCTGGTGCTGGCGGCAGGCCTGCTCGGCCTGTCGCCGGGCGCGGCGCTGGCCACGGTGCGGCGCGATGCGGGCTATCACCGCTCGCCCAATGCCGGCTGGCCGGAAGCCGCGATGGCGGGGGCGCTGGGCATCCGGCTCTCCGGTCCGCGCATCTATGATGGCGTGGCGGTCGAGGAACGCTGGGTCGGCGAGGGCAACAGCGACCTTGTCGCGCGCGATATTCGCGAAGCGCTCCGACTCTACCGAACGGCCTGCGGGTTGCAGATCGCGGTCCTGGCCGTGATCGCGCTGGGCTTCAGGCTTTGAGTCCCGCCGGGTCGCGGGCGGTTTCCACCCGGGCCCGCATCCAGCGGCGTGACGGCCGGCAGACGATCAACATGATCGGGATGAGACAGAGCGACAGCACCGACAGGGTGTGCGACGGCTGGCCGTAGCCTGCGAATCCGGCGAGGCCGAAATAGCCGAACATGATCACGACGCTCAGGGTGACGATGAAGCCCTGTCGGAAGGGCGAATCCGGCGCAAGTCGGCCGAGCGCTTCCGGCAGGGTGCGCGCGAACAGGAACCACATGGCGATGGCGGTGGGAATGCCCAGGACGACCAGAGCCAACCAGGGCGACAGGCCGAGCCCCTGCGTGATGTGGCCGATGTCGCCATGGGACGCGAAGGTGCGGATCGGCACGTAGTCGAAGAAGTTGGCGACGTTCATGAAATTGAACCAGAAGACCAGCATGAAGAGGAAGACATTGCGGCGGACGCTCGGCCGCCGCAGCAGGAAGAGCGACAGCAGATACATCGTGCCGTTGGCCAGTCCCGGGCCGGCGATGCCGACCAGGGCCGCGGCCGGTCCGTCGCCCCGCGCGAACATGGGAGCGTAGTCGACCTGCTCGTCGATGTTGATCAGCGAAATCAGGTTGCCGACGCTGGTGCCGCCGAAATGTATGACCAGCGGATCGCTCTTGTAGCCGAGCGCAAATGCCATGAAGGAATGCGCGTATTCATGGGGAAGCACGGCTGCGTAGTGCGCCACCAGGATGCAGACCAGGCAGGCGACGACAAAGCCGGCGTGCATCGCGAGACGCGAGACCATCTCCGGCCCAGAGGTCCTCACCCACGTTCCTCTTCGGGTGTTCCTCCGGATACGGTCTGACGCACCTTCGATTCCCGGGCCAGCTCGAGCAGCAGGTCGCAATCGACGTGCTTTTCGATATGGTCGGCCAGCAGGTCGAGCGTCGAGTCGATCTCGGACTCGTAGGCGAATGTCGAGCCACCGGCGCCAATGCGCTGCAGCCAGTACCGGCGCTGGCGATCGTCCGTCATCAGCCCATGGATGTAGCAGCCGGCGATCCTGCCGTCGGCGCTCACCGCGCCGTCATGCTTGCCGGTGCAGAGTTTCAGGAGGGGCCGGGACGAACCCGTGGTCCGCCCGATATGCATCTCGTAGCCCTTGAACGGCACGCCCTCGGCGTCGGTCTCGCCGTTGATCTCGACCAGGACCTTATCGCCTTCCAGCACCGTATCGATGTCGAGCAGGCCCAGGCCCTCGACCGTGGCCGGTGGTCCCTCGATGCCGTTTGGATCGGAGATCTTCCGTCCCAGCATCTGGTAGCCACCGCAGATGCCGAGGATATGGCCGCCGCGCCGCAGATGCGCCTGCAGATCGACCTCCCATCCTGCGTCACGCAAGGCTGCGAGGTCGGCGATCGTGGCTTTCGAGCCGGGCAGGATGACGAGAGCGACATCGCCGGGAATCGGTTCGCCGGGTCTGATGAATACGAGATCGACAGTGGGCTCCAGCCGCAGCGGATCGAAATCGTCGAAATTGGCGATTCGCGGATAGGCCAGCACGGCGATGCGCTGGGGGCGCGCCACTGCGCGTGGAGTAATTCTCCGCGCTGAAGTGGCGCGATCATCCGTGTGCATCGACAAAGACGCGCGACTGGAATCGTGCGCCCCCAGCCCCAATGCGTCTTCGGCCGGCAGACGATGCGCGGCATCGAAAAACGGCACCAGGCCCAGCGCCCGCCAGCCGGTGTGACGGGCGATCGTCTTCATGCCGTCGTCGAACAACGACGGATCACCGCGGAAGCGGTTGACGATGAAGCCCACGATCATCGCCGCGTCGGCCGGATCGATCACCGTCTTGGTGCCGACCAGGCTCGCGATCACGCCGCCGCGGTCGATGTCGCCCACCAGCACGACGGGAACGTCGGCGGCGCGCGCGAAGCCCATGTTGGCGATGTCGGCGGCGCGCAGGTTGACCTCCGACGCCGAGCCCGCGCCTTCGACCAGGACCAGGTCCGCCTCCGCCGCCAGCAGCGCGAAGCTTTCAAGCACCGCGCCTAAAAGCTTGGGCTTCATCGCCTGGTAGTCGCGCGCCTTGGCGTTGCCGACGACCTTGCCCTGCACGACGACCTGGGCGCCGATCTCGCTCTGGGGTTTCAACAGCACCGGGTTCATGTGAACGCTGGGCGCCACCCTCGCGGCGCGCGCCTGCAGCGCCTGGGCGCGACCGATCTCGCCGCCGTCTGCGGTGACCGCCGCGTTGTTCGACATGTTCTGCGGCTTGAACGGCCGCACTTTCAGGCCGCGCCGCGTGAAGGCGCGGGCGAGGCCTGCCACCAGCAGCGACTTGCCGACATCGGAGCCCGTGCCTTGGATCATGAGGGCGCGGGCGCTCATCAGAATTCGATGCCCTCCTGCGCCTTCACGCCGGCGGCGAAGTGGTGCTTCACCGGCATCATCTCGGTCACGAGATCGGCCGCCTCGATCAGCTCGGGCTTGGCATTGCGGCCGGTGACCACGATGTGCTGGTCGCCGCGGCGCGCTTTCAGCGCCTCGACGACTTCCTGGATGTCGAGATGATCGTAGCGCAGCGCGATGTTGAGCTCGTCGAGCACGATCAGGCGGATCGCCGGGTTGGCCATCAGCTCGCGCGCCTTGGCCCAGGCGCGCCGGGCCGCCTCGATGTCGCGGGTGCGGTCCTGCGTCTCCCAGGTGAAGCCTTCGCCCAGCGTGTGCCATTCGACCTGGTCGCCCAGACGCTCGATCGCCGTGCGCTCGCCGCTCTGCCACGCGCCCTTGCCGAACTGCACGACGCCGCAGCGAAAGCCGCGGCCGACGGCGCGCAGCAGCAGGCCCCAGGCCGCCGTCGATTTGCCCTTGCCCTTGCCGGTATGGACGATCAGCAGGCCCTTCTCGACGGTCTTGCCGGCGACCTCGGCGTCCTGGACGGCCTTGCGATTGGCCATTTTGGCCTTGTGGCGGGCGGTTTCGTCTGACTCGGGCGGCATCCGTGCCTGCTTTCCAATTGGGGCGCGCAGAATGGTCGGCTATGCCCCACTCAGCAAGACGGGGCCAGCAAGGCGGGGCAACGGCCGGGCGAATCCCGTTGACGGGGCTTCGTCGCGGCCCGTATCAAGCGGGCGACGGTGCCCCTCACGGGGATCAAAAGGGAACGCGGTAAAGGCTTCTTGCCCCAATCTGCGGCTGCCCCCGCAACTGTAGTCGGCAAGCCGATGGCCGAGACACCACTGGGAAACCGGGAAGGTGGCCAGAGGCGAAGACCCGAGAGCCAGGAGACCTGCCGTCGTATCGTGTATTCGGGCTGCCGGAGGGGCAGCCAAGGAGATTGAAATGACCAGTACGACTGCTCCCGTCGTCCGGACGACAGAACGAAGCGAAGCGCTCCGCGCGGCAGGCGTCGCCCTGCTTCTCGGGCTCGGCCTGATTTTCCTGACCGGCTTTGCCTATCCCGAGTTCATTCACAACGCGGCACACGACACCCGTCATGGGCTGAGCTTTCCCTGCCACTGAGGCTGGGCCAATGCTCGCGCGGGTATTGTCGGTCGGCCTTTTGGCCGGGCTGCTGGCTGGGCTGCTGATCGCCGTTCTCCAGCAGGTCACGACCACGCCTCTCATTCTCCTGGCCGAGACCTATGAGACGCAAGGCGCTGGCGCGTCCGCGGTGCCGCCGGCGCCCGGTGCGGCCAAGGAACACGACCATGCTGCGCATGATCACGGCTGGAAACCCGCCGACGGTCTGCCGCGCTTTTTCTACACCAGCGTCGCCACCGTCGCGACGGCCATGGGGATGGCCTTCCTCCTGCTGGCCGGCATGATCTTCGCCGGCGATCCGATCGACGAACGCCGAGCGCTGGCCTGGGCGATCGCGGGCTTTGTCGCCACCGGTCTTGCCCCCGCGGCCGGGCTTGCTCCCGAGCTGCCGGGCAGCGGCGTCGGCGCATTGATCGCCCGCCAGGCCTGGTGGATCGCCACCGCCGTCGCTACGGCCTTTGCCTTGTGGACGTTCCTGCGCTCCGGACGTCCCATCGCGCGGCTGGTTGCCGTCGTCGTGTTGCTGGCGCCGCACGTCATCGGCGCGCCGCATCCCCATGCGCTCGAGAGCAAGGTGCCGGCCGAGGTCGCGGCCGAGTTCACCGCCCTGTCGCTTGTCGTGCAGGGCCTGTTGTGGGCGCTCGCCGGGATCGCCGTCGGTCTTCTCTGGCCCAAGTTCGCGCCGAAGCCCGCGAACCAGCCCATGCCGTCATGACGGCGGTCACGATCTTCGTCTGCGTCTCATGCAGGCGCCGTCTTGGCGAGGATGACGACTCGTTCGATCAGCCCGGCCGTGGTCTGGCGCAGGCGATCGAGGCCCGCCTAATCGGCGACGGGCAGACAGGCCTTGCTGTCACGGCCGTCGACTGTCTGGCGGTGTGCAAGCGCCCGTGCACGGTGGCCTTTTCCGGCGCCGATAAATGGACGTACCTGATCGGCGATCTCGATCCGGAATCGCATGTCGACGAGATCGTGTCGGCGGCCAAAAGTTTCGCGGCGTCGGAGAACGGCATCGTGCCCTGGCGGGAGCGACCGGCGTCGTTCCGCAAAGGCGTGATCGCACGCGTACCG